>Ga0307514_10001350_pt1 | contig 31112 bp, 27 predicted proteins | sample 16_EM_MG_FD_203088 | JGI IMG/M metagenome (GOLD analysis project Ga0307514, IMG submission 203088) | Populus trichocarpa ectomycorrhiza microbial communities from riparian zone in the Pacific Northwest, United States - 16_EM | ecosystem: Host-associated > Plants > Roots > Unclassified | place... | reverse complement strand
GGGGTGATCACGAAACTTTAATTTCTAATCTATTAACGTGGCTAAATAGTCCCTGGATGATGAGAGTACTCTACATATATACCCAGACTCTGCACAGTAGAGTACATACTATGTTTTACAGAACCTTGACCCCGCAAGTCAACATTCCTCTGCTGGGCCCAATCTAACACCCAGTTCTTAATTAGTCAGCTAAACGTCCATGTCGTTTCTGCTGAGTCAGCCTGTCATCGTGCAATATATAGTACCTACATAATCACCAAACACTGCAGCCAACACGCGGCCACCATAAAATCTAAATCTCCCCTCACGACCCTGAACGCACATCCCCCCCCTCCCCGGTCGGTCCGAGAATATACTATATACAGTACATGAAACATCCCCTTTGAGTCGACATATGCAGCCCCTGTTGCACTCTCAACAACCCCCGCCACACTCTCCTCCTCCACCTCCCTCTATACCACAGTGCCAAAGCCAATATCCGGAATGCTGCCAAACCCCACAATGGCACCTGCTTCATCTCTCTTCCCCCCACACCGAGCTCGCCCCAGAATCCACCCCCTCCACCCATCTCCGTGAACTCCGCTCCCATAGCCTCCTCCCCATCCCCACCCTCGGACACTCCCAGAACTGCCTTCTTCTCTGCCCAAACTGCCATGGTACCCTAGATCGGAACCCAAGATCTGACATTATCCTCCTCCTAAAACACACCCGATGGTTGAGAAATGCGATGTTGCGTCTCGGATGCAGTGTGGATGGCGAAGAAAAAGGTGCTGGTTAGAGCAGTCCCGCAGCGAGGTTTATCGATTGCGGTGTCAAGTCCTGGCGGCGCGAGGTGGTGGTGGTGCGAGTGGGATATGCGATTATGAGGGTTGTACCATATTTATTATGTTTGGGATTACCATGGTACAGATCCGCACCTCCGCTGCGGCGGTGATGAAACTCCGTGCTGGCACAGGCAAATTCCCGAGGGGCTAGACTTCGAAGCAGTGGCATGGTGCACTGGTGCTGTGCATTATGAATGCGGCGAGAGCCATAGGCTATCTTGCTGCGATGAAGGCATATTTACGGTGCTAAGTGAGCTTGCCAGGGTGTGGAGGAAGGAACCATGGATGGAGAATAGGTGACAGTGGCGAGGATAATTCCCACATGGGTATAGACGATACTCGAATCCCCCGCATCATGCTGATCCTCCCCAGCTACCCACCTCCCAGCTCGGAAGTCCTACCAAACACAGAATCCCAATTCCAACAGCGTACGGAAATTCGCCTCCAACGCCAATACCCCCAATAACCCCCTCGCCAAGCAGTATCTGAATCCACCCAGCACCCCAACAAACCCTACATACAGTACAACAACAATCCTCACCCCGCCGCACATACAACGTCCGTGGTGGTGTGCAGCGGCACGAGATTTTGGGCATTGAGGCTATAGCATCGGTATCAAGGACTTATCAATGGGATACCTACTGGGTTCTTTTGATGGTGGGTTTTGTTTTGTAGCTGGCTGGTTAGGCACCTAGGGCACGGTAGTTTCGGGGTAGAGATCGTTTTTGTTTTCTCACGGGTGACTGTGGGGGCGGGGCGGGGGAGCCTACCCTGAGCACATCTATTATTTCATCACCGCATTATTTTTAAGTGCCCATTGTCTCATGTGACCAAGTCGATCTATCCCATGAATACCCCTTGAAAACCCCGCCGGGAAAAAATTGCTATCAGTACTGCTGTTTGAACAACTGATGCACGTGGTACTATAGAAACAAGACTTGGCATCTTGATTCTGAGGGTAAGTAACTTATCCGTGCCGAATTGCAATTATATAGGGTCCCCATGGTAGGATACACCATGCCCATGGGGCATAGCTAGGTAGATGCAGTACACTCCGTTGGCTAACTAGATGTACCTTACCTATGTACTGTACAGTGTGTGGTAATTTGCAGCGCGGTGCGTCCTCACTTTCCCCCACGCATTGTACATATCCGTGAACGCTCCAACCTTGCAGGTTTGACGCGCCTTCGGGCAGACACGATATTCCAGGTGCTAGGAGGCGCAAGTGGGTAGGTACGTAGGTAGGTAGGTGTAGGATGCTCATGCCGGAAGACTCCATCATGAGCACTGATTACTAGAGCTTGCAGAACGCTAGGTATAGGACAGACTAGTTCCTCGACTCGGCATGTAGGAGACTCCAGGCTTCTTGAGTCTGGATCGTCAGAGTTGTTTCTATCTTCACTCATTCTTTTTCCCAGACTTCTCGCGTAGCCTTCCACGTAAATTTTATAGTGATTACTCTATGACTGACTGGGCACTCTGTCTAGCTATCGACGGAGGGGCAGAGACCGGCCCCGGGGTCGGACAACCTACTACATAGTAGGTGCGGTCTCTCGTCATAGTCTAGATAGACTGAATATGAGTAATGATTTAACCAAAAAAAAAACAAGAATAGCTATCGACGGACGTAGAATCACAACTCACTAGTATCCTAATAAAACAAACCTAGACATTTCCCGTACGATGATACTTTAACTTAAACTACTCAACAGCATCACCGCTCCCAAAGATTCTGTCAATCCTCTCCCCCCTATGCCAAACAACCACACCATCGCTGGCTCTGGTAATCCAGACTACCCTATGCATTGGCATCCACTCCTCATCCGTCTCATCCTTTCTATGCCCAATCCACTTTTCCAAGTTCATCTGTAAAATCCCCAGAAATCGATCCTCGTAACCAATGATGTAGTCGTGTACGTCCATGTCCGAGTCCCACTTGATACGGTTGATAATATCATGTGCTGGTCGTAGTCTTGTTTTCTTGACGTATTCCTGTCTCGGTTCTAATGTATCCATTTCGTCTGTTGCCTGATTGTCCCGGCGCCCGTGTTTGTGCTGTGAGCGTCCAGTGCGTTTCGGTGGCCCCTGAGTGCTATTGTCATTGCTGTTGTCATTGCTCATAACAGGTGTTCGTTCATCGGCCTCTCGGCTGGTCTCTCTTTCCCCCCCTTCTTCAATGTCACTGGCTGCGTCTTCCTCGTCCAAGCTATCTTCATCATCTTCGCCGCCGACATTGTCTTCATCCCACCAGACTTGCTTGTCAGTTCTCACATCCTCACCTAGTAACTGGCGACTGGCCCGGGTAACAGCAACGTAGTATTCAGCCACCTCATGTTCCTTCTCCCTTTCTCGTAGGTGTGCCTCGAAGCTCCGCAAAATTTCCATGAATTTGCTGTAAACCGCTTTCTTCTGTTCAATCGTTTCTTGGGCTCCTTCGGGACGCTGTGATGGTATATTGCGAAGTCCAATCAGATAAAAGGCATTAAATTCTTCACCATCGTGAGGCTCATTGATATTAACAAAGCGGCCGGGCCAAACCCGAGCATGCATATTGGGAACTTTTGAATTAAGCTCTATTGGGCATGTGTAAGCAAATTACCCTCAATACGCATTGGAAATCATCTCAACTTACCAACCAGGAGATAAACGCAGCGGCTTTCGATCCAGCCAACCAAGCTTCGCCCACGAGCAGTGTTTCTCCCCCAATACCGAACCTCAATTTTGACAAAGTTCGCAAAGGCATTCAAAAACTCTCTCTCAGCTTCCCCATCACTCCCCCCAGTCACTTCATCCCAAGTACAGCCCTTATCCAGCTTTTGATTTGCCAGCGAGATCTGATCTCTGAGGGTTTTGAGGGTATGCTGCGAAGCCGTGTCGGCCACGTTGACCATAGGGGAATGAATAGTTGTAATCACGAGAGGCTCCCGGGACAGTGTCCGCCTGTAGCCACTGAGGGAGACCGAGTCAGGATCACCAATTATGGCCCCCTCGTACTTGAATCCAGCATAGTGCTCGAAGAAAAGCTTTACAAACTCACAAGCTGTGAGATCTGTTTCTTGATCCGCGGGTATACTCTTGAAAACATGACTTAGAAGGAGAACGAGGTGAATGCCGCCAAGATATCCAAAACGCGCAGAGAAAATGCCGTGACGAGTAGCCCAGAGTTTAAGTAGGCGATAGGCCAAGCGGAAGGCTTTGAGATCTGGGATTGTCTGGAGGAGGAAAGAAGAATCCCGATAAGCGTTAAGCTTTTTGCATGTTATTGCGGAAAGAGAGAAAATTGGATCAGAGGGAGAGATATATGGAAGCCGATTCCAGCTATAAATGACTCTTGATTAGCTATATATTCCCGAATAAAACCCCAAAATGAGCACAACAAAAACGAGGGGAGGAAAGACCCCGGGAAAGGTAGCTGACACTTTGAAAACAGCATAGCAAAGGGGAACAATAGTAAGCAAGCCAAAGGATATCCAAAAGGAAAAGATTAAAAGCGGTACACACCTGTTAAGAACTCGATCAGGGACTTGGCAGTATTGCAAGTCAATTCTGACACTGTATTGGCCGTATACAGCCCTATTGGTACCTGTGATGTGTATATCCTCCGGCTTCTGCACCTGACTAGTGTCATCACTTGCAACACCCCCAATGTACTCCAATTCCATCATGGTACCACTTTGTGCCTCAACTGTCCTAATGATCCTTATCACACCGGCTTTCCCTCTAGTCTTTGAGATCGTGCGGTTGTGGCGTCTGATTCTTTGCTTGACCAAAATCCAAAAGACCCTAGCTGATATATTACTCGCACATAAAATATCCAGGTCGGAAGTGGGCGTAAAGAGGTTCATGTAATAAGATCCCACTGACTGAACAATTATTTTCCCCTGTGGTTTCTCCTTGAAGCCGAGCCTTTGGGTCTGGGACACGGGAGGACTTGTCGGCCCCCCGTCTGGGTGTTGATACTGGGTGGCTCCATGAGCTGGGGTATATACATGCTGCATCGGCGTGAGGTTATAGTTGGTCGGAGGTACAGTTTGGCTTTCATGATGCTTCTCCGACCCATCTGTGAGTATCATCGTTAAAACACCCTTCGCTTCTTCCCTGATTGTGTAGTCCTTTTGTGATGGAAGCATTCCACAATCATCTAAATACTTCTCGAGTGCTTTATTAGTCATATCCGCTTTACCTTCAAGCCTGGATTCCAACTTCAGCCATGTTTTCCGACTAGAGTTTGTGCCTTTCAACTCCGTATTACTGTCCCGAGTGCTGATTGTAGCGTATAATCCCCAATGATCGCTACCACCTTCTAGGCCAAATCTCCCTGTATTTTTGACCTTTATCCAATTTCTTGCACAGCCTACAGCATTGCCTGACACTAGGATTCGGTCATATCGCTGTGGTCGAGGGTTTGCTCCCGACTTAACACTCGCGACACAAAGGCGATTAGTGAGTGGATTAAAGGTTGCACCAAATTCACCTGCACCTAATGTCAAAGGTGGTGCCCCCGCATATAACGCGCCAGGCTTCCAAGGAGGAGAAAGGTCGCCATCTATCCCACCGCTTGCGTTGCCGATATCAAACTTTAGATCCTCTACATCAGCTATTCCATTAAGTGAGTGTGTTAAATGATAGGTATCTTTCCACATTTCAGGAATGACCCCCTTGCCTTCCCCATCAGTATTCAGCAAGAGGTTGTATGTCTCCTGGGATATTTCCTGGGAGGTATATGCCGTCTGGATTGTTAAATGGGAGGTAGGTATGTTGAAATCTCCGCATATTGCCCAAGCTTCCGAATAGCCTTCGGACGTCTTTCTATTCAGAAAATACGACGACAGCACACGCAGTTGTGTCACTTTTGCTGCCGCAGCACCATCCGAGATCCCGCAAGTCAAGTGAACATTTGCAAGGACCAATCTCTTGTTCGAGTGAAGTTTGTAAATGTCCCCGTGGTGCTCCTCCGCCTCAGGGCCTTTCGGCAAGTCTGTGGCTAAAGGACCAAAATTTAATTCAACCACCACTGCTCCCTTATGCCTCCCCAGCTCCACAAACTCCCACATTCCTCTCGCATCTCCCAGGGGATAACTCGCAAGTGTTACACAATTTCGCCAACTTGGTAGGATGCCATGAGACGGACTATGGGTGCTGTATGGGAACCTCTGCTGAATTTCTGATTGTGCAAGAAGGTAGGCTAAGAAATCATCTGAAACTTCCTGTAAGTTAATTACTGAGGCGGTGGTTGACAGAATTGCGGACAAGAGGAGCGGGTAACGTGACCTCGTGACCGTGGTGGGCATTGCAGATTCCGTAAAGATGTTGTAGGTCGCAAGAGTGAGAGTCTGCATGTCCGGGGGTTTGCTTTCACCCGGAGTATATGGTACATATGCGCCTGAGTTCCCTGAAAAGACATAGACATGATAAAAACCAGGCTCTTGGGGTGAATCGTGCTCCGAATCTGGGTATTCGTGACCGTGACCCTCGCCCACCGCCTGCGTCCCCAGAGAAATTTCACCGACAGTCCGCATCCCTGATTTTGAAGCACCCCTTTGTAACACCACTAATCGAGTAGCATTCCACTGAATACCACCGCTGCCTGCATTGCCGACCAGCTTTTGTGCCTTGCCAAGAAGACCCACCATCACTTCCTCATTCACGGCAGTTTGCCCTATAGTTAGATGTGGGGTATATGCTCCTGCTTCAACCCCAGCCGGAGTGGAGAATAGACTCAACAGCTCCTCCCTCAGCCCTCGAAGTTCCAATTTCCCCTGCTGGTTTGTATCTTCTTGTCCCGACTGACTTAGATAGATTGTAGCATGGTCCTTGTGCTTCCATATCCCTGCCTTGTCAAGCCTGACTGTCAACGGAGTAACACCGACTTCACAACCCGAGCCATTGCATCGAGTTGTAAAATATTTTTTAATGGTGTCCACTGCGGTTGGGAGGGATTCTGGAGCAACAAATGGGTATAGGAGATTGATATGTGGTGGCCAGATTTCAGCATTTTTATCATAAAGTGATCGAAGGGTGGATATATCCTTATGATGCGGGGAAGAGGGTGGGAGAAGGATAGCAAGAGCTGTTTGAAATGACGATAATTGCAGTGACTCTAATGCCATGTTCTTCCTACCAAGTCAGTAACATTATTAGGACACATCCAGATTTGGTGTTTTATTATTACCGTGTCAAAAGTGCTTTCCCTCTTTTGAATAATTAATGTGTGTGCACGTGGATCTAGACTACTTATTACTCCCACCGTGTTGTATCTCCTTGATGTCAGGGTAGTTTGCAGTACAAAGTCCACCGACGTTGTTGTAGCTCAGTGTTGATTGTGTGATCTAGTTTGCGGGTCAAGACTATGCAAATCATCGCGGAATAGCGTGGTAATTATAAGTGGCCCCATGTGCTGCAACAGGATGGCTCATTCTTGGCAACAACATGGTCATTTCGACTCACCCCTCATGCCAATTTGTTTCATAAAATTACACAGGCACTAAGTAGGTACAGTATAGCCCACTAGACTAATACCGAATTGGGACTACAAACACCCCACGACTAGTAGTCTGGTTGGCACAAGCCCCTCGTTCCGTACTTCGCAAAATTTTCTGCAGGGGAAAGGCGTATAGACTGTCAGCGACAAACAAATCGCCAGCTGAACTCCACTCTCGCTCTCTCACAAAGTACCACGCTACATCACCAGTTCCCACGATACCACAAAGCTCTCAATTCTTGCGGAAGATATTCCACCAGCCGAGGCACTGTACCCCACTCGCGACTTCGCCAAAGTCTATTTCCACAGAGAAAATGTCAGGTGCTACCTCCTCCGCAACATCCACAAACAAAGACACCGACTTGTCATTTAAAATCCCCCTGAAAACATCGGTACCTTTACGAAATGAAAATAACTACCCGCAATGGGTAACAGAAATATCACGGATGTTTAGGCTACTGCGACTAACACCATATGTCACCGGCGATCAAAAGGACAAACCAAGCTTGGAGGAAGAAGACTGGCAAGATGCCACCGATAAGGCACTGATATTGATAATAGACAACTGTGAAGCTGAGCCACAAGCACTTGTAGCGGGATGCAACACAGCAGCGGAAGCATGGAATGCTTTGAAAGAACATTATGGAGGACGGACAGAGACATATCTTTCATCCCTTTTCCTCTCCATCCTCACACTGAGATATGACGATCGCAAAACAACCATAAATGAGCACATCACCACCTTTGAAAACCAGTGGAACCAACTACGGCAGAATGTTGCCAGTGCAACTAACTCGCTCGCTGCTGGAGCTCGGGATTTTGTTAACACTGATAGTTGGAAGGCAACAATGCTCCTGTCGACTCTACCTCAGTACCAAAATATCATTGTCAACACTACTGGCGCAAATAGTGAACCTTCTTATCCGAAAACAGTTCTGCGCTTACGAGAACTGTCCGACCGAAGCAAGAATGTGAGGGAGGGGCGGAAGGAGGAAGCTGAGCCACCGGCAGTATTTGGCGCTAAAGTGGTGCGATGCCAATATTGCAGGTCTAAGGGGTGGCCAGGTACATCGCATGATGAGAGGGACTGCCGAACAAAAAAGCGTGAGCAGTCACAACAACAAGCGATCGTCGGGCAACAGACCCCATCAGAGCAAAAGCTTCATTCAGGATTCGCTGCAGGCAGAATGGATGGATCGGAGTGGTTTGCGGCCTCCACATGCCCAGTTCATATCACTAACGACCTCAACGACCTCACAAATGCTCGGCTTTGGAAAGAGCCTGTCAAAACTGGGGGAGGAAATGTGTACTCATCTCATGTCGGCACAACTGTCATCCACGGGATGGTGCTCTCTAAAGTACTGTATATACCTGACTTCCCTCGAAAACTGGTGTCTATCGGAGCAATCACGTCCGATGGCGGGAAGGCATTGTTTGCGCAGAACAGTGAGTTGGAATATCAAGGAATTAGAATTCCTCTCGTACAGGAAGGGAGCCTGTTCAGATTAGGGATGCATGAGGCAAACTTATCGGACATAGAATGGCATGAAAGGTACGGACACCTCCCTCTTCATGCTTTTTCTAGGATACCCGAGGCACCGAGGCGTTTATCATCATCCACATACCAGTGCGAAGCTTGTGTAAAGGCCCAACCCATCAAGCCACCGCCACCTGCAGAGGATGCAATCCGATCATCAGCCGTTGGCGAACTCGTCTATTCTGCCATCCATGGCCCACTGCCGGTTGAGAGTCTCACTGGAAAGCAATACATCATTACCCTCATCGACGACTACTCCAGACTCGCAATTGTTCGAGCAATTCGCAGCAAAGGCGACGCCTTTACCGCCTTGCAACAAATGATCAACGCTTTCCAAAACTTCACCTCATCAGTGGTTAGTGCCATCGAAACAAATCATACGGTAGAATATCGATCTAAGGAATGCCTGAACTGGCTCACAGACCAAGGCATTGCCTTCAAGTCGACGTTCGCTTACCATAGTGAGACAAATGTGGTGACTGAGCGGTTCGGCAGAGTGATCACAACTATGATTAGGGCAAACCTGGGAAGCTCTCTGCCCGTAAACCTATGGGAATTGGCACTCGAGTACACAAATTTTGTCACGAATCGCATCCCCCATCGGGCTTTAGATGGGAAGTCACCGGTTGAGATTGCCATCCCTACCATCAATATCTCCACCGAACGCCAACGCTTTCGACCATTTGGCCAGCAGGTATATATTCATTCATACCATGAGGGGGAACTGGAGGCAAGAGCTATAGAGGCAAGGATTGTTGGATTTACCCCTACGCATGGTATCTACAGGGTCATCCTGAGAAACAAGGAAGTTGTAACAGCCAAAAACCCGACACCACGAAATAGCACCCAATCCACAATCTCCGTGAACGCTGATCTACCGACAACAAGTGAGCCAGCTTCAGAGCAGCTGCCTCAACTGACTCCGCAAAAACCTTCCTCTACACCAGACGAATACCTGTAACAACGGCGTTCGCCATGCGCAGATGTCGCTGGAGTTGTTTGTCATCGCTAGCGTTACCCTGGGGTCATTTATCATTGAAGCAATTCTGAAGCTGCTTCCATACGCCTATATAGTCTGTCGCTCCTGTTTATTATTTTCCTTCCTCACCCAACATCTTGTTCTCTTCCTGGAAGTACCTAGTAATCTCATCTCTACGAGCCTCCCGTGTGTGCTCTCCCGTGCCGTGCCCCTGCCTCATTACAATACCTACCCTCAATCTCCCCTCTCACAGTTGGGACTGGGAATAGGCCCTGGCAGCAATATGGCGAGACTTGGGCAGAAGCCATCCACAACAAGCAATACGCGGAAGAGGTAGATAATCAGTAAGATATGCTAAGGGCATGGTGGCGGGGCGGTGCGTAGGAAACCGGGAGGAATATTAGTCTCAAAATATTTTGTGCACGTGAAACCTTAAATTTATTGGATATGCAAGATGCGATGATATCATCATATGCACATGCATTCCCAAGTCGACATCTATTTTAGATTTGTAGCTATATACAGGTAATTCGAAATTATTTTCCCTTGGATTAGAGACTTCCTAAAAAGGTAAGTCACACAAGGGAGCCCAGATTTGGCCCTGGGCTACCTGTTGGGGTAATTCAGCTAGTCCCATTTTGGTAGTCTCAGCACCACTAATGGCATCGAGTTCATTCTTCAGTCACCCTCTTGATTTGTCCTATGCCCACAGCCATGTCGAAAATTACTTTGCCAAACTACTCACTGAGATGCGTGATGCCTGTGTCGCCACCAAAGCCGAGTCACAATCTGTCATCTGTGGCCCCAGTGGTACATACATATATACATATATCTCTCCACCGACAAACTGCTACTTGAATCTACGGATATTAAGGTTGAAGATATGGGATTTTTGTGGTCGAGATAGGATTCAGCCAGCTATATGATAAACTAAACCGTAAGAAGCTCAAGATACACTGAGGCCAGGGTTATGTGCATTGTAGACAAAAAGGAAAACCCAAATCTCGCGTATTAAGAACTCCCGGCAGAATATGTATGTATGGGAAGATGCCGTTTTAGACATGGCAGGCTTCGCAAATATTTCCTTAGGAATATATATATACACTCTTATGTCCTGTGAGGCTGATACAGCCACACTCTCACCTCGTAAGAATACAAGCTATGACTTGGTTGTGGCGATAGTGGAGAGAAGACAAATGTGCGAGAGCTTTATTTGTGCAGTACTCGTCAAGACCTAAACACTGTTGATACTCTATGGAATTATTCTCATTTACAGGCGAACGAGCAGTGCTTTTTATTTCTTTTTCCCGAAAGCGAGAGTATTTCAACACTCGTAATCCCCGATAGCAGGTACACTTCTTCCGGAGTTTTAATCCCCACACTATACAAACCCACAACGTAGCGGTTCCGAGACTATACAAACCCAGGATTGAATGTATGTACTCCAATGGGTCCAAGCATTAGCATGTTTTTACCCCGAAGGGAAAGCCTGCTCTTATAGTACTGGGACTGCCGGGCTCAAAACAAGGTTGTGTTACCTGACCTCAGGCTCCTTTCACCTGAGCCGTTGGTCTGGCAGGCACCAGCCTCTCGTAGGTAGATAAGCTGCGGAAAGCTAGGACTGTAGCTCTCGTTGCGGAAAGAAAGCTCGATCACGCTGTCGTGTGCACAAGACTACGCCGTTACCCTCATGCTAGAAATCCCCACACTATGCGCGTGCCTGACTTGTATAGTGCAGGCTTTCCCACCAGCTCGCCAGCTGTAGTATTCCCGCCCTTGACAACATTTTTCCTGGGAGATACTAACCTACATGCCTCAGTAGTGGCATGAGGGCGCCTCCAACTCATGAAAATTCGGAGATTTGCGCTTCTATTTCTACAGCAAATCTACCAGTATCTACAATGGACACACCTATAAGTTCAATTTCTATCCTACTTAAAAACATAGATCAGACCCCAAATCAGTCCGCCATCCAGAGGTTGATGCATCAAATACCGAGCGTTTCCAGTTTTTTTCTTATGCTCAAGGAAATCCAAAGGCAGCACAGCAGGAGTGGTTTAATGCTGTTCTCGGTCCCAGTCTCTTATCTACCTACGCGCGCTAAAATCTTTCCCCGCAGCAGAATTATTTTAGCGCGCGTAGGTAGATAAGAGACTGGGACCGAGAACAGTTTAATGCCCAGTTTAAGAAACAAACCTACAGGTCTCGTATCGCTTTGAGGTGTGACTACTTATTGGTGCAACCAGACTAACTTACACCAGTTTTAAGCGCCATGCATGTGTAACCTGATCGTCAGGACAGCACTCTAGACCCAAAGATCCACAGAAACGCCCCTGCCTCGCCAGAATTTGCAGAACGAACCCACCGCTGCCCTCCGGCGCAGTCTCTACAATGCCAATGACGGCCAACTCCTATGCCACCAGAGTTATTTGCGAACTGCCCCAAGGAGCGCAGACCGAACCGTCACACACCGTTTGTGTGCTGATTGAGGGATGTGATGAGGATGCGGTTTCTACCCAACAAACCCACCTGAAAACATGTGAGGAGTATCTCCTGGCTGCCAAGTTAAGGGAGTTGGGGACTGTTTTACTAAGTGCATTGTTTGGGGTGAAACACCCATATACCGTTGTTCTGTCTGATCTGGTCCCACAGCAGCACTTTATGAACTGGCTCGTGGAGGTGCGGGACACCAACGACCATATCCGGAAGATCTTCTCGGATATTCCAGACCACTTGGTAGCCACCAGCGATAAGGATTCTCCAGCATCCAAGTCTACTACATCTTTACCACCACGAGGAGAAACAACTGAAGACTACCCGGATCTTCGGCGTGCCTCTATTCTCACAATTGACGACCTCTACACCCTGTTGGCAAAAATGACTACTGTCACTAGCAATGCAAACAATACCGTGCATGAACTGACCGTCCAGCAAGTTCTCCTCGTCCTCCAAGACACCAACTTGCAAAGCATGTTAGGTACGGAGAGCTGCCAGAAATTGGTTGATTTAGTGGAGGCGATTCTCGGGTTTTCGGCTCGTAAACCAAGATTTACAGCTGCAGTGGGTCCGGATACCAATTTCAAGCGCTGCGTTAAAGGATTTAGAAAGAAAGTGCACAAAGCATGGTTTTTGACGAAGGTCGAAATAGAGTGGAAGGAAAAATGGATGCAAGCGCTGGCAGGTTGGCAGGTCGAAGAATTGGAAAGGAGGGACTTGGTGGTAAAAAAGGCCGATGTGAGTAAAGCCATTTATTTTATACAGTGCAATGGGACTTTTCTCACGTACGATGGTTGTGCTAACAGTTGTGAACTCACCCAGCATGAGCAATTGAAACAGGAATTGACAGAATTTAGGGAACAAGTCCGAGCTGTAAATTAACCCCTATCCTTCTCCGATGCTTGAACCCTGGTATTCATAGATACTAACACATATTCTGTCCTCACCCGCGGTGGTTGTGCTAACACGGTTGTGAACTCATCTAGTATGAGGAGGCATTTACACAATTTAGAGAACAAGTCCAAGCTGTAACTTAACCCCCTACCCTTCTCCGATGCTTGAATCCTGGTATTTATAGATACTATCACATATCCTGCCCTCACCCGCGATGGTTGTGCTAACACGGTTGTGATCTCATCCAACATGAGCAACCGAAGCAGCAATTTGCGCAATTTAGAGACCAAGTCCAAGCTGTAGATTAACCCCTTACCCTTCTCCGATGCTTGAATCCTGATATTCATAGATACTAACACATATTCTGTCATAGTTTATGGCAACTCATACGGGATAACCCATTTGCGGGGGGTGGAACTACTCTCACGTGTGGAATCACGAGGTATGCATGGGGGCCGAAACGGCTAATTTGGAGGATAAGGTAGAATACTGGGATGCCTAATCCGGCTCATTAGGATAAGTCGCGAAGGATAAAAGAGATGGGAATCTATTTTACAGTATTACTTTAGTGGACAATATAAATCTATTATCACCGGTTGCTGGCATTTTGATGGGAGGGATATCCCGTGTATCTCAACCCTTTTATGGCCAGGCCTCAAATTTGGCCGCTATAATGGAGGGCTTCGGGATTTTCCCCAGTAACATGTAGATAGCGGTGCCGGAATCAGCATCATTCACGGGTGTTTCTCGTCTCAGGTTTGTCACGACGGGCAAAACTGGACTGACACATGTGCCGTGCAGAATTTGTATTGAAATAACCCTCGTATGATCTCCACGCAGCTATTCCATACACCTAACCGCCTCAGAAACAGCATTGCATAGCTTACAATAGTATCCGTACCCGACAATACTTAAGGAATAAGTACTGTAGACATTGGTATGATTCTGGAATTATCCCAACCTCAGGAAGAGGCAAGTACTACATACTTTTATTCCCGTATTATTCTGCCATTGTTGGAGTACTACCTCACAACAACCTCAGTACTATTCCATAAGCACTCCAATAGTATAGTAAAATTGCCTCTAACTGCTTAAATTACTTTTGCTTGACAGTAAGCATTACCCTGAACACCTTCCAGAAATTTACTTGTAGAGAGGGCCATTGTGCTAGTGGAAATTAAGGTTCTAGTACCTAAGTGAATATTCTTGAGATTAACCAGACTATCTTGAGATCCCACCATAGATATTCTTTTCATCGACGAAATTGAGCGATTTGAGCAAAACCCCCATAGGAGCGCATGTCGAGCAAGCTATTCTAGGGGGTTGCTGCTGTGCGCGAATACTCCGGGATCGGGTGTTGCAAATAAGGCAACAACTAGCTAGTATAGTGGGCACTGGCCAGATCTTGCTGGCCTTAATTTAGTAGGGAATTGCAGAATAATGTTAGAATAGCTATGGAATAATATTTGAACAAGGGGAGCGGCCTTCTCTTGCTTTACGGGACGCTGCAGATCTGGGTGGAATGTTCAAGTTGAGCTATTCCGAGTCTGACTGGTTCCTGGCTCACCAACCCTCCCCCCAAGCTATGCCTTATGTACTGGTGTGCTGGCGAGTTTACTCTCGAACATGGAAAATGCTCATGTGGTATCTATCCTATCAGATACAAACCGTGACTGCAGGTTAATGATTTTATAGGTTACACTCCTCCCTAGGGGCGTGCAAGCCTTTTCCTAACATGCTTCCCGACGGTACTCTTGTGGGTTCACTCAAATAATGTGGGAATACTTACATAAAGGAGTTTAGTTTTAGAGACTTTAAGACCGCCGGAGGATGGGTTTGCGTTGGACAAGGTCATATATGAAAGTCTTTGCGAAAGGATTGCCAGCGACTAGGCAAGTGAAAGAGCTGTGATAAAGCATTAATTCGTGGGGGCATATATTGTAAGGAGTTGGTACCTAACTGCTAATTTGACGGCCACTGGCATTGGTATCGCGTCATGCAAGGTTGCATATTTCTTAATAAACATTTACTGCAGAGACAGATTACGTTGGGCTACGCACTTATTCAAAGACCCCGTAAATTGAACCAGGGGGGTTGAGGACTATTTCATAGTTATTTCATACCGCGCGGCGCAGTTGCCTTGAGGGCAGGATGATCTCCGAGTCCCCACGGTATCATTTTTGATTTGTTCATTCTGCATATAGCGACCAATATTAGATCGCGTATTTGTTGTTCTCTTCAACGGCAGAAATGGCCTCCAGAAATCCCAAATAACTTGAAACTTGATACAAATGGACTGCATATATGTGGAAAGCTATTCCGCACGTTTGTTGGTTTCTTCAGTAGAAAAGTATCTGAAATTGGCTAGTACTGGACCTCAAGATGCAGCACTTCGGAGGTAGGCCTGGGCACGAGACGTCTCGTGGATAGGGACAGTGCTCTCGAGATATCTCGGGACTCTATGCTTGTGGGCTCGAGACTTTTGGGCTAATCATATACTAACGGCCTGTCTCAACGGCTATCACGCTGTCTCAACGCTGTCTCACACAGATATCTGCACGACACAACCAATGAAAAATTTTCATAAAAAGTCTCGAGCCATTTGCCGAAGTGTCTCGAGACGTCTTGTCTCGTAAGTCTCGAGATGTCTCGTCTTGTGCCCAGGCCTAGAAGTGCTAGGTTGAGACGCCAGTTGTAGCTGCCACGGGACAGGGTCGTGACTGTCCCTTACAGGTTTCCTGGCTCAGGAGGTATGTTCTCCATACATAAGCAATTCCTGCTTTGGTATAAATCTTTTTAATTTTCAATTGTACATGTTCTATCTCCCATGCCCAGCCCGCTAGCGTATGCCTAGTATGCCTGACGTACTAACAGTTGATTACTGTATTCGACTATATAGCCCGAATGCCAAACACTATCCTAAGCAGAGCCAGAAAAATGTACATTCAATTTGATATTCAAATTTGCCAATCAGAATCCAGTATTCAATCCAGTAATCATTCCCACCCCAATCAAGTCTTGGAGTACATGACGCAGGTGGGTATGAGAGTCAAAAGGAGGGCATAATGCCACTGGGTATCATCATCAAGGCGTAACAGTGGACCCTATCTACCGCAAAAATCAAACTATGCAAGAAACTCGGGAAATAAAGGAAACAGAGAACAGATTAGAAGGAACGCACGCAGAAAACCGCAGAAACGAAATAAATCAATCACGAAAAACAAGAAACTTCCCCTTTACATTGGACGGAGAATCGCTCTTTGGTGATCTGAAAGGCCGACGACCGGCAAGCAACAGAGTCACCTCCAACCCAATCAACTCCAGTGTTCTCTTCGGCCGTGCCACCTCCACCACACCCGCCTCCACCTTATCCCTGCCATCGAACTCCCGCAGTGTCTGTTTAACAGAATTGTCAGCACTCTTGGGAGACTTACCACGCCGCGAGACGGTCACATTCGCGAACCCAGTGAGGGCCTGGGTGAATGTGCTTTTCCCCGCCTCGCACTTGGCTTCCGCAAGCTGCCGGCGGATGAGGGAGTCCTTTTGGACCTGGGAGGACAGGTGGTTAGCAGTAACGGGGACTTGAGCCGACCTACTACTATTGCCACGGCGGCGAGAGATGACCACATTCTCGAAACCAAGCAGGACCTGGTCGAATGTCTTAGGGGTCTGGCGGGCCATGGCGGAGGCCAATTGTCGTCTGGGAGCAGAGTCGCGATTGACTCTGCTCACGAAAGTTGCCGGAGCACGCGAGAGGAGGGGAGTAAGGGTGGCTTTCGCCAGAGGAGGAATTCTGCCTGAGAAGTAAGACATTGGGAGTGAGTTTGGAGAAGAGCAGGGGTAGTCAGGAGTAGGGGAAGATCTGGAGAGGAAAGGAAACCAGGTGCCAAACGTGGGCGGGTAGGGGGGTTTATATAGGACTTGTGGTGGGGTGCCAGGTTGCCAAGTCTGGAACAATAAACAATAACAAACATTTAGTCAACAGCAAACACTCGCGAGTGGGGCTAGTGCCAAAGGTTACCATGCCAACATTAAGTATGGGGGGGACCAAGCCACAGGGCAAAGAATGGTATCCCGGTGTCATATGTGTTATAGAAGACTCAGATGTGCCAGTTTATATACCCCCAGCCCTTCGTTTGCCTAGGCTATACTGCTAGTTGACAGCCGAAATGCGGAACTAACAGGTTGGGCAATCAGCAAACACACTGACAGACCAAACGACAGCCTGTGGCACCCTAGGTGAGCATGTGAATACGGGGCGGTTCAGAACGTAGTACATTTGAAGAGCTAGCTATCTAGTCTATGGCGAGAGACCGCACCCTACGCATACCCCGGAGTCGGCCCTCCCCCCCTGGGCCCCGTTGCCTACAAATCACAGTTGTGCACACAAAACAACGGAAATCCGCGCCCCCGTCCTCTGGTCCTCTCCAAAGAAGGTCGCTAGCCCCGACACCACTCCTATCCCTGCATCTTCCATCCTGCCTTTCCCACCTCGAATCAGGGTACAGCCGGAATGCGGCAATGATTCCCCCCCCCAAAAAAAGTGAGCAAACGGGCCAGCGGGCAAATGGTGGAGACTAGCTGTGAGTCACCGTACCTATCTGTAGCAGGGCGGTTTGCAACACTAAGTGCGCAAGGGGGACGAGAGCACAAGCCATCCGGACGAATGCCCATACAGAACTTACGACAATCACACATACGTATCTACCATTGCAATAGAATTCTCAAGGCACAAACCCAGTAGAATCTCGGATGGCAACAAGCTCAGCCCGGGCAACAACCATCGTAGCAAATCCATCCGTTACCAGCTCGTCAAGTGGAACCCACAACTCATCACATGCCGCGGGGTCTCCAGAAGTAATAAGACTCTCTCATCCATGTTAACATCTCCGTTCCTGCTGAGTCTCCAAAGTTCAATCCACATACTGATTTCTCCAGCACAGGCAGCTGTTCGGGTGGCAGAGGCTTTAAAGGTGGCTTTGGCGTACTTGTATACAGTACCTAATCCCGCGATACCCCAAAGATAACTGAAGCAAATACTTCTCCCTGCAATCCTTTCTCGTGAGTGCGGAGATCACATGTGAATGTCGTTTGCTGCTGCGTGTGTCACAACAGGCTCAGGCGGTGTGATACCAGTGAACGTAAACATGTTACGCTTTTCACCCATTGCGCAGCTGGTGTGGGGCGGGGAGTTCAGGGTAGAGTCGGGTGTTGAGGGTAACGGGATGGATCGCTCATTTTCCTTGTTAATGTCTCTAGCTGGAAGCTTTAAGTGTCGGATATTTTTCTTCGCTATTGGTTTTCATTTGATCTTACAATCAATCTTTACGCACGCTCTTACGGAATTTTCTTGTGTTTTTTCTACATGCGGATATTTAGCAGCAATACTATGGTTATTCAAACGCTCTGAACGCTCTTCGCACACTTTGCCAGCCTCACACTCATCATATCGCATATGTAATACGTATTGGCTAGTATTACATGAGTGGCCAAACCTTCGGTGAAATTAGGAGTTTCCGCCAGCTCTGAAGACTCTCTGGTTATTAAATGGTTGCACTAGCTATTTGCAGCTTCTTCATACCACCACCACCCTCAACTGTTAATTAACCACAGCTGCCGAGTGGATTCATGCAGCTAGACATATTCGGGGCGTAGGTACCGCAGGTGCAGGAGGAGTTTGTGCCTCCTACATAGTTATCTCCAAATCACAAGAAAACTTTAGTTTAAACACTTTAAGAGAGCCTACGAGGGGCTTGTGCCAACCAGACTACGCAGTGGCGTAGCCCGACCACAGCCTATATATAAGACGATTGAATTGGGTCTGCTTAATGCAATTATGTGCTAACTGTAGTCCGGTTGTGCTAACTGATACAATCATTAGAACAAAAAACAAATCGCTCTCAAATTATATTGTGAGATACTGTAGTTCTTGAGTGAAATATCTATATGGTTACTAATCGGAGGTATGGTGAGGTGCTGTAGAACGTCGTGACAAGCATACTTGGTATAAAAATGTGCATTCGGATATAGGGGGCTAATAAACATATACCCGATAGAATTGTAACTTTGGTGCCACCCGAAGTATGAGGTACAAATCGTGCCCTTTCTGGATTGGTGTGGTACTGTATTAGGAAAATTTGCGAGCAACGCTGTACGTCTACCTAAGCCATTTTGGGAAGTCACTGCCGAATTAGGAAATGCAATAAGCCATCCATACAGTAATCTCTGCGCAGCCCAACAAGTTTCAAATATACACTTTATAGCCTCCTCCGCCTCATAGCCTAAGGCTCCCTTCGGGGGAAAGGCGTATAGACTCAAAAAGAAAATAGTATCCTATAATAGATATGATATACCTATACAGTGCGTAGGTGAAAGTTATGGCGTGTTGGCGCATATAAATATGCAGGGGGGCGCGCCAGAACTTTTCCCTACGCACTGTATGATATGATATGATATCCCATGGACCGCTAAGACACATGCCATTTCCATGGCATGGCATTTGTGTATGATGTGGGATTTGTGCACTTTCAGAAATAAGCGAAGCAACTTGGAAGGAAACCAAGACACAGTAGCAGAAGCAAATACGCAAAGTGGGAAGTTTGTATGAGAAGCACGAGTAGTATTGTGAAAGTACGAGTAAGGAAGTGCCCAAATCCCACGCTATATTTACGCACCAATGCTACCAGACTACCCTATAGCACGTCACCCTATATCATACACCCTATAAAATATGATCACGATATCACCATATCGCATCCATCACTATACTGCGTCCACCACTATGGTTTGTCCACCACTATACTGCGTCTACCATATACCGCATCCACAATCATGCCTCCAAAACGCCTACCAAAACGCAGAGATTTTCAACCCCCAGAAGTGTACACGTCACGAGTATGACGTAAAATCATTATTTCCAAAGCAACTGACTGCCAGTCGATTTTCCACTTGAAAATTCGGGAGGTTCCATGTGATGGCACCAATGCATATTATATCTCCAAACATAGCACAGCTGGGTTTAGTGAGCGAGAATGGGGCCCAGTCACTGCTATTGGCACGAGAACAGTACCTATGCACAGGGTTTATTAACGGTTGTAATTGAAGGTACAGTTTACAAAAATCATGTTTCGCCCCCACCCATCGCCTTGTATGTTTAATCCCCCCATCTCGCCTTGTATGTTTAACCACCCCCCCTCGCCTTGCCCCCCATCCTTCATTGTTGTGCTCGCTCTGTGCCAGCCTCCGACTCCTCCTTCGCTGACTCCGAGCCACCCGCCGCCGGCGCATCCGTTCCTTCCTCTTATCCTCTGGTGGAGGGCCAGTAGGGGAAATACCTGGAGCGGGAGAAGGTGGGGGGGGGAGCTCCTCTTGGCTCTCCACATCGACCTTGGCTGGTGCTTCAGGGAGGGGTGTGTGTTTTTGGTGCTCGTGTGATTGGGGGTGTCGTGTCCTGGGATCACGAAAAGATGTACGTTAGCTGCAATCCACAACCAATGCTCACGTTATTTCTACTACACATAAGACCGCCATATTATTCACCACCGATTGCGCATACGCACGCAGTGCCTTCCAACAGGCTTGCATTGCAGTCAATAGCTTCCAACAAGACTATCCAGGGGCCTGAAAACATCATGAGACGAAATAAGACACGTTTTCTACCACCACGCATCCAGCAGTGCATGGACTGTAACTTCAAACAGGTCCAATCATTATATTGAAAGGGAAGCAACTAAGTACGACAGGGGGGTCATACCTTATGGTGAGGGTTGGTAGACACGTAGGCTCTTGCTCTGGTACTTCCTGGCTTGATTGCATCTTGAGGGAAAATGTAGTTGGGAGGTCGGAGGTTTTTTTTTTTTGAGTTTATACACTGTATTGATCAGGGTGATGATAAAAGTGGAGATGATAATAAAAGAGGTTCGGAGGTGAGCATAAGGGGTTTATTTGCCAGTGCTATGGGCGTTCCAGCCTCTGCTGATCTCTTCTGACCCCAACCACCACAATATCTGTAGGGCGTCGTGCTACAGGGTAACCTAGATAGCATTGGCACGTAAATGGTTAGATCCATCAGCTGAACCCAAGTTGTGCATGTCTTAGCGGCCCACCTGACGATAGTGAAGTGCAGAAAGCCAGGTTTCACTACTCCGTACTCCGTACAAGCTAATCAATTGCTTTGACAGATGCTCCTAACACCTCTTATCAGCGGTTCTACAGCCCCTACTTTTCTCCAAGATCTTACACATTACTCCGTACTTTCACGCTGTTCCAGTTTCTTCTCTTCCACCAGTACCTGGATCTTCTTCCATCATTTATTTCTGATTTTGCAAAACCTTTGTCTAATCCCCATCGGTCTCTCAACCAGTATCTAGCGACAATTAGTAAATCGCTGCAAGCGTTTCACTATCACTACAACCCTGATTTCACTATAGCCCGGGTGGAATACGTGTGTGCAGAAACAATCTGGTCAATCTCTTCACTATGATAGGGTTAAGCTCTTGTTTATAGTCCGCTTGGACCTTCATGCATGTCTAGCATGTCTCACCAGCCCATAGGATAGCCTTTTTTCACTACAGATCCATCCGCCTCATAGCCTAAGGCTCCCTTCGGGGGAAAGGCGTATAGACTCAAAAAAACAATAATAAACATCTATATACTGTACTCTACATCCACAATATTTTTGACCTCCCGACAGACACCCCCTGCGATGTTTACCCTCTACCTATGCCCATTACCAACCTCTGATGTTAAAGGTGGCAGTGAAAGATGTCATTAATGGAGTCTAGGGGTAGTAGCGCAGAGTCGCAGTAGACTAGCTCTAAATAGTTAACTCTTTCTTGAAATACCCGCGCTAAGTAACTTTATACTTTGCTCTATATATACCGAGACCTGCTCAAAATTGACTTATACATTCTGCTATACCCCCTGTAGACGTGTCTAACCCAGACACCCAGGACACTGCATTGGCATTGACCATGCTTGGGGTGAGACTAGAAGGGGTCGAGGTTAATCACCAGCCTACTCCCTAAAATGGGGGAGATCTTTGAGGCATCAAATGGGGTAGGGATTGGAGCTCTAGGGGCAATTTCATTATTCCATAGTTGTTTAGAATGCACTGGAGGAGAAGGTTACGGAGAGTGGGTTGAGGAATACATAGCTGAGGTGACTTTGTCTAGGTCCTCACAAGTGTTTGATACCAGGAGGTTAGTAGCTGGAGTTGAGGCCTCTATATGCGTATTTGGATACTTTGGTGGAGGGGCTTGAGGGTAAGGTCGAGATGGGTATTGATATAGTTGATACAATGAGAAGCCTTAGAATTGCTAATATTACGCAGGTTAGTGCCTGTAGTTAAGACTATTCTAGCTTGGAGTTTTGTGGCTATTGCTGGTTTAACATGAGTATAGATCCTTGGTAATGGCCTCCTAATACTTGTATACTCACCTGCCTAATATCCGGCCTAAGCGGAGGGGGGGTCATCGAGGAGAAGGCTATATTGCAAGAAGGGGGTCACAGTATTAGGTTGATTTTGGTAGGGTATGAGGGCAACCATGCTGTAGAGCGTAGTTGTTTCCATAGATCTCAATCCAGCCCGAATGGCTTCTGAACACTGTGCTTGTATGATACCGCAGACTACCTAAAATGGCTAGTATGTCTCGGCTGTTCGGAAACCCCTCTATTCCTCCCAGGTGACCTACCAAGACCTTCCAATCTCACATCAACTTCCACCCGTTATTCCCACACTTGGGGCAATCCCCTGACACAAAGAATTCGAGTTCCTCCTCCCTACAGTCATCGCACTTGTGAATGCAGATCCCCCTTGCCATCCCCCGCCCCACGCTCATACACCCTCCCTTTGCCGGCGTTGGGGTATTAATTAGACCATTTCCGTCTCGATTTAACAAGTGAGCTTATATGACGAGATACACCCGACCTAATGTAGGATAAGCCAGTCTCGTGGCCACTCGCGGCGCAAATTTGATGAGTATATTGCTGGTGGCTTTTTTTCTTTCATGAGACACCTCGAATTCAGATATTTGCGACTACCATTCTCAGATTTGCAGCTAACTACCTAAAATATTCCCGTCCCGCAAATTACAACCTCGTTGCATCTTCCAAACGGTCCTTGATATCCCTAGCCCATTTTTCAATCTCCTTTTGGTATGCCTCTAGCTCCCCCAACGCTTTACTCATCCTGTCTTCCAACTCAGTCACAGGCAGCTTAAATAAAACTTCAATCTTCTCTGGGTTACTAAACATAGCTTCAGATTGTGCTAGCACATGCTTCCGCTTTTCCAGAGGTGCAACCTTATTCTGGATATTCTCAACTGCCACACTACTCAAGCGGTATTTACCGGTCGTGTCTGTCAACACGCTCATTGCTCTGGTATGGGTTGCTTTGGTGAGTCCCTGGAGCTTCAAAATACACGCAAGTAAAGGAACGCCACTGCCTCGAATGATATTTCTTTGCTGTCTGTACTTGGAACTCATCCAGCGGACAATGATATCGTCAATGATCACCTCGGCTTGGCCTTCAGGTCCTTGGGAACGTTTATCCGCTTGCTTTTTTGTATGTGCCTGTTGTGCCTTCAGCCTCGAGCTACAGCGTCTCCACCAATGCGCAATTTTGGAAGCAGCAGTTTCTTCGCCACTCTGCTCCGAGGTCTGCACTATCGCAGGTGATTCTGTGGAGGTTGAGGATTCTAACGCTGGGACTCGCTTGTGCTCTCCCCAAACCACCCGCCGGAGCGGTGGGCTAGATAAAAAGCTAAAACGAGCACTCCTGCTCCGTGTAGATCCAACGATGACTAGTTCGTCCTTGTTGTAGGTTCGATACACGTCCGCAAGTCGTATAGCAATGTGCTCTGTGGTGAGATAGCCGTTCAAGCTGATTGATGTTGGTGGATTCAGGAAATTCCATGCTTCATAAGTCTGAAATGAGATAGCATTAGTTTCGGGTACATCCGCCTCATAGCCTAAGGCTCCCTTCGGGGGAAAGGCGTATAGACTCAAAAAAAAAAAAGTTTCTGGTACATAGCAGAACATGTGCATGTCAGGTACCTTACCTCCTGTATTTTTTTGCGCAATTGGCTATACCCAGTTGGTAACGTATGACGAACACTCATGTTTACCATGCAAAGGGCCAAGTGATCCAGGCTACGCCGGACCATGTACCTGTCCCCATTCCGAAGGCTTTTCCCACACGCTTCAAACAATAGATCAGGGTCGGGCGTTAAGTAATTTCTTTTGGCACGGTATGCCACTGAGAAAGGGACAAGTATGTCGCAAAAACCATCTAAAAGTTGGATCAGGCAATGCTCAAGGTTGTGCATCTCGTCAGCAGTCGGGTAGGAGGCTTGCGAGAGGTCTCGAATGAAATGCAGCCGTGAACAGGGTACAAGTAGCTCCACCCGGAGAGCGCGATTGATCTACCACCAAGTGCAATGCATTAGAGCAACAACTGTATGCCTGACCACTGGGGCCTAGAGAATTGAACTCACTAGTTCTAGGCTGAGGCATTCACACAGTGAGAGAACAGAGTGAAATGACTGTAACTCTTGAGTCGGCCGCTGGAAAATCCAGCCTGTGATCCTCTCAATGTGGCTGACCTAGGATAAAAAGACTGTTAGGTATTTGGAGTAGCGAGGGGGGAAAATTGCACCAATGTTTACCAAGGTAGAAGTATCATAAGGGGCTAGTTTTGCTGGCTGCAAGTCGTTGCATGATTGGATAAAGAAAACCTTCCACCGTTCCCTACCTTGATCCTTATACCACAAGGATCTCATAAACCGCGGCATTACACCTATGTGTCCTCCAATGTCAGCAAATTCTGTCAAAAGCATGGCCAATGTGACATACCTAGTCGACTTGCAAAACTTCTCTCCTCCAGCAGTGCTGAGATTGTTCCTCGCTTCTCCCATTCCTCCGGCCGCAAGCGATAAAAGAACAAACCAGCAAGACCATCCCGCACATTGGGCCACATCCCGTTTCTTTCCAAAATTTTTCCCCAAACTTCTTGCTGCAACTCACTATCATTCAATAACGGAGATAGGAATGTAAGCTCCTTCAAAGTCCTTTCTAGGAGGGAACGCCCTAAGCCAAGTCAATTTATGGCAGAAATACTAGCAACAAAACATTGGCTTACTGTTCCCCAGATACGACTTAGAGTCGTCTTCTTGGAACTTGCGGTGGTGGTATAACCGTGCCGAGACACAGGACAACTCAGCTGCATCAAGTAGAGACTAAACACCGCCATTCAAGCTCGTATCAGCCCAATATAGGCACCATAAATAGAGACCACTAGTACGTACAAAGATATATGTCCGGAGTTCCTCTGGAGGCAATCTGGTATGCCTGCCTGACTTGCATGGTAGTCTATCCGATATTCGACATGAGCCTGGGATTGTAAGTGGTATGCACCAGGGAGCGATAGGACGTAAGATAATATGTGAAGCAATTACCTTGTAATGCCCGGAAACATAGCTCCTGAGTCTCCACCAGGAGAGAGCGCAGTTGCCGCAGAGTGCATGGTATTACGCGAGCGACGATAGTAACTAACCACTCAGTCAAGTATTCATAAACCTGCTCTCGTGTGAGGATGATATGGCTATCATCCTGCGGCTGGTTCCCAGGTGCTGCTGCCATTGGGAATAGGGGTGACCAGGAGAGGACAACAGCACGACCTCCCAGATGAGAAAATACTAGCACTCCAACACTGGCAACTAGGGTTGCTGGCGGAATCCTCCTGCTGAGTAAGTCTCCCGCAATGCTAGCAAATTTCTGTATTATAGCAACTGGAAACTGATTAACATCTGTGATATGGGGGATTTTGTCACGAAGGGTTGTGTCCAAGTATAAGAACTCCTATATAAACACGGGATGGGATAATCAACATATATACCAGCCACTGTCAGTGCATTTTGCTGCGACTAGCGAAACTTACCACCAGGTCCAGGAAGTCATCTCCAAACTCCTGGAAAAAATTTGATGTATTGTGATATTGCCTAGGGCGTTGCCTATCAATACGCAAGTCTCCACTATCAATGCTCTGGAGGCAATCTGATATCTCCTCCCAACCCGAGCTAGGACTGCGTAGCTCTGGTGCGGTTTCTCTTGTAGCATGATTTGGCTTTTTGAAAGTTGGCAACACCCGTGCACTAGGGAGCTCACGGAGATTAAACCGAATAGAGGACCATGTATGCCCAGCCATCAGACCGTTAAAGAGGGTAAGAAGATCTGCAGCCGGAACCGCAGAGTTGGAACCAGGATCTGCTGTCCGTGATTCGTTTGCCATGCGAACAGCATCTTCAAATTTACCCTTACTTAGGGCAAGTTGAAAAAAGTCTTGATACCGTTTTTGCGCTGTATAAAGTGCTAATAAGTCCTCTGTCCTTTCGAATTTCTTGTAGAACTTTTCTTTCGCATCGTCACTTCCCAACGTCTTCAGCGCAGTAGGAAGCAGAGCCTCCGGGAGATCACCACGCTGCAACAGAATGTTGACCAGCATCGAATATCTTGTCTTGATGCGATCACTAATACATTGCGAGTAACTATTTTATTGTCAGCCGTTTCAATTGGTTGAATAGTGGCAATAAGGGTGACATACTCTCCCAAGTAAGCCACGAGTTCGGTGAAATGCTCCCCTTTGCGATAAGCTATAACTGCCTCATCATATTGCTTTGCCAAGTGATGGCATTCAGCTGCTTCCATGAAATCAGGGACTCTCGCATACCATAATGCCGCCTTCCCATATTCTCTATGCGTCTTTAATATGTCCGCGGCCTTTCTATACTGTCCACAGGCACCCCATGTTTCAGCTGCCTTTTGTATAAATAATGCCTGCCCGAACAGCTCTGCCGCCTTCGCAAAGATCTCCTTTGCCCGGCGTGCTCCTTTTCCTTTACCCAATGCACTTGCCTCCTCATATAATATGTAGGCATTAGCCACGTCTTCGCCTTGCTTATAGTTTGCCCTGTGAAAACAAAACAAGGCCTGGTGGAGTTAGCTACTATTCGAAATCATCGACATGGGAGAAACAAGGCATATAACTCACTTCCTCGTATAAGGCACGTTGAAGTAACATTTCACCCTGTTTTCTCCAAGCTCCTGGGCTGGTAGATTTTCCGGGTTTTATGATCAACCTTGCTTTTGCATTGGCCTGCGGCAATTAGCTTCGCAGTATGGGCTAGCGAATATCCAACCGTATCAGCAGGTTATAACTACCTCTGGTTCATCGACATCGACAATGGACACCAGGGGGGTTCTGCCCTGCTCGGAGCTCGTACTCGTCCATAATGCAACAATGCTTTTTACGGAAGACTTGTTGCTTTCCACGATCCAGAGATTTTTTTTTGCGCGAGTTACAGCAACATAAAGGTGCTTCAGCTCAGAGCAAAGGCCCTGTTCACTACTCATCAGCAAGAGGATGTGAATATCTTTAGGTGTCATGCATGCAAACCCCATGTTTCTTCCTATCCAGCCCCCCTCCGGTTAATAGTAGCTCCAATGTGCTCAGGCGAATACTATCCCATACGGAATCGGAAAAGAAGTTGTAAAGAACTACATCCTCAAATTCGAGGCCCTTACTCTGGTAGATCGTTAATACCAATGTTAGTGGGAGTACCTTCTTCAGTCTCGCTTTAACACTCTCATTTTTAACAATAATCACTTGCTCGGCCCCAAAGTCATTGATACCTTGGTCCGTCCCTGGCACTCCAGCATTGCCCTGTGCAAGTATATTGTGATCAAAACCGACTGCGACACATACAATCCTCGTTAGTTATATTTTCCCCATGATAGATACGACAAATAATTGTGCTGGACTCACGAAACATGGTTGGCATCTTCCCCAGATCGTTGCCAATTTCTCGAGGGAGCACATCTATCTGACCAGGAAAGCCTATTTTTGATATTGTCAATGCATTTTCCATCTATTGGTGATCTAGTCCGCTCACCCTTACAGAGCATATCTACAATATCCGCTGCCAGGGAAAGAATTCCTTGATGCGACCGGTAGTTCTTTACTAGGGGAAATAGACTCGGTTTTGCCCAGTCTATCTCTCCGGCGTTCCTGGCCATCGCAAGAAAATGCTCATAGAACCGTGCTTTAATGTCTTCAAAGCGAAAGGTGTTGTCTCTGGAAATACATTGGGCGGTGTCACCAGCTAGTGTATCATTAGTCACATTCGTATCTCACGTTGCTGTTGCTACACACCGAAATGAACCCCATGAGGGTTCTGCACAAGTGTAAAGAGAAGACTGATTTCCAGTAACTTGTTGTCCTGTACCTCTGAATTTCCCATTGCACTTAGTAGTTTATTTAGTTGGGAAAACATATGGACGTGTTACATACCATCAACATAAACCTCATCAAACAGGGATTGAACCTGTCCCATCAACTCTGGTTGGCCTTCAAGTGACTTTAGGACCTTTATTACCCGATCAATGTCATCTAGATCCCCAAGTGACCTCTTGCGTCGTTCATACTCCTCATATATGCTGTAAACTCTATCCCTGGAGGCCTCATCCGTAAACACAGGCGCTTTCCTGGTGCTCACCCGCAGATACTCCTCCCTCGATAGGGGCTTGAAATCACGCTCGATAGAAGTTGATCCCTTGATAATTCCCAGAATTTCGGCAAAAACAAGATCTGGTTCAAAGCCACCCCCGCGGTCCTGATAGGCCTTTCTAAAATACTGAGTGCTGAAGACATTGTAGTTAATGAGCCTCCTGACTCGCCCCCCCGGGGCCGACGGGGTGCTGTCAAACCCATAGAACTCCTGGGAGTCAAAGTTGTTTCGGTCAAAAAGCCTGCACATAGGATTCTTTAAGATGCTGCCTGTATATGCATTCTCTCGGCATTCACTTACGCTATGGACTTCTCCAGGAAACTAAACAGTTGGTCAAAGGTGCAGACTAGTGGAAACTTGTCATCATGCAGAGTTTCCAAGGTTTCGTCCTCTAAAGGGTCGTTGGCCTCCTTTAGCATATGCTCTTGGGGTGCTGAGTCCTCAACCCTAGTCCGCGCTGGAAACTCTCCCAGCTGGGACTCCATCAACCGTGTCAGGTAATCATTGAGCCTTTCAGCGAGAAAGCTCGATCGTGTGAGGAAGATCTGTCTCTGTCAATTACCTAATAAATGTGTGGGGGCGGCGTGGGCCCGTGGGGTTAATATACATACCTGTCTAACCGGTGTTTGGTTGTCTTGAGCCCTACTTGCAATATTCCGACATAACAGCTTAAACAACAAGCACGTAGTCTTGCCCGTCCCACTTCTTCCAAGGATGAACGCCGCTGAATTTGAATTCTTAATGGTGTCCATCTCTTCTCTGGAAATTTGAAACGGGAACTCTGTTCTGTCAGGGTCAGCAAACAGAGAGTCAAGAACCTTTACTGTCATTGGATAAAACTTGTCTTCGTTCCATCAGTATCTTAGTGAATAACTCAATACACTGCCAGCCGTATCAAGTGGGACTTACTACTAAAGACCCCCTGGGCTGGGGTGTCTGCGTGGAAATCGGTGGGTTTTTCAGGGGTTGTATCACCACAGGCAGAATACCCCTCCGGAGACAGTGGAAAATCTTGAAGCTTGACGCAGCACCGCTGTATATGTGACTTTGTGTAGTTCTTCTGAGCGTAAAGGACCTGTGAAATAGAGTCCCTTATCTATCATTCATGATTAGCAATGTTATCCCCCATGAATGCCTACTTGTAGGCGCGGTCTCTCGTCATAGCCTAGATAGACTGAATACGAGTAATGATTTTCAAAAAAAAAATCCCCCATGAATCAGGTTGGGTTAGAACTACCTTATCAGGTTTCCCGATTCGCCACACTGTTCACAAGCATTAGTCGCTATCAGAGTACAATGGGATGTGTGGGCTCCTACCTGTGATCATTTGAGAATCGGCTGCAATCTCCTCATCGTACGCCACATTAACCTGCCACAGGATACGTCCATTCGACCCGTATGTGGCTCGCCACAATGGAACCCGCATGCGTTCCTGACACTCTTCAAGCATTTTCTGCGAAAGTGGCAATCTTAAGGAGTTGGGTTCCCACTGCCCGGTTGCTAGTTCTCTCAATCTCCTGGTGATTGTATTCAGGTATCCTATGTACATTTGGTTCGGAATAAGTTAGTAACCTATCGCGCGTTTCTGATGCAGGCTGGGTGCAAAAGACGGGGCCAACGAAGGTTCCACCAAATATTCTACCGCCACCTCATAGCCTAAGGCTGATGCATAAGAGAAATATATTCTTTAATAATACCTCCTTTATCTGCCGCAAGTAGGTCTTTGAAGGCCCGCTCAGAGAGGCAAATCCTCCAAGGCCCTAGCCTCTGTCCGAGAAGAGTGCTCGTGAATGATACGGGAAGACCGCCCGTTGAAAGTGGTTTGCGCACGCCCCTCCGTAGCGGGGGTAAGGGCACACCACTTGTTGCATGACAGCGGCGCAAACACAAGGCGCATGGGAAGGTTTTAACCAAAGCATGAAGGAGGGGGAAAGGTTCCTGTTCCCGGAGCCTTGCTAGCACGCCTTCGAGAGGACCTATCCCAGTCGGAGCTCGCATGCCAAAAGCTTCAAGGCTCTCAATATCCCGTGATGATAAATTCTCTGATACTGCTGGCACTGCATCCAATTAATACTTATGTTCCGGTTTTCTACCTTGTCGAAAGAAGTGCCCTCAAATACATACATTGTCCCGGTGTCGTATTCATACGTCGTTGGTTTTCCTCCACCAGAATCCCCGTAAGTGAATCTCGGAGCTCAACGAGAGATTCCCATCGATCCAACTCAGCCTGGGCACCATGCTTGCCTGGACACCCACTGCAAAGATCAGCAGCTGCCGTGGCCCACTCTGTGAGGACAGCAGATGGGAATGCTTGACCTTCCGCGTCAGCCTGTGCCTG
>Ga0307514_10001348_pt1 | contig 31152 bp, 27 predicted proteins | sample 16_EM_MG_FD_203088 | JGI IMG/M metagenome (GOLD analysis project Ga0307514, IMG submission 203088) | Populus trichocarpa ectomycorrhiza microbial communities from riparian zone in the Pacific Northwest, United States - 16_EM | ecosystem: Host-associated > Plants > Roots > Unclassified | place... | reverse complement strand
CTTCGCTTTTCTGGGTCCTGCATATGGTAGGCAAGACCCCTAACATAAGCAAGCTTTAGAGGTAAGCCCCAGCTGTCGAACCGCAGACACAGCTGCACAATGGCCTCCTCCTGCACTGGAGTCAGGATAGCGCTCTCAGGATGTGCTTCCTGGGCTGGCTTTGTGCCTCTTAGCCTTCTGGAAAGCATGGTGAAGTCCACCTTGTAGTGTATTGCCGCTTTTCTGATGCTTGGAAATTTGCCACCCTTGTAGTCCCTTATAGCCTTCTGCATAGTATCTTCCTTTATCTGTAACTTCCTTGCTTTGACTCTAGGCATTGTGGTTGTGGGTGGAGGTTGTGGTTGTGGTTGCTGCCCAGCTTTTACTCCGAAGATGGTGTGTCGTCGGGGTGTTGCATCGCCCGGTCGTGTTGCATGGCAGGGTAACCTACGTTAGATGTACCCCAGAGATTTCTCAAACAAATCCGTTTATCATCGGCTTTTTTTCCCAGGTTATGGGTTTTGGTATCCCTGCTCTGCGTTTTTGTGGGCATTAATTTGTGGCGACTGCAATGCGTGTTTCCTTGTCAGACATAGGCAGCTGCAAGTCAGCACTTAGGACCTTCCTAGTGTTTTGAAAATACGCCTTGGGCGGTATTTTTTCAGAATCATGATTTTGGGGCTTCTAGAGCTCGGATGTTGGGTACCGAACGCGCAGTTCCACACACCTTCGACGACGAACGCTCGCGGAGGAGAGTCGATGAGCGAACGATTGAGCGACACGACGGGGATGTGCATATCCGGCTAAACCAAAACGGAGAATTAATTTGACCCCCAACGTGGTGGCCTACTAAGATGTGTTGGAGGGATGACGACAGTGGAGCAGTAACTAAGATATGAACCTGTCATGAATGCAGGAATGAGATAACCTGAAAAGGAGTGGTGAAGGACGGAGGATTATTTCTATTGGTAGAAGGGCTCACGGATACAACTGATAAGCCCTTCTCAGCATCGAGTAGACCACCTAGCCTGCAGTGTATGGCTCAATTGCTGACATAGAGGCGGAAGCTGGGAAAGGTACAAAATGCAGAGGAAGCTGGCTACCTTACTCGTCAGATTTTAAGTGTCCGCACCCCTGTAACCCTAACTGGTTATAGTGGGTGCGGGCACTTTAAAATCTGACGAGTTTGTTGGCATGTGCAGATATTGGGGCTGTTTTCGTTGGAGATTTGTGATTAGGCGGTGATGGAGCTCCTCGCGGCCACCGAGGTGGGGAAGTTCCCTGTACCACCTCGTTGAGTTGAGGTTGGGTCGAGTCTAAGTCTGAGTTTGCGCTTACGTGTATCGCTCTCTTTCTTTCCATTTGTTTGGGTCATTGGCTCCAGTTTCTTTTGTAGGAACTACAGAGAGGAAGAAGGGTAGAGGCCGGGGATCACCCCTACCTAGCCGGCTATCCTGAGGGAACGGAATCGGCACTGTCATATTCTAGAGAGAGTGAATACAGTATGATTAAAACAAAAGTTGGCCACGTTAGTATGGGATGACAGGGTGATCAAGCTTTTGCACCTTAATGAAATAGCTGACACTGAGAAGCTGACGGGCGGAAATGTTCCAAAATTCCCAAGAGCTCAGATCAGTCAGATATGGCCGTTAGTCGTGTTGGTCTATGCTACGGGCAGCTTTGAACTTCGTGTTTTGACTGGTCTTGACATTTACGGTTCTTTCTCTGGCCTCTCTATAGATATTTACAGATGGTACCGGGACCTGGCGATTTGAGAAGAAAGTCGTTCAACAACACCCAAAATCAGAACTGCTGAGTTACCAGACCCAGGCATCCCAATAGTTCGTCCCGTCCGGGCTAGACGTAGCGCAGGACGGGACTATGAATATCGGGGCGGAGAATTTTGGACCGTTTGAGACAAGGGCAAAAATATCCGGGACTATCCCCTTCATGCGTGATTTTCTTAGATTTGTTGCACTTCCTATTTGGAATACCGATCCTAAGATTTGACCAATCAAATGACCAAGGATGGTTCAGACTGACATTAATTGACCAATGAGCTTTCAGAGCTGAAACTGCAACCAATCTAAGATAATCCGGTGTGTAGGGGATAGGGCCTAGAGTGTTCGCGGCGATGGTAATACCAACTACAAAACTGAACTCTTAGGGATGAAAACTATATCAACATACACTATATTGCCTGAGTGATTGAACTATGCTATAATTCGCCTCTTCCCTAATTATATTAGGTACAAATATTTAGGCAAACTATGTCTCGCTTCATGCCCACCGCCGGAAATACGGCAGGAGGTATAGCGTACTACTGGGGACACCGCTGGGAAGCCTGCATCCAGTAGCCACTAGTCCCCTGTAGGCCCCCATAGGAGCCGTAGTTCATAAATCCAGCCCTAGATAGACCAGGCCACTGAAATCATTCCCGAGGTGGACGGCGATGCCGGGCCCCGAAAGACTGTAGTCGCTCCATGTCGTTGGGCTGCATGCCCAGACCTCACAGATACATGCAGATAGTCATGAATATCTACCGTTTGCTTCCTAAGCGTTGAGAATGTGTAGATACCCAGTGATATCTACTACTATCTATGCTATGGTAGGTATCTTTCCGAGCATTGACCGGGCTGGTCTATGTTAAGGATGGCTTTCTTAGTGGCAACTGGGCCTGATTGGTCTACAAATGTATATATAGCCGGACGGTCGATTTGACCGCTTGGAGGCACTGAAAGATTTTTTGATATAGTCCGGCGGTTCGATGGAAGGGAGTAGTAGCTTGGTGGTGACTGGAGCGGTACAGGGTTTCAAAGGCCACCCTGACGTCTATCCGGGCCCGAGGTTACCGTCCTAGGTGAGGCACAAATCTATCACTCTAGGCCTGGGCACTGTATTGTTGCCGGCTGCAGCGGCTGAACAAGAATATAAGGCCCTACAGTGATCTGGGGCAGGTATTCCCTGCCCTAGTCTGAATAGTCCGGGGTATTCCTTGCCTCGCAGATTAGTCCGGGGGGGCGGAGTGTGCCTGAATGGAGGGGGTGCTATTGAGGAACCTGGTGCAGTGGGAGTAGTGACCCATCATTCGGCAAGTAGAACGTAGGTGCCCGTATATTTGTGTATCTCGGTAGTGAGGGTAGTACATCAAGTATATACGGATGCTCTCAGTTGACCAGTTTAAGCCATAAGAGCGGAGATAAGTAGTTTACATAACCACAAGCAGCCGAATACAATATCCCTACTATATAACAACTTGTCTCGTGCCCGGTAGCGCCAAGTATCATTTTTTTTAACGTCGGTTATAGCGTAGATGGTGGTTAGAGTTGGTCAACCCACGAAATTCGGCTGCTGGCTCCAGACAAATAACATAAGGACACGAAATCAAATCCACGAATATTTATCCAGCCAGAATATGGCAAGCTTGCGAGCAACACCCGCCTGAAGGTGCCGGAGGCGAGTTCGACCCAACTTTGAGAGAACCAGCAGTAGTATGGAATATTATTTTTCCAAGTACCGTTTGTTTGTTTGTAATGATATTGTATTCGGCCCTTACGGCCGTGACATATATTTTCCTTTCTATTCCCGAAACTTTTTGAATCCACAAAGGAAACATGCAAAGTGGTGACCTCACCTGTCCCCTCTGGCTTGATATAAGACAGGACGCAATCCCAAGTCCAGAAATGATAGATGTGGTACGATCGATCCCCCTTACTAATCCACAAACCCCGCATGCCATCTAATGCTAGATCTAATATATTGTAGGTCTGCTATCTGTCTGTCAGCGCACTCCGCAAGCCAGGACCAAATTAACATGAGCGCTCTCTCCCGACAGTAGATACCCCGTCAGGAACCGAGAGCCTACGTATCCGGTAGTCGCTAGCAATGTGCCTAGATACTTACAAATCTACGACTACTCCACTACATCGAAGAGCTTCCCTCGCCTTCTCCCTCTCGCCATCTCATCACATCGAATACGAGAAATAACTTGAAACACGCAGGTGCGTACGTTGCATTGCTGCTGTATAACCTCAAAGTACAAATCGTGTGCCAGTTGTTTCAGATGCGTCGTACCCAATCACGATGCTAATACAGACAAAAGACCACAATAAATAGACCCCTCTCCGCGTTCTCTCCTCCATCAATCCGACCAGCCTTTTCCCCGTTAACAACTGCAAAAATCACAATGGCCGCAAACCCACCCGGAGAATGCTGTGGTGTCGGCCACATCCACGAGGGCATCCCGAAAGGTACCATCACCACTTTTGCCGGCAGTGAGTACCCTCCACCCCCTCCCTTCCCGCCACCTCTACTCACCCCACATCCCTAGTCAATACCTACATCACCGGCACGCCTAGCCGCAAAGTCATCTTATACCTCACCGACGTCATCGGCCACAAATTTGTCAACGCCCAGCTCCTGGCCGACTGCTTCGCCACCTCCGGGTACTACGTGATCATGCCCGACCTTTTCAGCGGCGACCCATGGCCTCTCACTCCCCCCGAGGGCCTCACATTGCAAGGGTGGCTGGTAAACCACATGCCGGAGCAGACGATGCCGATTGTGGACGCGGTACTGAACGGAATCAAGACTGAGCTGAAGCCAGAGAAGATCGGTGCCGTTGGATATTGTTTCGGGGCCAAGTATGTCGCCAGGTTGTTGGCCGGCGGTATCGATGCGGGATTCAATGCGCACCCGAGTTTTGTCACAATGGAAGAGCTGGCCGCAATCAAGGGCCCGATGTCGATTGCCGCTGCTGGTGAGTTTTTTTCTACTATCAATTAGAGCAAGGGCTTAACACCCCGTAGAAACCGACGATATCTTCACCACCGAGCTCCGCCACCAGTCGGAAGCAAAACTCGCCGAAATTGGCGCGACCTACCAGATCAACCTCTTCTCTGGCGTTACCCATGGCTTCGCGGTGCGCGGGGACTTGAGTGCCCCCCAGGTGAAATGGGCGAAGGAGAAGGCGTTTGAGCAGGCGGTGGAGTGGTTTAAGTTCCACCTCTCCGGATAGGCGCCAACTTGTTGCTGTCGACCGAGGCTCTAGTAATTAATATAATTAAAACACGTCAGGATAAAATTTCACTGTAGGGCTGCATGCAACACTTGATGGCCATATTCATGATAGTACAAACAGATGCTTGAGTTATTAGCTACTGGGATGCGTCATGCTGAAATTTTATTAGAAAACAACTATGCTCAAGTATTTTCTCAATCTCTCATATTTCAAAAGTTTGCCTGATATCCCCCCAAATACCAATGACAACCAAAAGCGCCCTTAGATTTAAACCAACAGAATATAAAATTTATTTACTTCATTTTGAAATAATTCAAATTATTTTAACGCAAGATGTCGCGGAGAAATCAGACCTAGCACATTTTAGAGGAAGAGGTTTGGTCGGCCGCCGACTTTTTCCTCCTTCGCGCCCAAAAATACGCAGCTGCGAATGTACATGCTGTCATAACCACGGCTGTCAGGAAAAAGACCCAAATATCTTTTCTCGGTGTTATACTGGTAGCACTTCCATTATCTGGATTGTATTGGAGAAGGTTAGTGCTAAAGAATGACTGCCGTGCCACAAATACGTAAGCTTAACATTTCATAGTGCGAACTAGCAGAGAAGAAAACTGACCGTTACTAAGCTTAGTGGCAGATAAATCGTTCCTATAAGGGTGGCAATCTTCATCATCCGTGAATCTGCCTTAGATTTACGTGCAATGATGAGCATAGCCTTATTCTCACGAGCAGTCTCATTAGCTATTTCTTTCAATGAAATGCTGTTCGCACGAAGAAGTTCGTCATTTCGAAAATCCATAATTTTGAAGACCTATATTACCAGTTAGCGCATTAGCCATCTGCACCGGTTCGTTTAAGGTATAGCACGTATGTGGCTTACCAGAACACGAATATCCTCGGAGAAACTCAGGTGCTTTTTCACGTTACGGGTATGGCATGTCAACCTGAGTTTGTATTGCCGGACTTCTGACTGAAAGCGCGCATTGGTTTCAGGTAGAACAACCCCTCGTTTTTGCATTTCTTCGGCGTGTTCTGACAGAATTGAGGCGATATCAAGGTTGGATTCCAGTAATGAACATGCATTCTCTAGTTTCCGTCGTAGGTGAGTTAATTTCTGGCTATGCGACACATCGAGGTCGAAATCCCTATATGCCCTTGGAAATGATATTTTTTCATTCTATCGGATTTTCCTGAATTAATAATTGTTATAACTAACACATTTAAATGTCCAAGATTGTTTTGCCCTAAATTGCAAGACATTTCGAGGAGGAATGCGTTGACTCACCATTGATGACAGCTCATTACCCAGATAGCCGACGTAAGCTCCCCAGTTCTTCTCACAAGAGCGTAAAAGGTGCAGATGGATGCCCATAGGATGATCGCACGGGGACGAGCCTCCCGCCTCACAATTGAGTCTTTCTAGATGGCTTCTGGTTCCCCTCGGAATCTGGATGAGAATCCAAGTCGAGGCATTATTCTGAGGGGAGAAATTTTGGTATACGGAACATTGGCGAGATGACCACGGATCTTGTTGATCTCTACCGTGCTCTTCAAAATGGCGTATGTTGTAACTGATCTCTGTAACATAGTCAGAACTTAAGTACCGACAACCATTCACTTCAAACATACCAAAAATCGTCGAGTTTTTACTTTCGTCTTCATGCACATCACGATAACACCCCGCGCTAAAATACTCTTCCGTCTTGCAGGTCTTCACGCTAAACTGGAAGACGGTCTCTAGATATTTCGGAAAAACCCGATAGAAGTGGCAAAGCTTCTTAAACATTTCGGATGAAATTTTAAGCCTTGTCCAAGAATTTCGTTGAGACATGATGCTAAGCACACGATTAGCCTACCCCACAAATCTGATTGTTTCGAATTCAGGTTGCTAACAAGAACTTTGTTCTCACATCTTCTACCGCATCTCCGACCATTAAAAACTCTTCCAAAGAGTTAGAAATATCGACAGTTTTCTCTGCCCATTTTGTCAGTATCTGTGTACTAAGTTGGCAGGGGCTATTTCTTCGAGATACCAACTCCTTGGATAGAGACTTCCAATTTTATCTTCGACAGCTCAGTAACGAATAAAGATTCACTCTTCTGTTCCAATTGCTCCCCCAAGTCGTATACATCATCCACCGAATGCAGAGAGCGTGGGAGTGCAGTAGGATACTTCTCACATCCGCGCATGTGATCCTTCTATGGCGTCGACTTGGTTAATTCTTCGCTTGCAGGGTGGGGAGGTTTCCACTCACAAAAGTCATTGGTATCGAGCTTGCAAGACGATAGTGTGTCCGGGTTATGTAGGTTTTGGCAATCGAAAAGCTCTCAGCCGCAGTTGTCTCGGTTCAATGTGCGACGATTTAGATATTGTGTGTTGTACCGCCTGCCGCCTATTGGATGGCAAAGCCCCAAGCACTTCTCTTGTTCGAGTACGTAGCTCTTGGCGCTAGAGTCTCGGCGTGGCTATGGGTGAGCACACCGCCCCATCCTAGGATGCTGATCGCTGCAGCGGACACTGTGTAACAGCCGACGCAAACCGGCAGATGGACGCACTGGCTGGTCAGGTGGCGTCATCGATCAGCCAACCTCAGCCCACATCGCAAAAGACCGCGAACTATCCGGGCGACATGCGAGGCAAAAACCGATAGCGAGCACATTTTGTGGTTGGCCAGTTATGCATGATCACTCCCACGTATGCCTGCTGCGCTGTAATGATTATTGTGAGATACTGTTGTATAGATTAGAAAATCGGTAACGTTTGTTGACGGATTGAGCTCTTCCGAATTCACTCGCAATGACATGTTCTGTTTTTTGCATGCGTTTAATAGGTCATCGACAATCTCGAGAGCGGCAACACAATCAACATAAACTCGTAGATATCAACCACTGCGACTCCGCTAAATTTTACAGAAAAAAGCATATAATTACGAACTATTTGATTGGAGTCGTGCGCCGATTTCGCTGCCAAAAATACGTCAATTTTGGATGCGTTTTAATCAAGATCGCTTAACAAATTCACACTCAACACCAGTCCAACCTAAACTCTAATCCTTTGCCTCAAAAAGTCTTAGAATTATCTATAAGTTCATTGCTTAATCTACAATTTTGTCATGTTTTTAAGTTGATTTTTTATTTACATTCTGTGAGTTGAAGTTGCGCTGTTGTCTCAAAACCTTGCGAGGTATGACAGAAGAAAAGCTCCCTCTCTACAAGTTTCATAGTAAGTAGAACGTTTACTCCATTTAGTCAGATCGTCGAGCCTACTACCTTGCTACGAGTACCCAGGTTTTGCTATTTTTATTCAATACAGTGACTGGTCCTCAATTCAACTGTTCGATTTGTAGAACCCACAATAATCCATAGATTGCACCTTAACGTTACGTTGGGGTTTTGAGGACCGCTATCTACTTGAGGTTATTATTGCCTAACATGCTAACATCTTGTCAAATGTATGCCTTACTCGTCTTGGTAAATGTCCGGGGCCACCTATTTTGATATAGGTTGTGTTTTAATATATTTGCTACGATAGAGGGAAGAGCCGTGTGTGGGTATAGATTATGGTGTATAGAGAAGAGTTGTATATACTAGGAGACAAAAAGTTCGTCAGTTCTTAGCAACAACGCGCGACACACGCGATCTCGTCTGTACAATATCCACCCAAACCCATCACAACGACCACCAGATTCCAACAATTATGCAAGTACCCTTGCATGGTATGAGCGGATCCGTGTGCTGCTTGAACTCGGAGTTGTTGCAAAATATCAGCCCATGGTGCAACCTCCAGTCTCCAACGAACTTGTAGTCAATGTTTGCAAAAACCTTTGACACTATGGTACTATAACTACCTCACGAGATGTTATGAGGTATATACCATGAGATGGGTTAGTGGGTTAGGTAAGTTTATTTTTTGTGTGGTGGTATTTAATGTCGCGCGCTAGGTTTGTTAACTGACGGACAAGTAGTGGACGAGATTTCGTGTGTCGCGCGTTGTCACTGACTAAAAACTGACCGACTTTTGTCTCCCAGTGTAGAGTACAAGAGAGTGGTGGCGGCTCTTGCGCGACTTTGCTTTCACGAACGGCACAATAATTTGCACGTTCTATACCCTCTTCTAGACGGATAAATACTTGATTCACAGTGAGCATAACGCATATAGAAAGTAATGTAGGTTTCGCGCCTTACACTGTCCGTGAAAAAAAAGACTTGCTCATTGAATGACTGTAGGTTACAGATCGACATAAAATGTAAAAGCCATTGACCTGACAAGGTACACATCTGACAAACAAATACTGAAAGATCTTTCAACAAGTAGGAAACTAGCACTCTCAGAGCACCGTTAACACTCCCTCCTTTCCTTCATCCACCTCTACTGCGCATGTCCCCTTATATCCCACATCGATGAATGCCGTCCGACACATGCCTATATTCCAGAATTTGATAATTGACTGAGTGGACTAACAACTTTATCATGAAACTCCTTAAGTACAGTCTGTCCTTCATTACCATCGGAACCCCGGCCAAAGTCACCCCGAAGACACGCAAGAGTAACATCTCTGTAGGTTGCTCCCATAATGTGACTCAACCTTGGTACGTAATGTTCGATCAATTTATTACTAAATTCGGAAGGTTTTGACTGGAGATCTCGGTTGTGGTCTAGATATGCGTCCAACGGTATCCAGCTGCCCAGTTCTAGTAAAACTATGCCTATGCTGTAATAGTCGTAGATCTCTCGAAAAGGTCTACCCAAGTAGTATTCCGGGTGTTGGCAATGCTTCCAAGCGACATTGGCGGCTGGCATCTCCGTTCGCTCAGTCTGGCCTACGGTCTCCGAAGGCCTCGAGTGCCGAAAATTGACTAAGTAAGGATTCTTGAGTACATCCGAAATCGCTGAAGTGCCTTCCCCAAAGAATACTAAATTCCTCGAGCTGATGTTTTTATGTAACCACCCTACTATATTCAAGTCCCTGACACAACTGACAAGCTTATATGCCAACTGAAATCTTTCTCCTAGCGGGAGATCGACTTTGTTGCGCAACTTAAGGATGCTGAAGAGGCTAATCGGTGCGATGATTTTTTGTTGTATCGCCGGTTCCGGAGTAGATGTGGGGAAGGCCCAAACGAAAGCATAGTCATGTTGCTGATTGGAGGTAGCGGAGGTTGGTATCACGAAACCGAGGCAATCCAGGACTCGAAAACCGCTAGGCTTCTTAGGTAGGCGAAAAATCTTAGTTTTAAACCGCATGCTCTGCTCCTTTTTGGGCTCCGACATTTTGTTCCATTTCGTAGTGCAGGAGACCCGTTCAACAAACACTTGCTTGTCATAATATCGACCGATTGAAAGTCCATCACTAAAGTCTTGATTTTCAATGTGTAGTTGGTCTGAGTCCAATCGCAAGCTTTCTCCCTCGGACATGGCGGATTCAGAGTCCTCATTTTTATCTTCCCTCAGGCGTAGAATCTCCAGTTTGGTTGATGCCAAGGCACCAAGTTCTGAATTATCCGACTGCGTAATATCGTGGAGAGCTTCGTACTCGCAGCTATCGGAAACCAGCGAATCCTCTAATTTCTTCTTATCCTCACTCGGAAGTGAGTTCAGCAGCTGTTCTATGAGTTCCTGAAGCTCCTCGTGGAACGGTTTGCGAATAGAAAATGTGACTGTTGGTGAGAATGGCACCGTTTCGTCCCGGATTTCCCGTTCTATACTTTCGAGCAAGCTGGTGAGAATATGACGGAAAAAGTCGCCCTTATCGTTAATAGCTTCAATAACATCGACCCAAGGGCCGCTTCCAGTGAAATGAAAGGCTTTACCCCAGGCAGCCAAACGGGCATTTTGGAACCGGATCACTTGTGCTTCCGGCCTAATGTCTTCGAGGTATCTGGTCAATCCTTGTTGTACAACATTAAAGAGTTCCTTGAGGCTTAGAAACAACAGATGCTGATGGACCTTCGCCGCCTTTAGTCGCTCCATGGGATCAATTTTAAGCATCAGGCCAGCAATCTCTAACAAATTATAGAGCACACTACCCTCTGATCTAGCCTGGAGATTTTCGAACCAAGAAATAACCTGCGGTCTCAGGTCCTTTCCAGAAAAGAAGTATTGATCCTTCATATTAGCTCTGAAGGCAGCCCCAGACCGCAGTTTCCGGAAGCCATTCACACCTTCCCGACCACCTTCGATGTAAGCAGCAACTTCAGAAACCATGCACCCGAATGACCATATATCTAAAGGGCGCCCCACTTCTTTCGGTACCATCTTCTCGTCCATACACTCGGGGGCAACGTAATCCGCAAGACCCGCTTTCCACTTCGTCCGCGAGCCATTATCCTGTGGCCTCAACCTCGCAAGTCCAAAATCCGATAGATAGAAGGTTCTGGAATCAACCAGAACATTGCCTGGTTTAAGGTCGTGGTGGTATCCAATCCGTCCGAGCGCCACATCGTGATCTCTTTCGTTGAGATTTAGGGAATGAACCTTTGCTAATGCCGAAGAAAGGCCCTCCAGAGCTATGTAGAACGTGAAGTCATTCTTAAACTCCCCAAAACGCCCTTCAAGCTGCAGAAATTTCTCTAGGTCTATTGGAAGCAGTGGAAATAGGAAGTGGTGCTGTTCGTAGTGACTATAGGATGCCAAAAGTTTGACAATGTTGGGATGTTTGAGGTGGTCCAAAATTTGAAGACATTCTTTTTCCCGCTTTAAAAACAAATCTTTCCTTAATGTCTTTCGTACTACGAGGACTTCCGCTTTCTGTTTCGATTAGGTCATTGCATTAATGAAATACTGACGGAAACATACCTGCTCTTGAACTATAGTTTGTAACGATGGAAACACCGACACCCTGAAAATTTCACCGAAACTCCCTTCACCCAGCCTACTCTCGTCAATAAATGGTAGTATCTCCTCTTTGCGAAAACTGGAATGATAGCCGCTCATTTCTTTCGTCAGCGTTCGAGGCAGAAACTCCCACTGCGCGTTTTGAGCAAAATCCCATCCGACATTTTCCGCAATCTTTTCGGCCCAGGTTATTTCAAGCGGTAGTTGGGAGTCGAGTGCATTGTGCTCAATAAAGCTCATCAACTTGTGTAGCCATTTCTTCCAGATGAGTACTCCGAAAACAATCTTCCCTTCCTTGGAGATGCGGTTCACGACATTCGTTTCTTGGAAATCTGGAACAGCGTATTCCTGAACGCATTCCTTGATGGCTACCGCGATAATATCTCCTGTGAGAAGAGTGTTAATATCATGTTGACTAATGAAGTAGCTTCCGTTTGTGGATTTTGTGCGCAGCTTCTCAATTTTCCCTCGCAGGATATCAATTGTGTGCCCCATTGCGACCTCTGAAAGGATCCGGCTAAGTACAAGGTCTACGAACGAGTGATTCTGTGTAGAGTAGAGAGAGGAGATACGGAGACTTTTGACTAAAAAGGGGAATTAAATGCAAGTGTATCTCAGAGATTTAGAGGAACCGCACCGATGAAAGTTGTTGCTCTTCCGGCTGATCTGTCGAAGGTGTTCAGAGAGGCAAGTATTGTCAGAAGGGTATAACACTTGACGACGAAAACGCAGGCTATATGGCAGTATAAATTAAACTTTTCTGACCTATAATGTTTTGAGGAAGTTGGGAGTAGTATATTTCTACTACTGCAACACTCGACCAAAACCGGGGTGTAAAGCAGCCAGCCAAATTGGTCAACTGTCGGCCACGATTGGAATTTCAAAGCATTTCCTGCGGGCTGCAAGGCTAACTGTGCATTTGAGCGGATAAGAATTTAGGACATAAACTGCCTTGACCACTCGCATGCGAGCTGCATTTTGTCAAGTTCATAGAATATCCCGCAAGCGCAGGTAGAAAGTTGGACCAAGAAACATTGTTGAAGGTTACACAGTACGAGCCGACTTTATTTGGTTTTAGATATACGATCGGAAACAGCGGATAGAAATTTCAAACGGCTATGCTTGAGATACCGAATCTCCAATAACAAGTTCTACATAAACCGAAGACAACACCCCCGCCACCATACGACACCCAAACGGCAACAGCCCAAAATCCCCTCGACAATTATTTCCCATGGCAATGCAGTTCTCCTAATCAGTCCTGCAAGTCTTGAACTGAATCGATTTCACGCTTGCAATCTCTTAGCCATGCTTGAAGGTAATGTCTATAATAAATGTTCGTAGAGTACCTGAGTGAGTGTCCTTGGCGCCTTGACCAATGTTGAATCGCCAACGGTCTAAAGGATAATGAGCTTAACTTTCTTCTTACCAATTTACAACTCGACCAGCGGTAATGGTGTATAGTACTTACTTCTGTACTCCATTGGTTGGGGCCGGGAAACAATCGGTCTAGTAGCTCCACGAGCTTGTAATAAAGGATGTAGCGCGTTCTTATGATTGTCTCCACCATGTTTTCGATCCTTTGCAAAGAATTCTGTTTGGCTGGAATTTGTGTCTAGGGATGAGTGCAAGGAAAGATCGAGTCGCTGCGGTATCGAATCTAACAAGATTATCGGATGCCCTTTGATATAGGAGCCATTGCTGTTTCGTGTCAACTATAACCCCTCAAATTGTCCCCCGAACAAACAAACGACTCGTTTGTTTGGAGAAAAACAAAATAATTGCACTAATGCAACCAGATAACGGCGTGCATACATGGTTGGCTGTCAGCGGCTCGAGTTATGATACCACCAGAGTGTGGTGCAGCTGACGTATAATATATCGCAGGTGTGTTGGCAATTTTTGTTTGGGGTCTCACAAGAAAATATTTTCAGACCCACTTGTTGTGCGCCCCCGCCATGTCAATAAGCCTGCTGAAGTAGATCCGAGGGCAGGGCATTATTTGTGATTTGTGATTTGTGATGGTCGGCTGTGTGACCACAGATGACCCCTGTCGGAAACATTCCGTCTGACCACTCTTTATTCGCGACTCAAAGGGAGCCGGAAATGTGCTTCTTTAATGATACCGGAACTGCACACAGCTATGCAGGGAACTATGCCTCATCGTATCGATACACCCATATTTGTCCTTGTATGAGGCTGCATGTTGATGCGCTAGCTGTAGGCGCGCAGAGTTCTCAACGGTCCGTGGGCCCTGACGTCTTTCTGGGCGCGAGATTGACGTCAAGGGCTGGAAACGAATCTCTCGCCCTAGTCTGCGGGCCAAAATATCAAAACCTAGAGCCCGGTATAGGTGGCTGGCTTCCCCGGGTGGAGTTTCCAGATAATTCAACGGTCTTAGTTGCCGAAATTGTGATGCCAGAACTTGGTAATACGATCTCGTTGTAAGAAATATGGATTATAGGCCTTCTAGCGTCACATCCCTGTAGCTGAGAAACTAATACTGCGCTGATTTTCAACCCCAGTCCCCGATTACTTGCTAGGTGCCTTGATAGAGGCAACACTGTAAGGCACCGTAGGTATTCGAGGAAAGATTCCATGCCCTAGTCCTTATCCCTTACATGCTAGGTTTAGGGAATTGGTTGCATTACTGGTAAATAGAAGCATCCCTGATTGGCCAACCCAAGCTTTACACTGAGCTGTGGTAAACCAGTGCATATTTTATTGGTCACTCCAGCTGATCAACGAGCGAGATCGATTACAAGAACAGAGTTATACAACCAATTTGTCAAAACCCGAGCGTGTAGGGGATAGTCTAAGCATTCCTTGCCCCGAAATGATACTCCGGGGTGGGGCGGAGGGTTGCCTGGACGTGACAGACTATTCAGAACCCTGTATGCGCGCTTTTGCACACCGCGCTGTCATGTCAACATGGGTTTCCGCGAGCGCTACGGTTGCACAGCCTCATCCGCTGCCAATATTAATACCGTAGTTGAGTGGCGGTAAGCAAAGAGTCACCATTCACAAGGAGCATTGTTCGTTACTGCATATATATAATATCCCCTTTCCAATGTGTGTAGCTATTGTACGGTTTAAGCGGTAGCACTGAATAAGGAGGAACACGGGCAACGTACACCATCCGCCCTCTTCCTAGACTCGACTTGCCACAGCTATTGCACCCCACTGCAAGTACATTCGCCATGTTTTCAAAACGCAACTCCACATTGGTATCACATTCCGATGGAATGTTTACCCGCTACTCTGCCTCGACGAGTCGCACCGACGATGACCACCAAAAAAATCTCATCGCCTTTCTTTCAATTGTCCAAAAATGCAACGTTAACTACCTCCCCATTACTTGGCAGCCTGCTCTCAGTACTCTTGGTGTGGGTGGTTCTGGGATGATAAGCCAATCCACATTCAACAACAACATGCCACTTGCATTCAAGCGGTTTCATGAATTCGAAGACTCAGATTCCGGGGATTCAGACAATGACTTTTTACCGTTAATGTCAGAGGTACTGATTTTAAGTCAACCGAATATCCAAAGTCATCCAAATATAGTCAACCTCGAGGGAATTTGCTGGGAAATCAAACGTAGAACCGAGAAAGCCATTCCTGTACTGGTCTTTGAAAAAGCAGCGTGGGATTTACATCAGTTTATGAATGTGAGTGAAGGTATGAATATGTTGATCGATGACCGCCTCAAAATCTGTGCCGATATTGGAAGTGCCATTATGGCTTTGCACGCTTATGGTTTGTCCATTCCCAAATGGAATTTTGCCACTGCATCTAGAAGTCTAACCAGAGCGCAGACATAATTCATGGCGATATCAAGCCACAAAACGTTTTAGTTTTCAAAGACTCTACTGGAAAGACTACAGTAAAGGTGACAGACTTTGGGTATTCTACTCTAGCCACTGGTGAAGAAGGAAGCGTTTTTCTGCCAAAGTCAAGGCCATGGAATGCTCCCGAGCATCATTACGGGGAGTTTACAACAACTGAAGCTAAAAAGGCGGATATCTACTCGTTTGGTATGCTGTGTCTTTGGGTGCTGTACCAAGATATTTCGCAGAATGGTACCGAATACACGTTTGATGTACCCACCGGGCCCCGCACATCGCTTGAGCATCTCAAAGACGATGATAAGGTGGAACATATTGCCTGTCAGCTTATGGAATCAGTGCCACTAGCAGGTTTGAATGATGAACATAGGATCCGTTTGAAAGAATTCTTCAGCTTGACAGTTCAGCTTAAACCCGGAAAAAGAACCTCAGATCTTGAAAAATTAGTTGGTCTCTTAAGCCAAGACAAGTGAGTTTCGCCCAAAGTTATTCAAACGCATCGCTAAGAAGGCTAGAATTGAGCCCGAACTCCTGACTGCAACACTATTACAGAGATCAAGGGAGATTCCGAGTCATGTAGATTTCCGGGTAAGTGTCAACCTATTGGCATATAAAGACACATTACTGAGTAGTTTTATTCCAGCTAGCCAAAAACCTCCCAGACCTCGTGGAAGCCGACTATCGTGTGCGAGCACAAATTAGGGACAGCCTCGAAAAGACCTACTTTTGCAATCAAAATCAGCCCTTTGCCACTCACATTGCGTTCCAGGTTGCCTTTTGTTATATGATTGGATTTGGGGTCAAGTCAGATACCAATAAATGTCATATGTGGCTAGAAAAGAGTAGCAAATATCTCGACGATCTGAAGGTTGAAAAAGATACGGTACGACCTACGGCATGGAAGAATGCGAGGATGAGCTGTCTTACCAATACTGATACGGTCAAACTGATCGCGGAATATCGAGCATGGGGATCCCTAAAACTGGAGGAAGCCCGGCGACAGTATGAGAGAGAGATTGGTGATATGACGCAAGAATTTGGACAGCACCATTGTATACCGATTGCCTTATGCAAAATCTTGGGAGATATGCTGGATGAGTTAGGAGATTTTGGGGAATCAGAAGTGCTGCGAATGCGGATCAGAGACGCAACAGAAAAAATATGCGGGATTGATCATCCCTCTACATTGATCGGAATGGCCGACCTCGCATGGACATACAGCATCCAAGGCCGATGGAAGGAGGCCGAGGTGCTGGAGGTGCAGGTCATGGAGAAAAGTAAGAGGGTACTCGGCCCGGAGCATCCAGATACCTTGACCAGCATGGGTAACCTCGCATCAACGTACATTAAGCAAGGGCGATGGAAGGAGGCCGAAGAGCTAGAGATGCAGGCCATGGAGGGGAGAAAGAGCATACTCGGCGAAGAGCATCCAGATACGTTAACAAGCCTGAGTAGCCTCGCAAGGACATATACAGAACAGGGGCGATGGAAGCAGGCCGAGGAGCTGGAGACGCAGGTCATGGAGATAAGAAAGAGGGTACTCGGCCCGGAGCATCCAGATACCTTGACCAGCATGTCTAACCTCACATTCACATACTGCAACCAGGGCCGATGGAAGGAGAGCGAGAAGCTGTTTGTGCTGGTGATGGAGATGAGAAAGAGGGTACTCGGTCATGAGCATTCAGATACCTTAATCACTATGGCTAATCTCGCATCGACATACGTGTACCAGGGGCGATGGAAGGAAGCTGAGGAGCTGTTTGTGCAGGTGATGGAGATTAGAAAGAGGGTACTCGGCGAAGAGCATCCAGATACCTTGACCGGCATGAATAACCTCGCGTCGACATACACGAAACAGGGGCGACAGAAGGAAGCCGAGGAGCTGTTTGTGCAGATCTTAGAGACGAGAAAGAGAGTACTCGGCCAAGAGCATCCAGAAACCTTGACCAGCATAAGCAACTTTGCATCGACATACAGAAACCAGGGGCGATCGAAGGAGGCTGCGGAGTTGTTTTTGCAGGTCATGGAGATGAGAAAGAAGGTACTCGGCCAAGAGCATCCAGACACCTTGACCAGCATAGCCAACCTTGCATCGATATACTGCGACCAGGGCCGAAGCAATGATGCTGAGGAGCTGTTTGTGCAGGTGATGGAGACGAGAAAGAGGGTACTCGGCCAAGAGCATCCAAATACCTTGGCTAGCATGGTCAGCCTCGCATCGACATACAGGAACCAGGGACGATGGAAGGAAGCCGAGGAGCTGGAGGTACAGGCCGTGGAGACGAGAAAGAAGGCACTCGGCCAAGATCATCCAGCTACCTTGTCCACCATGTCTTATCTCGCAACAACATACATGAACCTGGGGCGATGGAAGGAGGCCGAGGAGCTGTTTGTGAAGATCATGGAGACGAGAAGGAGAGTACTTGGGCCTGAGCATCCAGAAATCTTGACCAGCATGGGTGACCTCGCAACAACATACATGAACCAGGGCCGATGGAAAGAAGCCGAGGAGCTGCTTGTGCAGCTACTCGATCAAGAGCATCCAGATACTTTGACCAGCAAAGCCAACCTTGCATCGACATATTGCAACCAGGGCCGATGGAAGGAGGCCGAGGTGCTAGGGGTGCAAGTTATGGAGACGAAAAAGAGAGTACTCGGCCAAGATCATCCCGGTACCTTAACCTCCATGGCCAATCTCGCATCGACATACATGTGCCAGGGGCGGTGGAAGGAGTCCGAGGAGCTGGAGATGCAGGTAATGGAGACGAGAAAGAGAGTACTCGGCGAAGAGCATCCAGACACCTTGACCGGCATGAATAACCTCGCATCAACATATATGTACCAGGGGCGATGTAAGGAGGCCGAGAAGCTCCAAGTGGAGGTCATGGAGACATTGACGAGGGTACTTGGCCAAGAGCATCCCACAACGTTGATTTGCATGACCAACCTCGCATCGATATTCAGAAACCAGGGACGATGGAAGGAAACCGAGAAACTGGAAATGCAGGCCATGGAGACAAGTAAGAGGGTACTCGGCCATGAACATCCAAAAACATTGATTAGCATATCCAACCTCGCATCTACATTCAGATACCAGGGGCGATGGTTAGAGGCCGAGGAGATGGAAATGCAGGCCATGGAAACGTTCAAGAGGGTACTCGGCCAAGATCATCCAGATACCTTGACCAGTATGGGTAGGCTCGCATCGACATATAGCAGCCAAGGGCGCTGGAAGGAGGCCGAGCCGCTGTTTGTGCAGGTCTTGGAAAAAAGAAAGAGGGTGCTCGGCCAAGAGCATCCAGATACCTTAACCAGCATGGGTAGCCTCGCATCGACATACAGTATCCAACGGCGGTGGAAAGAGGCCGAGGAACTACAGATTCAACTGACTAATACACTTCAGACGATATTGGGCGAGGATCATCCCTCTATTGCAGTTGCCAGCACCATATTGGCTTTATTACGTAAGAAACGTGAGATGTTACGGGATGATAACACATTGGAGCATGGTCTTCGCGAGATGCTGGGAGGGCTGTCGATCCAATTTCAGGATAGGTTACTGCAGTATACTATCGCTAAGTCTGTTGAGCACGGTAACGACGGCGGAAAAAGATCAGAAAATTTTCCTAAGACATTGCAGCAAAGCGACGATAACGATAAATTCGTGATAGAAGCGGAACGATTTGCACTTGCACTTGCTATGCTCCTAGAGGTGGAACACGACAATGATACCGATCAAATTCTTCGCTGTGCGTTAGCTAAGTCAGTACAAGGGGATGAGGGTAATGAGACAAACATGGAGCGGCCTCCACATGGACTAGTAATGTCGACGGAGGAGGTGAATGTCCAAGAGGAAATTAATACCTTCAAAAGAGAATATTCACCCGAGGTAACGGATAGACTGATTCCGGTTGCAGCTAGTGGTACAAATAGATAACTAAGGCGTGTCATTAGATTACGAACCATCCGCAGCAAAACGATGAATTGATTAAGAAATAAATGGTGGGGATGCAGAAATGCAGAAATGATCTGAATATTGTAGTGATGAACTCTGATAGGGAACTGGTATTGAGAAAAGAAAAGCCGATTAGGTGAGAGGAAGGATACAGAGCAATTTTCAGGCAATGTGTAAGCTAGTTAACGTTATGATGTTGGAGGACATAGACATGCTGTCTGACCGAGGGGGACGCGCGGTATTTATGATCGTTGAGAAAATGTGAACCGAAAGAAAGGTTTTGTCATGGATGCATAACGGTGTCTATAATTGATGTTACCGCGTTTCCGATCTATTTTTCCTCGCGTGTATTACTGTGCTTAAAAGAACAGCCATTACAAAACGGGGATTGGACGTCTTCCGAGGATAGCATTTTCTCAACGGTATTTAGTATTGATACAGAGTACATAGCGAAACAAACAAATGCAAAACTGAATTTAGTGAACACTTTCATGAACCAGAAAAGCTCACTAGATGAATATAAATTTTGTTCATCATGTAAGCTACAAGTTACCTGATTCACATGCAAAAAAAAGCTGTCTTTTTTGTTTCAACCAAAGCAAGCCGTCCATTGCCAGTGCGGTCAGTTTCTCGGGGCCTTATGCGGGTCCAATTCGTCCCCTTCCTGGGTCGCTGCGCTTGCAAATCAATCGCTAAGCAATACTAGTCGTATTGGAATTTTGTAAATTTTTTCTAGAAAGGTAGACAACAGATTCGGCAATCGTACCGACGCAGTACGGTTCAGATTAATTTCCGAAGGCTAATTAAAACCTCCAGCAGCTCGCAAATCCGAAGATACCATTGAGGATACCCCCGATTTATGGCTTGCAGGGCCTTGGTCAAGACAGCTTGCCTGAGAATTTAGGCGAAAATGGAAGGCTTAGAGCATTGTAAGGGAGCTATATACAAATCGCCAGTGCTGAAGAGCATTATACGAGTGATCTGCACTTTATGCATTCTTTGTGGCGAAAAATCACTCGCATGCTCTTCTGAACAAGACCGAGGCGTATTGAAAACTATTACCGGTGTTGAAAGCAAAAGAGAAAGGATGAAGAAGCTCAATTGTCTATCGATACAAGAGAAGGAAAACACTAGACTTATATACAGAGAAAAGACCATACTCGGCGAAGCCGAGTATCACATCCGAGTCCGAAGCCGACTACCAGTGCCGGAGTTAGGCCTCCTCCTCTGCATGGGGGCAGGCGAGGCCCATGGGGGCAGGCGAGGCTGGTGGGGGTAGGCGAGACTGGTGGGGGCAGGCGAGGCTGGTGGGGGCAGGCGAGGCCAATGGGGGCCGTAAGCCACCGGCCTCATGCCCGAGCCCGCCAGCACCAAACACAAGGGAAGCCACCGGGCCAAATCCCTAGTCAACAACCGGTACAAGTTAAGCATGACCCGCCCACCTGCTTTTCAGTAAGCTATTTCCTTCCGCTCAACCGCATCGGCGAAGCATATGTACGCAGATATATTGGTGCCTGAGACCAGCTGAACATCGAAGTGAACTGTGATTCTAAATTTCTAATGGATGCCACGTCTTTGCCCCAGGGAGATATGGTATCTTGATATTGTAGTGACTGTGAGCCCGTGTCAAAGTAGGTGGATGCGCATAGATGTGCACTCGTGGTGTTGAGACCGTCATGGCCATCATCTCCGGGTAGCGAAAAGTTGCTACCACCAGAAGAATTGGCATCTGGAGCTCTAACTGGATATAAGCCAGCCTACCTAGGAATAATATGGTGCCATCGTTTGTGTCGGAGTAGTTCCCTAACAGTATTCTACAGAGGGAAAAGCTTGTCTTGCAGTAGGGTGCTGGTGCACGCCAGAGTAGCCCTAGCCCAGATCGCTTCGTCAAGACTCTAAAGGTGAAGGCCTAATCCGGATCTCTCTGTAGTATATAATAGAACGGTGTTCCTCGTATAGATGTAGTCTCTTATTCAAATGTAAAACCTACGACTATTTTCAGAGAACACAACCGGAGTGGCAAGAGTGGCAAGAGTGATATGTTTGTAATCATTTTGCATTCGGCCGCGTAGCGGCCATGACATGTTATGATACAAGATCCCCACCAAACCCTATAGCCGCTTCCGCGCAAATTAAAACTCTAAAGACCCAGGAATCTGACAAAACCCGAGGCCCCGAAATTAAAACCCGCACGGCAAAGTCAGAGTGATATGTTATGTGTTGTGTAATGTTGACTTTTGAGTGATCTCTATGTTACTCAAGACTTCGAAGATTCACCAATAGTCTATCTGGCAACCTTGATCAGCATCGTTCCGGCTGAGAGGCTTTTCTCGTGCGTAGGTAATGGATCTATTCTATCCTTTGGGTAATTTACACAGTTATCCCCGTATTGACTTGTAGTGAAAGCACAGTGGAAAGAGGTGCACCGCAGCAAACATAACTGATACAGGAGCGGGTCCGGTGAAACTTGAAGCCAGCGCCCTATCTTGATAAGGAGCAAAAAGTCGCTCGCTACAAGATACTACCAACTAAAATGTGGCCATACCCCACTGCAACGTACCTCAAGCGCTTCGCGTAGCGAGACTATGATCAGTGTTAGTGGTGCGGGAAGGCAGCCTAGACATAGGAGCATCTCTTCCGCTACTGCAGGTTGTGGAACAATGAGTAGCGGTGCTGTGAAAAGCAATCGGACGGGCAACCGGTTGGAAAGCGGGAAGATACAAGCACGTGCAATTATCCGAACTTTTTTCCGTGGAGTTGTGCGATCAAGCGGAGATGGATTTCCTTGCGGCCACAGAAGGTCGGGAAGTTCTCACGCTGCTGAACAGAGTGTATTATGCAGTCTTTCTCTTTCTTTTCTTTCTTTCCTTTTGTTCGTGAGCTACCATTTATTTTGCTTTCGGTTCGTTTGTTAAAGAAGAAGGAGACTAGGAAGGACGAAGGAGGGGGGCTCCACCGCTTTGCCAACTATCCGGAGAGGGAGATCAGGCATGCCATACCCTAGATACAGTGAATGCAGTTGATTAAAACAACAAACAAACTTGTAGCGAAGGTGACGTTCTCTCTAAACAGCGTATTCGGTTTGTAGACCGCCAGCCAAGAATAATTATGTTGAACGCAAAAGAGGAAGAATGAAGAAGCTCAATTGTCTATCGATACAAGAGAAGGAAAACACTAGACTTATATACAGAGAAAAGACCATACTCGGCAAAGCCGAGTATCACAACCGGAGCCTGAAGCCGAGTACCAGTGCCGGAGCTAGGGCTCCTCCTCAACATGGGGGCAGGCGAGGCTGGTGGGGGCGGGCGAGGCCAATGGGGGCCGTAAGCCACCGGCCTCATGCCCGAGTCCGCCAGCACCAAACACTAGGGAAGCCACCGGGCCAAATCCCTAGTCAACAAATTACCCTTGTCAAGAATTAAATGGGACTGCCGCATGTACATGCATGAGACGGGAGAGGAGATGGAAGCAGCTGTGACACAGATGGCACCAATGATTCCACCAGTCCGGACGGACCCGGTCTGGAGTAGGGCTTGGTCCGGTCCGGTCTCACCAGAAGGTCGGACTGGACCGGGCCCCAGACTGGCAGTCTTGGACTGGACGGGCTTGGTCTGGACCAGTCCAAATGGGATAATCTTTATCAATTTCAAAGTAGATCGAAAACTCAAGAAGTGAGACAGTAATCCCTGCAACCCGAACCCAGACACAATGTTACTTCACAACAACCACCCGCTGCGAGCAATCACAATGAACCCACCCGTTACAGTTTCTGGGTAGAGACTATGCTCTATATTCAGTTTGAATCTGAGGGTCCCACAGCAATGAGTTGAGACGATATGGAGGGTAGGAGGAGAAGATCTAATCTGTCTGTCTATTCTCCCTCACTGCAGGAGAGATCTATTCTTTATATACACAAGGAAAACTAAGGTTCTATGGAGAAACCATTGCGAAGATTACAGTGGTGACTGGTGAGTGGCAAGTAGCAGGTGGTGAGGGGTGAGACGTGCATGGTGACTTGCAAATGGCAAGATGAGTCTATATGTTGACCAAATATATCAGTAACTCTCAGCATATTTGGGCCGACTCGGCCCGAATGGACTGGTCCAAAGCAGTCCAGGCCAGTTCAGTCCAGGTCCCGAAATATTGGGGATTGGTCCGAGCCCGGTCCAAAAATTTCTCGGACTGGATTGGACTGGACTTGGACGGACCCGGTCCGGACTGCTCAATTGCTGGACTGGTGGAATCATTGGATGGCACTGAGCACTGGCGATCAGTCATAAGGACTTGTGTGTATACATACTAAGTAAACTCTGGTACGAGATATCGCGGAGGTACTGCTGAGACTTTACTGTGAGTCCTGCGTCAATGAGACTGGGAGCGCGCCATAAGACCTTTCTACCGCACCCACCCTCGACACTAGCATCGGATCTAGTGTTTCCAATTACGATATCGTGGCTCTGTAGTTCCGGAAATAGTCACTATCATGGCCTTGTAGAAAGATGTAGTAACTATTTGCAGTGCTGTCTATGGGAGACAGCACATAGACAGCACCTAGACAGTAGTTCTGACCTTATCACTTCCCCCCGCATTATGGAAGTGGCAGTGTTGATGCAGGGATAAGTGCGGCTCGGCCCGTTCCGTGCTTAGCCGACTCTGAATCTGGAAGGCATGTAAACCCCTTCTCGCAACCGACACTTGAATACTAGAGTCTGCCACTGAGACATCAAAGAGTTATAAAAGGTGGGATTTCCATACTTTCTACACCACATTTACACTACCCCGTGTAATATATATCCTAATTCACACCACGCTACCTAGTAGTTCACTTGCCTTGCGAGCACGCTTAGTGGCAAGTGCACTGGTGATAGCCGACAGCTAAGCTAACATTCGCCTCCGAAACATTTCCGAATTCCCATAATCCCAATTTCCGCCCATGCGCGCATCTAATCCCCGCACCCCATCAGGCCCTTGGCTCAGTTACCTGACCCGGCTGACACCATGTTCTGCTTCTTAGGCTGTCATTGTCGCATCGGTTAGTCGGTGTCAGTCGAATGTACAGAGTTACCGACTCACTGGCTGTTTCTATGGAAGGTACTGCTCCAATCTTTGAGGAATCTCCGTCGTCATCATCCTGTCTGTGCCATATCTTAGGCGAAGAACTCGGCCTCGGTTTCAGTGTCGGTGTTGCTCTCCGTATGGAAAATGTAGCGCTTTTATTTGACGGATTGTCGGCGACACTCTCCGTAGGTGTCCGGTTGTGCATGCAGCCTACAAATATCTGAAGTTCATATGCTGCCACGTCCCTGAATGGCTTCCGCTGGACCAAGCAGCGTATTGTGTGTCGATCTAAGAGTAGATTGCTTATCCCAAAGTCTCAAACTCGAACCCGCCCAATGGTCATGTATCGTCACACCTCGTTCGGCTACGGTGTTCTTGTCTCATGTCGCTCGATCTGTTAAATTACAACTTCAAAAGCATCAGAATCGTGACACACCCGATGACATTTCTCTCCTTGCCTTTTCTCCTTCGTGTCTTTTCTCCACACTTGTCCTCCGCGCCTTTTCATGCCGTTTCCCTTCAAGGTGTACTATAATCAGTAAGACCCTCGTTACTCCAAACGCACTGACTAAAGACACTAACCATTTGAAGGAGCATTCAGTCGTTTGTCGGCTGCCCTCTCAATGCATACATCGTCTTGACACTCTCGCAAGTGCCAATTCGTTCCTTGTAGCATTTGCTCGCTGCGCCCTACTCTGTCGTTAATTTCTCCAGCATTAGCGCAGTCTAGGGTGGTGTGGGAATGGTAGCGGTAGCAGCGCGGTGGTAGTGTAGTGGTGGTGGTATTTTGGCATACAGATTGTGCAGATAGAGGTGGCGATAGGTGTTGAAAAAAGAAGGAAGGTGAGCAGCCAATCGTGAACCAAAAATCTATCATTTGTGGCTACCCTTCAAGGCCAGCAATAATCCCGTCTTGGCACTCCCACAGGACGGTTGTTGGACGGTAATCCCGTCCCGTTTTCATCCCGTGGTTAACACTAGAGGTCACAGTGCTCGGGGTAATTGGCAATCCAAGCTGCGGTTGTTGCATAACCGTAATTGAAGTTTCCGTCAGCACAGTGTGTACAGAAGTTATGACTCTAAGTATTGAGAAAGGGCTACAGGGTTTGCTGCATCATGTTGTGCAAGATCATTCAGTTATGCTGCCTCTGAACATTCCTACTTTCTAGAGGGGTATTGCGTATCTTGATGGTAATTGGCAAAAGGGTTACCAATAACATACTGTGCATTGCATGCTCCATACGTGCTTCTGCCGATAGATTCTAGATGGCCATATATGTTGGCCATGCCTTTTGGTTGCCGGAGAAATTCATCAGATATGTTGAAACAGACATTAAGATGATTGGTACAAGTGTATCACTGACTGTGCAATTGCGAGCAGTTGCAAGATGCAAAGGGGTGCATCTTACCTGCTTATCCCACCAACAGTAACCGGTATGCATCTGATTATAGACATGGTATCCAACATCGTGATAGCAACATTTCTGTGAGTAGGTAAGATGCTCCGCATAAGCGGGGTGCCGGAGGAGCCATTTCGCGCACTAAATGAGATCACCCTGCCGAAACTCAATCGAATACTGATGCTGCACTTTCAATGTTATCGATAATGTAGCTTTCTTGCAAGAGTCGTAACCGAGTCCGTCCTCCATCACATCGATCTTCTGTCGACGGTGGTAATTAGATTTGAGAGAAGAGCGCACACTATCCTTGAGGCCGCGTTTGTTCTTCAGTAGGTCGTCCATGACGTTTGCTGGTAGGCCTTTCGATGTTACAAGTTCCGCAAAATTGTACTCATTAGCAAAATGTAATTTAGTCACCGGGAGCCTCCGGGGGGGGGGTGTGAGAGTTGTCGGACCATAATCCTACAATTGACAATTCTCGGAGTTGAATGGACCCATGCAGTGGCATTCAGGTGCACCTGGGAGCGCTGGCGACAAATCTGCGAGGACATAGGAGCACTGGGCGACAATCTGGGGTGCATCTGGGAACGCGGGAGACAAGCCTAGAAATATGTTGAAACACTGTAGAACAGGCTGGGAAAAACGACATATTCTTGAAACGCTGCTGGTGCACCTGGAAATCGCAGTTAGTACCCATCTTTGAACGATTTTATAACTCATGTATTCAGTTTGTATTCTCATCTATCTATCTATCCATCTATGTTCACACGGTCGATCTGTGGGATGGCTGGAGACGTGCTCAAGCGCAATCGGAGGCACACCTGGAGATGGCGATGGAATGAACTTGGAGATGCACTTGGAGTCGGTGACCGTGCGAACTTAGAGATGCACTTGGAGGCCGTGATCGTGCGAACTTGGAGGCCGCGATCGAGTGAACTTAGAGATGCACTTGGAGGCGGCCAATCTGGAGGCGGTCGATCGGGAAGGAGACGCGACGAGAGCTGGGACTCTATTCATGGCTTAACTCGTAATCGTGGGAATGTGATGAGTTGACTTTACCTTTGTGCTCCTGGAAAGAGCGAGGCACGCCGAAAGCTGAGGCTACATTCAGGAGTTAACTCATAATCGTGGGAATGCAGGGAGACTGGTTGGGAGCGGGAGATAGTCAATCTTGGGTGGATACTGTACTCGGTGTTAACTCACGATCATAGCATGGGGAGGTAGAGAGGGATGACTTAACTTCGCCACCTGCCACATGCCACACACCATACCTGCCCACCAAACACTGCCCGCCACACGCCATCTGCCTCACGCCTTCCGGTGCCTGGCGCCTGCAACTCAGAAAGTCTCTGGATTGAGCACGCAGGAGCATTCATGGGAGCATATAGTCAAGTGAAATTGGTAGTGTCTTGCCTCTTGAGAGTGTACTTGGGAGCGTAGAGCGAAGCAGGCTGGGAGTATGCCATCGAGTGCAATTGGGGGCGTACTTGAGCGCGTGCTCGGGAATATATTTGAGAGCATACTTGGGAGTGTACCTGAGGGCGACTCGGAGGTGCAGTTGGGAGGATAGTCGGAGGTGTACTCGGGAGCGTACTCGGAGGTATACTTGGGACTGTCTTGAGAGCTTACTTGGGAGCGTACAGTCAAGCAGACTGGGAGTGTGCCATGGAGTGCAATTGGGAGCGTACTTCGGAGCGTACAATGAAGTGCATTTGGCAGCTTGGTTTCAAGCTTGTTGTATGCATCGCGCTGTATAGTATCAAGCGCACATAATCGCATGCGTATCATAGTAAACTAGTCAACGCGCAGGTCCATAGGACCTCATAGTGCCACGCGTCAAATATGCTATGGATTCCCGTCCCAGAAGCAGCTTCTCTATGAGCTGCGCGTCGCGCATGGTTATTTTTCCTGGTGTATGCCTCAGAAGAGCATCCCATTTCAGTGCAGAGTGGCTCATATCAGTGCCAACACATCATCAAATGCAGATAGATATGGACACTAATATGGATGTGGGTATAGGAGACCAGTCTGGGTATATATAGGCCTTCTGGCCTTGACAAGATAATCAATCAATATGTCTTAGAAGAATCCAAAGTTACAACTCTCAACTCATGTATAAAATGGCTTAGACTTTCCTGGAGAGAGCTTTGTTCTCTTTAGACAATTCAACTTTTCTTGTGTAAGATTATTGCATGTTCTAGTCCAGTCACGGAGGATGTCCCTCCGCGGAGAGACCGGTCTATTCACGGAGTCCCACCCTCCGTGACTGGACTGGTTCTTTCACGGAGTGCACCCCTGCACCCCACCTCCGTGACTGGACTGGTTCATTCGCGGAGCATTATTAAAAAGTGCTAATTACACTCAATGTCGTGGTGCAATTACAATTACAGTGTGCTCCATATTCTGACTTGAAACCGGCTCTTCTTCCTTGTTGGCCTCTTCCTCTATATTGTCCTCTTCATCCTCCTCCTCCTCCTCCTCCGCATCCTCGTCTATATCCTGGTACTCCTCGAGACCCTCTCCTTCCTCAATACCCAGTTGTATCAAATCACTTTCATCGTTTTCCTCTGCGCTCTTTTCGACATTATCAACAGAACATCGCAAAACCGTAAAAGATGCTTTAGGACGCATTCAGGCTTTCACCGGCGCGAAAACAAATCTAGAGATTGTCAGATGGGAGCCAGCTTTGAAAGTATGGCAAACTTTCAGGTTTTCCGCCGGATTTTGCTGCGTAATTCCTTTCGCGTAGATATACTTTCATGATTTCTTGCAGATGAGGCTGCAGCAGTACACTCAAGGTTATCAGGCACGGTAAACCCAACGTTCGGCTGCCAGCAAAGCCGTCAAAAGATCTGGCCCGCATCCGAATCTTAAGCTTTGGCCAGCGGTGCAGCTCTAGCTCTGTCTAGCGGTGTAGCTGTGGCCAGCATTGTAGCTCTAGCAACAGTCGAAAGCTCTGGCCAGCAGCCAAGCCAGCCGCCAAACATGCAGACTTAACTCAACATGTGAGCGCAACTTAGAGTCCTTGTCCAGTGGTACTACTGACTATCTTAGAGCCAACAGTGTCACCACCATGTTCATGAAGATCTAGTAGACTGTTGATTATCACCATATGCACCGTGCCAATTACCATGGAAATCGAGCTGCGGATTCGGCTTGCAAATCTGATTTGGAGCTCTACTCTCGCCATGAGTCCAAGCATCGCCATTAACCGAGTACCATCGATTGGAATCCTCAATACCATGGCTGTTAGGCATTGTGAGATTCCTAGACTGAGACTGCAAGTGTGAGTGCCAGAGTTGGTCACGGAGTTGGTCACGGAGTTGGTCACGGGACTAAACTTCATCTAAAAGTCTATCGACATCATGATTTCTGAATATGAACTGTAAATCCTCTAAGTTACTTGTAGTTGATTCTCGAGAACACTCTTCATCTGCTGCGTAACCTTATACTTCAACTATCCTCTTCGGGTCGAAGATGCCTTTCATTCGTGGGAATCCTCTCGATACTCGCAAAGAGTGGTGAAGGTCGCTGCCGGAGTGTGCAAAAGACAAGCTGCATCATTGCAAAGGACCACTGCAAAAGACCCCATCGCTGCAAAAGATCGGCTGCGTCTCTTCGATAAACCAGCTGAATCTAGTGCGAAAGAGGTTCTACAGCAAAAAAGTCACTGCAGCGAAAGGGCCACCGCAGCGAAAGCGCCACCGCAGCGAAAGATACAAAAAGAAGTGAAAATCTCCCCGTCTGAAAGGGCGCGAAAGAGCATTCATCGAGTGTACACTCCGTGAATGGACCAGTCCATACACGGAGGTGGGGTGCAGGGGTGCACTCCACGAAAGAACCAGTCCAGTCACGGAGGGTGGGACTCCGTGAATGGACCGGTCTCTCCGCGGAGGGACATCCTCCGTGACTGGACTAGAACATTGCACTCATCACACTAGATATATTAGCTGAGCTAATGGAGCTCATCTGGGATTATAATTAGCTGGATGTGGATAGCTGAGTGCGCATACATGTGCCTAAGACATATGCATCCACATAAGACATACATGGGCTAGTGTATATACGAGCATGGGACATCACCTAATAGTTAGAGAGAAATACAATAATCAATATTCAAAATAGTAGCGAGTAGAGGCAGTATGTAGCACGAGTGAGATAACATTTAGCGCTATTGTAGCGACTGCCAGGAGTGAAATGTACTCTGTAAATTAGCAGGTGAGTTGGCAGAGCACACATACTCGAGCTGAGCGGTCATTCCATAGAGTGGGAAACTTCTCCCTACGAAGCGACCGGTCAGCTCAAAGAGTGTGTGGGCTCGGTGAAGTGACAACTTAGTTGACGGATCCCAGTTACTCCATAGGTTAACCAGTCCCTCCATAGATCAACATCTTCCCTGAACCGACTAGAACATTTCCAAGTGGTATTCCACGGTGTCTTTTACTTCCATACTGCAGAATATGTTACCTAGAAATGAGACTTAGATGTCTTTTCAAGTTTGGTGGAGAAATGTCACCATCAGGGAGGTACCTTCATGAGCTTATATTTCAGGGTTCCTTATATTTCAGGGTTTCTTAGTACCTGAAGCTTTACAACTCAGCGAATAAAATACTGCTAACCAGTGATCCTAAGCTGCCAGCGTAAGCGGCGTCTTTACATGAGGGCCAGGCCTGCAGGCTTTCCTTAGCGGAACAAAGCATAACCGGCATATATCGTGTTGGTATGGCCCGATGGCTTTTGTGGCGTTCGGAGGTTTACAGCCCCCATCGGCCTAAGGCTGCGGGCATGAGGCTGGTGGCTTATCGCCCCCATGGGCCGCCACCAGGCCCCGTGCCGAGGAGTAGGTCTAGCCGCGGCAGTGACGCTCGGCATCGGTCTCCGTATGTGATATTCGGCTTCGCCGAGTTTGCTCTTTTCTTTCCCATAAATATGCCCAATGATTCCACCAGTCCGGGGGTGGACCGGTCCAGACTGGACCAGTCCGGGTTTAGTCCAGTCCAGTCTAAGATATTTTTGGACCGGGATCGGACCAGTCCAGATTTCCGCGGGACTGGTGCGGA
>Ga0307514_10001347_pt1 | contig 31156 bp, 21 predicted proteins | sample 16_EM_MG_FD_203088 | JGI IMG/M metagenome (GOLD analysis project Ga0307514, IMG submission 203088) | Populus trichocarpa ectomycorrhiza microbial communities from riparian zone in the Pacific Northwest, United States - 16_EM | ecosystem: Host-associated > Plants > Roots > Unclassified | place... | reverse complement strand
GCGGAACTTGTCGCGCCGGTGCACCAGGTGCACCGTGCTGGCGATGTTGCTCAGGTACAGCGCTTCCTCGACCGCGGTGTTGCCGCCGCCGACCACGGCCACCTCGTCATTGCGGTAGAAGAAGCCGTCGCAGGTCGCGCAGCCGCTCACGCCGCGGCCCATGAAGGCCTTCTCCGAATCCAGGCCCAGGTACTTGGCCGAGGCGCCGGTGGCGATCACCAGCGCGTCGCAGGTGTAGTTACCGGAGTCGCCCTTGAGCTTGAAAGGCCGTTCGCTGAAGTCGACGGTGTGGATGTGGTCGAACACGATCTGCGTCTGGAAGCGCTCGGCGTGTTCGAGGAAGCGCTGCATCAGCTCGGGGCCCTGCACGCCCGTCACGTCGGCCGGCCAGTTGTCGACCTCGGTGGTGGTCATCAACTGACCGCCCTGGGCCATGCCGGTGACCAGCAGCGGCTTGAGGTTGGCGCGCGCAGCGTAGATCGCAGCCGAGTAGCCGGCTGGGCCGGAGCCAAGAATCAGGACCTGGGCGTGGGTGGTGGGAATGCTCATCGGGCGCTCATGGTGCGAGTCAAACGGGGTCACAGCTGGGCGGCATCCAGCCGGCGGGCGAAGGCCTCGGCCGGCTCGAAGCCGATGGTGCGGGCGCTGGCCAGCTCGGTGCCGCGCGGGTCGAAGAACAGCACGGCCGGTGGGCCGAACAGGCTGAAGCGCTTCATCAGCGCCTTGGCTTCGGGTGTGTTGTCTGTCACGTCGGCCTGCAGCAGCAGGGCGCGAGACAACCGCGGCTGGATGCTGGCGTGGCGGAAGGTCAGGTGCTCCATTTCCTTGCACGAGACGCACCAATCCGCATAGACGTCCACCATCACCGGTTTGCCGGCCGTGCGCAGCGCTTCGTCCAGCTGCTGCAGCGAGGTGATGCGGCGGAAGCTGGGCGTGTCCGCCGCAGCGGTGGTGGTGGCCCCGGCCACGCCAGCGCCGTTGCGCGCCAGGTGGCGCAGAGGCTGCAGCACGCTCTCGCCGCCGGACAGCGCGCCGGCCATCAGCGCGATGCTCCACAGCGCCGCCACGCCGCCAATGCCGCGCCACAGCGGCCAGCGGCCGGCGTTGAAGGTGCCCAGCGCCATCAGCGCCACCATCACGCCTGCGCCCAGCACGAACATCGTCACGCCGGCCGGCAGCACCGGCGAGACCAGCCACAGCGCGGTGGCCAGCAGCATCAGGCCGAAGAAGGTCTTGACCTGCTCCATCCAGCGGCCGGCGCGCGGCAGCAGGCTGCCGGCCGACAGGCCCAGCAGCAGCAGTGGCACGCTCATGCCCGTGGCCAGCGCGAACAGCGCAGCGCCGCCCAGCAACACGTCACGCGTCTGGCTGATGTAGACCAGCGCCCCTGCCAGCGGTGCGGCCACGCAGGGCCCGACCAGCAGCGCCGAGAGCCCGCCCATGCCGAACACCGCCAGGTGGCGGCCGCCGCCCAGCTGGTTGGAAGCATTGTTCACCCGTGCCTGGATGAAGGACGGCATCTGCAGCTCGAACATGCCGAACATCGACAGCGACAGCCCGGACAGCAACAGCGCGAAACTGCCCAGCACCCAGGGGTTCTGCAACGCTGCGGCAAAGCCGGAGCCGAGCAGGCCGGCGGCCACGCCCGCGGCGGTGTAGACCAGCGCCATGCCCAGCGAATAGGCCAGCGCCAGTGTGAAGCCGCGTGAGCGCGAGACCGGCGCGCCCTGGCCGACGATGATGGACGAGAGGATGGGCACCATGGGCAGCACGCAGGGCGTGAAGGACAGCAGCAGTCCGCCCAGCAGGAACAGTGGCACCACCTTCAGCAGGCTGCCCGAGGACAGCGCCAGCGTGTTGCCGGCGTCGTCCGCCGCTGGTGCGGCTGCAGCTGCGGTGGCCACGGCTGGTGCTGCTTCCTTCGCGGCGTCACCGGCCGGTGGCGTACCGAACAGGTCGGCCGCCGGCTCCCAACGGGCCTGCAGCGCACCGCCCGCGTCCCGCGAGAGGTGCACCGTGCCCTGCTGCGGCGGGTAGCACAGGCCGCGGTCGGCGCAGCCCTGGTAGCTCATCTCCAGCGCAGGCGGCAGCTCGCCGGCCGGCAGCGGCTGGCGGACCTGCACCGTGCCTTCCCACAGCGTCATGGTCTGGTTGAAATTGGTGTCGAAGTACGAGCGGCCGGGCGGCAGCGTGGCCGCCGGCAGTGCCGCGCCGCCCTCGACCTGCAGCGAGAAGCGCTCGCGGTAGAGGTGGTAGCCAGGGGCGACCTGCAGGGTCACCTGCACGGCCTGGCCGTCCACCGCGACCTGCGGACGGAAGGCGTCGGCGGGGTCGAGGAAGCTGTCGCCTGCAGGGGCTGATGAGGCTGCGGGTTCGGCACCTGCGGCCTGGGCCGCAGGCAGGCCGGCTGCAGCGGCCAGGGCCACTGCAGCCAGGGCGGCCACAAAAGCCCGCCAGGGCCGGAAGGAGGGGAGGAGGCTCATGGTGTGGGAGGTGCGGTGAAGTGGAAGAGCGAAGGGGGTTCGGCCGGCAGTGCGGGCGCTGCATCGGAAGAAGGTGGCCAGGCGGGCTCGTGTGCGTGGGCCTGGCCTTGCGCGTCGATGGCCAGGAAGGCCACGCCTTGCTGGCGCAGGAAGTCAGCGCCCGCAGCGCCCATCAGCATGGCCAGCGTGCTGAGCGCACCGGCGGCGGCGCACACCGGCGCGGCCACGCTGATGGACTGCCAATGCGTGACCGGCTGGCCGCTGCGCGGGTCCAGCACATGGCAGCAGCGGCGGCCGTCGGGGGTGACGAAGAAGCGTTCGTAGTCGCCGCTGGTGGCCAGCGCACCGTCGCGCAGCTGCAGCGTGGCGCAGACCGCGCCGGGTTCGCGCGGATGCTGGATGCCGAAGGCCCAGGGCCGGCCGTCGGAGCGCGGGCCCAGCACGCGCAGGTCGCCGCCCAGGTTCACGAAACCGTGCCGCAGCCCGGCCTGCGCGAGCACGGCCTGCGCCCGGTCCGCGGCGTATTCCTTGCCGATGCCGCCGAAGTCCAGCTGCATGCCGGCCTGCGGCAGCAGCACCTCATGCAGGCCCCATTGCACGCGCGGCCAGCCGATCAGCGGCAGCACCTCGGCCAGCTGCGCCGCGCTGGGCTCGCGTGCGGCGCGGAAGTCCCATGCCCGGCGCAGCACGCCGCTGGTGAGGTCGAAGCGGCCCTCGCTCAGCCGGTGCAACTGGTCGCCGAAGGCCAGCAGCCCGGCGGTTTCTTCGTCAATGGGCACAGCCTGGCCGCTGCCGGCGGCGGCGTTGATGCGCGAGACCACGCTGTCGGCCCGGTAGCGCGAATACTTGGCCTCGATGCGCCGGACCTCGGCCATCGCCGCCTCGCCGGCCTGGCGCAGCGAGGGCCCGGCGGGTGTGCCGGCGCCGCCCAGCACGATCTCGCAACGCGAGGCCATGGCCTCGAAGGCGAGGTGCCAGCCGTCGGCGGGTTCGTGCCAGGTCTGCAGCATGGGGGGACTCAGTCGCTTAAAAACTGCGCGAGAGGCCGAACTGCCACCAGCGTGCCGAGAAGGTCGCCAGGCCGGGCGACCCATTGCCACCGGCACGCCAGCCAGAGCGCTGCTCGTAGCGCTCGTAGTTGAGATCCAGCTTCCATTGCGCGTCCACGCGCCAGTCCACGCGCAGCCCGCCGGTCAAGGCGCCGAAGGCCGAGAGCCGCTGGTCGGCCGAGGTGGGGTGCTGGCCGTCGAAGCCCGGTGGGAAGGGCTCGCCGAGCACCGGGTCATACACCGGATCCTTGTAGAACTTCGCGGCGCTCTGCGTGGTGTAGCGCAGCGTGGGCGTGACGCTCCAACGCTCGCCCAGCGGCTGCACCCAGGCGGCTTCCAGCGTGTGGGCGCGCACGCCGAAGCTGTCGTCGTAGAAGCGCCAGCTGGTGCGCAGCGTGGCCTGCAGCGGCTCGATGTGGTGGTTCCAGCGCAGCAGCGCGGTGTACTGGTTGCGCGAGCGCGGCCGGATGTCGGGGAACTTGTACGGGTCCGAGAAATACCCCCGGCCCCAGTTGGCACCGAGGTTGAGCTGCACCAGGTCCAGCGCCGAGACGGCCTGCGTGACGCCGGCGAGCAACTGCCAGGTGCCGCGGTGCTCGTGCAGCGTGTCGTCGTCGCTGGAGCCGATGCTGTCGTTGCTGCGTGCCAGGCCGATGTTCCAGGTGCGGTTGTTGTCCTCGCTGGAGAGCCGCCATTCGGCCGAGAGCGTGCGCGACTTGTAGTCGTGCTCGTTGGACCAGGCGCCGCCGATGGCCCAGGCCTGGCGGTCGTCGTAGTGCGTGAGCTTCAGGTCGCCGGCATGGCGCTGGTCGTCCATGTGCGAGGCACTGGAGATGGCGCTGTGGTGGCGCGGCGAGGCGCCGGACACGCCATCGCGCACGAACGAGCCTTCCAGCGACCAGTGCGCGTCCAGCGGTGCCAGCGCGTAGATCGACGGCGCGTTCACATGCACCCGCTGCAGGCCGGGCTGCCAGTCCTGGTAGGACAGCTGCTTGATCGCGATGACACCTTGCTCGGGCGCGGTTTCGGCCATGGCCGGGGCCACGATGCCGGGCAGCAGCAGCGCAGCGGCCAGCACGCCGCCCAGGACGGGGCCCGATGAAGGAACGGGACGCGGGCTTGCTGCCGTTGTCGCTCCGGTTGTCGCGTCAGTTGCAGCCACAGCCACCTCCGCCCACGCCGTAGCCGCCCGAGGCGTTTTCCTTGCTGGTGTAGATGTGCTGGTCGAAGCGATCGCCCAGCGGGTCGCCGGCCATGGTCATTTCCGGACGGGCGAGCGCGCCCTTTTCCCAGGCCTGGGGCGCTTGCCAGCCGGCGCAGCCGCCGAGCGTGGCCGTGGCGAGCAGCAGGCTCGCCAGCAGGCCGGTGCGAAGTGGAGGGTTCATCGTGTCGATTGCAGTAGGTCGTCAAAAAGAGGTCACTCAAGGAAACGCCGGGTCGTTCCAAGTTTCCTTGTCGCCCCGCGGGGGCGGGCTGGGCGCAGCCCTGCCTTGGGGGCGCTCTCAAGCCCCGAGGGCAGCGGCGAGGCGGGCTTCCAGCGGGGCCATGTCGTCCTCCCGGAAGCCGGCATGCGTGGCCAGCACCTTGCCGTCGGCGCCCAGCAATACCGAGCTGGGCATGGCCTTGACGCCGAAGCGGCGCGCGGTGTCCGCCGAGGGGTCGAAGGCCAGCGTGAATTGCGCCGGCAGCTCGGCCAGGAAGCGCTGCGCGTCGGCGGTCTGCTTGTCCAGGTTCACCGCGACGATGCGCAGCCCCTGCGGGCCGAACTTGGCCTGCATGCGGTTCATCCATGGGAATGACTGGCGGCAGGGGCCGCACCAGGAGGCCCAGAAGTCGATGTAGGTCGCGCGGGCCTTGCCGTCGAACAGCGGCACGCCGGGCTGGCCGGCGGCACCGGGCGCGCTCTGCACCGGCAGCGCATCGCCAGGTGCCAGCGCGGCCGCGAGGCCGGACCAGCCCAGGCCGCCCAGTGCCAGTGCCGCCGTGGCACTGTGCGCAAGCCATTCACGGCGCGTGGAATCGTGGAAAGGCGGGCGGCGAACAAAGCTCATCGGTGGCTCCTTGAAGCGCAGGAAGCAGGGCTGCTGCGCTTGCTGCGCAGCGGGTCTGCGCGTAGGTGCCGTCGGCGGCCCAAATGGTTGAAGGCCGCGTGCGATGTTGGTGAGAAAAGGTGTCCGCGCGGGATGCCGCGCCGCGCGCATTCAGCGTGCGGTACTGCAGTGGCAGCTGGGGCTTTGCGCTTCCAGCACGCGGCAGGCGTTGACCTCGGTGGCCGAGGGTGCCTGCTCGCGCAGCAGCTTTTCGATGCGCGGTCCGTCGAGCTGCGGCTGGTGCTGCAGCAGCAGCGCGGCAATGCCGCTGACATGGGACGCGGCCATCGAGGTGCCGGAGGCGAAGTCGTAGCGCCCGCCAGGCGTGAGCGTCAGCACCTCGCGGCCGGGGGCCGCCAGGGCTGCGGTGCCAAAGGGGTCGGCGGTGGCGTCCTGCACCGCGATCACGCCGTGCACGTTGAGCGGAAAGCCTTCGCGCGAGCCAGCCGGCGGCAGCGCGCCCACCACCACCACGCCGCGCGCGATGGCCTGGCGCAGCAGCCGCGCCAGCAGCCCGTCCGGCGGGCCGCCCAGGCTGAGGTTGATGACCTGCGCGCCGCCGTCCAGCGCGGCAGCCAGCGCTTGCGAGAGGGTGAAGGAATTGCAGGTGGCGCGGCCGTCGGGCAGTTCCCAGCAGGCCTTGAGCGCCGTGAGCCGCGCGCCGGGCGCGATGCCGACGATGCCGATGCCGTTGCCCGGCTGCGCGGCGATCAGCCCGGCCACTTCGGTGCCGTGGCGGTCGCGCCGGAACTGGGTGCTGTCGTGGTCGACGAAGTTGGCTGTGTCTGGTACGGCGCTGCCCAGGTCCTGGTGCGTGGTGTCCACGCCGGTGTCGATGACTGCCACGCGCACGCCGTCGCCGCGTGCGCAGCGGTGGGCCTGCGGCACGCCCAGCGCGAGCACGCCGCGCTGCAGCGGCAGGTAGGGGTCGTTGTAGGCGTTGGCGGTGGCGAGCGCCTGGCGTGGCGTTGCGGATGCGGCGGGCAGGTCCGCCGGGGACGCCGGGGATGAGGCCTGCGCCAGCGTCTCGAACTGCTGCAGCGGCTGGGCCAGCGCTACGCGCGGGTCCTGGGCCAGGGCGGCCAGCACCGCCTCGCGCGAGACGCCATCGGGCACGCGCAGCGTGGCGCAGTGCAGGCCCAGCACGCGGATGGGCCAGGCCGCCAGCGGCTGCAACTGGTGGGCTTGCGCGACCTCGGCCATCAGCTGCTCGGCCCGCACGCCAGTGGCGTACTGCGGCTTGCGTGAATAGAGGCCAGGCGTGGAGCCTGCGCTGGTGGGCAAGGCCTCCATCGGGTTCTGGACCGCCACCACGATGACCTGGCTGCCGTCGCCCGCCGGGGCGCCGCCGACGAGGGGCGGCGCTGCCGCGGGCTCGCCGGTGCCGGGCGCAGCGCAGCCTACCTGCAGCGCCAGCACGGTGCCCAGCCAGGCGCCGTGCAGCCAAGCTCGAAAGCCCGTCATCTGGCCATCACCGCGCCGGCCCGGTGGACTCGGCGAACGCCACGGCCGGCAGGTGGCGCAACTCGGCTGCGAGGCCGTCCGCATCGCGCTGGCCCGCGCCTTCGGCCCAGCCCAGCGTGAACACGCCGGCTTCGGTGGGGCCCGCGAGCACCACCAGGCCGCGCTGCAGCAGCAAGGCCTGCACTTCATCGACGCGGCGCTCGCCCTGGAACACCACGCGCAGCACGCCGCGCGATGCACCGGTGCCGGCAGGTGCGTCCGTCAGGGTCTGGTAGGCCGGCGTTGCCGTGGCGGCCTGGCCTTGCCACCACCAGGCGACCACGCCAAGCGTCAGCACCAGTTGCAGGCCACCGACCATGGCCACGGTGGCCAGTGGCACGCGCAAGCCGGTTTGGGCCGCCGCCGCCCAGCCGCCAACCCAGCCGCCCATCCAGCCCTGCCGGGGGCGGGCTGCGACAGCCGGGCGCGTGGCCCCCAGGTTCGCGCCATCCAGGCGGCGCATCAGCTTGGCCAGGCCCTGTTCCAGGTCGGGGCCTGGCGTGGCAGGCTCGGCCATTTCGGTGACCAGTTGCTGCTCGTGGCGCAGGGCCTCTCGGCAGTCGGCGCAGGTGGCCAGGTGGGCTTCGGCCTGGCGGCGCTGCGCGGGCGTGGCGCTGCCATTGGCCAGCCAGGGCAACAGGGCCCAGGTGGCCTGGTGGCGCTGCATTTCAGCGGGATTCATCTTGGGTTCCTTCGCTGCGCGCCAGGCTGGGTTCGCCGGCCAGGTCGGGCAACAGGTTGCGCAGTCTCACCCGGGCGTGGAACAGCCGCGCCTTGGCGGTGCCGACCGGGCATTCCATGATGGCTGCGGTTTCCTCCAGCGTGTGGCCCTGGCCGTAGACCAGCTCCACCGTCAGGCGCTGGTCCGCCGGCAGGCGCGCCAGGCCTTTGGCCAGCCAGTCGCGCACCTCGTGGGTGGCGTGGGGGTCCTGCTGGCCGGCCAGGGCTTCGAGATCGTCGTCGCTGCCGTGCCAGCAGGGATCGTCCTGGTCGCGCAATGCCTTCATCGCCACGCGGTAGGCAATGCCGAGGATCCAGGTGGACACACGGGCTTCGCCGCGGTAATCGCCGGCCTTCTGCCAGACGATCCACAGCGTGTCGTTGATGACCTCCTCGATCAAGGCCTCGTGGCGGGTCACCCGGCCGAGGAAGCGCACCAGGCGCGGCTGGTATTCGCGGTAGAGCGCGGTCAGCGCCTCACGATCCTGTGTCTCGGCAATGCGCCGCAGCCAGCCCTGGTCGGGCGAGGCGACCGAGGCCGATGCAGGGCGGCGGCGAAGCGAAGGCAGGAGGAACATGACGGGGGCCGTGACGGAAGGCGAGCGCTGGACGTCCGTCTGTACCGGGTTGGGCTGCAAATGGTTGCATGCCGGCGAAATAAAGTCAGAAACTCCAGACCAGGCTGGCCACCCAGCTGTTGTTTGCCGGGGCGCCGTAGAGCGGGCGGGCGGCCGGGTCGACCATCACGCGGTCGAGTTGCAGGGCCAGGTGGTCCTGCTGCCAGCCGGCACCAGCCTGGCCGAACAGGTAGCCGTCCCCGCCGCCGTAGAGCCGCCAGCCCGCGCCACCGCCCAGGTGCCAGCCGCCCGCCAGCGGCCAGCTGGCGTTGAGTTCCAGCGACCGGCTGGTCACCGCCGGGCCCTGGTGCTGGTTGCAGCCAGGCCCGCGCCGGGTCTCGGCGGACCAGCTCAGCACCCAGCGGTCGGCATCGGCCAGGCTCACGCCGGCCTCGTTGTAGCACCAGCGCTGCAGCGAGGGCGCGCCGGGGTAGCTGTTGTGGCGCAACTGGGCGGTGACGGCCCATCGGCCGTCCAGCGTCCATTCCTTTGCCGCGCGCAGGCCGACTGCGCCTGCGGATTCATGGGCCTGGGTCTCCAGCCGGCCATAGAGCGCCCCGAGGGACCAGCCTTGCGCGTAGAGGTCCGCCCCGGCAAAGCTCACGGCAGTGCCTTCGCGGCTCAGCGGAATGCCGCGCACCAGCCAGCGCGAACTGGCGCCGACACGCCAACTGGTCTCAAGCCCCGCGGAACCGCTCTGCGCGGTCGCCGTCGTACAGGCCAGCGCGCCTGCCCCTGCAATCAGGGCAGGCCACGCGAGGCTGGGCATGCGGAGGAACATGAAGCGGCGAGTGCGCCACGAACAAGGTGGCGCTGGCGGGTGGGGCGATGCACGGTATCACGGGTGGCGGCCCAAGGCCGCCGAGCCGTGCGCGCGGACGACACAGCTTGACAGACGCGCTCAAAGACGCGCCTGCAGCCGCCCATCGACCAGTTCCAGCGTCTGATCGGCCTGGGCGATGAAACCGGGGTCATGCGTGATGACGAGCACCACGGGTTTGCCAGGCGCCTGCCGCAGCAGGGCCATCAAGGCCTGCGTGCCGGGGTCGTCGAGGTGATTGGTCGGCTCGTCCAGGATCAGCATGCGCGGCCTGCGCAGCAAGACCCTGGCGAGCGCGATGCGCTGGCGCTCGCCGCCGGACAGCGGGCTGCCGCCTGGGCCCAGCCTGGCCGCCAGACCTTCCGGCCAGACTGCCAGCCGCGGCCCCAGGCCCACGGCTGTTGCCATGCGCTGCACGGCTTGCGGCGTGGCATCGGCCACGGCATAGGCCAGGTTGTCGTACACGCTGCCGGCGAACAGCACCGGGTTCTGCGGCAGGTAGCCCACGCCGCGCCGGAAGGCCGAGCGGTCGATCTGCGCCCAGGGCACGCCGTCGACGCGAAGCGTGCCGTGCCCGGCTTCGGTCAGGCCCAGCAGCAAGCGCAGCAGGGTGGTTTTCCCGGCGCCGTTCGCCCCGGTCAGCACCGTGATGCGGCCCGGTTCCAGTGCGAGGTCGAGGTCGCGGATGAGGCTGCTCGGGTCCGCCTGGCGGCTCATGCCTTCCAGCGTCACGCACCAGTGCGTTGGCGGCACCCGCCCATGATGTGCCGGCGCAGCCTGCATGGCCAGCAGGCGCTCGATGCTGGCCAGCGCCGGCACACCCTGCGCCATTTCCTGCAGGGCGCGCAGCGCGCCCTGCAAGGCCCCGCGCAGGGCCAGCAGCAGGAACAGCACCGAAGCCAGGCTCGGGCCAGACACCGCCGGCCCGCCGGCCAGGGCCAACCAGGCCACCAGGCCCAGCAGCGCCAGGCCAAGCACCAGCGCGTCGAGCTCGGTCACCCAGGTCTGGGTCCTCGCCAATCCGCGCGCCAGCGCGTGGGTGTGGGCGACCTTCGCGCGGCTCGCCTGCTGCTCGTGAAGCTCGTTTGCGTGGCTGACGGCGAGTTCATGGCGCAGCACGGTGCCGCCCAGCTGCTCGTACAGCTGGTCGATGGCCTCGTGTGCCAAGGCCATCTGGCCAGCCAGGCGATGCGAGAGACGCCGGCGCACCAGCCACAGCAGGGCCAGCGCAACGAGCAGCGGCGCCGTCAGCGCGGGCAGCATCACCGCGATGCCACCCATGCACAGCAGCACCAGCACGGTTCCCGGCAGCAGGCCGCCAAAAAAGGCCCTGGCCATCTGGTTGAGCAACTCGCCATCCCGCGTCATCGCGAGCACGAAACGCTCGGCGCCTTGTTGTCGCACGGTGTCGCCCGGCAATGCGAGCAGCCTGTCCACCAGTTGTTCGCGCAAGCGCGTCAACCCGTCCTGCACGGCATCGATGACCATGCGCTGCCCGAAGTAGCCCAGCGCCGCCGCAGCCAGCAGGCCCGTGGCGGCGGCCATCGCCGCCCAGGCCGCAGCCGGGCCGCCACCCACCACCTTGCCAATCGCGATCGACACCCCCACCAGCAGACCCGCCCGCAACAAGGCCGCCGTCAGCCCGCCGAGCAAGGCCATCGGCCGCGTGGCAAACAGTTGCCACAGCCTGCGCACGACCCGCCAGGGATGCCAGTCGCGTGCCGGCGCTGGCGTGCCGGTGCTGCGAGCCAGGGCGCTCACGTCGAGTGGCGCTGCCGAGTCTGCTGCGCTGCGGGCAGCGTCAACGGTGGAGAAGGGTGTGGACATTGGATCCTGGTCCCGGTCGTGGAGCAAAACACCGGCCGGACCTGCGCCGGCAATGGCATAGTGAAACTGGTGGAGCGCGGTGAAAACGGTTGAAGAGGCACGCAAGAAGATGGGATGGCAACAAGGGCGCGACCGGGTGCAGGACCGCCTCATGCGTTGCCATGTGCAGGCCTGTCTCGTCGCCGGCCGGCTTCGCGGCAGGCGGCGGCCACCTGAACAACCGGACGCGGCGCTGCAACTGCGGGGCACCGAGCTTTGCGCGCAAACGCTGGCCCGCTTCAGCCAGGTCCGCGCTGCCTGCGGCGAACGTGCGCTGCTGGTGACACCGCCATCCCCCGCCGGGTGGGTGTGGTTCGAGGACTTGCGCTGCGCGATGCAGCACATCGGCGTGGCCGTGCTGCGCCTCGACGATGAACAAGGCCTGACGCCGGCGCTGGTCCGTGACTTCCAGCCCACCTTGATGCTGGGCCTGGACACCCACCGCCTGCACATGCGGCTGCAGGCGGTCGGGCTGGACCGCCCCTCGCGCTGCACACGCTTGCTGATCCCGGCGCGCGACGTGGCGGCATCGCTTGCGCCCTTGACCTTGGCGGAGGCACAGCGCATCGAGCGCACGGCCAGCGGCGCGGGTGCGGACATGCTGCTGTCGCTGCATGCCGAGCCGTTCATGCAGCGCACGGTTGGCGCGTGGCTGGCGCTGGGCAAACCTTTTGTGTGGCTGCCGCAGTCGGCCAGCCCGTTTCGCGACCGGCCGCATGGCGTGGCCCGTGAGTTCGATCATGCGCATCTGTCGGTGGCCAATCCGGAGCGCATCCGGGCCGTGTGGCACACGATGCGCGACATCCTCTCTCGGCACCGCGGCCTGTTTGGCGAACGCGAGACCTGGGGCTTTGGCATGCCACGCTTGCCGGTCGAGGCGCATGCCCGCTGCCAGGCGATGGCCCGCGTGTCGCTGGCACCGCTGGTCGCCCCGCTGCTCGAATCTGCCGGGGACCTGACGCAGCGCGTCTATGCCGCAGCGGCCAGCGCGACCTTCCAGATCACCGAACTCAGCCCCTTGACCCGGCAGCATTTCGATGCGGACGAACTCGTTGCCGTGCCGCGCCGGCCGCACGCGATGCGCGAGGCCTTCGAGCATTGGGTGGACGACCAGGCAGGGCGAGAGCAGGTCGCTCGCCGTGCGCTGGAGCGGGTCTATCGCGATCACACCAGCTTGCACCGGGCCGTGCAGCTCATTGACGACGTACAGGCCAGGCGCTGAGCAAGGGCAGCGAGGTCGTCCGCGTCCCCGTCTCCGTCCCGGTTCTTGCGGGCCGCCAATGCATCCACCAGGCCGCACCCGCCGGCAGCACCGCCGCGACTGCCCAGGCGATGACGCTGGGATGCGGGTCGACCACGAAGATGCCCAGCTCCGCGAGGTAGAACCAGCCCACGGCGAGCATGCGATGGCCATGGGCCTGCCAGGCCGGTCCAGGCTTCGCCCGAAGGTCCTGGGCGGCCAGCAACGCCAGTGTCGACGCTGTCCAGGCAAACGCCAGCACGTCGACCAGCAAGCGCGTGGCCAGCAGGCGCGCGAAGCCTTCCAGCACGCCGCAGGCCACCAGCAGGCCGACGATGCCGAGCGTGCGCATCCAACGCCGCGAACGGAGAAACTGAGCGGCCCCGCTCAAGGCCAGCACCAGCGGCTGCAGCGCAAACAGCATGCCGAAGCGGTTGCGCGAATCCGCCGCCAGCCCCACGGCCAACACGCTGCTGGCGACGACCAGCGCCACGAAGCCACGGCCGATCAGCGCATGATGCCGGCGCCACGGGGCGACATGGGCCGTCACCGCGGCCAGCCAGGTCAGCGTCACGCCGCACGACAGCAGCACATGGACCTGAATGACCAGGCCTCGTGCGTTCACCGAATGCCCTCGTGCTCCCGGACCAGCCGCGCTGGGCCAGGCCCCTCCAAGGGGTCAAGAAAGTTTGGGAACGGCCCTGCACTTTCCTGAGATGCCGGCACCACCCGCAGGAAGGCGTTCCATTCCAGCCAGGCCTGCCCGGCGCCGCGGAGCTGCAGGTCCAGTCCATGGGCGCGGGCCACGCGGCGAATGCCCTCCTCGTCGCAGTCCTCCGAGCCGATCATCAGCACCTCCGTGCGCCCAAGATCCAGTGCAGCCAGTTGCGGGAAGAGTGCGTGGAAATATTCGAAACCCTGGCCGCAGAACCAGGCCCGCTCCGGCATCGAGCGTGGCGTGCGAGGGTAATAGGGCGGCGTGATCAGCACACAGTCCAGCGCAGAGGTCTGGATGCCCGCCAGCAGGTCCGCCAGCACGACCGTCAGCTGCAGGCCGTTCGCTTGCGCATTGGCAGCGGCATTCGCCACAGCGCCGGGGTTGATGTCCGACGCCAGCACCTGGGCGCCAGCCTGAGCCAGGGCCAGCCCGATGACCCCGCTGCCGCAGCCCATGTCGAGCACGCGCCGGCCTGGCCAGGGACCGGGGCCGTCGGGCGAAAGAAGCCACCGCACGAACATGGCCGAACTGAGCGTCGGCCCCGGTGGAAACACGCCCGGGTCGATCCGCAGCCGCAATCGTCCCAGCCGCCAATGCTGGACTTCGCGGCCGGCTCGCGCGAGCCGACGTTGCAGCCACGGCGACACAGCGCGTCGCACCGGCCCGCGCAGCAAGCGTGCCAGCAGGCCATGACGTGGCAGGCCCCAGCGCGTTTCGGGTCGACGCAGCAGACGTGCCATCAGCCCGACGCGCGGCAAGTCGGGCCGCATTTCGGGCGCGCTCACTGGAGCACCCTCCGCTTCGCGGGTCCCTCCGAGAGGGACGCGAGCGCGCCCTTCGGGCGGCCGGGCGGGCGCGCTCATGCCGGCTGCACCCCAACGCGGCGGTGCCACCACATGCCCAGACGCGAAAGGCACCAAGCCGCGCGATGGGCCAGCGCGCGGAGGCCGAAGGGATGCAGGGCGGTGGTCATGGCATGGGTATGGGTGAGCAGGCGAACGGCGTGGCGGTAGTAGGCGTCGCTGTAGGTGCGCGGGAAGCGCCGGTCGCGGTCGCTGCCCTGGTCGAACGGCGGCGCGGTGGCCTGTTCGGCCACCTGGTCGTGGAACTGGGTGCCGCGGATCGGGTAGGCCAGCGTCACGGTGAACAGGTCTGGCCGGGCCTCGCGCAGGTAACGCTCGGTGGCGACGATGTCCGATTCGGTCTCGCCCGGGTAGCCCAGCATCAGGAAGGTGCCGGTCTGGATGCCGGCGTCCGACGCGACGCGGATCATCGCGGTGACCTGTTCCACGCGGACCTGTCGCTTCATCGCGTCCAGGATGCGCTGCGAACCGCTCTCGGCGCCGATCCACACGCGGGTGCAGCCGCTGCGCGCGAGCAGTTGCACCACGCGCGCGTTCATGCGGTCGGCCCGCGTGATGCATTCGTAGCGGATGCGCAGGCCGGCCGCGTCCAGCGCGTCGGCAAAGCCGGCCAGCCAGTTGTGGTTGATCGTGAACACGTCGTCGACGAACCAGAACTGGTCCGGCGCGTACTGCCTGACCAGCTTGCCCAGCTCGGCCACCACCTGCTGTGGCGAGCGGCGCCGGTAGCTGGTGCCGTACACGGCCCGGCTGCACCAAGTGCACTTGTAGGGGCAGCCGCGCTGGGTGCTGATGTTCAGCGAGGTCTGGCCATGCGCGCCACGCCAGGCCTGGAAGTAGGGCTGCAGGTCGATGCGGTGGCGGGCCGGCTCCGGCAGTTCGTCCAGCTCGGGCACGAATTTCCGCTCGCCGGTGAACACCGGCTGGCCCTGCGAGTCGGCGTGGATCAGGCCGGGAATGGCGGCCAGCGCAGCGGCATCCCGGCAAGCCGCGGTCGGCAAGCGGGCCACGTCGGCCATGGTCTGCTCGCCTTCGCCGACCACCAGCAGGTGCGCGCCGTGCTGCAGGTAGTCGGCCGCGTTGTGGCGCACGTCCGGGCCGCCGAGCACGATGGTCGGGCCGCCTTCGCCGCCGCCCAACGCGGCAATCAGGCGCAGCACCGAGCGGCGCGTCATCAGCGTGACATAGAAGGCGATCAAACGCGGGCGCAGCGCACGCACGCGCTGCACGAAGCGCTCGGCATCGAGGAAGGTGGCATCGATGACCTGGTGATCTATGCCGTCCCTGTCCAGCCAGGCCGAGATGGACAGCAGGCCCAGCGGCGGATAGGGCCGCATGATGCGCTGCTCGATCGCGTCGTCGGCGATGAAGTAGCCGTGGGTGAGGATCAAGCTCATCGTCAGCGCCTGCGGTATTGGATCAACACATGGTCGGACAGGCGCGCGCCCCAGGCAGCGGTCAGCCAACGCCGGTCCAGCCGTTCCATCAACGCCAGCCAGCCCGGCGCGCGGGAGGCAAGTGCCTCCCGCGCCGAGGGCGGCACGGCCAGCCCCACCGGCCGCACCAGCGTGCGCTCGAAATGGGTGTGCCAAGCACCGTCCATCTGATGGACGCCGTGGAACCAGACCGGCAGCGGGGGCTGGCCCAGGCTTAGCTGGGCCAGCACGGGTCCGCCTCGCCAGCGCCGGGCCGCCAGGCGTGGCCGCAGCTGAAGCAGGGCCCAAGCGCTTTCCCAGAGACACAGGCGCGGCATCACCACGGCGATGATCTGCCCCCCGGGCGCCAGGCACGATGCCAGCGGTGCGGCCAGGGCCTGGAGTGCTTCGGGCGACAGGCAGTTCAGGCCGCCGAAGTTGGAGAACACCAGGTCGAACGGGCCGCCCAGTTCCTGCGCGGTCACATGGCCGGACGCCAGGGCCTGCAGGTCCAGCGGCCGCGTCTGCGCCGCGCCACCGAGGCCGGCCCGGGCCAGCTTGTCGCGGGCCACCTGCAGCATTGCATGCGAGACGTCGGTGGCAACCACGCGGTGGCCGGCGCGGGCCATGTGCAGGGCGTCTTCGCCGGTGCCGCAGTTCAGTTCGAGCACCGAGCATGGGCGACCCGTCTGGCGCAGGCAGTTGTCCAGCACATCCCAGACGGTGCGGCGCTGGGCTGCACCCACCAGGCTGTGGGTGAACTCGCGGTCGTAGTCCCGCGCGACTGCGTCGAACGCGGCGGTGTTCACGTCGCCACCATCGGTGCAGTGGCTGGCTGGCGCTGTTCGCGCCACAGGCCGAGGCGAGCGCGCAGCAGTGCCGGCATGGCACGCAGCAGCGAGGCCAGTTCGCGAAGCCGGCCACCGCGGCGGGATGCGGGCAGTCGCCCACACAGCACCGACCAGCAGCGCATGACCTGGAAGCGCCGCGAGGTGTAGGCATGCAGGTGCCGGTAGAACGCCGGCGAGAAGTTGCCGGGGAACATCAGGGCCAGGTCGTTGCTGTGCAGCCAGTGCGTCTTCTTGCCCATCTGCGCCTTCACGCGCTCGTGGAACACGGTGCCGGGCAGCGGATAGGACACCGAGATGCCGATCTGGTCGGGCTGCAGTTCGTCCACCATCCGGTGCGTGAGCCGGATGTCCTCGGCCGTCTCGCCCAGGTAGCCGAACTGCAGGAACAGCGCCGGCTTCACGCCGTGCTGCTTCAGCGCCTGCACCGCGCCGTCGATCTGCGCCCGCGTGATCCCTTTGTCCATCGCGTCCAGGATGCGCTGCGAGCCGCTTTCGGCGCCGATCCAGGCCGTCTCCAGGCCGGAGCGGGCCATGGCCTGCAGGTCGTCGGCGTCGCGCAGCAGCAGGTCGGCCCGGGTCTGGATGGTGTAGCGCAGCGCCAGGTCGCGCGCCTGCACCAGTGCGGCGAAGCGCTGCACCCAGCCGGGCTTCAGCCCGAACAGGTCGTCGGTGACCCAGAAGTGCTGGGCGCCATGTTGCTGCACCAGCAGGGCCAGCTCGTCCACGACCTGCTCGGGCGAGCGCACGGTGTAGCGCTTGCCGTGCAGCGGCTTGGCGCACCAGTTGCACGCATACGGGCAGCCGCGCGTGGTGGCGATGTTCAACGAGAAGTGGCCGTGCCGGCGCTGCCAGATCTGCCGGTAAGGTGCCAGGTCCACCAGGTCCCAGGCGGGCGCAGGCAACCCGTCCAGGTCGGTGATGGGGGCCCGCTGGGGGGATGGCACCAGGCGCTCTTCCGCCAGGTGCACCAGCCCTGGAATGTGGGTCCAGGGCCGGTGGTCACGCCAGGCCTGCAGCAGGTCGGCCAGCGTGGCCTCGCTTTCGCCGCGCACGACGGCGGTGGCACCGGCGCGCAGGTAAGGCTCGGGGAAGTCCGTGGCATCGGAACTGCACACCACAATCCGCGCCCCGAACGCACGCGCCAGCCGCACCATCTGCAATGCTGCATCGCGCATGCGCGCCAGGCACATCTTGGTCAGATAGTTGAAGCCGTCTTCCTGAAGGACCACGAAGGCAGGTCGCTCCTGCTCCAGCCGGCGCAGGAACGCCAGCTCGCTGTCCGCCAGGCCGGCGTCGAAGACCTGCGTCTTGAAGCCCAGGCTGCGGACCAGGCCAGCGGCGTACAGCGCGCCCAGCGGCGGATAGGGCTTGCCGGCCTGCCACTGCTTGGGATCAAGCCGGTAGTAGTAGGCCGAAGCCACGAGCACGCATTGCGCCACCGTGTGGCGCGCGATGGCTGTTCCTGTCTGCTGCGACAGCCGGTCCAGGTTGGCTTGGTAGCGCTCAAGAATGCGGTATTTCCACTCCGAGGTATGGACTTTTGCCACGCCACGCCCCAGCTCCACGCTCCGGCGCGCCATGAGCGACGGCAACTGCGGGTTCTTGCGCAGGTTTCGTCTTTCGACCAGCCGCCATGCGCACCGGTCCAGTGCCCCTCCCACCGGGCCGCTCAAGACCGCTTCGCCCAGTCGGCGCCAGAGGCCGATCGAAGGCTCGCCCACCGGGGGCAATACCGGCCCGTTGGGCAGGTATTGCACCGACCAGGGATTGGCCCGCTGCATGCGCAGCACTTGCTCGCGCCCCGCCACCGGCAGCAGCGTGACGAGCTCTATTGCGGTGAACAAGTCGCGTCGCTCCAGCGCCAGCCGGTCGCTTGCCAGCAGGTAGTTCGCGCACAGCATGTGCGGCGACGGCAGCATGCGGCGGTAGTAGCGCAGCAGCGTGTACACCAGCCACAGCCGGCCGGGCCGCGTGATGATCATGAAGTCGTAGTCGCCGTCCTCGGCCAGCGAGCGCTTGGAGAGCGAGCCCGAGATCGCCACGCCATCGACAAACGGCAGGCGCATCAGGCTGCGGCCCACAGCCAGCGCCTCTGGCATCGCCGCGTCCGCGCGGTCCCGGTTGGCGATCCAGCGCTCGATCGGATCCTCCATCTCGGCGATCCAGAACAAGTCGTCACGGCCGGCCACCAGGCCAGCGGTTTGCAATCGCTGCAGGGCGGTTTTCACTTCTCGGACCGACACGCCCGGCGCGTCCAGGAATTGCCAGATCTCGTCGGCCGACAGGGGGCAGTCGAACACCTGCCGGTACGCCAGCGCCCTCAGCACCGCTTGTTGGGCCACATCCAGTGCCGGCATCTGAGCCGTCACGGGTTCAGTTGCTTTCAGCATAGAAGCCCTCCACTTCAGGACGCGTATAGCGGCGCAGGCGCTGCAGCACCTTCAACTCCAGCGGCCGCCGATAGATCCCGCTCCAATAGCGCGGCAGCGAGGCTGCCTGCATCATTCGCCGCCCCCAGTCGCCGAGGCTGAAATCCGTGCGCGTCGGGTAGCGCGCATTCATCACCGTCTCGAAGTCGTGGATGTGCCGCACCATCGCCGGCGTGAGCCATGGCGTCAGCGGATTGCGGTGCAGGTCGAAGGATTCCCATGCCGGGCTGACCCAGTCTTCCAGCGTGGTCGGGAAGCGGAACCCCGCGGCCTGGCTGCGCTGCTGCAGCGCAGTGCCCTCGGTGGGCACCGGGCTGTAGATGTAGAGAATGACTTCGGTCGCCGGGCTCTGTTGCTTCAGCTGCCGGATGAAGCCGATGTCGCGGTGGATCTGCGCCCAGACATCGGCCTCGGTGGGCCTGGGAAAGCCCAGCACGAACGAATACTCGGGGGTGATGCCGAAGGACAGCAGGCGTGCGGCGAAGCGCAGGATCTGCGCGCCAGACTGGCGGCCGCCCTTGTCCACCATGGCCAGCACTTCGTCGTCGCCACTCTCGGCGCCGAAGAAGATCATGCGGCAGCCGGCCTCGCACATCAGCGCCAGGGTCTGGTCGCTGAAATGGTCCAAGGTGTCGATGCGGCCCTCGCCCCACCAGGCCACGCCTTGCCCGCGCAAACGTTCGGCAAAGGCCCTCACCCGTTTTTCTGAAACGAAGAAGTTGTTGTCGGTGAACTCGATCGCATCCACGCCGTGCGCGTCGCGCATCTGCAGCACGTCCTGGGCGACCAGCTCGGCCGAGCGCGCCACCCAGCGCCCCTGGTAGAGCGGCACCACGGCGCAGAAGGCGCACATGAACGGACAGCCCATGCTGGTGTGCATCGCGTGGGTGCGGCGGCCGAGGAAGGTGCGGGGCAGGTAGCGCCGGATCGGGTGGCGCCGCGCCAGCAGGTTCAGCGGCAAGGCGGGCTGAAGGTCCAGGTCCGGCAGTGGTGCCTTGCCGGTGCGCACCACTTCGCCATTGCGCAGGAAGATCAGCCCGGGGATCAGTTCAGGCGAGCGGCCTTCGCACAGTGCCGCCAGCAAGGCGGGCAGCGAGCCTTCGCCGGCCGACTGCACGACATAGTCCACGCAGCCCGACTGCAGCACGGCCTGCGGATGGTTGGAGGGAAAGTAGCCGCCCCAGATCGTGACCAGCCGCGGGAAGTTCGCGCGGACCTGGCGCGTGATAGGCACCGCCTGACGTAGTTGTGGCCCGGGCATCACCGTGCAGCCGAAGAAGCCGAACCTGCCGGAGGCCAGCAGCGGCTCGATCAGGGCCCAGGGGTCGGGCTCCAGGTTGCCGTCGACCAGCTCGATGTCGCAGCCGTCGCCCAGCGCTGCTGCGATGTGCAGCAGGCTGTTGGGCACGCGGCCGGTGCGCGTGGCCCACGGGTTGAACAGCAGGATGCCGGGCTTCGGCCGTCGAGCTGGACTGGCAGTGGCGCCCGCCTCGCCGACAGCCACCGGCGAAGCTCGGCGGCTCACCGGAAAGCGCACAGGCACGGCCGCTGGCTCGCGCGAAACATTCATCGTTGCCCATCCTCTCTTCTGGCTGCTGTGCGGTGAGTACCGCAAGGCGCCGTCAGGGTTGAATGGGCTTTGAAATTTCCTTGTTTCTACTTGCTACGAGCTTCGCCGGGCCTGCGCGCCACGGGTCAATTGATCGCCGGGTAGCTGCCCGTGCCCTCCGGCCAGGGCGTCAGCACTTCGAAGCCCTCGGGCGTCACGGCCACCATGTGTTCCCACTGGGCCGACAGTGAATGGTCCTTGGTCACCACGGTCCAGCCGTCCGACAGCTCACGGGTACCCGCCTGGCCGGCGTTGATCATCGGCTCGATGGTGAACACCATGCCGGCTTCCAGCCGCAGGCCCTGGCCGGGCTTGCCGTAGTGCAGCACCTGTGGCTCGTCGTGGTAGACCTTGCCGATGCCGTGGCCGCAGTATTCGCGCACGACGCTGAAGCCATCGCGCTGGGCCACGGTTTGGATCGCGTGGCCCACGTCGCCCAGCGTCGCGCCGGGCCGCACCTGGCGGATGCCGGCCAGCATCGCTTCGTAGGTCGTGTTGACCAGCCGCCTGGCCATCGGCCCTGGCTCGCCGACGAAATACATGCGGCTGGTGTCGCCGTGCCAGCCGTCCTTGATGACCGCCACGTCGATGTTGACGATGTCGCCCTTCTTCAGGATCTTTTGGCTGGACGGAATGCCGTGGCAGACGACCTGGTTGACCGAGGTGCAGACCGTCTTCGGATAGCCGTGGTAGCCCACGTTCGCAGGAATGGCCTTCTGCACCTTGACAATGTGATCGTGGCACAGCCGGTCCAACTGCTCGGTGCTGACGCCCGGCTTCACGTGCGGCGTGATCATCTGCAGCACCTCGGCCGCCAGCGCGCCTGCTGCGCGCGCCATCGCGATCTCTTCTGGCGACTTGATCAGTTGCGCCGGTTTCTTCACGGCGCTCATTGGTGCACCCTGCGGCCTGCGGCCGGTCCCGCCAGGCGGGAATGAGCCCCTTCGGGCGGCCGGGCGGCGCTCATGCCGCCACCCGTGCCGCTTTCGCGGCCCGCTTCTTCGCAGCGCTCACCTCGGGCAGCGCAAAAGCAAAACCGCCATCGCCACGTTGGCTGGCCTGCAGCATCAACTGGCAGATCTCGCCATGGCTCAGCGCCGGGTTCAGCTCGGCCAGCATGCCGACCCGCATCCAATGCTCGGCCTGGGCATTGATGGACCGGCTCAGCGCCTCGCTGGCCGCCCGCAGGTTGTCATGCATCTGGTCTGAAATCTTCACAATGCCCATGATGGTGTGCGCTATACGTTTCATACACAAAACATATATTACCTCAGCGCGTCGAATCCCGGCAGAATCCCGTCGCCATGAATGCGTCGCGTGCCGAGCCAGCCCAAGGCTTCTTGTTGTCCCCCGCGGTGGGCGGGCTGGGTGCAGACCCGCGCTGGGAGCACTCGGAAGCGGGGCCAACAAGCTTCGGGATCTCAACCATCACTGTCGCGAGCACCGTGCTGTGGCAGGACGCTCGCCTGGTCTGCGACCAGGCCCTGGGGCGCGGATGCGCCTTCGTCGCGATCCTGCACGAGGCCGGCGATTTCGCCGATGAACATGTGCTTGCCGACGCGGATCGGCAGCGCGCCATGCGCTATCGGCAAGCCGGGGATCGCAAGAACTTCGTTCTGGGTCGAACAATGGTTCACCATCTCGTTCGACCCAGGGGCGCTTTGGTGCCCTGCGCTTTTTCATTCGGCGTTCACGGCAAACCTTTCCTGCCCGGGTTGCCCGCCTTCAATCTCTCCCACTCGGCCGAATGGGTGGCCTGCGCCGTCAGTCCGGGCGAGTCCGTCGGCATCGACGTCGAAGCTTTCCTGCGCCTCGGGGACCATCGGAACCTGCTGGCCGGGACCACCCATCCGGCCGAACGCCTGGCCATCGCCCGGGCCGAGCCGGATGAGCAGCTGGCGCTTTTCAAGCGCTGCTGGACCCGCAAGGAGGCGGTGCTGAAGGCGACCGGCAAGGGCCTGAGCGACGACCTGTGTTCGATCGACGTGGGGCTCGCGGAGCGGCAACCGCTTGTCGGCGATCCGGCCTCGCTGCGCCTGGTCGACTTGCTGGTGGGCGATGACCGGGTGACCGCCTGCCTGGCACTGGAAGAGTGGGTGCCTGGCGTCGTCGTCATGCATGTGTCGCGATAAGCGGTCAGCCGGGTTGGGCTCGGGTGGAAAGCCGTGACGCCGGTCGATCCTGGCAATCCCTAAATTCGCCACGCCAGCTGTAATAACTGGCGCTGCGTTGCATCAATTCGTAACTTTCGAATCGCATCGTGTGTGCTGTATTCGCAAGGGCGAAACACATTAAAGTGAGTCGATCAGGCGTTGCTGTGGTGTAAGAAGGCTGTTTGCTTGTTACCGACGCGAAGCTGTCGTCTGGCTGTCAGGTTGGGCCCCATCAGGGTTTGACCCAGCATTTTTGTGGTGAAAATTGAGACAGGGGTCGGTTCTCAAAAGGAGCCGATTTTCTCTTTTGCAGAAGGTGATTCATGTCCGGCATTCCGTCAGAAGCAATCTATCAAGTGGTTGTGAACGGTGACGGTCAATATTCGATCTGGCCATTCGAAAAGGCCAAGCCGGAAGCTCGGGGGTGTGCGGCTGTGCAGGGGCCGCGCGATACCTGCGTTGAATTGATTCGCAAAACCTGCTTCGATATGCACCCGCGTCCAGTCAGTTCGCTGATTGAAGGCGCGACTTCGAAAGTGCGGAGCTGAGGCGCTCGCCGCCAGCACGGTGTCTCCACGCATCGGCATGCGCGCATGAGAACCGTATTTCTCTTCTCAGGGCAAGGCTCCCAGCATTTTCAAATGGGCCGGGAGCTCTTCGAGCGCCATGCCGGTTTTCGCGCCACGCTGGAACGCGCCGACCGCTTGGCGCGTGCGCATTGCGGCGAGTCGCCACTGGCGGCGTTGTTGGACGAGCGCCATGCCAGAGAGGCGCCGTTCGAGCGGCTCCTGCACACCCACCCGGCCATCTTCATGGTCGAGTACGCGTTGGCAAAGGCGCTGATGGCTGCTGGCGTGCAGCCGGACCTTGTGCTGGGCGCCAGCCTGGGCACCTTCGCCGCCGCGGCCGTGGCTGGCCATGTCGACCCCGACGCCGCGCTGCTCGCGGTGATCGACCAGGCGATGGCCGTGGAGGCGCATTGCGAGGCTGGTGCCATGGTGGCCGTCATGGGCGAACCGGCGGCATGCCTGACGCCGGAACTGTTCTCGATCTGCGAGCTTGGCGCCCGCAACTTCGCGACGCACTCGGTGATCTCGTTGCCGTCTGCCAACCTTGCGGCAGTCGAGCGCCAGCTTCGCCAGCACGGCGTGGTGTTTCAGCGGCTCCCCGTCCGCTATGCCTTTCATTCGCGCTGGATCGAGGCTGCCCGGCTGCCTTGCCAGCAGGCCTTGAGCGGGCTCCAGATTCGCCAAGGCAATGTCCCCGTCGTTTGTTGCGCCACCGGTGATTCCCTGCGCGCCTTGCCCGCAAATCATTTCTGGTCGGCGGTGCGCCTGCCCATCCAGTTTCACAAGACCCTGCACCAAATTGAATCCCAGGGCTGCCATCGTTATATCGATATCGGGCCGGGCGGGACGCTGGCGACATTCCTGAAGTACGGATTGCCAACTGGGTCGAAGTCCGCTGTCCATCACGTGATGGCGCCATTCGGCAGCGACTTGGGGCGATTCATGGGATTGGCCGCGACCGGACGAACTCCCAACATCACCGGCTCCGCGGCGAGGCGCCATCCGGACAACCCCACACCAGACGAACCCATCATGGACGCACCCCAGTTGAAGGCAGTCATCTTCCCCGGTCAGGGCTCTCAGTTCAGGGGAATGGGCAAGGCGCTGTTTCCCCTTTTCCCGGAAATCGTTGCCAGCGCGTCCGAGATTCTCGGCTATTCGCTCGACGAGCTGTGCCTGAATGACCCGCAGGGGAAATTGTCGCAAACCCAATTCACCCAGCCGGCGATCTTTGTCGTCAACGCACTGCATTACCACCGGCAACAACAGCTGCAGCCCGACCTTCGGCCTGATTTCTTCGCCGGTCACAGCCTCGGTGAATACAACGCCTTGCTCGCGGCCGGCGTGTTCCCGTTCGAGACCGGGCTGCGCCTGGTCAAGCGGCGCGGCGAACTGATGGCCGCCGCCAAGCAAGGCGGGATGGCCGCGGTGATCGGGGTTCCGGCCAATGAACTCAGGGCGCTGCTCGACAGGCACGGCCTCGAACAGGTTGACATCGCGAACTTCAACTCGCCAACGCAGACGGTGATCGCGGGCGAGAAAGGCGCGATCGCCCAGGCTGCGGAATTGTTCAAGCGGCAGGGCCTGCGTTGCGTGACCTTGGATGTCGGCGCCGCATTCCACTCCCGCCTGATGCACCCCGCCCGGGCCGAGTTCGCCGGATTCCTGCAGCAGTTTTCGTTCACCGCGCCACATGTCCCGGTGATTGCCAATGCCACGGCGCGGCCCTACGACCCCAGCCGCATCGCACAGACCCTGGCCGACCAGATCGCAGCGCCGGTGCAATGGGTTGATTCGGTGCGCTACCTGATGGGAAGAGGCGACATCCTGTTCCAGGAGATCGGTGCGAACGTGCTGACGAAGATGGTGCTGGACATCAAGGCCAAGGAGGCGCCTATCCTCGATGAGCGCCCGAGCGCCCAGCCGGTTCGCGAATCGAAGCCTGAGGGCGCTGCAGTTCGTGAACCGCAACCGTCCATCGCGCGCAGCCCGCAACGCCGGGTCGAGGCCACATCGCTCGGCAGCGAGGTGTTCCGCCGCCGCTTCGGCCTGAAGTTCGCCTACTTGGCCGGGGCGATGTACCGCGGCGTGGCGTCTGCCGAGTTGGTGATCCGCATGGGCAAGGCGGGCTTCCTGAGCTTCTTCGGCGCCGGCGGATTGTCGCTGGCCAAGATCGACGCCAACATCGTTCGCATCCAGGCGGAGTTGAAGCCGGGCCAGCCTTATGGGATGAACCTGCTGGCCAACTACGAATATCCAGCGCAGGAAGAGGCGGTGGTCGACCTGTACCTGAAGCACGGCATCCGCACCGTCGAGGCCGCTGCCTTCATGCAGATGACGCCATCGCTGGTCAGGTTCCGGCTGCTGGGGCTTCGCACCGATGCACGCGGCGAGACGGTGTGCGACCACCGCATCGTCGCGAAGATCTCGCGCCCGGAAGTGGCAAGGGCGTTCATGATGCCGCCGCCAGCGGCCATCGTGGAGAAGCTGCTCGCGCAAGGCCTGGTCACGCCGCAGCAGGCCAGGTTGGCGCAAGGCGTGCCGGTCAGCCACGACATCTGCGTCGAAGCCGATTCCGGTGGTCATACCGATGGCGGCATTGCCGCGGTGATGCTGCCGCCTCTGCTGCGCCTGCGAGACGAGTTGCAGCGCACGCATGGCTACGCCGAGCCGATCTGCATGGGCCTGGCGGGTGGCATCGGCGGGCCCGAGGCCGCGGCCGCTGCGTTCCTGCTCGGCGCGGACTTCATCATGACCGGTTCGATCAACCAGTGCACCGTCGAAGCCGGGATGAGCGACGAGGGCAAGGCCATGCTCCAGGAGATCGACATCCAGGACACCGAATACGCGCCGGCCGGGGACATGTTCGAGATCGGCGCGCAGGTCCAGGTCATGAAGAAGTCGGTGTTCTTTCCGGCCCGCGCGAACAAGCTGCTCTCGCTCTATCGCCACTACAACAGCCTGGACGAAATCCCCGAGCGCACCCGCCGCCAGCTGGAGACCACCTTCTTCAAGAAGAGCTTCGACGAGATCTGGCACGAGACGGCGAACTACTTCAGGTCGGTGGGGCAGGCGCACGAGATCGCCAAGGCCGAAGCCAATCCGAAACACAGGATGGCGCTGGTGTTCCGCTGGTACTTCGCCTATTGCACCCGCATTGCGATGGACGGCGCGCCCGACGACCGCGTGAACTACCAGATCCAGACCGGTCCGGCATTGGGGTCCTTCAATCAGTGGGTGAAGGGAACCGAACTCGAGCCATGGCGCCAGCGCCATGTGGATGCCATTGCGCTCAAGGTCATGGAGGGTGCTGCGGCGCACCTGGCGGGCTTTCTGACCCGCTTCATCGATCACACACCGCTTGAGGCCGAAGCGCCTCAGACACAAACCACCGAATGCCCTGTCGAAGTTTGACAGCCGTCAGCACCGGCTGACCAGGCACTTGAAAGAGACAGATCGCAGGGACTTGGATGAACACGGTTGATCAGCAGTTTGGGGACTTCGAAGACCACTCGAAGCCCTTGGGGCAGGCGCGTGGGGCAGACGACGGTCGTGTCGGCGACATCGCCATCATTGGCATGGCCTGCCGGTTTCCCGGCGCTGAAAACTACGCGCAGTTCTGGGAGAACCTTCGCCAGGGTCTGTCCAGTGTCAGCGAGATCCCGGCGGGCCGATGGGACCGGGACGCCTTCTATTCGGCCGACGCGCAGGAGAAGAACAAGTCCATCAGCAAGTGGGGCGGGTTCATCGATGGCGTAGAAAATTTCGATGCCGATTTCTTCGGTGTCTCCGCCCGCGAGGCCGCGGTGATGGACCCGCAGCAGCGCATCATGCTGGAGCAATCCTGGGCCTGCATCGAGGATGCTGGCTACGACCCGCTGCAGTTCAGCGGCAGCCGCACCGGCGTGTACGTCGGCGTCTTCAACTACGACTACGAAGACCACCTGCGGCATGCGCTCGATGTGATCGAGGGCCATGTCTCCACCGGCACCCACGCCGCGCTGATTCCGAACCGTATCTCGCATTTCCTGAACCTGCACGGTGTCAGCATGCCGGTGGACACCGCATGCTCCAGCTCGCTGGTGGCGCTGCACAAGGCGGCGCATGCGATCCGCCGCGGTGAATGTGATCAGGCCCTGGTGGGTGGCGTCAGCGTGCTCTGCAGCCCCACGCATTTCATCTCGTTTTCCAAGACCGGCATGCTCTCGCCCGACGGCAGCTGCAAGAGCTTCGACGAACGCGCCAACGGCTATGTGCGCGGCGAGGGTGCCGCCATGCTGCTGGTCAAGCCACTGGCCCAGGCCATTCGCGACGGCGACCGCATTGCCGCCGTGCTGCGCGGCAGCGCGGTGAACCACGGTGGCCATGCGCGCACGGTGACCTATCCCGGCTCACTCGCGCAATCGAAGGTGGTCAGCGAGGCCCTGGAAGAGGCGGGCGTGCCGGTGGGCACCATCGCTTATGTCGAAGCACACGGCACCGGCACGCCCAAGGGCGACCCGATCGAGGTCGAAGGGCTGAAGCTGGCTTTTGCCCACGTGGCGGCGAAGCGCGGCGAGGCCTTGCGTGATCGGTCCTGCGGCGTGGGCAGCGTCAAGGCCAACATCGGCCACCTCGAATCGGTCGCCGGGTTGGCGGGCCTGATCAAGACCATCCTGTGCATGCGGCACCAGGCGCTGCCGCCGCTGGTGCACTTCCAGAAGCTCAATCCCCGCATCGCGCTGGACGGCAGCCCCTTCTTCATTGTCGACACCGCGCGCCCGTGGCCGGCATTGGTCGACGAACAAGGTCACACCCTTCCGCGCCGGGCGGGCATCAGCTCCTTCGGCTTTGGCGGGGTCAACTCCCATGTCGTGGTCGAAGAGTATCTGGCGCCCGCGGAGCTCGAACCTGCGCCGGCCCAGCCTGTCCTGATCGTGCTGTCTGCCAGGACGATGGCCGTGCTGCGGGACAGCGTGCGCCAGCTGCTGGCCGTCATCGCGTTGCCGGAGACGCGGCGTGCCGGCATCGCGGACCTGGCCTACACGCTGCAAGTCGGGCGGCGGGCGATGGCCGCGCGGCTTGCGCTGGTGGTCGATTCCTTCGATGCGCTGCAAAGCGGGCTCGAAGGCTGGCTGGCGCAAGGTGCCGGATTCTCCGGCGTCTTCAGCGGCGAAACCTCGTCGATGGACGGACACGCCAGCGCGCTGACCGCCGAAGGCGACTTGCGGGCTGCCGCGAAGCAATGGGTCGAAGGGGCCGAGTTCGATTGGACAGGCCTGCACAGCGGCGGCGCTCGTCGCCGGCTGGCACTGCCGACCTATCCGTTCGTCAGGCAGCGGCATTGGGTGGACGCAAAGCCCCAGCCGACGATGGCTGTGCAAGCGGCGCTTCATCCGCTGGTGCATCGCAACACCTCGAACCTGCACGGCCTGCGTTTCAGCAGCCGTTTCACGGGCAAGGAATTTTGCCTCGCCGACCACGTCGTGCAGGGCCAGCCCACCTTGCCGGGCGCCGCGCAGCTGGAGATGGCGCGCTTCGCAGCCCATCAGGCATTCAGCGGCCAAGCTCGTCTGCGCCTCCAGGACATTGTGTGGTTGCGGCCCGCGGTGGTGGCCGAGGTCAAGAACCTGCACCTCGCGCTGTTTCCCGAGCGCGGGGGAGGATTCAGCTTCGAGCTGTATGACGGCGATGGCACCGGTGTCGACGAAGCCACCGTGTACAGCCAGGGCGCGGCCATGGTCGTCGGGAACGAGGCGGCGGCGGTTCATGACCTTGCTGCGTTGCGCGCGCAATGCACGCAGTCGCATGTGGACGCTGCGACCTGCTACGCGGCGTTCAGCCGGATGGGCCTGGGCTACGGACCTGGCCACCGTGGGCTGAGCGAGCTGTTCATCGGCCAGGGCCTGGCGCTGGCCCGCATCACACTGCCGGACTCGGTGAGGGCTGGGCGCGAGGCCCAGGTGCTCCATCCGAGCGTGCTCGATGCGGCGCTGCAAGCAGCGGTGGCCTTCCACACCAACGGCGCGGGTGGGCTGGACAAGGCCACGCCGATGCTGCCTTTCGCCTTGGGCGCATTGGACGTGCTGGGCGCCTGCAACGCCGGCATGTGGGCGCTGCTGCGCCGCAGCCCGGGCAGTGCCGCCAGCGATGCGCTGCAGAAGTTCGACATCGACCTGTGCGACGACGCTGGCACGGTTTGCGCCAGGCTCAAAGAGTTCTGCCTGCGCGCGTTGGCCGCGCCAGCGGCCGAAGAACCTGCGCGCAGCGCATTGCTGCAACTGGCGTGGACGCCGCAAGCTGCTGTCGCCGTGACGAATGCGGCCGGCTTTGCGCGCCATGTCGTGCTGCTGTGCGGCGTGGAGGTCGCCGACCTACCGCGCCGCCTGCAGGGCGCTGTCTGCCTGTCCCCGGCCCTCGGCAACACGCTCGCGCAACGCTTCGAGGCCGCGGCCGCCGCATTGCTGGAGCAGCTCCAGGCATTGAGCGCAGAGCCCGGGCAACACCTGATCCAGGTGCTCGTGCCGGCCCATGGCGAGGACCAGGTCATGGCCGGCCTGGGCGGCATGCTGCGCACGGCGCAACTGGAGAGCCCGCGCATCGTCGGCCAGCTCATCCACGTGGAGGCGGGCCAGGACCTGGTGCAGGTGCTGGCCGAAAACAGCGGCATTGCGCCGGTTCAGCAGGTGCGCTACGTCGGCGGCCTGCGCCAGGCGGCCCGCTGGGCCGAGCTGCCGCATGGCAGTGACGCAAGCGCACCGTGGAAGGCACGCGGCGTTTACCTGATCACCGGTGGCGCAGGTGGTCTCGGCTTGATCTTCGCGCGTGACATCGCGCTGCGGGCCAGGAACGCCGTGCTGATCCTGACGGGCCGCTCGGCGCCGGACGAACGCATCCAGGCCGAGATCCGGTCGCTTGAAACACTCGGCGCCGTGGTTCGCTACCACGCTGTGGACGTCACCGATGCAGCCGCGCTGACGGCATTGGTGCAGGTCATCCCGGAGGAGTTCGAGAGCCTGGACGGCGTCATCCACGCCGCGGGCGTGCTGCGCGACAGCCTGCTTGTCAGGAAGACGCGGCAGCAACTGAGTGAGGTGCTGGCCGCCAAGGTGGCCGGCACGGTCCACCTCGATGAAGCCAGCCGCGATCTGGCGCTGGACTTCTTCATTTGCTTCTCGTCCACCTCGGGTGCGCTGGGCAATGTTGGGCAGGCCGACTATGCGGCCGCCAATGCCTTCATGGATGCGTTTGCGCAGCACCGCACCGAGCTGGTCGACCAGGGCCTGCGCCATGGGCGCACGCTGTCGGTCAACTGGCCGCTGTGGGAAGAAGGCGGCATGCAGGTGGATGCGGCCACGCGCGAGCACATGAGCGTGCGCACCGGCCTGATCCCGCTGCGCACCGCGAGTGGCCTTGCGGCACTGGGGCAAGCCCTGGCCAGCGGCCTGCCCCAGGTGCTGGTTGCAGAAGGCCAGATCCACCGCTTCGAGGCCAGCCTGCCCGAACTCGCTGCCCCCGTGGCCGCGGTAGCCGAGCGTGAGCTTGTTGTGCCGAGCGCCGCGCCCGATGCGCTGCAGGACAAGGCCCGGCGCTATTTCGTGCAGCTGCTGTCCAGCACACTGAAGCGGCCGGCACACAGCATCGATGCCAACGCGCAGATGGAGGCCTACGGCATCGATTCCATCCTGGTGATGGAGTTGACGCGCACCCTGGAGCAGGTGTTCGGCCCGCTCTCCAAGACGCTGCTGTTCGAGTACCAGACGATTGCCGCGCTGGCCGAGCATTTCCTGCAGAGCCACCGCGCCCGCCTCAGCGAGGTGCTGGGTGCAGGCGAGGCCCTGACCGCACCCGTCGCCGCACGTCAGGAAGTGCCGGCACCGCCGGTGGCGAATGCGAGCCGCCGTCCGCGTTTTGGGTCGACTGTGCTCGGCCTGCCGGACGGCTTGCTGCCGTCAGTTGAAGCCTCGCGCACCCTGTCCAACACGGTGGGCAAGGACATCGGCGAGATCGCCATCATTGGCCTGTCAGGCCGGTATCCTGAAGCCGAGGACGTGGCGACGTTCTGGTCCAACCTGAGCGCCGGCAAAGACAGCATCAGCGAGATCCCTGCGGAGCGCTGGGACTGGCGGGCGTACTTCGATGAAGACAGGACCAAGGCCGGCAAGACCTACAGCAAATGGGG
>Ga0307514_10001346_pt1 | contig 31158 bp, 26 predicted proteins | sample 16_EM_MG_FD_203088 | JGI IMG/M metagenome (GOLD analysis project Ga0307514, IMG submission 203088) | Populus trichocarpa ectomycorrhiza microbial communities from riparian zone in the Pacific Northwest, United States - 16_EM | ecosystem: Host-associated > Plants > Roots > Unclassified | place... | reverse complement strand
CAGCGACTCTGGCGGTTCCTGGTTTTGATGATTTCCGAAGCCGACACTCATATTTCTGGACCCGCATTGTGCCATTGCATTGAAGCATCTCCGATGCAAGCTTTGTGTAAACTGAATCGACATATGGCCATACCTCATCAAACTTGTCAGCAGATATAATAACTGGTTTATTGAGTTCAAACAAAAGAGCACGGTGATGCAAAGCATCCGCAGAAAGTGGCATCATAGCTTCCGACATGTTGGATTTGTGTTTGTATGGTGGTGGTGATGAATTTGTGTATGGTGGTGGTGATGGATCAGAAGGCTGGTTGGCTATGGAATTGACTTCGTTCTTAGTCTGGTTGGCACCTACGAGGGTGTTGTGCCAACCAGACTAGGTAGGTATTCGTTCTCCTATTCTCTGTGTTCACATTCAGTATATATACCGTATCTACTCGACTTATTCGCTAGCGTCTGATTTTCAGTGGCGTGTGGTCTACCGTGAACTTGACCAAATATCGATTGGTTTTTCCCTGATCTGGTTTAAGGGTGTGGATCAGGCTTGAGGTCACAGACATATGCATTGTCCTCCCACAGTTTTTAGCTGAGATTCACTCCAGGTTAAGCTAGATCAGGGAAGAACCAATTGATATTTGGTCAAGTTCACACGCCACCGAAAATCAGACGCTAGCGAATAAGTCGAGTAGATACGGTACCACCAACCAGACTACGGATACTATGGTCATGTGGGGTGTAGCTAGCGCAGTATACCTGTGTCCATATCTCCGCCGATGATGATGATGGTGGTGACGGTCCTAAATTTGGATAGTTGTGACATTGTGATGATTTCTTCGCAGCTAGAGTTTTGTTATTGGAGATGGTGCAATTCTTAATCAACATCACCTCCTTTTGTTCAAACCAAGCTTTTGAGAATTCCATACCAACGAGGGAGAACCCTTTGAAGGGCAAGGCTTACACATGAATATCATAGAACCTGCAGAAGATCTGGAATTTCCCTCATCAGACACTGTGATTACCATACTCGACCACATGCAAGGCAACACACAACATGAAGGGGTGGTTCTATATCACCTGGCTTACTTAGCTCCACCACACTATCATTAGCTAGTGCTGTAGGTAAATTAGTTGGACTCCTTATGAGTCTGTCATCTCTAGATCTAACAATATCGTTTAATAGTCAGCTTCCCCGTTCTGACTGTCGGCGGGAGAGGATTTCGAAATCGTATTAGGCTAATTCTTATGCCCAACAAGCAAAGCAGCGTTTGTTTATAGGATTTATTGGGTCCGAGACTAGGTTTATTGGGGTTTTTCATATCATTTACGTCCTTGTTATTCACTTGCTTTTTATTACTGTGCTTGTTGTTTATGTTCCTGCTGTTCATATGAGGTTCTTGTTATTGTTGGCAGGAACGAGGTTATGGGAGGATCTAGACTGCAAGATCTGGATCAGAGCGAAGATGCGAATGACAGGGTAGATGAGGCGGAGATTTTCTTTGGGCACTTAGCCCACCAGTTTTAGGCGGGGCCCCTCCATGGGCGTGGACAGGTCAACTCTCTGATATTACGTAATGGCTGTTTTCACGCTTTCGCACAAAAACTACTTCGGTCTCCATTCACGATACCGCCCCTTATAACCTCAAGGGCATGGTACAGCATTCTCAATTGCATGGGCCTGATGGTCTTTGTGTACGAGCATCCAAGTATGTACAATACGTACAGTTACATACGTACTAGTACAGTACATACATGTACATGCTGTACCACCATCAAGCCGCCGAGCAAACACGGTGGTATATACAGTAGGTACATATGTATGTACAGTGTATGTATGTACCTGAAATATATACATATATTACTTACATCTTATATAGTGCTCATCCTTCCCCCACAATAAGCTGAGTGCAGTAAACTTCTTTGTGGGGTACGGGGTAAAAGTCTTCTCCGATTCGCCTGAATTAGTCTCGTGCCCAGACCCCCCAAAGAGGCGACTTGTCCGGAATCAACGTCCGTCCTGCATGACTCCACAACTGTTCAACTACCTACCCCACTCTATGGCGATGGTCAACGTAATCAATATAGCCACCTTCACTGAGGTCTGCAACAAGACCATGGAGCTGTGAGAGGCAAGTCGATACATAACTGGCCTGGGCTTGGGGTTTCCACAATATCTTTTTCGAGTTTGGATGCCGAGCGAATTGGAGCAGGGAGAGTTTTCTTTTGTTGGGAGGCACTCCCTAGGCGAGATGTGTGTGTGGGTCTTGGGATGGGGCCGAAATACTGACTGCCGAGAATATCACGACCTGGAGCTGTTACAGAGTTACAAGTAACCAAAGGAGTATTCTCATAGTACTCGCTAACCCACATTCAAGTTTAGGTAGGCCCAAGAAGGTGGCGTCAAACACTCAAGGAACAGGCTGAGGTCCCAAACACCTACGATGTTCCAGTCTCCATGTCAAAGACCTCTCCGCATGTTCCAGTGAGACTTGGCAACATGACTGTTTGTCTTACAGCAGCATCAATTCCATCCAAAGACCCCTTGTCATATCCGACGAGCTTCCATATCGAGAACGTGCTTGGGGTTTACTTTGGAGAAGGAGTGGTCATGATGGGTAATACTAACTTAGCCGGTAATTTGCTACTCCAGTGGTCCCCTGGCACTATCCCCGGGACCCCAACCCCTAGTTCAGCTCATCTGGGCGGCGGCGGCGTTTCTCATCTATTGCTCTCACGATTGGGCCAGGTCCGCTTCTTTCGTTCCAATTTAACCCTGTGTTTGGGTTGATGCTATTGAGCTTTACCATCTTTTATTCTCTCATCTGCTTTGCAACGCGTACGCACACGGGTCAAGGGTTGGAGACATAACATACTTGAGCCCCATCCTTAAGGATTATCTTGGAAGATTCCAGTGATCAGATTCATGGCCTCTACCTCTGCAAGCGAGCTGCGCTCACGCACCACCATGTCTCTGGGACGGGTTGTCGATTCGGTGAATTCCTATATCTCAAGGAGCGGTATGGACAGTATAAGTGATGTTGGAAGCCCTTCAGAAACAGCTACAGGTGCAGTCCCAATTTTGGCTATGAATAGGAATATCGGCACAGATTCACATTCCAGGCGTATTTCGACCGTTACAGAACAACAGAATATGTATACGACAGATGCAGTAGAAATAGGCATGGGCCGACAGGAACATGAGAGGGAGAATAGTCTTGAGCAGCAGTGTGTGAAGAGGAGAAGAGTAGAGGATCAGATGTCATCGTTAGCCTGCCCCTCCTCCCGCTTTATGCTCCTTATATCCCCTCCCTCCCCTGTTTCGGAATTTCAGTCTACATTACCAGGAGCAGATAATAATCAAGATTTTTCCTTTGTGCATAGTTCGGATCTCAGAACGTAGGCTAATGTAGAAGGTTGACGATTCCAATTCTGTCTAGTTGCGAGACGTGTAAACACCGTAAGGTCAAATGTGATCGAACGCAGCCGAGCTGTTTGCGATGTCAACGAAACAGTATTGCACCCCTTCCCACCTGGACGCATTATCAGAGTGCACAAGCTTTCAAGTTGAGTCGACGCTGATAATATCTTTTATCTGCATTAAAGAGCAGGAATGTGTTTATAAACAGAAGAAAAAGCCTGGTCTGCGAGCGGGTATTGGTAGAGAATTGGAGGAAAGACTCGGTAGGTTGGTCCCTCCATACGATTGCTGTACAGTCATGAAGCTAACCGACCGTTAATATAGAGCGAGTTGAGAGTATACTCGCCTCACACGCTAGAATCTTAGAAGCACAGGCCAAAACTCAACAGCTCTCCTCGCCATCCAACCCGTCGACCAGGTCGTCGCACCGCTCTTCTCCAACCTCACCCTTGATGTTAGTTTCATGTAATGGGCAAGGAACACAGGGTACATCTCCCATAACAAATGAGATGCCTGGCCCCTCTCATAATCAACGTGGTAGAGATGGTTTGCCTGATATCTTGGGGCCCATATCCGCAAACCCTACAGCGCCTGACCTCTACGGGGACCGTATGAATAGTATTGCGCATATGGGCAATGGCGGAAGTGCCCATGCAGCATCAACAACTTCATCTGGGATGCGGACATCACCTTCCATCAAATCTTTCGATCCAGGACTCCCTCCCGACGATGTCCTCTATCATTTGATAGACCTGTACTTTGCACAAGTGCAGCCTGGTTGCCCCATACTACATCGCCAAACTCTTATGGATTCTTACTTCAATACGCCAATCTCCGAGCAACAGCGTGAAGATATCATTTTACTTTATGCAATTTGTGCCGCAGCCCTCCGATTTTCGACTGATAGGCGCCTTGATGTGGACTACAAGGCAGAATTCAAGAATAATGCAAAGCAAAAGGTCATATTCAATGCTTTGGAGAATCCGTCAATACAGTCACTTCGAGCGATGGTCATTATTGTGTTGGATGTAGTTGGTTCAACGAATGGGCCTTCTGGATGGGGGTTGTTGGCACTCACTACCCGTATGGCTGTGCATTTGGGTCTCAACACAGAGCCAAGCAATTCACCCGCCTTCCTCATGAGCGGGGCTGGTAAAGAATTACCATCAATATCGATGTGGGGTGTTGGAATGGTACCAGAGCCCAAGGATTGGATAGAACAAGAAGGGAGAAGAAGGTTATTCTGGATGGTATATATTTTAGACATATATACTTCGCTTGGGACTTCTCTTGATCTCACCCTCGACGAAAACGAGATCGAGAGACTGCTTCCTTGCCTCGACGAATTATGGGACAGAAATCAGCCCACAACAACGCGGTGGTTTAGACCCCCTGCACGCCAGGTGGACAATAGTGTGAGCAATATCAACGCACTCTCTTCCTTCAGCTTTCTCATCGAGATCCTTGGCCTCCTTGGTCGCATTCACCGTTTCCTTCGAAAGACAATTGATATCAATAATCTGTCAGATGTAGGGGTTTGGCAGCGAAAGTATCGGACTTTGGATAAGGCCCTGACGACCTGGAAATATTCCCTTCCCATGCAATACAATAACCTAACAAGGGCACTGAATATGGGCTCAAGTAGCAACGCTGTGGACCCTGGGTGCGCCCTGCTACATGCTGCCTATAATACTGCAGTCATAAGGCTTCACTCTGTAGCGGCCTACCCAACGAATCGCTCACAGATATTTGGACCATCCTACAGCGCTGGCCAGAGGTGCTTGTCTGCTGTGGAGAACATTGCCGCTCTGACGAGAATCGCGCTCGAAAATAATATGCTGTGTCAGCTTGGCAGCACATTCGCCTTCACATTATGGGTATCAGCAAGGTTATTGTTGGTTCACGCAAGTACAGCGGTTTACCCAATGGTTCCCGACATTCGATTGTTCCTAGGTTCTCTCCACGAGATGGGCCGGATTTACGAGACCGCCGAGCGCTATGCCAGTATCCTGCAGCGGGTTCTTGATGAGCTGGCCAGCGCAGTAGGTGAGGATGGTTTGAATATGATGGGTAAAAAAGCTGAGGGCGCCGAGGATTCCCATAAGACCGGAAATCCTACCTTAGGTGAAGGTAGCGCTGGAGGGTCAACTTCTGGTGTCGCGGCAGATTCAAAGAAACAGTCTTATGTGGCCATTCTTGCAGATATGCGCCGCACAGCATATGCCGTCGACGTGCTTATTTCTCGGCAACCGAATGTGAATAAGCTTCAGTCAGTAGCATCATCGTATGGAGCGGATGGATTTATGAACAGCCATGGTGGGGGACACTACAACGGAGCGCTATTTCCATCCGTGCCCATCCCAAGAGTGCTAACTCCGCATCCCCATGGACAACTTGGGCACCAAGGCCTGACGTCAGCAGGTGCGGGGGATTTAGCTCCACTATCCCCAAATTCGTCCCCAAATTCGCAGATGGCGATAATGGCTGGTCCAGGCCAGCAACAATGTATGATGGGTAACCCGCATACGTTTGAGTATCTGGACATTTTCAATTTTTTCAATTTCCCGAGGATACCGGTTGGGACGGGGGCGTATCTAAATGGGGTGGTGAGTAATGGGGGGACGACCTCGATTCAGAGTTTTACAGCACTACCAGCAGCAGTGGAACAGGGAGTGGAGGACTGGTTACTTAGGGGGTAAGATGGTGGGAGGGTAAATGCTTTGCTAAAGTATGGTATGCATGGTAGATGCCATTTAGCGTGCAGTATTTTTTCACTTTATGGGTCTTTGGGCTTCATTAATCTGTTCTGGGAGCATCACGGTGTCGGGCGGGTTTCATTTCATCTCCTAGATCTAGATCCCCTTGGTCTGATGGACTGGGCTGATGGCTCTGTCGCTATTTCATGTACTGTAGCTATAGAATATTGATATCACAAGGCCTAGGTTAAGCCTAGCGCAATATACCTTGGTTTTGAGTCTGTCTATAGTTATCATATAGCCCACCCACACATATATCATATATACATTATTTCCAGAAACCCCGCTAGATATAGCTAGCCTATCCGTAGTTGCTATATCTTTATCAGCACACTGGGGTAAACGTAACACCCATATAATTTGCCGATAGGAAGAACGTGATCGACATGTGGAAAGCAGTAATATATTAGTATATAAAAAGGGAAAGGAAAAAAAAAAAGGTTCTGGGGTTAATAAATTAAATTATTAAAACGGCTCTTTTTCTCGCCGCCGGGACACGTATTTGTTCGCAAATTCCGGATCAGCAATGTGTTGGATGATGATGGATGATCCATATGGGGAGGTGTGGTGTTGGTATAGGGTTTTCTCGATCATTATTCCGACATTCACCCACCCAACCAACCACTCACCATCTTTTTTTTTTTTAAAAAAAAAAATTGCACATAGAACGCCCACAAAACCCACAAAACCATGATTTCAAAAGATCAGCCTCCAAAAATGAATACATCGTTCTAGTACCTGCCCTACCTTCCCCGCCTCCCCCCCTCCCCAATCCACCCCACCATTTAGATACCCTAAATCTTCTCACTATGCAAAGCCGGTGCATCAATATCCTCCTCCACACTCGTACCCTTCAACTTGCCCTCCCGCACCCCCGCCTCCTTGTCTGTGTTCCCTCTTCCACTGTAATCATCCACAATGGCCCTGAGTGCAGGAAGGACATTAAGTGCAATTGGGTAACTCCACCCCACGACAAAGAACGCTAATGGCACAACCATCGCTCGCCCAGTATCGTTAAATCTATCCGCAACGACACCAAGGAGTGGGGGAACAACTGCACCACCAATGATTGACGAAACAATAAACGTAGCACCCATCTTAGTATGCCTCCCAAGTCCCTTAATACCAAGAGTGAAGATGGTTGGGAAACAGATAGACTCTGAGAAGAGCACAAGATTCATCATTGCCAACCCTGCATTTCCTCTAAGCCCGACCGCGAGCGCCTGGAAGAGGATAAGTCCAGAGAAGAACATCAAGAGGACCTTTCTTGGGACAATAAACTTCATCAGGCCCGCGCCGAGGAACCTTCCAATAGCAAAACATCCCTGAGCGATTGCGAGGAAGTTCGCTCCCATAGAGTTTGTAGTTCCCTTGCGGACCTCGGTGACGTAGTTGACAAAGTACCCCGCAACAGCTACTTGCCCGCCGACATAGCAGAATTGTGAACTTACCGCCCAGAATAAAGACCAGTGGGATGTAATTGGCTTGACCTCCCTCTCTTCCGGAGCAGCAGCCCCTCCCTCGGTGATCTTATTCCCGGCCATAATCTGCGCCTGCCTCTCCATATCGGCATCTGTAATCTCCGGGATGGGGGCAAAGAAAAACACCACAGCAAGGGTAAACACAAAAATGGCAATCCCCAAATACACCCACTGGACAGACTGCAGGTCATTCTCGCCAACATGCTTAAAGAAGACTTGGGAGGCAAGCACTGGGCCGACCACGGATCCGACGGCTTGGACTGCCTGAGCGAGGTTGAGACGCATATCAGCGTACTTTGGAGGACCACAGACTGCAAGATAGGGATTTGCGGCAGACTCGAGGGAGGAGAGTCCGGCTCCGATGACGAAGGTGGCTCCGCAGAATCCTCCGAAGGAGCGTTTTAGGGCGGCAGGCCAGAAGAGGAGCGCACCGACGCCATAGATGCAGAGACCAGTCATGAAGGTGGCTTTGTAGCCCCATTTGCGGAGGATGTAGGAGGCGAAGGTGAGGGCTGCTACAGGGTAGGCACTGGAGATTGGAGGGGTCTTGTTAGTGAACGGTTACTTAAATTGCTGGGGAGGGAGGGGGGGAACTAGGGATTGGGACTCACCCAAAGTAGGCTGCCTGGAGACCAGATGATCTAGCACGAGAGATGTCTAATGTTACCTGGAAGTGCTTGTTGAGCACGTCCAAAAGACCATATGCAAACCCCTATACAACTATTAGCTCGAAGCTCCAATTCCTGGAGAACGACCCCGGAGTATAGAAAATATACATACCCATAAAAAGAAGAGAATAGTAACCAAACAAAGTGGTATAAGAGACTGCCTAACAGTTAAATCCGAGGCATTGGTGACCTTATCGTCTCTTGTCTTAAGGGGAGATCTTTTAAATGCCATTGATGCTCTATTGTGATCTGGGTATATATCTCTGATACTGATGCTTTCTCAAATGCTGGATGCTGGTGCTGACGTGGAGGACACCCTAATATATACACAGTTTATGAGCCAGTATGTATTTTCCTCTCATGCTGCACTTTAATTCCCCCGTTTAGCCTCATGATCGTAAACCCTGACTCTATTGCCTCCGAAGCCTAACTCTCCTTCAGATCACCAGAGCCAAGTGGCCTGGCTGGTGATTGGCATCGCATGTCACTGGGACAACTTGCAGCTAAATCTTAGGTACTGCGCATAAAAGCGAAAAAAAATCAGGTATTCTGGTGAGCTCCACTAGCAAGATTCCAAGGTTTACGCCTACCCCGGAAAAAACCGACCTCACATCAGGGACTCCCCGAATGCTCGGGTGCGCTTGAGATGGCGGGGCGTATAGAGTATGGTGAACAAAGATTCGTATGTTGCGCAGTAAAGCCCGAATTGTGGTGGCATCCCTGTATCATGCCCGTTTTTCAAATACCAGTATTGCCTTGATCATTAACGCTACTCGGACCCAATAATAAGACAATCTTCAGACAGTCCCAGGCTTGCTAGGAGAAGCCATCAAATTTGAGTGAGAATTTGTTTATAATCGACGTGCTGCTACTTACCTATCTGGTGGCAACGGCCGACTTCCCAAGGCGGCAAGATCATGCAGCAATAGCAGCCCCGAACGACCACCCGAGACTTGTATCGGAGATAAAGGGTGTACCGCATCGGGATGTTCCGGTAATCGGGGACTTGCAGGGAGGGAGGGGGTCATCGTCAACGGCAACCTAACCTACCGAGTGCTCTTGCCGCCCTCAAAGGAGGGAGAAAGTTGAAAGAAAAAACCCCACCATCTGAATCAATCTTGAAAAAAGCCGATTCATATCATTGCCACGTTTTATCCTGGTGGCAATCGCAAAAGAGGTATATTCCATAATGGCAAAATCCAGCAACGCACGTAAGTGGATCAAATTGCTCCACAATGCTTTCTCGCCATCAGGTCGATCCAACTCCACTATCTTCTCTTCATTGACCTCGCGAATGTGGTCCCAATCAGCTAGTGGACTCTACCAAACCATTGTGAGCCAATCTTTACACTCCCTCCTCATATGTTCCGCTGAACGCCTCCATTTTTGCACCGTCAATCTCTCTCAACCTTAGTCGTTGCCACTGACCGTCTCCAGCATCAAACATGATATCTTAGCCAACCTCATTGAGCATGTCTCCTGTAGGCCTTTCGGTGTGGGATGCCAGTTACAAAATGCCCCTCCTTTTGGAAGCAACCCCATCGCGAGGACTAACTATCGTACCATTCCCCCCCAAGCCCGCCTGAATCTGAGGGTAAAATGTCTCAAGCTTGCTGTTCCACAGGGTTAAGTGAGTGTAGCTGCATTGCATTGACAGCCTTCCCGAGCCGTATCTTGACAACCTTAACTCTTTTTAATAATAATTGAGGCGAATATGGTGATAGCCCAGTGAATCTTGCCTTTCCTTCTGAACTCAAGCAGCGCCTCTAGTGCCTCCACATTTCATCCTCGGAAACAAATTCAATATCATGGCAATAAACCAAGTCCAAATATGGCTTACTACCCACTGCCTCTTAAGTGACCGCTTCACGAAATATCGAACCAAATTTTTAGAACAGTCGAATGTAATTCTCTAGCCTTTGTAGCTACGAAATATGTGTGCCGTGGGTAATTTGATGTAATTTCTGGATGCCTTAGTGCCTCCCCCAATACCACTTCCGCTGGCTCGTAATAAGGAGATATACCAGTTGCTGTGATACCTCTGTCGAGAGCTCTCCTTAGGGCACCGATGACTGGAAGGTCGTGGGGCGGTGCATGTATCTGTGTTGAGAGTGCCGCACTACCCTGAATAATGCGGAGGAGTATTTCGGGCAATGAGGACTGAACATCACGAAGTTGACTCGTTAACTTTTTGGAGTATTGGTTCTGAGATTCACTCTCTTGTGGAAAGTGTCCAAAGGAAGCAGAAGCTATGGATGTTCTTTCTATATAACTAAGCCAACACAGTCGGGGTCCATTGTCCGTATTTGCTGGACCCGAGTATACCTATGGAGCTCAACCGAGTTCAACTGCCTCGGGATTAGCTTAAATGCATTCCTCATGGGTGAAGTGTATTCTTGTTGGGCTCTGGTAGGTAAGGACGAAAGGTTCACCGAGACCCACCTTGATTACCTACTTTATCGCAAGCTGAGCCTTGAGAGGCAAGTCAGCACTTCCATACATTCATTCTAATGGAGAGTTCTGTTGACCCGGTTCTTCATTTCCATAGTACCCATTGTACGTACATCTTGTACATCTTGTACGGTACCCCACCCAGACTTGCATCCCACCAAATCATCTTGATAATCAAGCACCCCTGATTGTGAACTCCAATTTGCCGGCATATGGATAAGCTATACAACCAGGTTGCTGCCTTAATTTCTACGTAGAGTAGGGCCAGGCTAGGATATCCAGGTTAGGAAATTTCTGTTCAGTAAAGCGACTATCAAATGAAGTTACTTTCAGAACTCATTTTAGGTATGACAACAGCCCGCATGTAATCTCGGGCCGAGACTGCCTGCAACAGGATGTGTGTTCCACTTCATGCTCAACACACTATGCCCTAAAGGGAGCCTTCACTGGTACCGCATATATAGTAAGTACCCTGTGGTACCTCAGCGCGAAATTGATTATTAATTAGTGTAGTTCCTTGTCGATATCAAGCGTGTGAGGATGGAGATCAACTTTCTCACACGAGCTGCAGTCCACAATGTACCATCATTACACCCCAAATCAGGCTGGGTACGCGAAGCTTGCAACTTAGCCGCGTTCTACAACGCTATTCCATGGCTTCTCCAAACGTATCTTTTCGTTGTTCTTGTCTCATAATATCATCGGTAGTGGCTGCGGGACTATATTATCGGAATTGTACTGTGATCTAAAACCAAGGATTGACTGGTTCCAAATCCCCGAAGCGGCCTGACATCTGGTGTGGATATCAATATCATGCTGGGATACCAGTGTGGTAGCGAAGCACACGCGGATTCAGGAATACCTGCTTGAGTGACCCTGGGGAGTGAAATCAGCATAGAAACTCAACAGAGCCAACCCGAGTGAAAATAAACCCCTTACAATCTCCCCATCCAGTATAGCAGACATTGATGAAGTTAAGTTTGATTATATTTGACCCATGTGGTATCGGAGTGCCACATCATAGTCGGAGTTCGAGAGTATCTATTAATATATCCAGTGCTTACACCATCACCCCAATTGGAGCATGTTTCTTGGCATAGCCTTGCCCGATTAGTCCAATCGCCAAGCGCCCTCACTCCATTGCGGCAACGTTAGTAGAGCTCCATGCTAGGTAAATATAGGAATTGTTCGAGAAATTCCAGAAGGTCAGCGGGCGGGATCCGGTAATTTCCTAAAAATAGGTAATCGATTCTCCGGCGTTACCACCCAGACTAGCGTTACCTAAGTACATACATATCCATCTCACAAAATCCCCTGCTGACCATTCGCAGGTAATCTATTACCGCTGGTGAATTGTATATAGATGGGCGATCCCACACTGTATCTCCCTGTTGAGCTATTGGAGCCTTGAGCTGCGTCCTCCATCCTAGGTTCTTGTAGACGAGGCACCAGTCCTCCATTTCTTTTCTTTCCGTTCGTCTTGAGCCTGGACTCGATCGACTTGACTGTTTGATTGAATTTTTTTATTTCCTGGCTTCCTATTTTTCAATATTTTCCTAACGTGAGCAAATGGCCTCACTTGCGCTTTCTGGTATTATTGTGAGTTCTTGGGAAAATTCTCAGCAAAAATGAGTGAAAATAACTGACAACCCACTCAAAAACAGGCCTTGGCCTGGAGCCTTTACACTGTTGCGTCTATTTTCGTTGCCCTTAGGCTATGGCTTCGAGTAAAACGGAACAGGCAAAACCTCAACGTTAGTGATGGGTTCATGATGCTTTGCTGGTTTGCAAATGCAGTAGCATGTATTGCAATCACGTCCTGGGGATTGATTCACTTGAAATATGGAAAATATGAGTTGGTTGGATTGGATTTTTTGGGAAAAATTCCAGGATCAGAGCAAAAACATGCATTGAAGGTTTGTCTGTGTGCGGAAAAATAGAGTATGAGAATGGTCGCTAACTCTTAAAATTACAGGCATGTGTTATTGCAGCTTTTGCCTATTACGTCTGTTTATGGTCGCTCAAGCTGTCATTGCTTTGTCAATATTTCAGCTTGTATAACCATCTCAAGGAGTACCTTCGATGGGTTTTGAGCTGTTCAATCATAGTCACTGCTTCCCTCTTCGTGACTGTTATAGTCTTGAACTTGACTAAATGTCTGCCATTTGAGAGGAATTGGACTATTCTCCCGATTGAGCAATTTTGTGTCTCGTTCATGCAAGAGGACGTGTTCCTCGCATCTACTGTGGCCAATGTCCTCACAGATGTGCTTGGTGTGTATATTCCCAGGTTTCTTCTAGAGGTCAATTGACTAACACCTAGCAGTGATGGCTCTCCCTTTCTTTATTCTGCATACCGTACCACATCAGATTAACAAAGCCTCAGAACGATTCGCCCTGGCCATTGTCTTCCTCCTAGGCTCCACCAGCCTGTCATTCTCAATTGTCCGATACATCAGGGTTGATCAGACAACGGAATGGAAGCCCCAAAACTTTAAGATGACCGAAGTAGCAATTTGGACCATTTGCGAGCTTCAGATTGCAATGATAGCAGGCTGCTTGCCTTCATTGCGAGTCCTGCTAAGAGACAAGCGGAACTCTCGGACAGGGTCTACTAGTACTAGTACAAGGTATTTGAACGAGAAACTAGATAGGCTTGACACAGATACTAGCACGGGTAGCACGATTAAGAGCAATTACACCTATGCAGCAAACTCCTACCCTATACCACAGCCCAGCGAGTCCTGGGCGTTCACACAAAAGGACAGGATTGATTCCTTTGGATACCCCCTTGCGCCGAATACGGCCAAATCTCAGATGTTCTACGGTTATAGTAATATTTACTCTCCAACCAACACAGCAAACAGGGCCAGTTCACATTATAGCGTGAATTATGGCGTTGTGAATGCTAGAGACTCGAAGGTCTATGAGATGTATAACAATAGGGTTACACTGGCGGCGGATTACACGGCTACCATTGCTCAGATGCCAACGGCTTACACCCCACCACAGAGATTTGGACACTCGAGAAATTTGAGTACTGTGAGCGACAGTAGCACGAGCAGTACGGTGACAAGTGAGGAGGTGATGATTACTATGGCATTGAGCCCGGGATTGCCAAGGAGGGGACCTAGTGACCATAGCAGATTCATGCGATATTAAGTAGACCCCGCGGTCACTAACGTGGTCAATTACATACCTCAGGGTCATATTTTTCTTTGTCTACAATTCCTTACTTTAGATGTCCTGGTCACAGGTGGTTTGGTTTGCTTATTTGTTAGAACTATACATGGGATAATATATGGGTAAGGAGTAAAATATATTGGGGGCTTTGTTTGTGGAATGTATATCTATCTTAAATATATCATGGTATGAGTGGGGGCTACCAACTGATTTTTTTCAGTCAAAAATAAACCCTGAACCTCCACTTAGTTTCAAGTAAGATGTAACATCCAACAGATCTCTATGAGAGGTATGTACCTGCCAGGCTACGAATGACGTGATGGCAGCTACTATTTTGGCATGATAGGATACCTTAATGATAATCAACTAGCAACTATATGGGGTTTTGGCTCATTGTGGTCAGGAGCAAGCAACCACTGAAGCCTCATGCCCCAGAACCATTCAGTAAACAAACTCTAGGGTATCAGGGACCTTAGTCTGGTTGCAAGAACCTTCAAGTTGTGGTAGAGGCTCTCCTCCCCTATGAAGCAGGCGGGGAGGAAACAATTTCCTGATCATACGAGAGGTTGATGCTAATTGGCACAAGCCGCTCGTAGAGAGCTTGTAGGAATTTACTGATTCCCACGTCGTCTGATATTAGAGAGCTGGTTCACTTGGGTCACCGCGGGAAACAAGTGAATGAATATATTCAATAACGGAATCTGTTCGCAGTGTGGTTGTTGAATTCGTGTAATGGTAGAAGACTGAAGACTATCCCCTCCACCACGAAGACACTGCCTCTTATAGAATTCATTCACTCATTCATTCCATTTTCTCCTTGCACCACCCAAACGATACTTCCCAACGGCATACACTTCCCACGGCATCTCACATGATATATTCCACACGCCAGCGTGATTAGTTATTCCAACAGAGCTGCTCGAGCTATCTAGCTTTGGGCGAGAGACCACATCCTCCCCACTGCCGCCTGAAGACTGCCCAACTCCGAGGCCGGTATCTGCCCTATTTCTCACGTCCCCCTATGTTCCTCTATATATGCTGCTGCATCCTGCATCACTCGTACTCTTCCTCCAAGTTCCCCACCCTTTTTTTAAGGGAATCATTCATCGCATTTAGCCTATCTAGACTATGCCGATGGACTGCAGCTCCATGGTCGCCCAGAGGGGGCCCTCTCCACTGCTCGGGCCAGTCCCTGCCCCTACCTAAGCTCCTCCCTTTTCCATCTCCTATGCGTGGACACTGTGGCAGATGAACCACGTGCCTAGTTACCCCAGTGGGTGTGGCAGCTCTTTGTGAGGATGGAGTGGACCTGGATGATGCTAGCCGGTGTAGCTATATTGAGCTTTCCCTTCACCCACCCACATCAGCACTGCTCGTTTCTATTCATAAGTTCCTTAGCTGCCTCTTTTACCCACGAGCGCGGCTGTTGATGCTGCAGCTTCTGAATCCGCTCTATGACTCCTTTGCTGTCTAGAGCTAGTTAACTTATCTAACGTCAGATTCAGTGCCGCAGTCTTCATTCAGTGTCCCGATAAACCACTAGATGTAAGCCTGATGAGCAATCGTACTACTCGACTGAGAAAGGAGGTTCGAATTGAATCAGGAGCCATCAAGGCCTGTCAGTATTTGGATACCACCCTATCCTAGGCCCTCCCCTGACCCTATTGATCCTCTTGTATCGATATATTGGGGTCCCACTTTGGCTCACGAGCACTCTGTTGAGCGTGTAATACTCATGAAGTGTCACCAGCAATATGGAAAGAATATGCTCGTACAATTGGCCAACTAGAACTGCCTGATCAGTAGATCAAACGGGTGCTTCACTGGGCACCTGGCCCTCTTCACCAGGTGCGGTAGGGTCGTATTCTGTCAACATAGGGTCACTGTGGGCATTTTTAAGGAATCATTAATTGTATTTAGCCTATCTAGGCTATGGCAATGGACTGCAGCTCTCCCTGTGGGCATCATTCTATAGGGGACTCCATGACATGGGGCAAGTCACTACCTATGGTATATCACTTCAAGATGGTACAATGGTACTGCACTAGATTCAACTTGCTGACAGGCTGGTACAGGCGTCCAGACTTGCTGGATAGGGGTAAACCTGGGGCCAGAACACCCCTTGCCGAATGGGTATCATCGTGGCGAGAGGAAATCTTGGTATCCCTGGTCCTCACCGAGAATGCGCCAAAGCCACAAAGCTTGGCCGCATACAAGATGTCGCTAACAAGCTCAGGGCATTGGATCCTTGCACTATGTGCATTACTGGTTCCTCATAACAGAACATCTCCAAATTTCGCTTATGCGCTTCTTACCATTGGCTGGTAAGTTAGGGTGAGCGAGCTGTTATTTACGCTGCAATGTAAATGCCATCTTACTCGGACGGAGGTCTAGTCTCGAACCACGGAAGTCGGACTGTGTGACCAATATGCCGATGCACCAGCGCCGAAGTATTTCTCACCGAGAGGGGAGCCTGTCATGACAGACCCTTGAATCCACCTGGAATTCCTGGTGGCTCCTCATTGAGGCCGTACAGGAGTACTGAGTATTTGAAAGAAAGAATCTGTCATGGGTTTGGATTGTTCCTGAGCCCCCTCACGTTTTAGCGTGAGGCCCTCTACAGTATAGAGGTTAACTACATACATCTCGATCTGTACCCGCTTACACTCTCTACATATGAAATGTAAGATGGCAACAGAGTCATGAAACAAATTCAGCTTACGTTATTACGGAACAATGCCACAGGTTCCTCGAACCCTGTAGGTATCTCCGTCTGAATGATATGTGCAGCTAAATCATTTGCATAAGTACCAGATTCCGTAGGGATCGACTTATTTCTGGGTTTTTGCAGTACTGCTTAGTCTTCTGTTTGCAAGTCTGCCCTAACAGCGTAGGTCCGTGGCTCCAAATGAGGCACGACATTTCGGCAGGGCAAAATGTCATGCCCAATATGTCCTCGGTCACTTACCGAAGACGGAAGTTCAAATTGTGCAACACAGTAATGAGGGTTACACACAGCTTGAACTTGCCATTTAGTGTACATTATTATTAATAAGGACATGAATTGTTCTATATTTGGAAACGGGGTGTGTGGCTTGAGACTACCGTTTCAGAAGTGAACTAACCTATGCCTTAAGTAATTGCAAAACCTTGGGACCGGTAGTTTTTCATACATATCGGCCAGCAAAATGCGCATCGGTGAAGTTGATATATCTCGTACCAGTATCGGACAAGAGCTGCGCCAGGGTACTGATAACAAGGTCGGCTGGGAATGGTAGCCGGAAACCACACGTATCATACATGATGAAACGGAAATCTCAAATTTTCCCCACAGTAATCCAGCATCCGCATGCTTGTCGGTTGAAAAGATCTCACCGCTCACTAGTGAGACTACTGGGTATTTCCTCTAGGTAGGAGGTACTCAACCATAGGAAACTACACTGGGCCATTGATTGAACACCAGAATATAGAACATGGGCTTGTATAGGCAGCAGGATACAAGACGCGCAAGAGCTGTGCCGTATTGAAGAGATAGCAATTACATAGGAAAGGCTGATCTGATGAGGTCGCCTTAAATACAGTGAGCCACGCATGAAGAACGACATAATTCGCCGGGTTACGCTAGAAATATATCTTTCAACTCCAACTGGCGGGAAGGATGGTTATAGGCCAAACTCACCGGTCGCAACAACCACCCCACATATTCGTCTTGGTACTTGGATCCCGGATCAGATCTGGCACAGCTCCCTGAATGGTGCTTTCATGTGGTGCCTGAAATCTATATCCCTTACTTAGCCACTTCCAGTGCCAACATCTTTGCTACTGTAGTGGCGACTACTTCTCCAGAAACATGTCTTCACGAAATGTCAACGTACCAGGGAGGAACACTCCAGCACAGCTCCCCAGCATTGGGCCCCCTAGCCCCCCGAATGCGACATTTTTTGAGTCCCCAATGATAACACTTTTGGCTGGAGCTACAAAGCGTAGATTCTGGGCTCATAAAGACGCCCTATGCACTGTGCCTTTTTTTCGGACCTGCTTGGAGGCTTCGTTCCTTGATACACATACCAATATCATTGAATTGCCGGAGGATGACCCTGACGCTGTGGGTGCTATGGTGTCGTTTTTATACTCAGAGGAGTACTTCCCCCGGATAGTGCGAACACATGGTGCACGAGGTCTAGAAGCTCTTCCAGCTGGTCAGCACCACAGTCGAAGTGTTCACATTCATGTGCATGCACTTGCAGAGAGGTATGCCATTACAGGCCTCCGAGACCTCGCCTTTCGGAAAATTTTCCTCATTGATGCGAGCGAACTCGACTTTCTATTCTTTCTACAAGAAGTATACACAGTTACGCCACCCACCAGCAAACTCCGGTATGCAAATAGGATGGAAGAGTATTGGGTTCTAGGACTACATGAAAGACTGAAGGAGATGAGAGCGCAATACCCTCAAGAGTTAAATCACTTCTTAACGACATATCCGGAATTTACGCAGGATCTGATTTGGAGTTTGAGCTATGCAGTCGATTGTGCACTGGGGACAAGAGATGCCACTGTGGAGCAGGGCTGGGGAACGGGAAATAGGTTGAGTTGAGCAAACCAATTCCAAGGATGGGCATAGGCTTACGACTTCTTTTTGCAGTCGTCACGGCGACTGATTGGTTGTCGCGGGTTAAAGTCTAAGGGGTTACATATGCTGGGGTTTATACTGTATCATGATACGATTCTGTTTGGGATTTTGAGGTTGGATCTGGGAATCTGGGAGCATAATAGCATAGTTTTGGTTATCTAGTGTATGCATTTCCCTTGCCCCAGTCGCATTGTTATGTTCCTTCCGAACTACCCCGTACCTAGTCTTTATTCCGTCTATTTAATTATATTAATTGATCATGTATATTACTACTGCATATGTTACTACTGGTTGATACTGTAATTAGGGTATTCAAACCTAGATTTTAACGACTTTTTTTAAAGCGATTTTCAGCTACCGTAGTTGTAATTTTTTGGTTGCTTTGAGTAGGTACCCTTGTTCTCGTGCCCAGACCGATTTATTTTTGAGTGGGTCGCTAAATCGACACGAGAACAAGGTACCCTTTAATTTCGCCATTCGAAAGTGCAAAATTTGAGCGTCCAGTACTGTACAGTACAACTCACCGTCATACATACCTAGCCTACGGTAGTCAAATCATCACATCTTGCATATCCGTAATTAACTGGCGCACCCTCTCACATAAACAACACCACCAATTACATACTTAGGTAATGTAGGTAGTTCTGATTGGCTTCCGCCAAGCCATTCAACCTAGCCTCTCGTGACCAGCCTACCGTGTCCCTTGATCGATTAGCGCATCCACTGGCGAATAACGGTTCATGTCGCTTTTCAAGACATAGGCCGAGCTCACGCAGGAAATTAACAAGTGGCTTTAACGTGAGCTTGCTCTACCGGTATGTCTTGCAAACCGACATGGACCTTTGTTCGCCAGTGGATGCGGTAAGTCCCTTAGTTAAACGGTCACTTTTTTTTTTTTGAGTCTAGGTATATATACGCCTTTCCCGCGAACTTGATCCACTTTAACACCGTTAAAAGCACCTTTAATGCGACCTCCCCATTAAGGCGCCCGACCATTCATAAACAACTTTAACGGGTTTCCTTAATCGATTTTCTGATCGTCGTTAAAATTAGGTTTAATATGCAGCACCGCCCCGCAATCTAGACTTAATGTTTGTTAACCTCCCTATCCATGACTACAGACTAGGAGGAGCCCGGCGGAATAAACATATTGCTATAAATGGAGATGAGGGAAGTCTTAATTAAGGGCAGGATGTGCTAACTCTGCGAGGCTGGCTGCACATTCAGAGGAACCTTTGTTAGCACACCGGTTGACAGCTGGTGGAATAGTGTGGTATTGCGGTAAGAACAATTTAGGGAGTCTCGAACCGACTACCGAACGAGACGTCGACTGTCAGAATCTGTGCTCTACGAGGCTTGTGCCCATCAGAGTATCACTCTGTTAATGGTATTGCCTATTGGGTCAGGTAAAGAAGTAGGAGTATGCATGCACTGCCTACTTACAGTAGAATACTGTACTGTAGATCTCTCTATGACACAGAAGCTATACTCGGGGCTACACAAAGGATCGATGGGTAAGTACCAAGGCTCACTCGCCCAGGTCATAAAGCAGCCAATGAATTCCCACACTCAAGGGTATATGAGCAACGAATCAGCCGGGACCACTCAAATCCTGGGGCCACATCGGCAAAACGGGTTCGGCCGCGTGCCCGCAGCGTGAGTATCCACATAAGGTAGGTATTCTACGGTAACACAAGCACTTGTCTTAGGATACCCGCACCACCCTGCCATATTTTGAGTGGAAAACGTGTTTCATGTGTTCGGATACCGTTCTCATTCCACCATTCCTTTGTTCAGCCTTGAAGAATCTCCGTTGTAATAGGTACACTGTAGGGAGCGTGGATTAACTTACAAACCCTCTAATGGCTCGGCATGTTCCGCAGGATTGACGATAGATATACGATGTTTTTCCTAAAAAGAAAGTGGGGGGTTCGTCTCCTCGAAGTACAAGACAAGCTCTTTGGATGGGAACCCGACAGACATGACTCGCGCTTACTAGGCCATACCGCTGGTTTTTATTCCTCCGTATGCAATTTATTATTGATGTCTTATAAGCGTTCCCGGCAGCCAAAGACCCAGACCTTTGGCGAAGTAGTATAAACGTCTGTGGCGAGACTGGGGTGCCGCCTATGTACGTATGTTATCATTCTTGCTCATAGTTTGTCTACATAACACACGCTTAAGCGAAGATAAGCTTAAACACTAGGGCAAGATTAGCGGAACTTAGTTTCGACGTCCAAGTTCATCCACAAATTTGAAGAATATGTAATCGAATCAATTACATAGATTGACCCTTCGAATATCGATGCTAAGTATGCTGCTGTACAGTACATACAACGTGGCTTAAGTTTCATGGCCAGCCACGATTTTTAAATGTGATATGTCCAGATGTATGTATGTTTCATGTCGGGTATATGCCATAATGTATGTATCATATCGGGGATATATCATCTGAAAATTCAGGTACCGCACTATATCATCAACTCCTCAATAATCTATTTATATTACCATAACGGTATTGGAAATGATTGTCCCTGGGTAAGCGAGCATAGGTATGTGTCATCTCATGATCACGGGCCAAAAAGCCTTATTCTTTCCCTCACATACTTACATTAATCTAGTTAGTTTGGTAAGGCTGATTCATATTCGTACGCTACAATGCCGCAACCGGGAAGTGCCACATGCATATGTGCCTCGAAGTGAGAGTCTGAAGGCAGTGCTTGCGGCTCACATTGGTTGGCCCAGCCTAAAAGTTCATTTTAGCAAGACACCAGTCCTGTGTAGGAGGTTAACATGATTGCTAAGATTATAGAATATACACTAGTAGTTTTTTTTTTTTTTTTTGAGTCTATACGCCTTTCCCCCGAAGGGAGCCTTAGGCTATGAGGCGATATACACCAGTAGTATATGTATGTGTTCACGATATTATTGACAGCGCATAGCCAGATGGGCCCATTGGGGTTGTTCAAACGGACAAACAATAAACAATAAACATTGCAGCCTAGACATCCGATATCCGTGCCCTCATAAATCCTTCGACCATACATCATTAATACTCAGCAAATCGCCTCATAGCCTAAGACTCCCGTCGGGGGAAAGACGTATAGACTCACAAAAAAAAAAAAAGATACTCAGCAAATGAAACCGCATTTGTCAACCCCATACACTTTATGAAATCCCCAGTGCAACAAGTCAGCTCTATTCCAGAAATCCACCACCATCTCTGTATCTGAACTCAGAAAGAATTATCTAGGTAGAAAAGAAACGCTTTCTTTTTGGACACCCCATATTTTCCCAAAAGATTTAGCAGAAGAACAATGCAAAGGAAACGGCCAACCAAAGTACAAGCAAAACCGCTATTACCTAAACCACCCAGGAGCAAAGGAAAATAACAAATATCTTAGCTGCACGGAAGGTATAATATCGTTGAGCCCCTGAGGAAACAAGAGTATCCGGAAATACAGGCGACCAAAAAGCTTTAATATAAAAAAATAAGAGAAATGTGACCGAAAGTACAAATCCGTGTCAAACTCCTCCTTGTTACACATATGCCAGACAATGACCTCGAAATCAAGGATATTCCACTCACTGGTCGATAATGATACCAGGAGTCAACATGTATCCTATGAGTTAGATGACCGGTTCATCACTTGCGTCAAGTAGATCATCTATAAGCCGATATATAAGATATAAGATAGTAGGAATAAATCCTCTAGGAGCTCTGGGGAGGGATCGCCTTTCCGTGGTGCTGCAGCTGCTACCCATAGTCTCTGTGGATCCTAGAACCTGCGTAGATTCCGAAAGTTGAGTCTCCCCGTCGTTGGTACAACCGCAAGGACATCTGAGCCAGTTGTTTCTCGGGCTTTCCTCCCCACGCTCATCACCCTCTCACTACCCCCCAGGGAGGCAGAACGGTCCCCACTCTGAACCCTATCTGGAGCAACACTATAGTCGCATTTCTCAAACTCACTACCATCTCCAAGCATCTCCAGGAAGATAATATCGCCCTCCTGGCGGCGGGCCCACCGCGCCTCAAAGTTGTCATCCAGCTGTTGTTGCACTTGTTCTGCATCTGTCATGGCGCTGTGAAGTGGCGGATGTCTATTTTTAAATGCTTGCAATGCCCCTTCGTCTAGATTCGGTTGTGTAGGGCGGTTCTGGGGGATAGGTTGGAGGAGGGCTGGGTCTTCGGATTCACTATCGCTCCGAGTTCTGCTTGAAGAATTCCGAGGGTTTGGAGCTTGGGATGTCATGGGTGGGGGATTTTGTGTGATTGGTTGAGCCGCAGATGTGAACCTGAATTGACATCGGTCCCTGCGATGTTCGACCAGATCTCTCTTATATATATACCCAGTACCACAATCTTCACATACCTCAGATCTTTCCTGAGAATGCGATTTCAGGTGGTCTCTGTTGACACGGTCAGAATTACTGCCCATTAATATTAACCACTCAATATGACTCTTACCGTAGTTTTGAACGATCCTTATTGCGTTTACCACACTGAGGGCACTGGTACTTGGCGGTGGTGGAAGTATTTTGTAGTGCATTTTCGCTTGGCTGTGGGAAGCTATTGTGCAGGCGCTCAAAAGGTATACCACGGTTTTGAGTGAGCCATTCATTGACCCTGTAAGGTCCTACTTGGTTAGGCTGCAGCGCAAGCCTATTGGAGCCTAAAGCCGTTTCCTGGGTCTGTGTTGTTGATCTGGTTGATTGGAAGCTGGACGGATACGAAGTAGAACTCGCCCGACTACCAGTATTCCTTTGGGGCGGTATGTCCAAATGCTTTCCAGGCTCCAGGGTTTGAGCTGTGTTTGAGGTAGCACTCGCTGATGCTGGACTTTTCCGACCCCGGGACCGTGGAATGCATTTCCCCTTGCACTTAGACCGGTGGCAGTTATTGCAAGCTGGCATATGTAATATTTTATATAATATTATATATGCGAGGCGGAAGGCGTATAGTAGGTATAGACGTACTGGACGCCTACTGAAAATAACTGACCAAAAGCACGCACCCAGCAAAAAGAATGAAGCTCTGGCTGTGAACCAGCGGAAAAAGCGCATGGAAAGAAATATTCTCGGGGAATATGGGCGGCTGATTGAGGGAGGGGTCTTCTGTATATAGGATTTATATACCAGGCCCATTGCTCAATTTCTCCAACATGGTATTCCAATGTCTGAACATATATATACAGTGTCCGCGGGGGAGGCAAGGCTAAAAAGGGTTTAGCAAATAAATTCACCAGGGGTGCCATGGATAGACTCTACACCTCCTGGTTTACCACTGGCAAAGCCTCGGAGCCAATACCTGTGTTAGTTGAGGGCAGAGCGGTATATAGGTCCACAGCTGCTAAATAATAGGAAATAATTGCAAAAAAAGCAACCGCTCCCAAATTTGTATGGGGCCGCATTTTTGTATGAGGCTTGGCAGTTTGTGAATTTGGCACCTGTCTTCCTTGCATGTTAGATGGGCCCAAGATATATATATATGCATTTAAAGTTTACATCTCTAGATATGATCTTCCAATGCTGGTGATAGGAAATATTTTTTACCAATTTCTGCAAATAGATCAGACTGAGTGTAAGAGTGATCCAGCTGAGTAGGGGCAGCCACACGCCACACGCCACATCCTGCATGCTGCATGCTGCTGCTGCTGCAGATAGGTAATGCATGTGACAATACATACGTGAAGGTACAGAGTACTGGTACAGACATCAAGATTCTGGTGCAGCTTGTATGCGGACACCCAAGACTAGGGAGGTACCCCTTGCCCATGTTATACAAATTGCATTTGCACACAGCCCTGCTATTTAATTGGCGATCTCATAGAATAACTTCTTCAGAATTATATCAACTGGCTGTATTTTTAGTAGTGGTAGAGTTGATAATTCCTAGCCCTGAGGATATAGGGTCAATTTATTTATTTTTAGTAAATCCTGGAGTTTTCGCCAATATAGACTTATGGCCAGGGGGGGATAAACCGATTATGCAAGGCATGCCTCGCTCACAACTTGGGGCTCGACATCAACTAGATATCGGGGAAGGATTAGAGACCGAATCGTACTTTGTTTAGTAGAGCAGGACTATTGCGGACAAGCCCTTCATTGCTCCAGGTTTTCAGAAAGAGTGTCAAAGTACTTAGTATGTAGGTCAGGGTAACTCCAGGGTAATTTTTCATCTTAAGTACCGTGTTTTAGATCTGCCTACCTAGTACACGCTCTTGGCACCTTTATTGGCTGAGGTTGAATCGAGCATTCATGAGCAACTCCTGGCACCGCACATTGTGATAATACTGTGCGGCCGCGGGTCCGAGTCAGATAAATTTGGGGGATATTCGGCATCGCAGGTGGACGCCGTGAGGAAACGGCGAACCTAAATGCCAGTGATCCTAGTCTTAAACCTGATTATGACCATGATATGTACGGTATTTTGCTCCGCAGTCACCAGCGCGGATGTTGTTCTTAAAGCTAATAGGTTTGTGCCAAGTCCCTCATGCGGCAAACAATAGGGGAACAGTTTTACCCTTAATTATTACCGAATTGAAGCAAAGATTTCGGACGGCGTAAGTACACATGCATATCATCCTCAGTGATCATTCTGAGACTCCAGGGAGGTCACAACACATGTATTATGCACGTACCGCATCCACTGACGAACAACGGTCTATGTCTTGAAAACCACAATATTTCCCTGCAAGGGTATAGAAATCAGAGAACCATACGGAGAACCTCCGTACCTAATTGGTATTCACTTACTACAGACTTACAGCGTCATATTTGCCGACGGTACTAGATGTACACGGCCCCATATCCATAGCACATTCAATATCTTTCATCATACGAATACTTTATGGTAATTCATGGGTGACCCGGAATTATCGTACTAGTGAACCATGTACACTCAATGCACAACCAGTCTGGGAAATTCGGGCCTCATTAAGGTTAGAGTATGTATCTGTATCTACATGAAAGATTCGCACTTGAAGGAGAGGAGAACCTTACTAAGAAGCTCATAGGCTGACATATATATACAGTGGTTGTGTAGAAAGGACCTGGGTACGTAGAAAGCGAGTAAGTATCGGATGGCTAACGTCCTGGGTTTGGTCTCGTGCCTGCTGGCCCTAGGAATTATCATTGTCCAAGGGCCGCGACATCACAAAAAGGCATCAGAAAGCAAATCTCTGAGACAGAATGGAAGGCTGTCATAATTATCATGCTCTCCCTGATAAGTGTACCTCGAAGGTCTGTTTACCGCCATCTGCTGAGATGTCGTCTCAAAATGCATGTCCACTTTACGGTGATCCACTGTACCGGGTGTTGCTGGGGCAGGGATTCTTGCACAGCATTGTGCCACCCATTGTCTCTCAGTCTTCAACTCTCCTTCAAGGCTAAAATCATTACAAATTGCGGAAGACATGATCGGAAAAGTAAACATGAGAAGAAGATGCAGTGGGATTTGCCTTCTTTGTCCGGCCTACAGTACACTATCTGACGGTACAACTGGTCAGCTAATCTAAGTGGGCGTTGCAGTACATAACATACAGGTATCCCAAACGTACCGGACTGTAGCTCGGGGTTGAGTGAGACTATTGGGATTCTACCGGATGGCATCCGTGGCCGGAACTATCGACAACAGACAAAAGACCTGCAAAGATGGCAGGGAGATAGTCATGCAGGAGAGCGGGGTAGTCACTCGGCGGGGTGATACACTGTAGTATTGACTATGGCCACGGTGGCGGATACAGAGGCACTGGGGGTTATCACTGGCATGAGAGAAGTGACACAGTAGCACTGGACAGCCTTGGGGTGATATAGCGGATTCAGGGGCTAGCAATACAGGAGCCCCGGTCGTGGATCAAGGAACAATTAGCGAGACAGAAGACAGAAGACAGAAAAACCGAGAATGTTGATGGGGTGAAAGGGCACAATGGCACGGAAGCAGCGGATGAGAGAGCAAAGCGGAAGGTGTGGATTGGGGTGAGGATAAACAAGCCTGATATATGATAGTGACACCGGCAGCCATCCGACAAGCACACCCATTACACGGGAGAGCGCTGCAGTCTAGATAGGCTGAATACGATTAATGACTCCTTTAAAAAAAAAAGACGCCTCGGGTGTAGCCTAGCGCCAATCTTGCCCAGAAACCCTAGCAAAAATGTTAGAGCATATAACCGCTAGAACAAAACGTGATCACTGAAAACGTGATCACTGGGCAAGGTTTGCCTAGGCACCGATGGTATACTGTACACACTGTACACCTGGTAAACTCTTCAGGGTCAATAAACGAAACATCAAACTGCGGCGGCTGAGGCTCATATCATTGTAAGTAACCATTTAATACCCTTCCTTTTGTCCCAGCGCTCTCTCAGGGAATCGAACTTGTGCTCCATGTGCACCGGGCTCATAACCTGTTGGAGAGTATAACCGCTAGGACAAAACGTGATCACTGGGTGTCACGTTTGGATGGTATGTACTCCGTATTGTACCACAAAAAAATACCTAGGATCAAGAGTCTTGGCATAAGACTATTCCATGTGATATTGAGTTACTTTGGCACGTTTGCTTTTCTTATCAACTTCATCAATGTACTAACTAGTAGCCAACGACATTATCTAGGTACTGACAACGTAGTCTGGTTCTGTCAACAATTCAGTTTCACTGCACATCCGCCCCGATACCACTATCGGGCGGATCGGCCTGCGCAAAACTTTATTGATGGTGATTGAGTCACGGTCAATCGTGCAGAGTTAGTTTTCTCCTTCAGGTTATCAGGTCCCATCTCCTTGTCAATACAGAAAATCCCCTGCAGAATTGCACTTAACCCCCCCGACCCCACTTTCCAGGGTTTCAAGTTGAGCTTAATCAGGACGGTGGCGAAACGTCGTACCAGATTAGCTCTCAAATTCGGTAGAGGTTCTCCTTGAATCAATGATTTGCAAACAGGAAATTCGTATTCCTGTTGCGATCCGCAACTCTTCCTCCGAAAAAAACATCATCTTGTTTTCTTGCTAGCTTCAACGTTTTTCCTACCAAGGGAAGCCAAAGCCTACTCGCGCTTGTTTCATTCTCCGGATACGACGGACACGATTTGAATAATCTTGTCAGTGCCTCTGCAGATGCCACAGCCACCTCGATGTGAATATTATATTTTTGACCTCTTCCTACATCTGCAAGATAATTGTTGACGACAACACCAGTTCCTTTATAGACTGAGTTCACATACTCACAATTCCATCGGTTCCTCACTCTCATCCAAAATCTCATGTTTCCCTTTTCTCCTGCGTTCCATTGGATAGCTGCCGTATCCGCATTTTCCATATACATCTCACCAGTCAGTACTCTTTCCACGTATGCTTTTGCAACAATACCCTTGCCATCTGTATCTATATTGTCGGAGAAGGTGGTACTAGAAAGAGCCGTATTATCTTTGCTGCACAACATATGCTTGCGCTTATGCTTATTCAAGGTATAACGCTCTACTATCCTCAAAAGCATAAGATACTGATTAAACTATTACTTACACAGATCTTTCAAATTACTGCTGCTAGTGGAGCAGCAGCTGCGGATAATATAAATGGCATGACTATACATGGGGCATTGGGTCTACATGTCAAAGGTTCAAAACGCCGCGTATCACCAAAACTGCAACGTTTATGGGCAAAGAAGGAAATGCTTACCCTAGATGAAATAAGCATGGTTTCATTGTCAACATTACAAGAGATTGAAAACCAACTACGTGCTGTTCGTGATAGGGAAGAAGCTTTTGGAGACTTGAAGGTTGTTTCGCTTTGTGGCGATTTCTTTCAATTCCCACCTGTACTTGGTCGCAAGCAGTGCCTCATACTGATGAAGTTTCTGCGAATGCCGAGAGTAAGCGCTTGTGGGCCTCATTCCGGCGAGTTATCCTGCTTAATGAGCAAATGCACCAACAAGATGATATGGAATATTGTGCATTATTACGCAGAATCAGGGCTAGTACCACTACAATGGATGATTATTTAGCACTTATTGACCGCGTTGGAACCCAAACACTCACGTCACCAAGCGTATAAAGTTATTGTGCGCTCGAACCAGCTTCGGCAGCATATTAATGTGACTTCCGTCTTTGAATTTGCCAGATCGCGCAATCAGCCACTGTTCATCTTTCATCATTGTACTGGTGCCTCTGTTAAAGCTGACGATTGGCGGTCACTGGCAGTTATTGATCATGGAAGCAACTCGCCTGGACCCAGTCTCTTTATTTTCACGAAGGACATGCTAATTGTGATTAACTAAAATCTTTATACGTCTTGTGGAATAGTTAATGGCAAAGAAGTGACCGCGCGCTGTGGTTTTTGCGCTTGATGGATCAGCCAATGTTTACTCGTTCGGTGATAACACAGTAGGTGAGTATTTTCAAACCATGGTCTCTTGCAGGCACAATATGATAAATCCACGCTAATTTTCTAAGGCACAATATGGATTATAGATTTTTCACCAGAGTGTCTGCTTGTTAAGTTGCAAATCATAAGTTTGCACCAGTTGGCAGCTTAGCCCCTGCATTGTTTCCAACCTCCCTTCCATTGACGTTCATGTTCCTGAGGCTCTTGTTTCAGCGACAGGCAAAGGCATTTCGATGCGCCGCCGGCAAATCCCTTGCTGGGCTGCGTTTGGGAGAACAGATTACAGGAAGTCCTAGGTAGGGGTACGCGTAGGGGACATCACACTTATACTGTCGTCTACGCCGCACTGTCAAGGTGTCGCTCTAGCTTAGGCTTGTCCTTTCTTCGTGCATTCCCTCATGCGATTTTCTTTGCAAAGCCTGATAATGCCTTACAAGCAGAACAGACACATCTGGAGGCTTTGGAAATGGAAACATCAGCAGTGAACTATAAGGCTCTGCTAGCAGCATATTATGTATTATGTCATTGACTAACACATTTTTTGATCCATTTGGGAGACAGTGTTTCGTCGTGAAGTTTTTTCCACCAGTTGCGCTGTTTTCCGGACTATTGTTTTCGTTGTATGACAGGGCCGTATATAGGCAAGGTTGTCGTCTTCTGTTTCTGATTTTGCACAATGTAATGGAGGTCCATTGATCTTCTTCATGATTATGTTTAGAAGTAGTAGCTATCTACGCTTGCGATTGAGATCTAATGGTCCCTATAGTATCGTGTGCTGCAAGCGCAACATTAGCGTTATGGTCCAATCCTAATTAGGCAACTCTGTTTCTATTTTGGGCGACAGCGCTAAGCCTCTCTCAGTAATTGTCGGACCAGTTCACGTACACTATACACACTTCTGGGCATTGGGCGAAGGTTTTCAATGCCATGGCAAAGGTTTACAATACCACAACTCTAGGTACCATACCACAGCGACACTATACCACAGCAACGCTACCATACCACACGTAGTAAATACGAAATAAAGGATATCCGAAATTGGGATTATCCTGGCCGAAGATATGGATAAGCTACGTCTAACATTGTTGAGCGACTTCAAAGTTCTTGAGAGCTTCCAATTGCGGATCTACTTCAATCACTTGGCATAGAGTCATGGATCTCCGATATCAGCAGCAACAGCAATCAAATATCTACCTTGAGCAATATAGACCATACTGCTTAGCTAAGTTGAATGCACACCAAATAGGAGCTCGACAACATAAGGTTCAGATTGCTAGTCCTATTGAAGGTCGCATTGCGGAAAATACCCCCTCCAGTACCTGCTACCATCATGTTAATCTATAGACAAAATTATGTACCTGTTATGGATACCAATGGAATGATATACCATGTGCACATGCCTTTGCTCTCATATTACATCTTTACTATCAACTCCTGCTTGTATTTCTACCACAATTTTGTTCGGTTCAAACTTGCGAGATACCTATTCCTCTAATTTTCATTCTATTGTATTTGGTCTTGATGTACCGCTTGTTGAACCTCATACAGACTTGGGGCAGGAACTCCCATGTCATGCCCTTTGCACTCGTATACCTCAAGGAAGGCCTAAAAAGGAACGGTATCGTCGTTCTACTGTGCATGCGGCCAGCTTGGGCATAACCGACGCACATGTCGGACCCCTCATGACTGAGTTTCATTTGTACATACCACTACCTCTATTCGTACCTCTCTCTATTGTACCGCTACCTCTATCTGTACCACTATTTATTATCTTTTATAATATAGATGTTCCGGCCCAGTCATCAATGAGCACTTTTGATCAGTAGCCCGGTCCAGTCGAAAAACTCATACTAATTGGACTAGACCGGGCCAGGGTACTGAACCGGGCGAGTGAATATGGAGGTTAAGTCCGGAAAATAAGAAGTGCGAACGCAACACAGTAGGGCAAGCAATCGCACTCAGTAGGGCAAAAATTAATACGGATATACGGAGTACGAGAATAAAAATATAAATGCCGACAAGTTTCCTGACAGTAAAGAAGGAGCAAACTCCTCAGCGCAGTAGAAGTTCACCACCTATACAAGCAACTCAAGCAGAGATTTAGTAAATATTTTTCCTGGGAAGTGTTCATAGGGCAGAAAAATTAATACCGTGTTAGAAAATGGCCAATAATGTTATGCAGGATGCTGTAGA
>Ga0307514_10001345_pt1 | contig 31164 bp, 25 predicted proteins | sample 16_EM_MG_FD_203088 | JGI IMG/M metagenome (GOLD analysis project Ga0307514, IMG submission 203088) | Populus trichocarpa ectomycorrhiza microbial communities from riparian zone in the Pacific Northwest, United States - 16_EM | ecosystem: Host-associated > Plants > Roots > Unclassified | place... | reverse complement strand
AGTTGCGCAACGACGCCTGGCGCCCGCCTGAACCGCCCCGAAGGGCTGGCGAGATAACGGGCCGCCTCGGTCGTTGCGCCGCTCGGCGTCGGGCAAAGAGCCCGACCTTCGCGTCGCGCCTACGATTCAGCCCGTTCTCTCGCCAGCGCGGCATGCAGGACTTGTTCAGCGTTGCCTTATTCCGGATTGAAACGGAAGTCCAGCGAGGCTTGCTGGCCGGCGCGCAGGTCAACCGGCTTGGCTTCCTGCTTGCCTTTGAATGCGGTCTGCACCTGGTAGTGCCCGGGTGGCAGGTTGATCAGCAGCACCGGGCCGCTGAGCTTGCGGTCGAAGAAGACCTGGTCGCTGGGGCCGACGATGCGGGTGCGCACGTCGGCAAGGAATTCGCCGGAAGGCGCCGCCGTCAGCACCTTGAGCGTGAAGCCGGCGCGTTCGTGTTCGATCTGGCCTTGCTCGTCCTGGCCAATGCCACCCATCACGAAAGGCTGGCCCAGCGGGCCGGTGCCGCGGTCCAGCGCCAAGGCGTCTATGGCCGCGGCTGCCAGGCCCACGGCCAGCAGCACTTTGACTGCGCCCATCCACTGGGCATGACTGAGGTGTTTCATCGCAGAAGCTCCTTTGCTGCAGCAACACGAACCTTCGCAGGCTGCGGTCGCATTGTTCAGGGGCAATCGGCAGGCCTGGCCTGGCACGTGGCTCATTTGGCGGCGGCCACAGGCTCCGGCATCGCAGACGAATGATGGTGGGCGATCAGCCACTGGCCGTTCTCCCATTCATAGACGTAGGTGTAGCGCGCCTTCACCGTCTGGCCGTCCTTGAACTGGAAGGTGTAGGTGCCGACGTCCTGCGCCACGTTGCAGCCGATCCTGATGAGGCGCTTGTCAATCGTGCCCTGTGGTTCCGATTTCAGGAACTTGACGAAATAGTCGCGAATCTCTGCCGGGCTGGTCCGCGGCTCATTGGAGACGGTGGGCAGCAACACGCCGTCGGGGGCATAGTTGGCCACCACCTTGTCCGGATCCAGCGTGCGCAGCGAGGCGTTCCAGCGATCAAACAGGGCCGCCACCTGCTGTTCGCCGGTCGCCTGGCAGGTGGCGCTTGTGCCGGCGGCATCCTGCGCCAGCGCAGGTGTGGACAAGCCCAGCGCCAGGCTGGCAGCCGCGAACAAGGGGGAGAGTGTCGAGAATTTCATGTCGTGACGTGCTCGAAGCAATGAGTTGAATGAAGTGACGCCCCGCCCGAGGGCCTTGCGTCACAAGAACTCATTCTTCAGGTGCTGGATGAACAGCAGCCACGAGGCGCCATGAACAGGCACTGACGCGAAGATGAACGGCAGGTGAACTGCGCGCCGTCCCCTCGCGCGAGCTTCTCAGCTGGGTTCGGCGTCCAGCTTGTAGCCAAAGCCTCGCACCGTCTTGAGCAGGGTCAGCGCGTGGCCTTCGTCGATCTTGCTGCGCAGGCGCCGCACGTACACGTCCACCACATTGGTCAGCGGATCTTCATTGGTGCCCCAGACATTGGCCAGGATGCGCTCGCGGCTGTAGACCCGGCCGGGCGCGCTCATCAGCAGCTCCAGAAATGCCAGCTCCTTGGCGGTCAGCACCACAGTCCGGCCGGCCCGGCTGACATGCATGCGCTCTCGGTCCAGCTGCAGATCGGCCACCTGCAGCGTGGCGGCGCGCGGTCGCTGCTGCCGGCCCCGGCGCAGCAGGGCCTCGATGCGGGCCAGCAACTCCTCGAAGGCGAAGGGCTTGGTCAGGTAGTCGTCCGCGCCCAGGCGCAAGCCGTTCACCTTGTCTTCGGTCTGGTTCATCGCGCTGAGCATCAACACCGGGACCTGAAAGCCTTCGGCCCGCAGCGTCTGGCAAACCTCCATTCCGCTCATGCCCGGCAGCATCAGGTCCAGGATCAGCAAGGCTCTGTCATCGGCGCGGGCCAGCGCCAGGCCCTCCGGGCCGGTGCGGGCCAGCTGCACGGCGTAGCCCTCGGCGCGCAAGCCGCGCAGCAGGAAGTCGCCCACCCGCGCGTCGTCTTCCACCACCAGGATGTTCATGCCGACAAGCCCTCGGACAGCGCCTGCAGGGCCCGCGGCGACAGCGGGAGCACCATGCGGACCTGGGTGCCGTGGTCAACCCGGCTGTCGATGTGGATGCTGCCCTGGTGGGCGGCGATGATGGTCTGGGCGATCGACAGGCCGATGCCAGTGCCGTCTGCCCGGTACGCCCGCGCGCGGCGACCGCGCATGAAGCGCTCGAACACCAGCGGCAGCTCGTCGGCATCAATGCCAATGCCCTCGTCGCTCACCAGCAGCATCACTTCCCGCGGCGACACCTGCCATCCCAGCCTCACTGCGCCACCGGGGCGCGAATAGCGCACCGCGTTGTCCAGCACGATCATCACCGCCCGGCGCAGCCGCTCCGCATCCGCATGCACCGGCAGCTCGGTGGGCAGCCGGCCCTGCGGCGCAGCGCCTGGCTCCAGCAGCACCCGCACGCCCTGCGGCTGGCCCAGGGCTTCTGCCTGCTCGGCCACCTCGCCAAGCAAGACCAGCAGGTCCAGCTCATGCGGCTGCATCACCAGCTGGTCCACCTCGGCCCTGGCGATCAGCATCAAGTCGTCGATCACGCCGGTCAGCTGACCCACGCCGCCCACGATGCGGGCCAGTGACTGCTTGTATTCCTCCACCGGCTTGTCCTGGCCGCGCAGGGCGATCTCGGCCTCGCCGCGGATTGCCGTTGCGGGCGTGCGCAGCTCGTGCCCGAGATCGGCAAACAACTGGCGCCGCCGCTGGTCCACGCGCTGCAAGGCGTCATGCGCAACGCGCAGCTCCGCGGTGCGGTCCTGCACGGCGGCCTCCAGCCGGTGACGCGCCTCGTCGGCCGCCTTGCGATGCTGCTGCAGCTCGGCCGCCATCTGGTTGAAGCTCTCGGCCACCCGCTCGAATTCATCTCTCGAACCGATCGCCATGCGATGGCCCAGCTCGCCAGCCTGCAGCGCCTGGGTGCCGATCAGCAACTGATCCAGCGGCCGCTTCAGGCGCCGGTTCAGGTGCAGGGCCAGTGCAGCCGCCACCGCCAGCATCGTCACCGCCATGCCAATGGCCTGCCGGCGCAAGGCATCCAGCCCGCGCTCGGTGGCGGCGCGGGCCTCCGGAACGACCACCCGCTGGCGTTCGATTGCGCCGTTGACCAGCTCGCGCAGATCCCGTCCGCCCGCCATGTCGAACACCTCGTTGAGCTCGTGCCACACCGCCGCGAACTCTGCGCCGTGGTCCATCGGCGTCAGGCGCATCAGGCGCGACTGCACCGCGGTGATGTTCTGGTCCAGCAAATCGGTCACGGCCACCAGCTTGGGCACATCCGGCGGGATGGGGGTGTCCTCCCGGACCGAGAATTCGATCCACAAGGCATGGTCGCGTCGCGCCAGGCCTTTGAGCTTGGCGGCGCTGGACTGGATGCGGGTCACGAGTTGGTCACGCACCTCCACCGAAGCCTCCGCGTTCATCAGGCGCTGCGAAGCCCAGACGCGCAGGCGCTGCTTGTTGGCCGAAAGCTCCAGCAGTTCCGAGAGGATGTCGCTGGCCAGCCGGCTGTGCTGGGCATAGTCATTGACGCGGTTCGCGCCCCAATAGACAAAGCCGGCCTGCACAAACACCAGCGCCACCAGCGCCGCGAATGCCAAGGAAAGACGCGTGCGAAACATGCCGAACTGTAGCCGGGCACGCTCGACGCCGGCATGCGGCGCGTTGGCGGCCACCTCGACGAGAAAGGCGTCCGGATCGCCGGTCCGCGCCGCGGCTCGCCGCCGGCTGCCGCGAGTCAAGCCGCGCGGTTCGCCAGCCCGGCCAGCAAGGCGTCGCGCTGGCGCACAAAGCTTTTCGCCTGGGCGCTCAACCAGGCCAGCACCAGGTCCACGCCAGGCAATGGCTCGCCACTCATGACGAACTGATAACTCGCCGGTGAGCGCAACGCAGGTCCTGCAGGCGTGCCGAAGGGGGCAACCAGGCGGCCGGTGGCCAGATCCTCCAGCACCAGTGCCGCCCGCCCCATGGCCACGCCCTGCCCGGCCAGCGCAGCGCCCACGGCCAGCTGGGAGAGGTTGAAGTGACGGCCGCCCTGCAGCCGGTCCAGGGCGAGACCCGCCGCGCTCAGCCAGCCCTGCCATTCCTGGTGCGGGCCGGCCCCGTCCCAGGGTTGATCGTCATGCAGCAGATGCTCGGGGCGCAGGTCTGCCGCGTGGCGGACGTCCGGGTGCGCCGCCAGCCAGGCCGGGCTGGCCACCGGCAGCAGCCACTCGTCCAGGAAGGCCGTGGCCTGCAGGTCGCCGTAGGCCGAGCCCGGGTCGTAGCGCACGGCTGCGGCCAGGCCCAGCTGCGCCATGCGCTGGCGGTCCAGCCCCTGGAACTCGCTGATCACCCGCAGGTCCAGCGCCGCGTGCTGGCGGAAGAAGTCGCCCAGGCGGGGTGTGAGCCAGCCCATGGCGAACGAAGGCGAACAGCTCAGCGCCAGCGCCGCGCCGGGCTCGGGTTTGCGCAGTTGCAGCAGGGCAGCCTCCAGCGCGTCGAAGGACTCGCGCAGCACAGTCGCCAGGCGCAGCCCCTCGGGCGTCAAAAGCAGGGTGCGCGGGCTGCGCAAGAACAGCGGCCGCTGCAGCCACTGCTCCAGCTGTTTGACCTGCTGACTCACCGCGCCCTGGGTGATGCACAAGACTGAGGCAGCATGGGTGAAGCTTTCGCACCGTGCTGCAGCATCGAAGCACCGCAACCAGGATAACAAGGACGGATTCAGCGTTGGACCCATGCTGCCATTGCTATTACTAATGGATGGCCAAGTATAAGTGGCTTGCGTGGGAGCACCTGTCCAGGCGAGCATGAGGCATGTCAATTGCACCCGCCTCTTCCGCCATTTCCCCATCCAGCGCCCTGCTTCCCTGGCAAACCGGTCTGGACTGGGCAACATTGCAAGCCGCACGCCCCCTGCTCTGGGCACAGGACGCAACCCCCCCAGCCACGCCTGACAGCGCGCCGCTGGGCGAGTCTGGCATTAGCGCCATGCAGGAGTCCCTGGCCGCGATGCAGGCGGCGTCAGCCCGGCTGAACCGCTTCGCGCCGCTGCTGGCGCAGCTGTTTCCCGAAGCCTTGGGGGCCAGCGGCGGGCTGATCGAGTCCCCGCTGCTGGCGGTGCCGGCGCTGCAGGCAGCGCTGGGCCTGCCTGCCGAGGCGGGCACGCTGTTCGTGAAGGCCGACCACGCGCTGCCGGTGGCCGGCTCCATCAAGGCGCGCGGCGGCATCCACGAGGTGCTGGAACATGCAGAGGCGCTGGCGCTGCGCCATGGCCTGCTGCCGCTGCAGGACCTGGATCTGGCGGACTACCGCGTGCTGGCCTCGCCGGCGGCCCGCGCGCTGTTTGCCGCGCACCAGGTGGCCGTGGGCTCTACCGGCAACCTGGGCCTGGCCATCGGCGTGATGGCTGCTGCACTGGGCTTCAAGGCCACAGTGCACATGTCGGCCGATGCCAAGGAATGGAAGAAGGCACGCCTGCGCCAGCGGGGCGTGCAGGTGGTGGAGCATGAAGGCGACTACGCCGAGGCGGTGGCCGCGGGGCGGCGCGCCGTGCAGGCCGATCCGCAGGGCCACTTTGTCGACGACGAGCACTCGAGTTCGCTGTTCATGGGCTATGCAGTCGCCGCCGAGCGACTGGCGGCCCAGCTGGAAAGCGCCGGACGGACGGTGGACGCTGCGCATCCGCTCCTCGTCTACCTGCCCTGCGGGGTGGGCGGTGCGCCAGGCGGCGTGGCCTGGGCACTGCGCCAGCAATTCGGGGCGCATGTGCATTGCTTCTTTGCCGAGCCGGTGCAGTCGCCCTGCTTCCTGCTGCAGTTGCTGGTGAACCATGCGGGCGCCCGGGCTGCGCTGCCGCCGCTGGCTGCGCTGGCGGCCAACCCGCAGCCGCCCTCGGTCTACGACATCGGCCTGAGCAACCGGACCGAGGCCGACGGGCTGGCAGTGGCGCGGGCCTCGGAACTGGCCGGCGCGTTGGCAGGGCCCGGCCTGGCGGGCGCCTACACGGTGACCGACGACGACCTCTACCGCCTGCTGCACCACGCCGCCGTGAGCGAAGGCCTGCGCCTGGAGCCTTCGGCCGCCGCCGGCCTCGCCGGCCCTGCGCGGCTGCTGCACAGCGAAGCCGGGCAGGCCTGGCTGGCACGCCGCGGCCTGCAGGCACCGCAACTGGCAGTCGCCACCCACGTCGCCTGGACCACAGGCGGCCAGGCGGTGCCCGAGCCTGAACTCGCCTATTTCCGCCACCGCGCGACAGAGCTGGCCCGCGAACCGGCCGATGACCCCGCCCTGCGACAAAGCCTGCCCTCCCCGCATCCCTGACTTCCAACCACTTGAGCGCCTCGACATGAACTCTTCCGCATTGCTGCCCTCGTCCATTGCCCGCCGCGCCCTGCTGGCTGGCCTTGCCCTTGCCGGCCTGACCCTGCCCGCGATTTCTGCGCTGGCCGCCGACGCCTATCCGAACAAACCCATCCAATTGGTCGTGCCCTTCCCGCCGGGTGGCGCCACCGACGTGCTGGCTCGCCTGGTGGCCAAGGGCCTGGGGGACAAACTCGGGCAGAGCATCGTGGTCGAAAACCGCGCCGGTGCCGGCACCGCCATTGGCGCCAGCTACGTCGCCAAGTCCCCGGCCGATGGCTACACCTTGTTGATCAGCTCCGGCACCACCTACACCGCCAATCCGGCCATCAACCCCAAGCTGGGCTATGACCCGCTCAAGAGCTTCGAGCAACTGGGCATCGTCGGCCGCACCGGGCTGATCCTGCTGGCCAACCCGCAGGTCAAGGCCGACTCTCCCAAGAGCTTCGTCGCCCTGGTGCACCCGGCGCCCGGCAAGTTCGCCTGGGCCTCGTTCGGCAACGGCACCACCTCGCACTTCACCGGCGAGCTGCTGCAGCGTGCCACCGACACCCAGATGCTGCATGTGCCCTACAAAGGCAGCTCACCGGCGATGATCGACCTGATCGCCGGCCAGGTGCAGTTCTCGGTGGACACGGTGTCGGCGGCACTGCCGCAGCTCAAGGCAGGCAAGGTCAAGGCCATTGGCGTGACCATGGCCAAGCGCTCGGCCCTGCTGCCCAATGTGCCCAGCTTCCAGGAGCAGGGCTATGCCATTGATGCCGACACCTGGCTGTCGGTCGCAGCGCCCCGCGGCCTGCCGGCTGCCGTGCGGGCCAAGCTGGAGAAGGTGCTGGCCGAACTGGCCGGTCTGCCCGAAGTGAAGGCGCAAATGGCGAGCGTGGGCTTCGAGGCCGGCTTCGTGCCGGGCGCCAAGGTCGAGCGCATCATCGAGGCGGACTTGCCGGTGATGCGGGCCACCGCCACTCGCGCGAACATCAGGATCGAATGAAGAAAGACGACAAAGCCCATGTCCTCCTCCTCCTCCCCGTCCTCGCCGCAGGCCGAGTTGCTGGCGCTGTCTGCCGTGGAAATGCGCCGCCGCATCGGCGCCAGGCAGCTTTCTCCGGTTGAACTGCTGGATGCCTGCATTGCCCGCATCGAAGCGCTCAATCCTTTTGTCAACGCAGTCACGGCCACCTGCTTCGACCGCGCCCGCGCCGAAGCACGCCAGGCCGAGGCAGCCGTCATGCGCGGCGAGCCGCTGGGCCTGCTGCACGGCCTGCCGCTGGGTGTGAAGGACCTGGAGGAAACGGCCGGTCTGCTGACCACCCATGGCTCGCCGCTGTACCGCGCCCATGTGCCGGCAGCCGACAACCTGCTCGTGGCCCGCCTGCGTGCGGCGGGCGCCATCGTCGCCGGCAAGACCAACGTGCCGGAAATGGGCGCCGGCGCCAACAGCTTCAACCCCGTCTGGGGCGCCACCGGCAACCCCTTCGACCCGCGCCTCAACGCTGGCGGCTCCTCCGGTGGCTCGGCCTGCGCACTGGCGCTGGACCTGCTGCCGATCTGCACTGGCTCGGACACCGGCGGCTCGCTGCGCATTCCGGCCGCCAAGTGCGGCGTGGTGGGCTTCAGGCCCTCGCCCGGCCTGGTGCCCAGCGCGCGCCGGCCGCTGGGTTGGTCGCCCATCTCGGTGGTGGGGCCCATGGGCCGCAGTGTGGCAGACGCCTGCCTGCAACTGGCCGCCAGCGCCGGCATGGCCGCGGTGGACCCGCTGAGCCACGAGGTCGACGCGGCCGAGTTCCTGCGCCTGCCGGACGTGGACCTGGGCCGGCTCCGGGTGGGCTTCACCGAAGACTTCGGCCTGTGCGATGTGGACGAAGACATCCGCGCCAGCTTCCGCGCCAAGGTCGCGGCCCTGGCGCCGCTGTTCAAGTCCTGCACCGAGCTGGACTTCAGCGGCAAACATGCCATGGGCGATGCCCACCGCTGCTTCGACGTGCTGCGCGCCGAGGCTTTCGTGGCCGGCATGCGCGAAGCCTATGAACGCGACCCCGCCAACCTCGGCCCCAACCCGCGCAGCAACTACGAGATGGGCGCCCGCATGAGCCTGCTGGACGTGGCCTGGGCCCAAAGCGAACAGACCCGGCTGCTCAAGCGCTTCCAGCAGGTCTATGAAGAGGTGGACCTGGTGCTCTCTCCCGTCACGCCCGTCTCGCCCTTCCCCTGGACCCAGCCGCATGCCGCCACGGTGCAGGGCCGCCCGCAGGCCAACTACTACCGCTGGCTGGCGCTGACCTATGTGACCACGCTGACCACCCATCCCGCCCTGAGCCTGCCCTGCGGCAGCGACGCGCAAGGCATGCCCTTCGGCTTGCAACTGGTGGGCCCGTTCCGTGGCGACCGCTTCACGCTGGCCGCCGCCCAGGCACTGGAAAGCGCCTGCGCCGGCAACCCGCTGCTGAACCGCCCGCGCCCCGACCCGGCCCGGCTGGGCCCGGTAGCACCGACGCTGCGCTCCATCGTCACCGCTCCACCGGTGCTGGACGCGGCAGCGCAATCTCAGGCAGACAGCGTCAGCGCCGTGTGAAGGCCGGGCCGTGCGTGCTCAATGCAGCTTGGCCCTGGCCAGCCGCAGCACGAAGCTGACGCCGCCCGCCTCGCCGGGTGCGCCAATGTCGTTTTGCGCCCTCACCGTGCCACCCATCTTGGCCAGGTAGGTGCGCACGACGAACAGGCCCTGGCCGCGCTGGTCCGGCCTGTCGCCCGAACCTTCGTGCTGGCTGGACACGCCGTATTCGAAGATGCGTTCGAGTTGTTCAGTCGCAATGGGCGGGCCGTCGTTGTGGATGCGCAGCTCCGCAGCGTCGCCTTCCAGCGCCAGCGTCAAGCTGATGGACGTACCGGGCGGGCGATAGCGCTGCGCATTGCTGAGGATGTGGGTCACCGCGTCTTCCAGCGCGTAGGCATCTGCCTGGACCGGCACGGGCTGGCCCAGCGGCGTGTAGACGACTTGCTCGACACCTGCGTGCGGCGCATTGGCCGCCACCTCGGCGAGGAAGGCGTCCAGGTCCAGCGCGTCCAGCCCCAGCGTGGTGGCCTCGAAGGCTTCGCTGGGGCTGGCCTGGCCGTACAGCACGCGCACCGCCTGCTGCATGCGCTGGATGTAGCGGTGGCTGGCGTCGTCCGCCTTCGGGTGCAGCACCATCAGCGACTGCAGCGGCGACATGATCTCGTGGCCCACCGCATGCCACTGGTCCTTCTCCTGCTGGGCGCGGATGTGCTCGCGCCGCACGGCATCGTTCACCCGCTGCATCAGCTCGGCCAGCGTGCCGGCCAGCAGGCCCAGTTCGTCGCTGCCGCGCAGGCCGGACACGTCCAGCACCAGGTCGCCTTCCCGCAACCCTTGCGAGACCGCGGCGGCGCGCTTGGTCAGCAAGGTGATGCGCCGCATCATCGCCAGTTCGATCGCGGCCCAGGTCAGCACGATGGCCGCCAGCATCGCGCCAACGTAGCCGGCCACGCGCGCCGCCACCAGGCTCAGCGCGCGGTTCACGCCACGCAGGTCGCCGCTGAGCTGCAGTTCGTAGCGGCCCAGCGGCGTGGCAATGCTGTCGTCGATCTGGATGGGCCGGTCGTAGCCTTCCACCGGGAGCTGGCGGATCAGCCGGTCCAGCAGCGGCGAGGTGGGCTGGCTCTTGTCCACGCTGCCGGTGAGCGTGGCGATCTCGGCGCCTGCCGGCGCGCCGGCCTTGCGGATGCGCAGCGTCTCGCCGGGCAGCAGCAGCGGCGCCAGGTCGGCCAGCGAGAATGGTGGCGTGGCGTCAGGCTGGTCAGAGTCGAACAGCGGCTGATCGCTGCCCCCGGCCAGCGCCTGCACGCGCACCTGCACCCGGTCCAGGTCCGGCGGCGGCCAGGCCAGGCGCTCGCGCTGCGCCATCAGCTCTTCGCGGAACAGCTCCACCGGCAGGCGCACCGAGAAGAAGGACAGGTGGCGGCAGCCGGCTGTGTCCGCCACTGCCGGCTGCTCGCCCTCGCCCAGGCAACGAGCGTCCTGCCACCACCAGCCGCGAAAGTCCCGCACTGGCCGCGTGCCGAGCAGGCCTTGCGGGTCCTCGGCAAAACCGGCCAGCCGCCCGCGCGTGGCGGGGCCCCCTTCGGCGCCGGCTTCCAGCGGCGCCAGCCATTGCGTGGTCTGGCCGCGCAGCGTCACGCTCACCTTGAGCCGGTGTGCCTGCGCCAGGTCGGCCGAACCGAGGCGGCGGGCGATCAACGGGCCCTCGCTGCCGAAGCTGCCCACGGCGTAGAGGAACGCACCGGCCATCGCGCTGTTGCCCACGGCCAGGCAGAGCTTGGCGCCGTCACCGTACTGCACCTGGCAGCCGGCCATCTCCACGGCCTGCTGCGCCTTCACCCGGTCGTCGAAGTCAATCGAAGCAAACGGCAGCACCAGCGGGCGCAGCGCAGCACCGGCGCTGCCACCGCGGCTGCCGGGGTTCAGCAGCGCCAGCTGGCCGGCGGGGTGGCGCAGCCGGGCGACGATCTGCGCCTGCGTCTTGGCCAGCCCGTCCTGGTAGGCCCGCCAGCCGCGCTGCTTCTCGTCCTGCAACAACCCCAAGGCCAACGCCAGCGTGGCCAGCGCCAGCAGCAGGAAGGCGCCGCGGAAGAAGACCCGCAGCCGCAGCGGAATGCGGATGCGGCCCGGCAGGCTGAGGATCTCGGCGCCGGGAAAGCGCAGGCCGAACGCCATGCTCAGCCGCCCCAGCGAAAGCCACGCATGGGGATGTTGGCAATCGCGTCGAAGGCCGGGTCGATCTCGCGGAAGGCATCGCGGATGGTGCCGACGTGCTTGCGGATGTTGTCGCGGTTGCGGCCGCTTTTCACGACCAGGTAGAGGTCTTCGTAGCTGACCACTTCGCCCTGGCGCGCCACCAGTGCGGCCAGGATGCGCTGCGCGGTGAGCGGCAGGTTGATGCGCTGGCCGCGCCAGATGGCGCTGCCCTGGCGCAGCGGGTCCAGCTGCAGCTCCTGCGCGGGCGCGGGCTGCGGCGCGGGGGCGGCCTGCGCCCTGTCGCGCGTCGCCCGCAGGATGTCGAGGAAGGTCTCGATGAAGTCGGCCTCCTCGAAGGTCGTCTTCTGCAGGTAGTCCCAGGCGTCCAGCGCCTTCATGATGCTGCGGTAGATGGCAGCCGGCATGGCCGACACCACCAGCACCGGCGTGCCGGCGTGCTGCTTGTTGATCGCGTTGATGATGGCCACGCCGGCATTGCGCTCGCGGCCCAGCTCGATGTCCAGCACCACCAGGTCATAGCGCTCGCGGGCCAGCGCCGCCTCGGCGTCGTCGCGGTTGAACCACTGGTCCACCACGATGCCCGGCCGCGCCGCTTCGATCCAACCCCGCAGCTGCTGGCTGGTGGGTTGGTCGTCCTCGATCACCGCCACCCGGGGCGGGTTTGCTGCACTGGCCATTGCGCTGGTTCCTCCTGCTGGCCGCGGATTATCCCGGGCCGCCCTGGCCAGCCGCGTGAAGGTTTCTTCCGCGGCCGGAAACCAGGCTCACGCCGCCGAGCAAAGACGCCCCGCGCAGCCGCTGTCGCCTTCCGGGCCATTTCCGAAGAATGACTTCCACACCATTTGAACGGAGCCCCACATGAACCCCCGCCTCTCCTCCCTGGCCCAGGCTGTGCGCAGCGCCTTGTCGCGCACCGGCCGCGGCCTGGCCCGCGTCACCTCGGCCGGCGCTGGCCGCGTCTTCGCAGCCCGCACCGGCCTGTTGCTGTTGGCTGGCGCCGGGCTGGCGGGCTACGCGCTGGTGAAGCATCCGCCGGTGCAGACCGTCGCGCCCGGCGAACTGGCGGTGCGCACCAATGTGCTGACCGGCGGCGCCACGGCCGCCAGCGCCGGCACCGTGTTCCTCATCCCCGGCCTGCACGAGCTGCACCGCTATCCGCTGCGCGACCAGGTCTACCGCCCTGAAGACAGCGCCACGGCCAATGGCGCCGCGCCCTTCCAGTCGGTCGAAGGCCTGTCGCTGGGGGTGGACCTGTCGGTGCGCTACGCGCTGGACCCGGCCCGCGTGGCTGCAATGAGCCGCGACCTGCCGGCGGACCTCGGCAAGGACGTGGTGCAGCCCGCCGTGCAAGGCGTGATCTTCAAGGTCTTCACCCGCTACACGGTGCGCGAGATCTTCTCCAGCCGCCGCGCCGAGATCCAGCAGCAGATCGAAGCCGAGCTGCGCCCGCGCCTGGCGGCCGACGGCATCCTGTTGCGCAGCGTGCAGATGGGCAAGGTCGACCTGCCGCCTGACTACCGCGCCGGCATGGACCGCCTGCTGGCCGAGGAACTCGCCACCGAGAAGATGCAGTACACGCTGCAGCTGAAGGAAAAGGAAGTGCAGCAGACGGCGCTTGAAGCCGAGGCGCAGAAGGTGCGCCGCGAGAAAAACGCCGAGGCCAGCGCCCGCGAAACCCTGATCGCCGCACAGGCCCAGGAAGAGGCAATGAAGCACGTGCTGCCGTTCAAGCAGAAGCAGATCGAGCAGCGCTCGCTGGAAGCCGAGGCCGACAAGCAAACCCGCATCAAGGGCGCCGAAGCCTCCGCCCAGGCCCGCCGCATCGAGAGCCAGGGCGAGGCCGATTCGCGCCAGAAGCTGGCCGATGCCGAGGTCTACCGCCTGCAGAAGGTCGGCCAGGCCAATGCCGAGCAGATGGCCAAGGAAGGCGCACTGATCACCCGCCACCCGCTGCTGATCCAGAAGACCCTGGCCGACAAGCTGAGCGACAAGATCCAGGTCATCATCGCGCCCCCGCCGGCCAATGGCGACTTCATCGGCAGCGCGCTGGTGGGTGGCATGCAGCGCACCGCGGCGGTTGCGCCGCAGCAGCCGCAAGAAGCGGGAGAAGCGCAATGAACCGCAAGCTTTGCCTGTCCGCAGTCACGCTGGGCACGCTCGCTGGCGCCCTGGCCAGCGCCGCGCTGCTGATCGCCGCGGCCATGCTGCCGGCCCAGGCGGACGCGGCGCCGCTGCCGTCAGCCGAAGCTGGCGCACCGCTTGCCATCGTCTCGCTGGACAACACCTCGCTGCGCGCCGGCCCGAAAGACAGCGCGCTGCAGCAGGCCCAGCTCTGGCAGGGCGACCTGCTGGAAGTGCGCGGCGAGAAGCTGGACTACCTGCAGGTGTATGACCACCGCCGCGAGCGCGCCGGCTACGTGCGCGCCAGCAGCGTGCGCCGCATCGGCACCACAGAGGCCGACGCGCCTGAGCTGCTGGCCGTGCTGCGCTTCGTGCGCGACACGCCCGCCGCCGAGGCGCTGGGCGTGGCCTATGCCGCGGCCTACCTGCAAGCCGTGCCGGCCAAGCAGCTCACGGCCGAACCCTTCGACGCACTGGGCACGCTGGCCGAGCGCCTGGCACGCCGCGCCTCGGCTCGCAACGCCGCCAACACCACCGACAACAAGCTCGCCGCCCACCTCGAAGGCGTGGCCAGCTACGGCGTGAAGATCGCCAGCCTCGAGCAGGACGGCCAGGTGCAGCTCTGCTACGACGGCGAAGCCTTCCGCCGCGTGCTGGCCATGCCAGGTGCCACGCCCGCCCAGCGCGCCCGCGCCGCGCTGGCGCTCACCCGCGAAGACTGCATTGACCCCGCGCTCACCGCCACCGCCCGCGAAGCGCTGGACCGCTGGCGCGGCGACGTGCTGAACCGCCTCACGCCCGCAGACTGGACCGCCCTGCCTGAGCAGACCCGCAACCGCCTGCGCATGCGCAGCGCCGGCGTGTGGGCCACGCTGGCCTTCCAGCAAGCCCGCCGCGGCGACGCTTCGCAGGCAGCAGGCCAACGCGCGCTGGACACGCTCGCTGGCGTCGTCAAGACCGAGCTGAGCGACGATGACCAACTTGACTACCAGGAAGCCGCCATCCGCGTTGGCGCTTCCCGCTGGGCTGCCGAACCCAACATCGCCAGCGCCGCACCCAGCGGAACAGGCAACCGCCCTCGCCTCGTCAGCACGCCCGGCCAGGCCGGCGAAACCTGCGTGCTGCTGGTCGACACCCAACACGACGCCGCCCACCCCTTGCTGCGCCGCTGCACCTGGGGCGTCGCCTGGATGGCTTCCGCCACCCTCAGCCGCGACGGCAACGCCGCCACCCTCGCCGTGCAACCCCTTCCGGGCTGGCGCGAAGTCTGGCTGATGCGCCGCAGCGCTGAAGCCAATGGCGGCTGGACGCTGGACGTGCTGCCTCCCGCCGCCGGCAATCCAATCGGCAGCGACGTGGGCTACATCGAAGCCGCCGGCTGGGTCCCCGAAGGTGAACCCCGCCTCCTGGTCGCCCGCGAAGCCCGCGTCGAAGGCCGCAGCATCCGCCGCTTCGAGGTGACCAAGCTGGGCGCCCTGGACGTGGACAAGTCAGCCAGTTCGCCGCAGTTGCTGGCAATGTTCCAGCGCTGGCAGGATCCGGCGTGGAAGCGCGGCAGCGTGAGCCTCCGGTGAATCACCGGCGGCCCGGCGCTCGGCTCGCATGGCACAGGTCGTCGACACGGGCTGTCTCATGCGCCCGCCACCTTTGGACTTGGCGGAAACAGCAGCGCCCGTGGCACGACATAGCGCAGCCCGTGCGGTGCTGTCCATTCGAGCCGCGCACTGACATTGGTGGACAAGTCAGCCCGCATTTCAATTGGGTAGAAACGGCCAGGCTGAAGCTCGATCGCGGCGTCCGGCACTGCCTGGCCGCCCATCATCCATTGGCCAGCGACGATGACGGTGCTGCCGGGCAAGGCATGGAAATGGTAGAGGCCCTTGAGCGGCGCCTTGATCCATCCTTGCCAGCGGGCCGAGCGGGGCCGGGCCACCGCGGCGGGCCAATCTGTTGCAAGCTCGAATTCGACCGTGGGTTCCAGGCGAGACAGCAGTGGCTCGCCGTTCAAGGCGTCACCGGCAAAGTAGTCGGCCTGCAGGCCGGCGCCCTTGGCGTTGCTGTCGCTGCAGCGCAGGGCGCTGGGTTCGGCCAGCACTTCCGCCAGCGCAGCTTCGGCTGCTGCCGCACGCGCGCCCGGCAGCAGCATTGCCCACCTGGCGCCTTGCCAGCAAGCCAGCAGCGCCACAGCGCCACAGCCCAGCCAGAGCATGCGTTTGAAGCCGGATCGCCCAGGTCGAAAGGCTTGCACAGCTTTTCAGGGAATGACCATCATGCGGCCATCGCCAAGCAGGTGCGAATGGCAATCGCGCTGGGCACGGTCACAGTTCTTCACCCAGACATCGACGATCTCCGGCTTCCAGCCATTGAACCAGTCGCCGTGGCCGGAATGGCCTGCCGGCTTGGTCAGGTCGTAGTTGTCACTCGCCAGGCGCCAATACTTGGTTTCACCCGCGGCTTTCAGCTGATAGAGCACCTGGAATGAGATCTGCGGAATGGCCACGGGGTGCGAGCTGGGGCAGTTGCCGGTGTTGTTGGCCTTCACGTTCACGGGATTGGCCATGTGGCTGATGTGATCCGGCGCGTCGAGATTGACACCGTCCCAGCATTGCGGAAAGTCGATGGCCATGATCAGCCAGGAAGTGCCGACGACGGGGCAGTCGGTCGGAATGCTGTTTTGCCAGTCGCCATTGCCACCGTCCCAGACGCAGGCGTACATCACCGCCGCGCTGGGTGCCTCGGGAGTTCCCTTGGAATCGCCAGCAATCATGCGCAGGCCAGCGGGCATTGCGGTGATGGTGCTGGGCGGCAAGGCATAGCCGGTCTTGTAATAGAAGTTCGATTCGAACATGGGCGCCAATGGCGCTCCCGTCCGCGTGTCGACCATGCTGGGCACCCAGTAGGCACTGCGATTGATGGTTCCACCCCGGCAGGTGCTGTTGCCGGTGGTGGCCAGGCTGTCGGCCGTGCTGCTGGCATTGACCCCGGTGTTGCCGAAGAAGGTGTGCAGGTGGCTCTTGCCGGGCTGGCCCGGAAACACGATCGGATCGTCGAAGGCGTATTTCGACACCTGGCAACCCGTGCGGAATGCGCCAATGTCGGAGGGAGGCGCCACCTCGGTAGTGGGCAGCAGCATGTCCTGCGACCAGCCTCCCACGGGGTTCTGGTTCACCGCAGGAATCAAGGCCGGATTGACATAGACCACTGGCGGCGGAGGGGGCGGTGGAGGAGGCGGTGGTGGGGGAACGACCTTCAGCTCACAGTGCTTGGCTTTGCCGGGCGCCGGGTCCACCCCGAAGAAGGCGGTCGAGCAAGTGCCCGCGCCTTTCATCGTTTTCTTCACCCAGCTCTTGTCCAGGCCATAGCGCACGACCTGCTTGCCCTTCACCTTGAAGGACTCGTTCTCGTTCGCCAGCCAGGTCCACTCCACTGTTGCAGTGGCAGCCTCGAATGCGGAGGCGGAACGCTCGTCGCCCCCCTGGGCGGCCTGCACCGAGCGACTCGCAGACGCCTGGGCCGGCAAGGTCGCGGCGGCACCCGTGTCGGTTGTGGACGAAGAGCTTCCACCGCACGAACTGAATATCAAGCCGGCCGCTGCGACGCCTGCGATGCGCATGGCGGGCCGGACGGCGCGAAGGCGCTCGCCAGCCGGACTGGGCGCGCACGTCGGCCTGGGTCTGTCTTCCCTCATGAGATCTCCCTCGTTCGAGCTTCAGCCCGGCAAGGGACTTGCTCACATTGAAAAGCGCTGCCCGACGTGGCCACTCTGCGGTGGCCATGGCATATCCCTTTGGAATGTCCATGCGCCAGCCCGGTCGATACATCATCGAGAACCGCTTTGATGGTAAGAGGCAGGCGCTTCGCCAGCTGTGAACAAGCGTAAACGCAGATGCGGAAAGGCGTTCAGCGCGCCGCGCCAGACCTTGCATCCGCCCGCCGCAGCGCATCGTTCAGCTGCGCCTCGATCACGTCTGCTTCCGCGCTGTCGCCCAGCGCGCGGGTGGCCGCCAGCAGGCCGCGCCTGGCGTCCACACGGCCGGGGTTGAGCGCCAGCGCGCGCTCGAACTGCTGGCGGGCCTGGACAGGGTCGGAAGCGGCCAGCAGGCGGCCCAGCAGTTCGCGCGTGGGCTCGTCGACCTGGGGCGGGCCGAAGGCGGCTGGCAATGCATCCTCCTCCCGCGCGACTGCCTCCAGCTGCGCCAGGCCCACGGCGCGCTGGCCGGCCAGCAGTGGCGCGGCGGCTTCCAGTTGGCCGAGCTGGATGGCGAGCACGCGGCGAAAAGCGTCATCCGCGGGCATGGCCGCCTGGTCAATCTCGGCGCGCAGCCGAGCGGCACTGGCGCGTGCCCGCGTGGCGGCTTCGGCGAACTCGCCGGCTGCCTGCCTGCGCACCGCGAGGATGGCATCGCCATAGTCGCGCAGGAACTCGGCATACGGCAGGTTGCCGGCGGCGGGTGTCCAGCCCATGACCTCGGCGTCGGCCGGCGCGTCCAGCAGGTAGCGCAGCCGCATGATGTAGAAGGCGCCGACGGGCGAGGCTTCGGGGTTGAACTCGCCGGCCGCGCCGCCGCCGGGATGTTGCCGCCCCAGCGCCAGGCATTCGGCCAGCACGCGCTTCGCGTCGGCATACCGACCTTGCTGCAGGTAACCGTAGTTGAGCCAGATCGGACCGTGGCCGCAGGCGATGGGCATCACCCCCCGCATGCCGCTGCGGCGCGAGGCCACCGCGAGCGAGCGCTCATTCGCGGCCACCACCTCGTCCCACAGGCCCAGGGCCAGGTAGATGTGCGAGCTCATGTGCAGCGCGTGCGAGGACTCCGGCGCGATCTCGCCATAAGCGCGTGCCGCCTGCAGGCCCAGCGGCGCGTGCGCCGCGTCGTCCACCGAGTGGATCAGGTAGTGCGCGATGCCGGGGTGCTGCGGGTACTGCCGGAACAGATCGTCCAGCAGCGCAAAGGACTTCATGTAGGTCGCCACGTCGCGTCCGGCATGTGCGGTGCCGAGCAGCGAAAGCGCATAGAAGGCGGTGGCGTCGATGTCCTCGGGCCAGCGTTCGTGCAGGCGCTGCATGGCCAGGGCGTAGCGTTTGTCGCGCTCGAACTTGTCGCCCTGCTCGGCGTAGAGGACCTCCGCAGCGTCGAGGTAGGCACGCTCGCGCTCGGTCTGGCCCTTGGCCACGCGCGCGGCGCGGTCCGGCCCCAGCCTGGCCAGCACGGCGCGGGCGGCAGCGGCGTCCTGCTGCATCCACACCGGGTGGTTGTAGGTCATGGCCTCGCCCCAGTAGGCCATGGCGAAACCCGGGTCCACCACCTGCGCGCGCCGGAAGGCGGCAGCGGCGGCCGGGTACTGGAAGTTGTGCAGCTGCGCGAGGCCGTAGGTGAAGTCGGCTTGCGCCGCGGGCGCGCCAGAGTTGGCGAACTTCACCACGCCCACGCTCGCCGGGCCAGTGGCAGGTTCTGCAGGCGCCGCAGGTGCTGGCACCACAGGCTCGTGTGCGACCGCTGCACTCACCTGCAGTGCCAGCACGGCAGCGGCCAAGACAGATCGGGTCTTCATGCACAGCCCCCCGGCGTGAGTTGCGCCGAGTGTAGGGTGGTGGGCGCGAGGCCCTGCCCCCTGTTCGTGGCCTCGCGATCCGGCAATGGCCGACATGACGTGGACGAAGGCTCGCTCACCGTAAAGTGTCAGCTTCCGGGGTAGCGCACGAAAACGACGGCCTTCAGGAGATGTGCGACTCCCCTGTCCCACTCTCCCACTGCACTCGGACCGCCAACGATTAGAAGGACGCCCATTCCTCATGGCCGGTGACTGCCATGGTCTTGCCGGGCGCCGGGCGGCTCGGCGCTTTGGGTGATTTGCTGCCTGCCTTGGCTGCTGGCGCAGCCTTCGATGCAACAGGCCTTGGGCCTGCACTGATCGTCGAGGCTGGCTGGGACGACAGACTGAAGACCGAGACCGAACTCACCAGCCGCTGCGCCTGCTGCCGCAGGCTTTCCGCGGCGGCTGCGCTTTCCTCCACAAGGGCGGCATTCTGCTGGGTCACCTGGTCCATCTGCGAGATGGCCTGGCCCACCTGGGAAACGCCTGAACTCTGCTCACCGCTGGCAGCGCTGATCTCGGCGACGATGTCGCTCACACGCCGGATCGCGCCAACGATCTCTTCCATGGTTCGCCCGGCCTCGTCCACCAGCGCGCTGCCATGCTCGACCTGCTCGACGCTGTTGTTGATCAGGCCCTTGATTTCCTTGGCGGCGGCAGCGCTGCGTTGGGCAAGACTGCGAACCTCGCTGGCAACGACTGCAAAACCACGCCCTTGCTCGCCGGCCCGTGCAGCTTCGACGGCGGCATTCAGCGCCAGGATATTCGTCTGGAACGCAATCCCGTCGATGACGCCGATGATGTCGGCGATGCGCTTGCTGCTGTCATTGATGCCCTTCATGGTGCCGACGACGCGGGACACCACGTCCCCGCCTTTCATCGCCACCTCGCTGGCGCCAGTGGCAAGCTGGTTGGCATGCTTGGCGCTGTCGGCGTTGTTTCGCACCGTGGTGCCGAGCTGGTCCATGGTGGCCGCGGTCTGCTGCAGGGCGCTGGCCTGCTCTTCGGTGCGCTGGCTGAGGTCCGCATTGCCCATGGCAATCTCCGCCGAGCCCGTTGCGATGGACTCCGAGGCCCCCCGGACTTCGCCGACGATGCTGGAGAGGCTGGATTGCATGGCGCTGAGCGACGCCAGCACGCTGCCGGCGGGTGCGTCTTCCCCCCCCGGCAAAGAAGAGAGTTCGCCTCCGGCGACTCGCTGCGCCGCAGCGCCAAGTTGCGCCGGCTCGGCACCCAAGGCGCGAGTGAGGCTGCGCACGATCAGGTAGCCCGCAAGCCCCGCTGCGCCGACGGCCAGCAGGCAGGCCAGGATCAACAGTTTCCTCTGGTCGGCATACGCTTGCGCCACCTCCGCGACCTGCCCCTCTTCCTGGCTCGCGGTGGATGATTGATAGGCATCGGAAGCCTTGATCAGGGCCGCGAGCTGCGGGCGGCATTCGTCATTCATCTTCGCAATCGCCTCGTCGCGCTTGCCGTCCACCGCCAGCTTGACGATGGCCACCGCGATGGGTGAATAGGCCTGCTCGACCTGATCGATGCCCCCGATCAGCCGTCGCGCTTCCTCCGTCACGCCGGGCAACTGCGCCATCTCCTTGAGCTTGGTCAGGCGCGTCTGCACATCCTCATGGGCTTGCAAGGCAGCCGCCTTTTCTGCGGCCAGGTCCCCAGGCTTGCTGACGAGCACCAGATTGCGCACCGCGACGGCTCGGCGATCGACCGCGTTGCGGACGCTGGCGGCCACCAAGGCGCGCGCATTCACGCCGCGGATGAGGGTTGTGAAGCGCTTGTCTGCGTCGGCCAGGAACTTCAGCGAGAGCCCCGCAACCAGCACAACCAGCACTGCCAGGACTCCGAAGGCTGCGGTGAGCTTGGCACGGATGGTCATGTTCTCGAACTTCATGGATTTACCTCTGGGTCTTATTCAACGTATCAGGCCGAGCTCAACCCTGCGCACCGAGACGGCTTGGATCTGTCTGCAATTGGCCATGTCGCGCTATCGGCACGAATGACAGTCTCCGTGAGCGAATTTATTCGCATCACATGAATATACGGTGATTTTGCACACCGACTCTCAGGGCCACCAGCCAGGCGGTTGTGATCGAATGACTGCTGTTCTGAGCTTTTTCCGCTGATACATGCTGCCCAAGAACCTGGCCCTGGTCGACGATGATCGGGAGTACTCGGATGGCCTGACGCGCTACCTGCGCGAACAGGGCATCGTCGTCAGCACTTTCGCCGACAGCAACGACCTGCTCGCGCACGCCGATCCCTACATGTATGACTTCTACGTCACCGACCTGATGCTGCCAGGCGTAGACGGCACGGACTTGATCAAGATCATCCGGCAGCGCACCAACGCTGGCGTGCTGGTTGTTTCGGGCCGGCTCGCCGCGGACACCTTCAAGCAGGTCGTCACGGCCGGGGCTGACATGTACCTGTCCAAGCCGGTTCAGTTCGAGCAAATCGTGCTGGCCATCGAGGCCGTGTGCAGGCGATCGGTCGCGATGGATCCCGCGCAAAACGTGTGGCGCCTGGATCGCCGGGTCAGCCAGTTGATTGCGCCGGACGGCGCCCGCGTTGACCTGAGCGACGCGGACTGCATCCTGATGGAGTGCTTTGTCGAAGCACAGGGCAAGGTGGTGCCACGCGACACCCTGCTGCTGCAGCTGGGCCGAGCAGGCGACGCAGAAGGCTTCGGGAGCTTGAATGCCACCGTCTTCAGGCTGCGCCGCCGCATTGAGCGCGCCACCCCGGCGACCGTGCCGCTGCAAACCAAGTCCGGTGTCGGCTACGCCTTTCGCGCGCTGCTCAAGGCGATCTGAACATCCCGGGTCTGCCGGTTTGCGAAGGCCTGGGACGCGGGGCGCGCCGTGCGCTGGCGGCCTTCGTCTGCCTACGCGCCGTTTCCGGTCTGGTCGACGAGCAACCTCAGGGTCGTGCCTGCGTCTCCCGTGCTCAAGATTTCGACGCTGCCTCCATGCATCGACATCACCTGCCGGACGATGTAGAGCCCGAGCCCATGGCCGGCATTGGCATTGCGCCCGCGGGCGCCGCGGGCGAACAGCCCGGGCAGCTGTTCTGGATGAATCCCGGCGCCCGAGTCGCACACGTCAATCACCAGCGCCAGAGGTTCATCGGAGTCGGCAATGCGGATTTGCACCGGCGTGCCGGGGGGGCTGAACTTCAAGGCGTTGGAAACCACATTGCGCAGGGCCAGTCGCATGAGACTCATGTCCATGAGCGCCGTTCGCGTCGTGGTGTCCCGCTGAACATGGATGCGGCTGCGCTCGGCTTCGTGCATGTCGGCGACAACAACCGCGATCAAGGTGTCGATGTCTGTGTCATCGCACTGGATGGGTTCGGGCCGCGCCAGCAGCGACGCGACGGCCAAGGTGTTGTCGATGCATGTGAGCACCTGCCCCAGCACGGCTTGCGCCCGCACCAGCTGGTCCGAGACGAAAAGGTCCCCCATGACGCTGAGCGCGCCTTTCGCGCTCTGCAAGGCAGCAGAGGCGTTGTTCAATGGCTGCCTGACCTCGTGTGCGAGAACGTCCAGCATCTCGGTGCGCTCACGCAGCAGTGCGTCGAGTTCAGCGGCATGCGCTTCGACCTGCCCACGCAGTTGCTCTTCCCGACGCAAGGCCGCCTGGGTCTCCTTCAACTGGGTGACTTCGGTGACCTGCACGAGAAATCCCCGCACCTCGTCGCCGACAAGGTCGGGGATGTACTCCGCCAGGCTGTGGCGTTGGACGCCACCCGGCCCGGGCACGATCCGCTCGAACACCTGGCGCTCGCCCGCCAATGCTGCTTGTATGTGGGGCTCATTCATGGCGAACAGCTTCGGTCCAAGCAGGTCGCGTATGGACGTGCCGAGCAAGCGGTCCGGACTCACACCGAACCACCTCTCGTAGGCACGATTCGAGAACCGGCAACGCAGGTCTCGATCCCAGTAAGCCAGCATCGACGGCACCCGGTCGACAAGCAGCCGCATGTGGTAGTTCGCGTCTGCGGAGAAGTCGTCGCTCATGTCAACCTTTCGAATGGCCGGGGGGCCTGTCCATCGTGATGCGTGCACCAGTCAACTCGCCTTGGCGTGAACATTCAACCCCCGGCGCTTGTCGCCACACCCAGGCGCTTGGCCAGTCGCGCCAGGTTCGCCCGGTCAAGTCCCAGAGCACGCGCAGCCGCTGCCGGCCTGCCGCCGTGCGAGGTCAGCGTGGTCTGGAGCAGGCGACGCTGGAACTCGTCGACCGCGTCTCGCCAATTGGCGACAGGGGAGATTTCGGTTCCTGGCCCGGTAGATGAAGCCTGCGCCGCCACTGGCTCGAATGCCGCGATGGGCAAATCCAGGTCTTCCGCTGCGACGCCCAGGATGCGCGGCCTGTTCGGCTGGCGACTGAGCGCGCGCAGTGCGGCTCGCGCGATCACGTGTTCGAGTTCGCGCACGTTGCCGGGCCAGCCATATGCGAGCAAGGCGGCCTGGGCGTCTGCCTCCAGGCGCAGCGAACCCAGGCCGAGGCGGCTGCGGTTTTCTTCGAGGCAGAAGCCGGCCAGCAGCAGCACGTCTCGTCCACGCTCGCGCAGTGGCGGCACCTGCAGCGGGAAGACGCTGAGGCGGTGGTAGAAGTCGGCACGCATGCGGCCGGCCTTGACTTCGTCGGCCAGCTTGCGGTTGCTGGCGGCGACGAGGCGCACGTCCACGCGGTGCGGCTTGTCCGAGCCCAGGCGCTGCAGCTCGCCGCTTTGCAGCACGCGCAGCAGCTTGGCCTGCACCAACAGCGGCAGCTCGGCCACTTCGTCGAGGAACAGCGTGCTGCCGTGCGCCAGTTCGAACTTGCCGCGCCTGTCGCCATGCGCGCCGGTGAACGCGCCGCGCACGTGGCCGAAGAGTTCGCTTTCGACCAGCGTGTCCGGCAGTGCTGCGCAGTTCACGCTGACCATGGGCTGGGCCGCACGCGCCGAGCGCTCGTGCAGCGCCTGCGCCACCAGCTCCTTTCCAACGCCGGTTTCGCCGTGGATCAGCACCGGCAGTTCGCTGGCCGCAACGAGTTCGATCTCCTGCAGCAGCGCCTTGAACGGCTTGCTCTGGCCCAGCAGGCGGCGCGGCACGCGGGCCGCCACAGCCGCCTCGCGGTAACCCTCGGCACGCCGCCGTTCCTGCTCGGCGCGCACCGCCAGCGCCTCCATGCGGCGGATCACCGAAACCGTGGCCGCGGCCAGTTCGGCAAAGGCCTGCAGCGCGGACAACTCAATGCCATCGAAGCGGCCGACGCTGAGCGCGTCCACCGTCAGCATGCCCCAAAGCTGGCCGTCGAGCTTGACGGCGCAGCCGGCGCAGTCGTGCACCGGCAGTGGCCCGGTCTGGTGTTCGACCAGGCCGTCGTACGGGTCCGGCAGCTCGCAGTCGGCATCGAAGCGCAGCGGGCCGGGCGCGTTCAGCAAGGCCTGCAGCCGCGGGTGCTCGGCGGGCAGGAACTGGCGGCCCAGCGTGTCGGCGCTCAGGCCTTCGACCGCCAGCGCCTGCAGGCGTTCGCCTTCCAGCCGCAGCAGCGCAATCGCGTCGCAAGGGATCAGCTGCCGCAAGCCGTGCAGCAGGCGCCGGTAGCGCTCGCCTTCGGGCAGCTCGCGCGCGAGGTCGGCCACCAGCGGCACCAGCGCGTCCATCGTCGTTGGCGTGGTCATGTTGACTCCATGCTGTCGAAACGACTCCTTCGTCACCGAGTCATTCTGACAGCAACATGCGCCAAGTGCCTGATTTTCCTGGTCAGGCATTGTGGAACGGCGCTTGCGGATGCCGCCCACTCATCACCGCCAGGGACCCAACACCATGCTCACCGAAGCCCAACGCCAGATCGTCACCGCCACCGTTCCGCTGCTGGAAACCGGCGGGGAAGCACTGACCACGCATTTCTACAAGATCCTGCTGGCCGAAGACCCGGAGGTGCGGCCGCTGTTCAACCAGGCCCACCAGGCCAGCGGCACGCAGCCGCGCGCGCTGGCCAACGGCGTGCTGATGTACGCCAAGCACATCGACCGGCTGGAAGCGCTGGGCGGGCTGGCGGCGCAGATCGTCAACAAGCACGTGGCGCTGCAGATCCAGCCCGAGCACTACGGCCCGGTGGGCGCCTGCCTGCTGCGCGCCATCCGCGAGGTGCTGGGCGCGGAGATCGCGACGGACGAAGTCATCGCGGCCTGGGGCGCGGCTTACGGCCTGTTGGCCGACATCCTGATCGCGGCCGAGCGTGCACGCTACGACGCTGCCGCTGCGGAACCCGGCGGCTGGCGTGGCGGCCGGCTCTTCCGTGTGAGCGACAAGCGGCGCGAGAGCGACGAGATCACCTCGTTCCACTTCGAGCCGGCAGACGGCGGCGCCATCGTCGCCTTCGAACCAGGCCAGTACATCGGCCTGCAGCTGTTCGTGGCAGGCGAAGAAATCCGCCGCACCTACTCGCTCTCGGCCGCGCCGAACGGGCGCGACTACCGCATCAGCGTCAAGCGCGAACCGAACGGCAAGGCCTCGAACTACCTGCACGACCAGTTGCAGGTGGGCGACACGCTGACGCTGTTCCCGCCTTCGGGCCAGTTCACGTTGAAGCCGGGCGACAGGCCTGTGGTGCTGATCAGCGGCGGTGTCGGCATCACGCCCACGCTGGCGATGCTGGACGCGGCGCTGGCGCAGGACCGGGCCGTGCACTTCATCCACTGCGCCCGCCATGCCGGTGTGCACGCCTTTGGCGACACGGTGGACACGCTGGCCGCGCAGCACCCGCGGTTGCAGCGCTTCTACTGCTACGACGAGACGCTGCCCGGCGCGCGGCTGCCACATGCGGTCGGCCGCCTGGACACCCAGCGCCTGGCCGACTGGCTGCCAGCCGGCACCCGCGACGTGGACGCCTATTTCCTCGGCCCCAAGCCCTTCATGCGCGAGGTGCGGCGCTCGCTGCTGGCGCTCGGCGTGCCGGAAGACCAGATCCACCACGAGTTCTTCGGGCCGGCCGAAGCGATCTGACGAAACCCGGCGGCGCCAGGCGTGCCGCCGGCAGGTTAGGCTGGCGCCTTTGCCACTCTCGCGCCAGCCCATGCCCATCGAACTCGACAAGCCTGTCCGTGACCAGGCCATTGCCTCGATCCAGCGCTACTTCGAGCAGCACATGGACGACAAGATCGGCAACATTGCCGCGGGCGCGCTGCTCGGCTTTTTCCTCGAGGAGATCGGCCCGACGATCTACAACAAGGGCGTGGCCGACGCCCAGGCTGCGATTCAGGCCCGCGTCGCCGAAATCGACATCGAGGTCCACCAGGACGAGTTCGGCTACTGGCAGAAGTACGAGCGCCCTGCCAAGCGGCGCTGAGGCGCAGCCGGGCAAGGTGAAGCATTGCGGCCGCAGAGGCGGCGGCGTGCAGGCTCAGGCGACGACTTCGACGCCGCGGTCGCGTGCGCGATCTGACCGCGAGCGGCGGTTGGCGTGCACAAGCGGCAGGTTCTTCGCGCGCTGCAACACCGTCTTCGCTTCGCTCAGCGCCATCAACGGCGCGGCGACCGCATGGTGCTGCTCTTCCCAGGCGCTGCGGCGCGTCAAGGCGTACAGCGTGTCCCACAGGCCGACGATGGCAAGGACAAACGCACCCATCGCGGTCAAATACAAAGCGGTCACAGGCATCTCCAAGGTGTTGGTTGGACGGGTTGCACGCGCAGCGGCGCGCACCCGATTCGGCATCAAGTCGCCCCAGCTACATCGGGCATCCGCACCGAAACCTTGAGCCAAACATCGCACGCATCGAGTGCCGCCACAATGGCCCGCTTCATTGCTCACGCTGAATTCGCCATGTCTGGTTTTCACCGTTCTCCCGGCTCACGGCCAGCGGCCATGGGCCTGGCCAGCATCGCCGCGCTGGTCGCCGCGCTGGCCTGCCCGTTCGCCACCTCCCTCGCCGTGGCCTCGCCCGCCGCGCAATACCCGGCCACAGCCAAGCGGCCGGTCAGCGACACCTTCCATGGCGTCAGCGTCAGCGAAGACCACCGCTGGCTGGAAAACGGCGCCAGCGCCGAGGTCACCGCCTGGGCCCTGGCCCAGCAGCGCCTGACCCGCAGCGTGCTGGACGGCCTGCCCCAGCGCGCCTCGCTGGCCAAGGAACTGGCACAGATGATCGGCGGCAACAAGGCCATGCGCCACGGCTTCGAGCTGACCGCAGGCCAGGTTTTTGCCCTGAAGCGCCAGCCACCGAAGAACCAGGACCTGCTGGTCGTGATGAATGCCAGCGCCGAAACCGCCAGCGAGCGCGTGCTGCTGGACCCCAACCTGCTGGACAAGAGCGGCAAGACCACCATCGACTGGTTCAAGGCCTCGCCGGACGGCAGGCTGGTCGCCGTGTCCCTGTCCCGCAACGGCAGCGAGGATGGCGCCCTGCACATCTACCGCACCGACAACGGCCAAGCCCTGCCTGACCTGGTGCCCCGCGTCCAGTTCGCCACCGCCGGCGGCAGCGTGGCCTGGACGCCGGACGCCAAGGGCCTCTACTACACCCGCTACCCGCAAGGCCAGGAGCGGCCGCCGGCAGACGCCAACTTCTACCAGCAGGTGTATTTCCACCGCCTGGGCACGCCCGCGCAGCGCGACGAATACGTGCTGGGCCGCGACTTTCCCCGCATTGCCGAGACCGTGCTGGCCAGCAGCGACGACGGCCGCCACCTGCTGGCCGACGTCTCCAACGGCGATGGCGGCGAGCACGCCTTCTGGCTGCGCAGCCGCGGCGAGAACGGCAGCGAAGGTGCCTGGCGCCTGCTGGCCGGCTTCGAGGACGGACTGCGCGCGGCGCAGTTCGGCCGGGACGGCAAGCTCTACGGGCTCGCCTTGAAGGGCTCGCCGCGCGGGCGCATCGTCGCCATGCCCCTGGCCGATCCGGCTGCCGACTTGCGCGGCGCCGCCACCGTGGTCCCCGAGAGCGAAGCCGTGATCGAGGCCTTTGCCGCCAGCGCCACGCGCCTGACCGTCGAGGCCCTGCTCGGCGGCCCCACGGAACTGCGCCGCTACACGCTGGCCGGCGAGCCCCTGGGCACGCTGCCGGCGCCCGCGGCGTCCACCAACCTGATCGGCCTTCGACTGAAGGGCGATGAACTGCTGATCGGCAGCCAGAGCTTCACCCGCGCCTTCAGCTGGCTGCGCCTGGACAGCGCCGCGGCCGAGCCCAAGCCGCAGCCCACCGGCCTGGCCGAACCGCCCGCGTTTGCCCAGGACGGTGGCCTGCCCGGCGTGGAGGCCGTGCGCGAATGGGCCGTCTCTAAGGACGGTACCAAGGTGCCCATGACCATCGTGCGGCGCATCGGCACGCCGCTGGACGGCAAGCAACCGGTGCTGCTCACCGGCTACGGCGGTTTCGGCATCTCGGAACAGCCGCGCTTCAAGCGCGACGTGGCGCTGTGGCTGCGGCACGGCGGCGTCTACGTGCAGGCCAACCTGCGGGGCGGCGGCGAGTTCGGCGAAACCTGGCACCAGGGCGGCATGCTCACGCGCAAGCAGAACGTGTTCGACGACATGATCGGCGCCGCCGAGGCCCTGATCAAGCTGGGCTACACCACGCCCGAGCGCCTGGCGATCCAGGGCGGCAGCAATGGCGGCCTGCTGATGGGCGCGGTCACCACCCAGCGGCCAGAGCTGTTCCGTGCCGTGGTCTCGCAGGTGGGCCTGTACGACATGATGCGGGTGGAGAACACCTCCAACGGCGCCTTCAACGTGACCGAGTTCGGCAGCGTGAAGGATCCCGCTCAGTTCAAGGCGATGCTCGCCTACTCGCCGCTGCACCAGGTCAAGGACGGCACCCGCTACCCGGCCATGCTGTTCACCACCGGCCTGCACGACGGCCGGGTGGAGCCCTGGATGTCGTTCAAGATGACCGCGCGCATGCAGGCCGCCAACCCCGGCTCGCTGGCCGAGGGCCGGCCGGTGCTGCTGCGCGTGGAGGCCGATGGCGGGCACGGCATTGGCACCTCGCTGGCGGCCGGCGTGGCCGAACAGGCCGACATCTTCGCCTTCCTGTTCAGCCAGCTGGGCATGAACTGACAGCCCGCAGGCAGCGCCGTGGCGCCAGTGGGCAGCGACACACCGTTGGCCGCTTCGTAAAATCACGGCCATGTCGCTGCCCATCCTCAACATCTCCACCTACCGTTTTGTCGCCCTTGATGGCCTGGAAGCGTTGCGCGACCACCTGCATGCCGAGGCCCAGGCCCGCGACCTGAAAGGCACGGTGCTGCTGGCCGAGGAAGGCATCAACCTGTTCCTGGCCGGGCCGGCGGAAGCGGTGAACGGCTGGCTGGCCGTGCTGCGAGCCGACCCGCGGTTTGCCGACCTGCCGGCCAAGGAAAGCTGGAGCGAGGCCCAGCCCTTCGAGCGCCTGAAGGTGAAGGTCAAGCGCGAGATCATCCGCATGAACATGCCCACCGTGCGTCCGCAGGGCGGCCGCGCGCCGGCCGTCTCGCCGGCCACCGTGGCGCGCTGGCTGGCCGAGGGCCATGACGACGCCGGCCGCGAGGTCGTGATGCTGGACACCCGCAACGGCTTCGAGGTGGACGCTGGCGCGTTCGACAAGGCCATCGACTGGCGGCTGGAGAAGTTCAGCGACTTCCCTGCCGCGCTGGCCGCGCACCGCGAAGCCTTGCAGGACAAGACCATCGTCAGCTACTGCACCGGCGGCATCCGCTGCGAAAAAGCCGCGCTGGTGATGCAGGACCTGGGCCTGGCCCACAGCTACCAGCTCGAAGGCGGCATCCTCAAATACTTCGAAGAAACCGATGGCGCGCCACACTGGCATGGCGGCTGTTTCGTGTTCGACGAGCGCGAGGTGCTGGACCCGACGTTGCAGGCCACGCCCGTCGGGCGGCGGCCAACCAAGGCTTCGGCGACATGAAAATGGTGCTCTGGCGCATGTTCGGCATCTTGCTGATGCTGACAGCGCTGTCGCTGCCCTTGATGCAGGCGCCGGACCGGGCTGTCGAAACCCTGGTCGCCCATTGGGCCCTGCCGCCATCCGAATTCATCGAGGTCAAGGGCCAGCTCGTGCACCTGCGCGACGAAGGCCCACGCAACGACCCCGCCCCGCTACTGCTCATCCACGGCACCGGCGACAGCCTGCACACATGGGAAGGCTGGACACAGGCGCTCAAGGGCCAACGCCGGGTGATCCGCTTCGACCTGCCCGGCTTCGGCCTCACGGGTCCGTTCACCGGCCAGTACGCGCCTGACGACTACCGCGACGCCACGCTGGCCAGGTTCACGCTGGACCTGATGGACCAGCTGAAGCTGCAGCAGGTGGTGATCGCCGGCAATTCGCTGGGCGGCGAGGTCGCCTGGCGCGTGGCCGCCGCCGCGCCGCAGCGGGTCGAAAAGCTGATCCTGGTCGACTCCGCCGGCTACGACTTCAGGTCCCAGGCGGTGCCCATCGGCTTCCTGCTGGCCCAGGTGCCGGTGCTGAACAAGCTGGGCGAATACCTGCTGCCCCGCGCCGCCGTCGAAGCCAGCCTGCGCGCTGTCTATGCCCACCAGGACCGCGTGACACCCGAACTCGTCGAGCGCTTCTATGAACTGACGCTGCGCGAAGGCAACCGCCGCGCACTGGGCCTGCGCATGCGCCAGCTCGACCGCGGGGCAGACGCCGCCCAGATCGCCACGCTGCGCCTGCCCACGCTGATCCTCTGGGGCCAGCAGGACAAGCTGATTCCCCCGGACAGCGCCCAGCGCTTCGCCCACGACATCCCGGGCAGTCAACTGGTGATGCTGGACGGGCTGGGGCACGTGCCACAGGAAGAAGACCCGGCGGCGAGCGTGGCACCGGTGAAAAGCTTCCTGGAAAGGAAGTGACGAAAGCTGAGCACTCGCGTTGGGTGCCGCGCCCCTTCAGGATGCACCGGCTGGCAGCAGCGGCGCCACGAAACTCATGGCCACGTCAAGGTTCTTCGCGGCCAGCATCCGCATGTCATCCGAGATCGGCACCGGTAGCTGCTCGGTTTGCACCGCCATCCAGAACCGGCGGGCCGCCTTCGCCGCCATCGCCCACACCTGCGGCTTGGCACCCACCGTGCCGACCTTTGGCTCTATGGGCACCAGGTCAGGATCAATGCCTGCACCGATTGGCGCATAGCGCATCGGCAGGATGTCGTAGGCCGGCGCGATCCCTATGTATTCGCCGCGTTCATCGATCAGCAAAGAGATGTTCTCGAAGTGGCGATCCGTGTTGCCAATGAGCTCACTGAATGCAGCCA
>Ga0307514_10001344_pt1 | contig 31177 bp, 28 predicted proteins | sample 16_EM_MG_FD_203088 | JGI IMG/M metagenome (GOLD analysis project Ga0307514, IMG submission 203088) | Populus trichocarpa ectomycorrhiza microbial communities from riparian zone in the Pacific Northwest, United States - 16_EM | ecosystem: Host-associated > Plants > Roots > Unclassified | place... | reverse complement strand
GGATGCCCGGATGACTATAAATCGACAAGTGGACTGGTCATCACCTTCGGAGGAGCGGTCGACTGGAGATCGAGAAAACAGAAGTCGACTGCCCAGTCCACGACCGATGCCGAATACTATGCCTTTGAAGTAGACTGCATGAGACTCACACAGATCTCGCATCTCTTGAACGAGCTCGGCATCCCGACGATCCCTCACCTATTCTCCAATTCACAGTCACTGATCGCGAGCATCAAGAACAGAATCTACCGTGGAACTGCAGTTGCACACATTGCGACCAAGTACTACCTTGGTGCAGATATGGCTAGAGACGGAGGGATCGACTTGAGCTACGTACCGACTGCTGAGATGCTCGCCGACTGCTTTACAAAGCCACTGCCGAAGCCTGCCTTCTTGAAGCAGTGCGCAGCAATGGGAATGATCGGAATTGGCCTCGGGATTGGAATCGGGAATGGCCTCGGAAATGGCCTCGATATGCACGGAAATGGTCTCGGAAATGGTCACAGAAATGGTATCGGAATTGGCCATGGAAAAGGCATCGGGAATGCCGTCGGAACGCAAATTGATTGATTGGGCACGTTTTTTTCGAGGAGATTCACGTTGTTTGATTGGCTCCTCTTCTCCTTTGTTTACTGTTTTGTTTGAAACGGACGTGATAGCCGTCCTGGAGGAATGTTGAGCTGATTGGAAGTACGGATATCACTATGCCAAGGACTATGATGTAACTTGCCTCTTTTGTAGTTAGCACCATTAGTCATCGATCGACCTTATGTCGATGCGACATGTCTCGTTACATGATACAATAGACACACCTTCGCATACGCCCGCACACACTCGACTACTCGAGCGCACCGCACCGTACAACAGGTGAGGATATGGGACCCCCAATTTCAGATCGTGAAGTCTCAATCAGAAGTAGTCTTTGGATGACGAATGGAATGTACACATGTTGGATCATTATGGAAGCAAAGAGATCATGATGTTTGGATTACCTGAAAATGAGTAATATGATCAAGAAACAGATACCAAAGATGAGCCTCTCCAAGATGGTCAACCTGGTATGGAGATAGGTAAGTGATTCTAATTGTGAGTTCATGAAGCTCTTGACAAGGAAGCAGAAAATGTTGCCAACAGCCAGCTCCACGGATAGGGAGTCATGTCGCAAGATGTCAAGGAAAAACCTCCGCTCAAGCATCAATGGCATCCACAGCTGATGCATTCCGCTTTGCAGAAGCTATGCAAAGCCCTGCACAAGATCACTGGAGAAGAGTCATGGAGGAAGAAGTCACATCGATTATGCTCAACAACACCTTCTCCACTCTCAAGTCTGAGGAAGCACAGCTACTGCAAGTTAGATTGGTTCGCTCTACATGGGTTTATATGACTAAATGCAATACTGACAGGTCTACATGGTACAAAGCATGGCTAGTTATCAAAGGATACAAGCAGACAAATTAATGGTGAAACCAATACCCCTGTTGGGAAACCAACTACATCTCGGTATCACATCTCTCCCATTGGTAGATACTGTTGTAATATGGACTACATAGATGTTGTTACCACACTTCTATATCCCAAAATCGATGATGATGATATGTATATGACTCTACCAGTAGAATTGCCAGAAGGCCGCAACACATGAAAAATCATTGTCATACTCAGGAAAGCTCTCTGTAGCCATACACAAGCCACATGGCCATGGCACAACGATAACAATTCGTTTCTATTCTCCCTTTGATTCACTCAGTCTGCAGCTGATCCTAACCTCTATCTTTTCAGCGACAGTACTCTGACACATCTGTATATAGACAATATCTCCATCTCATATCTGCAGGCTGCTGCCAAGGCTGCAATTGAGGTCAAGGTGAAACTATCAGAGAAAAATAACCTCACATATGTTAGCCTGGCACACTAATTTCACGGCATCGAAATCTACTGTCATGAAATAGGTATCACAATCAGTGTGGTTCAAATAGCCTGTAGAACCACAATGCTGGGATGATTTGGCATGGAGCATAGTGGCAAAAAACTCGACGCCCATGGCTCACATTGTACAAATCGACTTGGTACAGGATGGGTGGCACAAGGAACTGGAAGATATAACAGACTTCCAACACGTCGTAAGATTACTGATGGACACAGGACCTGCAACTCGGCCAGATATCTTGAATGTGGTAGGTGCTCGTTCTTGTTACAATTTCCAGCCATACAGCAGCCATATGACCGCTGCTAAGAGAGTTTTTCAGTATCCCAAATGTACAACAGATTTTTGCCTAGACTTCAAGGGCAATGGCATTGGCATCAACATTGGCAATTATCTTGTAGGGTACATGGATTCAGATTGGGCCAATGACAGCGCAGACTGTACACCTCAGGGCAGTCATGAGTCTCGCGCCAGCAATGGAGCTATCTTGTGGCAGACTCGAAAGAAATGTTTCATAACCAACTCAAGTGTGGTGGCTGGGTCCATTGCAGGATCGGAGGCCTGCCTTGAAGCAAAATTGTTACTTCAATTACAGAATCACATCTCATGACTAATACGTCATCAGCAAAAGAATATTCCGTTTGGGCGGAATGGCTCCGTCAGATCCAACAGAGACACCTTGGTGTCAAATTACTCTGCGCCCAGCGTCAATACAACGTGTCGCGTTGTTGATTACTCTCCGATTGCTGTTTCACCTTTTCTTCGCGTTCTGTCGGTCTCCTATTTTACACGATCACTCTGAGGTTGTGGCCAACTGTGACCATATGTCGGAATGGGTTCACTGGGTATGCGCTTGCATCGGGATTGCAATGTGATGGGTAAGGCAGCGAAAATCTCTCCTCATGTTCCTTCTACCTGCGTGCAAAATGCAATTCTCTCTTTACTAATTGTACACATCATTCCAAGTCGCCAGATCTATGTGGCTATTGAAAATCCATGGCTCGTTCCGTCTGTCACCTGTCTTACTACTAGTATCTAGCTCTGGAATTACGTACACGCAGCTGACAATGTTTGGCACGCTGAAAACATGCAAAGCAACGGCTGCTGGTGCTTCCAGATGCTTCCAGATGCTTCCATATGCTCCCAGATAGGCTGAATGCAAAGCAATGTGCTCTCAGGTGCTCTGAGACTACTTCACCGGTGCTCCTGAATACTCCAGAAGTTGTGGAAAAGAATCCAAGAATATCCTGAAGAGTGTATAGTTGTCTTCAAAATGCTTCCAAATCAAACTATTAGGATGTGCAAAGTGGGGAGCTATTGGGAGAATTGGCCGTGTCTCTGAGAGTAATCCGGTGCACCTCAAACCTGGAGCCATAATCTCAGGGAGTGATTATTTTAATGTTTGTATCAAATAGTACAATTCAATTAACTATCTTCTGCACACCTTGATTCAGGCATTGTAACTTAAATACACAGTCCAGTAGGTATCTAAATCCACATGATGATTTACAAGCCATACGCTATCGATTCTATCTGATGCAGCATCATTCTCTTGCACCAAATGTGCAGGTCCAACAATTGCTCCAGCAGGAACAATATGCATCCTATCAGTCTGTTTCACAACCCAGATGAACCCGTCAACACAATCAGCCCAACCATGCAGATCGTTGTACTTTGTTGCAATTACCACCGCGTATTCTTGAGGTTGAGGATGTAATATCCATTGGTGGGTCTTCTTGCACCACTTAGAAAAGGTGGATATTGATTTTACGGCGGGCAGGCACTCGTGAAATTGGAGGATCTAATTCGGTGGAGTCCACCTGAAGTATAATACAGGAACGGAAGGAACTCGGCCTTGGAAGGTGTTATTGAGGTCACTGTCCGTATACTGGACCCAGATGTTCTGAGATTCAGGTATGATCCCTTGGTTGGCATCCATATATTTTACCTTGTAAACAAGTCCCAGACATGCAACAGATATAGGGCAGTGAAATGGTTGACGGTAGTACAACAGCCCATTCTGAAGTTATTGAATACACTGTCTATGAGTACATTCTGATCATATCCGAGCGCCAGTCCACTAACTTCATGTCCCCAGTCGTCTTCAATTTGTGTATGAAATAGCTGTCCAAAGTTGGGAATTCCGCGATCTACTTAAGCATCTCTAATTGAGGTTGATTTGATTATTCTGGACACGCTGCGGACATGAGTTTCTTTCAGATGATGTACCTGTTGTGATACGGAGCGGAAAAATGCCTCTTTCTGACAATGGTGGAGGTGTAAAATACGGGCTTTGTCCGTATTTCGCCGTTTATCGGCAGCTGATAGTAGGATGAAAACTTTTGCAGAGTCAATATCGTACTAGCATTGAAGGGCAAAATATGACAGTGTCTGCTCCATATAGTCAAGACCAGTACACTGGTCATTGTGCTTGAGCATCTGTTGAATGAAATTGACTTTGTTGGTAGATCGATATGCCTCTTTGACATTGCCGATATGTAGCCGTTCAGAAATATCGGTGGTGAAATTGTCACCGGAACCCATTCGCCAAATTGACTCTGATATATGGCTCACAAGATGCACCTTTGAATATCCCAAATGGATTACACGCTGTTCAATGGTTTTCCGGAGCTCCTGAACGCCGATTGCCTGCCAAAAGTCTTCCAACTCAACCATGTGGATGGAGAATTCTTTCGTGAGCCGCATCTGATGTTTTGAAGTGATACCATATATCTCTCCCTGGAGCTGATTTACAACACTGTCCGTATCAGCGATAATCCAGGTGGTGGCTTCTATCTCAGCATCGGATAGACAGAGCCGAAATTGCACACGCTTCTCGGTGGTCATGTTTACCGCCCTGTAGGCCTTTTCTTCAGCAGCAGTCTTCATTTGAGCAGGTTTTTTTGGCGAATATGCTTCTGGGACCAGTTGCCTTAGTCACAACTTTCTACAATATTTTTCACTCATAATGTTGGAATGATTTATTGAAAAGCTTGCATTTAGCAGGTGTCACCTGATGGATTTCGGGCTCCAATCGCTCAATTGCCCTCTGCTGATCAGCATCTGATCATATGGTTGCCGCTTGTTACGCTCTATCCAGGCGCACCTGAAATTGCCTATGTTTTGATTTAGTAACCTTTTCAGCTCCATACAGCTGAATCTCCATTGCAGCACGGATTTTATGAATCTTTTGTGCTGCTAAATGATGGGATTCTCTTGCCAATTGTACATCCACTTTGGCCTTCGCAGACTTTGACATTCTCTGATCTCAAAAGGCACTCTTCATCTTGTAAAATCGCTTTGGTGCACCATCCAGTGCTGCGAGTGATAGATTAGAGTGATTTTGTTGGCTGACAAGTAGAGAAAATTCAGATAATGCCCACACTGCTCTAATCACCATGTCGTCAGATGCTGTTTCCGCCTCAGTTTTCCCAGCATCCTGGGAGCAGTCAAGAATTGGAGCGCGAGTCACTGCCAGTCTTCTAATGATGCCCTGGATTTCTTTTCCCTGCCAGCAGCTTCTTTTCATCGAATTGAATGGTTTAGAGAAGCACTGGAGGCCTGGATATCGTGGTACTGATGTGAATCGATTGTCAAATTTATCCTTGAGATTTCTAGCTTTGAGGTATTTGAGCAGCCAGTGTAATAAGTCTTTAACTAAATCCAGGAGCAGCTGATGCAATTCGTCAGGCTGCCAAAAGCAATAGACATTGCAGAGAGGGTATTGCAAGACCTGGTTGCAGATTAGATGAACACCAAGAGTGTGCAGAACATCGATATTAGTTTCATCAAGAAGCTCCAAGTAAATATGCTGATCTCATGGGATATCAAGTGGTCAAAAAGTTGAATGCCCCATCGGCGCAGCATTAGGAATTTCAGACATTGGGCATGAGCCATCTGAGACTTGAGCAACCATGACCTGTTCTGGATAATCCCTGACCCAGGCAGCCAAAAGAGGATAACATTATCTCTGGAATTTATCAGCACGGTCCCATTTCGAACCAGGGCCAGTAATGTCTGGATTCCGCGGTGCGGACAGCACTGTTCCAACCGCGGAAGGCTATGCCTCGTCAGTATTTTTGGTATCTTTCCAATAAATGAGGATCAGCCCAACAAGAATCCAGGCGCGTGATTTAGGTGTACAGCGGATATCTTTTCAAATAGTACCAATCGTGAGATACAGTGGCCAGGCATGCTAGTCGCCCGAGAAATTTGTACTGTGGGTCTAGTCGGATGCACAAATGACTGGCACAATTGTCGCTCCAGCAGGAAACTGATCTTGCGTATCACACCACCAATTCTCTGTATTCATCTCGCTGTATATTTGGTGACTTACCGAGTCTGCAAGGCGTACGGATTCAAAATTGAGGTGCACCTGAAATGGGAAATGTGCACAAATAACCTGCATCCATTTGAAAGTATCCCGGTAGTATAATGTTCCGAAGATGTACGAATGATCTTCAATCCAACTATCATTGCTGAGCCCGAAATCGAGTCTCGAGAGGAGCTTAGGTAGAGCATCTGCTGATTGAAATAATTCGATGTTGAAATTGTCCAGGCCGCGCCTCAGATATTGATCTATCCACATTTTCGTTTGCTGGCTAAATGTTTAAGCCTGTTGAAAGTCGTGTGCTGACTGAACAAGATGCCATGGATTCCATTGTTCTGAGTACCTGTGATACTTGTTGCACAATCCAGTTGCTCTGCCATATGCTTTCCCTCCAACGTTTTCCACTCCAACTGCCTGCCTATCAGCCCTCGTCTTGGATGGATTAGGGTACAAGTCAAATCAGGCATCTGGGGGTCTATCGTTTCTTCGTCAGGAGAATCTTCAGGTGGTGGTGCACCAGGTACATTGTCGATGGGTAGATGAATTTCTGGACTAAGCTCATTGATAGCCAATCAGGTGCACCGACTGAAGTCAAACCATGATGACTTCGGTCAATCACAGCCTGCAGGTGGTAAAATCCCATCAGATAATCGCTCTTTATTCATCGAGATTAGGTAATATTGTTGACAGTGAGCCTCGAGTCGGTTCTTGTGGAATAATTTCCATTTGGAGATAAAGCACTTGACATGTTTCCTGTGCGTATTGACCATATTTAAGATATGGTCAGTGAACACGTATTCGGATGAATCTTCATGATGCTTCAGGGGGTCATACAGCGCCTCAGCGATATTGGTTTCAAAGTGATCGAACTCAGGTTAGCGTAACACATTCACTGCCACATCGTACCCCGCCAAATGCGGGGGGGAGGTATCTTTTGTCATCACTGCAATCACCTCAATGGGGCCTTATACTATGTCATTGTGAGTTATACCTACGCTCGAGCCTCCAAGCAGCTGATAATGAAGGTAGATCGTCATAATACAATAAATAGCTGAATTTCCTAGCTAGCTGGATGTCCGGGTATTGATCATCGAGAACTGATAAGGCTGGTAGGATGTTTGCTTCAGTAACGATTCTTGACTGGAGTGTGGATCATGAGGAGAACTAAGATGTATAGGCAACGAGCTCAATAGGAAGCGATCGCTGTTGCTGCTCGACTCACAGGCCATCTATTGATTGAGGTTGCACGTTCCTAGACACACAACATATGTGTGATATCCATAGTCGTTCTAACCTTCATACTGGATATAGTTCTTATTGGGTTCCTGGAGATATCATATCATATCCCTTCTATGACCTGTAAAATCATTGATGCGTACAAAGGTGAGCATCCATGCAATATCCTAGTATATGAATTCGAACATATAACAAAGAAAGGCGGGATGTGTGTGATCAAGGTGTGTTTTTCTCAAGGCCCGGGTTGGTTTCATGGATCAAAGGTGTAGTGAAACACTACAGATTGTGAAAACAGGATAGGGAATAAGAAGCCCTTCATTCCGCCGAAGGTCAATGCTACCTGCAATATACTCAACTATACTCCGCTTGATTCTATATCTCATCTCGAATATATAGTAGTTTACCACTATCTTTGTTTAACAGAGCATGTGGACAAAAGGATCTCCACCGAAGACAGTGAATGTGGCTCCACCTGGTGGCCTCTTTGGCTCGCAACAACGCGGTCACGACAATTCAGAATCACCGCATTTAAGCTCATGACATGCCACTCCCAAAAACAGTCAATTTGGGAAACACACCAAGTAATATTATCCGCCGCAAGGGTATGCTTACCCTTCTTCACAGCAGCCATTTCCAGGCGCTCCGCAGTTTTATCACCAGTCTCCATTCAACTTGACACACAGTTTGCAACCTACCAGCAGTACAAGTCAAGATTATCCAAGTTATGGACCACTGTGGCAAGGATATGACCTGCACCAAGGTGATTATGGGGGGTCTGAAATGTTCCCCCCTCCGCAGTTCCCAGGACAAGGGCTGTCAACACCAGGCGCACCGAAAGTGCCTCAAGGACCGCTGGGAAATCATCCAGTCAATCAGCCAACACCTTCCAGCTCAACTTCTCCACCTTAACCTCCTTCCGGCGAACCTGTGAGACAGCCAATAAGCCTCCCAATGAAATGATTCCAGCCACCAGTGGAGCCGCAGAAAACAGATGTCACAGCGATTGCGGACTTGCCCCCATTGCTGGAGATGTTGTACGACAAATATGATGCAGATGATGAGAGGGACTATTCCTCGGACTTGGGTGGTAAAGAAGGCAAACCCCTAATTAGCCTGAAGCAAATGGAGTTCTCCTTGAAGCAATTTGCCAAAAGGATGGGGCAGCCCAACTTTAGTGCGTTCAACAAGTGGAAAAAAGTATGGGTGGCAGGGTTTCTCGAGAAGAAGCATTGGTCCTTCATCCGGGGGCAGAACCAATTGAAACCAGTTCGAGATAGACCCCTGCACTGGGAGACGGCCGTCGCAGGTTTTGAGGCCACATTCGAAACCTGGGTGCCATTAGTAAATTCCGATAATGCTGAATGGATTCGGGGGCAGCGCGTGGAGATGGTGTTGAAGACATGTGCAAGAGAAATTCGACAGGCGAGGAAAAAGGAAAGGTGAGGCAAAAAGCAGCCAGCGCCGGATTTGGGAGAGCGTGCGGGTAAAAAGGCAAGAAGTAACCTCCCAGAGTTGCCAAATACAAGGTTTACGGTTATGATTCACTGGGTGTCAAATGGCAAGGATATGGTTTTACCCCCCAAACAACTCGAAGCCTCGTATGCAGATGTGAGGCACTGGAAGGAGTTGGTTAATTTCATCGACAAAAATGGTGGCCCGAAAGAGCCATACATTCTCAAATCAAAGTTCAAGGGCACCTTTGAGCAGAATAAATTGGAAGAAGAGTATATGGGAATATACAAACACAGGCAAATAATCAATGACCCCATATATGGCCAGATTTCATACAACTGTTGCATTTCAAATGCTTTCAAGTTGAAACTTGGATATACAGTGAAGATATATGTGGTAGCGACGATGAGAGTAATAGGGACGGAGACTGCCGATCACAAAATTAGGCCGAGAACGGTAATCCCGCTAGCCGTGTTAAGGCTAGACGTGAGCAACTGCTAATCATTATACATAGACTTTGGCAGGTTCTGAAGAGGGTGGAAGAAAGGGAGAAGAGGAGGGAGAGGAGGATCGTCACAAGAGAATGATACTTGTATTAATGTAAGTTCTGTTTGAAAGAATATAATTCATTCTATTATATCCACATGTATTCGTTCAAATGGTTGCTTCTCTGTGAAATACCTAACATTTAGATGAATTTCAGGAGCAATAGAATATGAGCTTACCTGCCAAGCATACATCTGAGCAACTGAAAGAGATCATTGAGGATGAAAAGAACATGGACAAAAGTGCAAGGGATGTTCAGGAGCAAGTGGAGGATGGTGAGGAGGTCCTCGATCCAGAAAATACAAGCTCAGTACAGAATACGGTTCTCATTACAATGAACAATGAATTTGAACACAAGTGTCTTGATGAAGCAGTCAGGCTGCTGAATGCGCGTCCTATTCACCAATCAGCAGATGACCGTGTTCCAGGCTGCAAGTATTCACTTCTGGGTCTTCCCAGAACTAAGGTTTTGGTGCACCAGGTTTGGGCGATCTGGTTCATCGTGATGAGATGGGTTTGGGATGCTGATATGGCAGGAGCACTGGTGGCAGATGGAATGGGTCTTGGAAAGACTTTCACCTCGGTTGCTGCGGCAATGCTTTGCAAATTGGTGACTGAGAAAGTTGTAATGGGGTTGCAATTGTCCATTTGATGGGCGAATACCCGTGAACAGTGGGTGATTTTGGCGCACAACGACTTTCCCAGCATTGTCGGTGAAGAATGGGAGTAGAATCTACTGCAGAGATTGAATTCTGTGCCCCACCGCCTGTTGGAGATCCAGTCAACACCACCCCACGGCCATCCAGCACTGATGTCAGCGCTTGATCCAATGCTGGTGGAAACAATGCCCGGAGTCGTCAGCAAAATGTAAAATGGTGCGGAAGTCATAACTCAATGACTGAGCTGTTCTGAACAGCCACACCGATCCTTCCAGAAGCTCCCAGAAGCTCCCAAACAGGCTGAATGCAAAACAATGTGCCTCTCAGGTGCTCCTCAACACTCCTGACGTAGTGGAACGGTATACAAGACTATTCTAAAGAGTATGATGTCGTCCTCAGAATGCTATAAAATCATGCCTATAAGGTGGTAAAATTTTGAAGCTGCTGGGACTGCAACACTCGTCTCCAAGACGAGTCCGGTGCTCCAGGAGCGAGACTCTCCAGGAGTGATAATATATAATGTCTATATTGAATAGTACAATTCGATAAACTATCTCACAGCTACACACCTGAATCAGGCATTCTTATCTAATTAATATACAGTCCAGTAGGTATCTGAATCAACATGATTATTTACAAGCCATACGCTATTGATGCCGCCCAATGCAGCATTCTCCCTCACCAAATGTGCCGGTCCAACTATTGGTCCAATAGGTACAAAATGCATCTTAGTCGTTTGTTTGACAACCCGGATGAACCCGTCAACACAATCAGCCCAACTATGAAGATCTTTGAACTTTGTTGGAATCACCACTGCATATTCTTGAGCTTGAGGAGGTAATACCCATTGTTGAGTCGTCTGGCACCTCTTAGAAAAGGTCGATAATGCTTTCCCAGCTGGCAGGCGCTCCTGAAATTGGACGATCTCATTCGGTGGAGTCCAGCAGAAGTATAATACAGGAAACGAAGGAACTCGTCCTTGGAAGGTGTTATCGAGGTCATTCTCTTCACCTTGCGTATACTGGACCCAGATGTTATGAGATTCAGGCATGATACCTTGGTTGGCATTGGTATATTCTACCTTGCAATCAAGTTCCAGACACTCAACAGAAGTAGGGTTGTGAAATGGTTGACGGTAATACAACAGCCCATTCTGGAGTTTAATAAATATACTGTCAAGGAGTAAATTCTGATCGTATCCGAGCACGAGTCCACTAACTTTGTGTCCCCAGTCCTCTACAATTTGCGCGTGGAATAGGTGTCCAATGTTGGGAATTCCGAAATCTTCTGATGCATCTCTGAGTGAGGTTAATTTGATACTTCTGCACACTCAGCAGACATGCGTTTCTCTCAAATGATATAACTGCTGTGATACAGGGTGGTTAATGGGCTCGTCCTCAATTGTTTGGAGATGAAAAGATGGGCTCTGCGAGTCCTTCGCCGCTTATTGGTTGCAGACAGTAGGTTGAAAACCTTTGCCGAGTCAATATCATACCAGCCTTGGAGTGCAAGATATGATAGTGTCTCCTCCATATAGTCAAGACCAGTACACTGGTCATTGTGCTTGATCATCTGTCGATTGTAATTGACTTTGTTGGTAGATCAATATGCCTCTTTCATGTTGGCGATGTGTAGCTGTTGAGAAATATCAGTGGTGAAATTTTAACCTGAACCCATTTGCCGAATTGACTCTGACATATGGCTCACAAGATGCATCTTTGAATATCCAAAACTATTAAGCGTTGTTCAATGGATTTCCAGAGCGCCTGAATGCCGATTGTCTCCCACCAAGCTTTAAACTCGATCAAACGGATGGAGAATTCCCTCTTGACCCGCTTCTGTTCATTCAAGGTGATGCCATAAATCTCCCTCTCCAGCTGGTTAGTGACCCGCTCCATATCAGCGAAGCTCCAGGTGGTGGCATCTGTCTCAGCATTGGATAGGCAGATCTGAAATTACAGTCGCTTGTCGGCGGTCATGTTTGCTGCTCAGTAAGCCTCGTCTTCGTCGGCAGCTTTCATTTGGGCAAGGTCTTTGGCGAATTTGCTTCTGGAACCGGTTGCCATAGTCCCGACTCCCTGCAATAGTTGTCGCTCATGACCTTCGAATAATTTATCGAAAACCTTGCGTTTAGCAGGTGTCACCTGATGGATTTCGCGCTCCAATCACTCTATTGCTGCCTGACGATCAGCATCTGACGAAGTCGTGGCCGCTTGTCGGGCTCTGTTCAGGTGCACCTGAAATTACCTACGTTTGGTTGTGGAAACCTTTTCAGCCCCATACACAAGGGCCTCCATTGCAGCACAAATCTTATGAATCTTTTGTTCGCGTAACAGATGGTATTCCATTGCCAACAGGTTATCCACTTTGGCCCTCGCAGACTTCGACATTTTCTGTTTGGGAAAAATACCCTTCTTCTAGGAAAATCACTTGAGTGCATCGTCCAGTGCTTTGAGGGATAGGTTGAACTGATTTTGTTGTCTAACAAGTAGAGAGAATTCACATAATGCCCGCACTGCTCCCATTACCATTTCATCAGAGGCTGCTTCCCCCGCAGTTTTCCCGTCATTTTTGGAGCAGACAAGAATTGGAGCGCAATTCACTGCCAGTGTTCTGATCATTCCATGGATCTCATCACCTTGCCAGGTGCTGCATTTCAATGCATCGAATGGTTTAGAGAGGTGCTGGAAACTGGGATATCGTGGCACCGATGTGAATCAATTGTCAAATTGATTCTTGACATTTCTTGCTTTCAGGTATTTGAGCAGCCAGTGCAATAAGTCTTCAACTAAACCTAGGAGCAGCTGATGCAATTGATCAGGCTGCCATAGCCGATAGACATTGCAGAGAGGGTATTGCCAGAACTGGTTGTGGATTGGGTGGACACCGAGAGTGTCCAGAGCATCAACATGATTGTCCTTCAGCAGCTCCGAGTAAACATGCTGGTCTCTTCAGAAATCGAGTGGTCAAAAGGTGGAATGCCCCATCGGCGCACCTTTAGGAATTTCACAAATTGGGCATGAGCCATATGGGACTTGAGCAATCATGACTTGTTCCGGATAATCCCCGACCAAGGCAGCCAAAAGAGGGTAACATTGTCACTGGAATCCATCTTCACAATCCCATTTCAAGCCGGGGCCAGTGATGTCAAGATGCCGCAGTTGAGACAGCACAGTTCCAACCGCAGGATGCCATGCCACATCAATGTTTTTGGCACCTTTCGGGGGACATGGGATTAGCCCGACTAGAATCCAGGTGTGGTTTTTTGGTATATGGTGGATATCTTTTCGAATATTACCAATTGTGAGATACAGCGGCCCGGCATGCTGATGGCTCGAAAAATTACTCAAGTGAGTCTTGTCGGATGCACATATGACTGGCATGATTGTTGCTCCGGCAGGAAGTTGATCTTGTGTATTCCACCACCAATCGCCCGTATTCATCTCGCTGTAGATTCTACGAACCTCAGAGTCAGCGAGGCGCACCGGTTCAAAATCGACGTGCGCCTGAAATGGGATATGTGCCAAAAGGAACTGGATACATTTGAAAATATCCCTGTAGTATGATGTTCCAAAGATATGTGAGGCATCCTCAATCCAACTAGCATCGCCGAGCCCGAAATCGAGTTCAGAGAGCAGCTTTGTTAGATCATCTGCCGATTGGAAAGATTTGATTTTCAAGTTGTCCAGTCCACGCCTGAGATGTTGATCTATCCAGGTTTTCGTTTGGTTGCTAAATGACTGAGCCTGCTGAAACTTGTGTGCGGACCGAAATGGATGCCATGGATTCCATTGTTCTGAGTCCTTGCGATGCTTGTTGTACAATCCAGTTGCTTTGCCATATGCTGTCCCCCCCACATTTTCCAGTCCAACTACCTGCCAATGAGCCTTTGTCTTTGTTGGATCAGGGGTACAGGTGAGATCAGGCTGCTGAGGGTCGATTGGTTCTTCGTTGGGATTATCATCAGGTGGTGGTGTACCTGGTACGTTGTCTACGAGTCAATCATTAATTGGCAGTTTGTCGATGGCCATTCAAGTGCACCTACTGTACCCAAACCATGATGGCTCATGGTGATCCCAGCCGGCAGGTGGTAGAATCTCGTTGGGTAATAGCCCTTCATTCATCGATATTGGGTGATATTATTGATAGTGAGCTTCCACTCGGTTCTTGTTGCAGCATTTCATTTTGCAGATAAAGCAATTATCATGTTTCCGGCGAGTGTTTACCATATTTGAGAAACGCTCTGTGTTCTGACGAATCTCGATGATGCTCTAGGGGGTATGGTTTGTTGCTGGATTTGAGCCTCAGGGATATTGTTTGAAAGTGAGCTAACTCAGGTTAGCGTATCACTATCAAAGCCGCATCACACCCCACCAAATGTAGAGGAGGGGTAAAACAAAGTCATCTCACGATCAGTTTTCTTCACAAACTATGATAACATCTATCATATCCCACACAATGATGTTGCACATTATCTACTGAACATTGTTAGCAGAGATAGTTTCTTTTGTCATCACTGCAATCAACTTTTAATACTGATCACCAGGTGCTACCACGATTGGCCTTATCGTATACTACATCATTGCGGCATGTTGTAGATTATGTCTACGCTCGAGCCTCAAGCAGCGCATAACACCAGCATAATACAATGAATAGGTAAGTTTCCTAGCTGGCTGTATGCCCGCCCAATGATCATCGAGAACTGATAGGCTGGTAGGATGTTTTCTTCAGTATCGATCCTTGACTGGTAGGTAGATCCTAAGGAGACAACGACGTTTACGCTAGGAGCTTAAGAGAAAGCAATCAGTGTTGCTGCTCGACGAACGGGGCTCATATTGAATGAAGTAGTAGGTCATACACACACATGAGGAGTGTAAAATGGGTAGTAATGTTAACCTTCCAGCCGGATATGGTTCTTGTTGCTTCCCTGGAGATATCATATCGTATCCCTTCCATGACCTTTACAGTTAAGAACTGAACAAAGGTGAGCTTCTATCCAAGATCCAAGTATACAAGTTCAAACATAGAACAAAGAAAGGCAGAACGTGTGTGTTATGATTTGTTTTTCTCAGCCGGGTTTCATGGGGTCAAAGGTGGAGTGAAACACTTCAGTTCATGGCAAATACAATGCATATAAGAGGCCTTCATTCCGCCGAAGGTCACTCCTACCTTCAATATTGTCAACTATACTCCGCTTCATTGAAAATCACCAATTGAATTGATAATTTGATCAACACCATCTTTTGTTCACATGCGATGTCAACGAATGGATCTCCACCGAAGACAACCAATATGGCTCTACCGGGTGGCCTGTTTGGCTCACCACAACAACGCCCAGAAGACAATGTGGGAGCATCAGATAATAACAGTGGAAATACACCGAACAAAGACATTCAATTCGGGGAACTGACAAATCAATTTCCTCCACCACCGGGGTATAGTTACCCACCTCCGCAGCCTCCATTTCGAGGCGCTCCCCAGTTCTACCACCATGCTCCATTCAACATGACACCAAGCTCACAACCAAGCTCTGGTGCAACCCAAGGATATGCGAGTTATGGGCCACCGTGGCAATGATATGATTTCCCCCAAGGAGGATATGGCGGACCGCAAATGTACCCCCCTCAGCAATTCACTGGACAGGGGCCGTCATCTCCCGGCGCACCTCGAGTGCCTCCAGCACTGCCTGGAAACATTCCAGTCATTCGGCCCACCTTTTCCTCCTGCACTCCATATGGACAACTTCCCGGCCCACCTGGGAGACCCCCCATTAGCCTCCCAACCAAACGATTTCAGCTGGCAGTGGAACTGCGCAGGACAGACGTTGCAGGGAGTGTGGACTTTTCACCATTACCAGAGATTTCTAAGGACGAATTCGATGCAGATTATGATAGTGATGATTCATCGGACTTGGGCGGGGCTGAAGGCAAATCCCCAATCAGCTTGAAGCAAACGGAATTCTCCTTTAAGCAATTTGCCAAAAGGATGGGGCATCCCAACTTTAGTGCATTCAACAAGTGGAAGAAAGTATGGGTGGCTGGGTTTCTCGAGAAAAAGCTTCAGTCCACTATCCCGGGACAGAACTGTTTGAAACAGCAGCGAGATGGACAACTGGACTGGGAGATGGCAGTTGCAGATTCTTCGAAAACTTTCGAGAGGGGCTGCCTTTGGAAACTTCGATACTGCCGAACGGATTCGGCGACAATGGGTTGAGATATTTCTGAAGAAATGTGCAAGCATGGTTCGGGAGGTGAGGAAGAAGGGAAGGCAAGGCAACAAGTGACCGGCAACGGATATGGGAGAGCGCAAGGGCAAAAAAGCGAGAGGTAAGGTCCCTGTGTTGCCAAATACAACTTTCATGGTTGTGATTCGTCGAGTGCCGAACGGCAACAATGACCCGACGTCAAGCATGCAACTCCAACCTTCGTACACAGACGTGAAGTACTGAGAGGAGCTGATTGATTTCATCGAAAAAAATTGTGGCCCGAAAGAACCATACTGTTTGACTGCTTTATACAAATGCAACTTGACGCAGGAAGAATTGGGCGAAGAGTATATGGGATTATACGCACTGGGGCAAATGATGAATGACCTTCTATATGGTCAGATATCATACAACTGTACCCTTTGAAATGCCTTCAAGTTGAAACCGGGACAAGATGTGCAACTATGTTTGGTAGAAATGAAGGCAGCTACAGGGAAGGAGATTGCCGAGCACGTGATGAGACCGGCCAAGGTATTCCTCGCTACCCTTGTTAGGGTAAGTTATGCCCACTGCTAATCAGTATACTTAGAATTTGGAGGGATCTGATGAAAATGAAAGAGTGGTGGATGAGGAGACAGGTGGGAAAGAGATTGATAGTATTAATGTAAGTTCTGATTGAGTGAATAGAATTGATTATATACCACATATCATTGGGTCCAAATGCTTGTCTGTGCAATACCTAACATCGCGATGAATTTCAGGAGTGCCGGAGTATGAGCCCATCTGCCCAACTGACCTCGGAGCAACTGAAAGAGATCATTGAGAACAAAACGAAGACCAACAAAAGTGCAAGAGAGGTTCAGGAGGAAGTGGAGGATGGCGAGGAGGTCCTCAATCCAGATTCTACCAGTTCAATCTTGAGCACTGTTTTCAACACAATCAACAACGAATTTGAACACAAGTGTCTTGATGAGGCGGTCAGGCTTTGAATGCCCATCTGATTTGCCAATCAACAGCTGACCGTGTTCCAGGCCACAAATATTCAATTCCAGGCCAGCCGGGAACTAAGTTTCTGGCGTACCAGGTGCGGGCCATCTGCTTCATCGTGACGAGATGGGTTTGGGATGTTGATATGCCAGGAGCATTGGTGGCAGATGAAATGGGTCTTCGAAAGACTTTCACCTTGATTGCAGCAGCAATGCTTTGCAAACTGCTGACTGAGAAAGTTGTCATGGGGTTGCCACTGTCCATTTTATGGGGGAATACCCTGGAAGAGTGGGTGATTTTGGTAGACAACGACTTTCCAGGTATTGTTGGTGAAGAACGGGAGTGGTATCCACTCCAGAGATTGAATTTGTTGCCACACCACCTGTTGGAAATACAGACAACACCACCACACGGGCATCCGGCACTTATATCGGCCCATGAACCAATCTTGGTAGTCACAATGCCAGGAGTGGCAGAGACTTTCAAGACTGTCATTGACGAGATGACACATGGAACCGATTGCAAACTTGTCAACTTGTTGCACACCGAAAATTCGAATCTCACCCACAAGGATCTGAACCCCAGCATTGACGAGCCGGAAAACCGATGGAATATCCACCTTGTGTCATATGATACATTAACATCTAGAGCGAAACCATCAAGCAATGGCCGGCTCTCACACTGTTCATGGAGTTTTGGGATTTTTGATGAGTCGCATCGGTACAAGACGAAAAATAGTGTGGGCTGGCGAATTGCAATCAATGCGAGAATTGGATTCAAACTTCAAGTCACTGCAACGCCGGGATTCCATTCACTCTATGACTGGTGTTATCAGGCGATGTACCTGTTTTCAGGTGCACCTGAAGATCCAGAAGATGAGACAGTGATGGAAATGCACGGCACCGATGCACTGTATTCCGCTGTGAAGATTTTGATGCATGCCATCTGGACTGAAGAGCAGGACGCTCAACAGGATTCAGCACACTGGATGATCCAAATTGCAGAGCACTGGACAATAAGGAGGTGGTCAGAATCGAAAGTCGCGAATGGGAAACCCCTGGTTCGGATACTGAAACAGAATGCACACCTTGTTAAACACAAATGGACTGAAGACGAGCAAGCTAAACTGAAGACCCTTGTGGAGAGATACACTTTACGGGGTGCATCAGGACCGTGGAGGGTATATAGATGGCGCCTGGCATGTTTCTCATTGGTATTGGGAGACACTGAGGATCAGAATGACGTTTCTGGACAATGGTATAATGAATGGCCACTCGACACTTGGGTGGATTATCCGATTTTCCCATGGCTGATAGACACATTTCTGCCAATGCTTGTCAAGGAACCTGCGGAGTATCATGAACCTGACGAAGACGAAACATCAAGCGAGGTGCTCCTGCACGAACCTGAAAGTAATAAATGCGCCTTGCCTAGTGCATCTCTTACTCAAAAGGCGGTTATATTTTGTCCTCTTCCTGGCCAAGTTCGTCATTTGAAGTGGTGGCTCACAAAGTTTTTTGTGGATTATCTGTATATTGTCTACATGTATTCAGAAATGGGCAACGATGAGCACACAGAAATGCAGCTTAAATTCCAAGATTCGTCAAATCCCTCTGTGTTCGTAACTACACCCAAAGTGGGTGGGACAGGCCTCAATCTCACAGCAGCAAACCATGCGGTAATAACTCAGAAGTTCTGGGTGTTGAATGAGCAGCGGCAGGCCTTTGCACGGGTTGTCCAACTGGGGTAAAACAGAGTTCCACAAACATGGCTATTGAACACTAGTCCCAATGGTTATGATAACAGAGCGAGTGATCTCCACCAGCTCTCTGGAGTGGCTAAAATGAGAGTCCTGCATGGTCTGATGAACCAGCCGAACATCACGACCACGATGATATACTGGATTGTGGAGTGTCGGCAGGACCATACGAAGCGGCTTACGGAGCATGGAGACTTCGTGCCGTCAGATGGTGAGGATGAACGATAATGATCAGGGCAATGAAATCAACGTACGCCTCTTTAAACATTCTACTAACACAATCTTACCAACTGATGCAACATATGCAAATGATATGGAGGATATGGCGCAATTGAGAAGTTTTGAAGTATTGGTTAGTGTTCGATTCCATTTTGTGTTAGATGATTATAGTGATGAATATGAGATGTGGTCAATGGAAAACAGACATCTGGTAAACTGAATCATAGCCTGCATTGGATAAACCCATATGTGATGAATAGCAGGCGCGCCAATTTGATGGTGGACTAAGTCAAATTCCGCGGTGCTGTAAATTCTCTTGTGAGAATCTGTCGACGCTGCACATTTTCATTATATACTGTCCATAAGGAATTGTGATTATGATATCTGCGAACGAGATCTGTGTATTCAGGTGCGCCTGAACCTCCAAGTTTGATTCAAATTATTTGAGGGGCACCGGATGCTACAGTCACGAAAAAATTCGGAATATTCAATGAATCAACCATACTGACTGATTTTCAGTCAATTGAACAAGAGAATCGCTGTCAACTTCTCGCCCGAGACAGATCCAGCTCCGAATATCTAATCATCCAGGGATACAAAGACTGTGTAAGCAATACCGAGGTGATGTATCGTATCCCGAGACACAGCTCACGTATTCCAGGCTTGGCCGATGAGTACAGCTGAGCATTTCCTCGCTCAGGAATGAAGTTCATGAACACCCCAAAGGTACTATGCTGTCGAGTTTGATGGTCTCAGATTTGACACCGCATGCATATTCCATTCAACGGCCAATTTTGACAAGCCGCCACTCATTATTATTATATGCTCCCACTCCCAGGTGCACCTCTGAACGATTCATTTTGCTCTGTTAAAGCATATTTTCTTCCTTTCTGAATGCTTTGAATCTGTGCCTGCCAGCACACACCGAGAGTCATCTTTCGGACACGAAACTTTTAGGTAAAGGCCCGGCTCATCCCGCTCGTCCTGAGCTGATATCTGAATCTATGCTTGATCGGTATGTGAAGGCAGCCGCTTCAATGCCATAAATGTCATGCTCCGTGTCAACCTATCCTTTGGAGGAAGGTGTCCACCACACGCATGCCGTAGATGCACAGCCCTGGGCGAGAAGTCTCCACACTTAACTGGATTTTGACTAGGAAGTATGTTCAGACCTAAACATTTCCCACATCCTAAAATAGCTTCTGTCGTTCAGGCTCCATAATCGAGCTGCAGCTTGAGAGAGTCAACCTCAAAAGACAGCTTCTGCTCGGTGATTCTGCAGATGACCGGCAACTCCCACTTCCTTGTACACCACACTTCTTAGACTGGGCTTAAATTCACAGAGCTTCTAATGCAGACTTAACTACATTTTGACTAACTTGTATGTTTGGGCCGCCAAAATACCATATCTTAAAATAAATTGTGTGAACCGATTTCCATCAAGAGGGATCAAAGAGATAGAATATGAATCGCAGTCTCTGCTCAGCGGCTCACTCGGTGACCGGCAAGCTCCCGCCCACCATATATCTTGAACGTGTGAAGTTTGTGACAAATCATAAACAGACAATATCTGATTTCCGCCAACATCTAATCCCAAGAGTGCATGAAGAACAAAGCGTGACGAAAGCTCGAGTTAAGAAAAGGCAGTTTCTGAGAGTACAAGTAATTGTTAAAGTAAGGCAAGCCTGCAATCCCAGCCATTACATTAGATTGTATCCTGCATGCCGACTCAATGCTCACTGAACCTCAATTGGCCAGAACTGGATGCTGTTATACGTCTTTCCGCTGTCAGATGATGCCTCATGACGCATTCATATCATTCTTATGCAGTGGTTTGAACCCCAATATTTATGTTAAGTCAACATTGTAGCATTGAGACTCAAAATGAGTTTGTGATTCAATGATGCGGTGTTTACAAAATAGTATGCGCAACATCCTAATGTGAGAGACTATTTGTGACGCATTCGCTAGCAATCTTGGCATTGACGAGAACTGGAATCGATTAGATTACCTCTGAATCTTCATCGTAGCTTTACCATTCTTCCTCTATGATGAATCTCGCCTTCGTTAACCCAAATCCTCCGTCTTCTCTCACACTGACTGCATACAACATTGTGGTTCAGCAGACTCGGAACCGCTGAAAGTGATGTCCTGTACACGACATTGTCTAGTCACCGCTAACTTTGCTGCACAATCCTGAAACAACGGAAGTATCGTGAAAATAGGGTGTCCTTCCGACTGGTATACCGCATTCGGAGATTCATATATATTCACCATCAGCAACAAACTCAGTTTGAACCCATGTAACTTCAACTGTTGCCACTCACCAAAGTCCCAACTATATCCTCCGTCCAAATTCTGCAGGATTCTTCGAAACACCGACAAATCTGTACCACGGGGTCACCACTCAGATGCTCGAACTAGAGGCATACAAAACTACCATCAGCGGAGTCATATGCAGTGGTGATCATGACCAACCCATTTCTCAGTATTCCATATGCCCAGCCCTGAGAGTTAGTTAGTGATACAACCTTGTCAATGTCTCGAGTTCTTCAGGTGCGTCTGGCTCAATTCTAGGTATCTTGGCTTAAACCAACCTCCAATGCTTGCATCAATTGCGGACTTGGATGTGAGTGCTGACCTTCGGGAATTAGGGGCATGAAGGATCCCTCTAATCCGGTGCACCTGACGCTTCAGTAATCACAGCAAAGTACGAGTATGAAGAATATAAATATGAACCGCCGCCATGTCTTCGGAACTCTTTCCAGGCACGCCTCAAATTGCATCCTTCTCGCCAAGTGTTACAGTTTCCAGGCACGCCTCGAAATGCATCCTCCTCGACCGCATGTTCCTTTTTTGCGCTATTTTCCCGTTATTCTGTTAAACTTCGTACTATATTTACCCTTATATTCTTCTGTCTACATTCCCCAACTTCACTTCATCCAACATGGAACCATCGGCCCGCGAGGTGATGAATCACTATACACAGAAGAATCAAGAAGCCCACCTTGAGAGAGCACTTGCAGGTGCATTGCAGAAGACAGCCAATCTTCATTGCCAATCAAATGATTGAACTACTCACCCAACCATCGAGTATACTGTTCAAGATAGCTAATGTCCGCGCTATCATTCTCATGATGCAGGATGATAACGATACCGATCAGGAGATTAGCGAGAACGAAACTGAAGATCTTGGAGAGTCAATCTTGTTATCCGATATCAAAGAAGACGATTTGGACAGCCAGCAGGAGGTCCTACATCTAGACCAGGCGCACCGTGATAAAATAATTCGAACTACAAGGGTTCCACCGCCAAAGAAACGGAGCAGTGCAGATACTGTCATTGCCCGCACTTCACTTCCAAATCTGCAACATCCAGCTGGAGCCAAGCCACCACCATTGCTCAAACGCCGAAAGTCAGGCATCAACATATCACGCGAGTCTGACATTATACAGGCGCTCCCGCTTCCCAAGGCTGATGGAGACCAGAATGTTCCTAAACAAAAGCACGGCGGTGGTAATCACAACGTTCCCCAACACCAAAAGGCTACTTTTGAGGTAGCGAAACTGTTCTTGGAGGCAATTGTATTCACAAAGACTCCCTGGCCAATCATTTCCGATGAGAAGTACTCGATGGTTGACGAAGCTTGGCAACTAGCCATTGAAGCTCAGGATATTCAGCGGGCATTAGCAGGTTCTCCTGTAGGTGCACCATCTGTTTGGCAATTGCCCGGTGGTCCATCTCTCAAAATCGACCTTCAAACCCGAGAAGCTGTAAGTGTGAATTCTGTTTTCTGCTCCTCGATTGGACGTATGATGATGCTAAACCCCAAAAATATTCATAGTTCAAACTAAAGATTGGCACCAATTGAGGACGTTTGGAAGATGGAGCTTGTCGAACAATTGTCCGAAGTTACCTGTTGGATTTATGATTAGAGACTGAGCTTCGAATACAGGTTAAGGAGTTCCTGTTTGACGATGCTTATCTCTCGAAGGTCATCGATGATAAGAAAGCCTGGTTCACACGGATGGAAGTGCTTGACTTAATCTACCATCAATTTTTCCTCAACACCAATAGCTTGGGGCGACAACCAACCACATCGCAATTCTTTCAACCTCTCACACCGCAGACACTAGCGCTTGTGGCCACAGCTATTCATTGTGCGCTGTCTGAGTATTCCACTGGAGAGAAGGTTACAGTTATGTTTTCTCAAGATGAATATCAAGGTAAATTTTACCCTTCCACGGTGATAGATTGAATTACTGCAGATGCCATTACACTAATCACAATTACACATGATGGGGCTGCTTCATACCCCGCCCCAACGGTGCTCCTCCGCTATAATAGGCGCTCCTCAATCCCCGTTGGCGCTCATCAGTCTAGAATGGCGCTTTGATATTTCACTCAGCACTCCATACTGCCTTTTCTCACGGTGCTCCTTCTCTAGGATGGGCGCTGCTCAATCCCCTCCTCGACCTTGAATCAGAGCACCTCTATTTCATTTCAGACTCGTTACTTCTCTCCCCTTTCCGCGCTGCTCAGCATGGATGGGCTGCTCTGCTGGATATGTGCTCCTCAATCCCCATCAGCGCTCCTTGGCCTGGATTTTCGCCCCTCAATTTCATTCTGCGCTCTGCCATCAACATCAGCACTCCCCTTGCCCACCTCGAACTCCACATCAGGCACTCCTCCTTTCCTGGTGGCGCACCTTGTTTTCCCCCGAATTTGTCATATTTGCCTTTCCAACCCCATTTTGATTCACCACTCACTAACCTCAATTCCAACCTTTTAGATATCACAAATCAAGCCAAACGACATTGGAATTCAATTTCACCCACTCGCCAGGCCGGAATCATTCCGAAATACATAGAGCTCCTCCAGCTTCTTTGCGCCGTGGATGAATTGTGTGTTGCTGCGTGTGTCGGCCCTGATGAGATGGGAGATTTAGTGGATGACATTGAGACAATGTTCGATTGCATTCCGATCGCTTGATCGGGTTAATGTTTCGGTTTTACCTACTTTCATTTTGGAATCACTCGTCATTTTCTTTGGTTCTCCTTAATGTAGCGATGCAAACAGTGAAATGTTGAATGAGATGCTGGGTACTATAGTATGATTTAGAAGTTGATAATGAACAAGAATCTATGCATCATACATGGAGGGTATTCTTATTGCTCGTGTACATTCAGATATCGCCTGCAGTCCTTCGAGTATATATCCCTAAGAACCCGGCATCTCTCACAATTAGTTTGGGATTCCCGCATTGGTTGGGCGACAGTCCCAGGTGCTCCCAAACTTCTCACAACCGCTCCCATGGTGCTTCCGTACCAGTCATCAGAGATCCCAGTTACTCCGATGGCCATCCGGAATGCCCTCCTAGGGTCTGGTTCTCTCCTGACATTGACGCTTCTAAGTTTACACTCCGCCTCCTCTCAGACACTCCTGGAGGCTTCCAGTGACTAAAATCCATTTTGCTGATGGTGGCTGAGACCTTCAAAAGTTTTATCGACAAGATGACACATGGAACCGATTTCAAACTTGTCACCTAATTGCATGCCGAAAATTCGAATCTCACCCACGAGTATCTGAACACCAGTATTGACGAGTTAGAAAAGCGATGGAATATCCACCTTGTGCCGTATGATACCTTAACATCCAGAGCAAAACCATCAAGTAATGGCCAACTCTCCTACTGTGCATGGACTTTTGGGATTTTTGATGAATCCCATCTGTATAAGACTAAAAACAGTGTGGGCTGGCAAATTGTGATGAATGCGAAGATTGGATTCAAACTTCAAGTCACAGCTACACTGGGATTCCATTTACTCTATGACTGGTGTTTTCACACGATATGGCTGTTTTCAGGCCCGTCTGAAGATCCAGAGAATGATACTGTGAGGGAACAGCATGTTGCTCAGGCATTGTATTCCCCTGTGAAGAGTTTGATGCATGCTATTTGGGCTAAAGATGAAGAAGCTCAACAGGATGCAGCGGAAAGGATGATTCAGATTGCACAGCCATGGACGATCATGCGGTGGTCAGAATTGACACTTGCCAATGAAAAACCACTCGTCCGGAAACCAAAGGAGAACGCACACCTCATTGATCTCGAGTGGACTGAAGAAGAGCAAGAACATCTGAAAACCCTGGTGGAGACGTACACTTCGCTGGGTGCTTCTGGAGCATGGAGAGTTCATAGATGGCGGCCAGCATATTTCTCGTTAGTGTTGGAAGACACCGAGGATCGCAACAACGTGTCTGGACAATGGCACAATGAATGGCCACTCGATATTTGGGTGGAATTTCGGATTTTCCGATGACTGAGAGAGACGTTTTCGCCACTGCTTGTCAAGGAGCCTGCAGAGTATCCCGAACCTGACCAAGACAACGTATCCAGAGAGACGCTCCTTCCAGAAGAGAGAATCGAAAATGCACTGCCCAATGCACCTGCTCCACAACAGACTGTGCTATTTTGTCCTCTTCCTGGCCAAGTTCGTCATTTGAAGTGGTGGCTAATGAAGTGTTTTACGGATAATGTGGGTATATTCGACATCTATGCCGAAATGAGCCATGATGAATGCACAGACATGCAGCTCAAATTCCAGGATTCACGAAATCCCTCTGTATTCATAACCACATCCAAAGTAGGAGGGACAGGTCCAAATATTACAGCTGCAAATCATGTAATATTAACTCAGAAATTTTGGGTATTGAATGAGCTGCGGCAGGCATTTGCACGAGTAGTCTGGTTAGGGCAAAACCGGGTACCACACACATAGGTACTGGATACAGTTCCTGGTGGCTGTGTTAACCACGCGAGGGATCTCCCCAAATAATCTGTAGTTGCGCAAAAGAGAGTCCTGCATGGCTTGATGAGTCGACAAAACATCACAACCTCGATGATATAGCAGATTCTGGAGGCTCGTGAGGAGCATATGAAACGGCTGACAGACAATGGAGACACGTTGCAGTCTGATGAACCATTAATCTTAGAGTATTAGACACTTCATCAAGGTATGCCTCTTTAGACATTCAAGCAACATAATCTTCTTAACTGATAGAAATAGTCAAAAAGGTTGTTTGTAAGGGACACTATACTGCAGAGATGAATCTTTCTCTCTTCAATGTTGAAGTGAATTAAAGTTCTGATGCTGGAATTGTTGTATCTTGAATTAGAACTGGCTAGAGTGGGATTTCATTGGCGTTCTTGTTTATTATTAATGACCATTCGAGATGAAGTCAATTGATACGCAACATATGATGTTCCGCCGTTGGCCTATTGCCTGATAAATAGCATGAATCAAATTGTGAGAATGATGCAGCAAAGGCCTTCACTCAATCATCAGTTGCAAATTTGAGGTGCACCGGAAGCCTGAAGCCACGTACGGATTTCAAACGAAAAAGCAAAATTCATCCACTTTCAGGTACACCACAGTCTCTTCGGCAAATGTCATATGATTCGTTATGACAGATCGAGCACTGCATATCTGCCAATCACATTTAGTAATTAGACAGTCTAGGTGATATTGAAGTACTTATGTCTGAGTATGAGTCATGGCTTGCTTATTTGTGGCAAAGCGGGAGCTTTTGCACCCATATTATTCGAAGTATACGTGTACCGGAACCTCAACCTTAGGCCAGCAAATGCTCCGGCTATGCCACAAATATCCTGACACAGGAACTCAATATCGCTTAGACTGTCTGTATGCCAAATGGGAAAGGCAAATATGCAGTAATCGATTGGTCATAACGATATGTGCCCAGGACTCTCTGGTGCACCAGAGAATCCAGGGCATATCTTCATGACTGATCTCGCACTGCTTATTTGCCTTTCCCATTTGGCAATCAAACCAGACTTGGCGATATTGAGTACTTGTGTCAAAATATAAGACATAGGCCCACTTATTCGTGGCAAAGCCGCAGCTTTTGCTGGCATTTCATTGAAGTTCTGGCTCACCTCTGATCCGCATTCCAGAGAGTCGGAAGCTGAGACATGGCTCGGGTATTTTTGGCTCAAATGTCGTTTCCACTGCTGGGGTTTACCTGGCCTATAATTGAAGATTATTCACAACTGAGATCTTCAATCCTTTCCAGAATGAGTTTCTTGAATATGTATGAAGCCAACTTTGACAAGCTGCGAGTCATTATGGATGTTACCATTCCAGCCCAGGCACGCCTCAAGAGCGACAAATAAGCCACTGAAGCGCGTATACTTGCAGTACGTAATGCACTTTGAATAGTGTAGTTTGCTTCATTCTCATGATGTTTTCTTCGACTTTGAATTAGTGGACTCGGTGCAGACAGATCTATTAAGACACTTCACCATGAGGTGCAGGTGGCTTATCCCGCACCGCACCTGCTAAGATATGAACCTATGCTTGATCATTTTATTGAATGCCGCCGCTAACATGCCTTCAACTGTCAGCTCTGAGTCAACTCGCCGTTGGAGGAAGGTTGCCACTGCGCAACTAAACCATAAGTGCACAAGCCTGGCTAATTAGTTACCCCATTTAACTTGATATTGACTAAGTAGTATGTTTGGACCAATGCTTCCAAATCCTAAAATATCTTCCGCAAGTTTGGGCTCTGTCAAAAGAGCTGTGGAAGCGTAAGACCAAGAATCTCAGAAAACTGATTCTGCTCAGCGACTCTGCAAGATGGCCGGAAACTCCCACTCACCCATGTACCGCACTTACTCAAAGAGGCCTAAGTTCTCAAATCATTGAATCAAGACTTCACTGTATTCTGACAAAATGTATGTTTGAGCCGCCAAAACTCATATCCGAGAAGAGATTATAGGGACCAATTTCCTTCGAGAGAAGCTCTGAGAGAGAGAATCTTGAAAGCTTGAGTAATGAGAAGACAGCTCCGAGAGAGACAATCTTGAAAGCTCGAGTTATGAGAAGACAGCTATGAAGAGCACAATTCACTGTCAGAGTAAGATGCACCTGCAATCCTCAGCCATTGAATCCAAGCATAACCATTCCAGCTTCGGTGCACCTCAATCTCTCGGAACTGCATGCATGCAACCATCATTCCTCTGCCCGCCGTGACATGACGTCCCACTATACATTCATACAATTGTGGAATATCACTTTCAACCCCAATATTTATTTTAAGTCAACTTTGTAGTTGTGAGATTCATAATGAATGTGTGATTTAATGGTGTGCAATTTAATGGTGTGCAATTTACTAGATATTAGGCGCAAAATCAGAATGCTAGTGAGAATTTATGACCCATTTGTTAGCGATCTTGGCATTGATGATTGCTTGAATCAATAAGATTACCCCTGAATTATCCATTGTACATTATCATATTTTCTCTACACCTATATCTCTCCTTTGTGTACCAAATTCTCTCCCTCTTCCATTAACTACTGCAACATTGTTGTGAAGGCTAATCTGCAGACAGGGCCCAGATGAACGCATGAAAGAGGAGTTATGCTTACGATATTGCCTTATTCACCGCTAACTTAGCTACAGCATCCTAATACAAGAGAATATCGTGAAAATAAATGTGTCCTTCCGGCTGATAAACGACCTATGGGGAATTCTATTTCTCATCGTTCGATAAAAAACTCCAGTATGAACCCTCCCAGCTCAGATGTCACTGATAAGGTCCCAACCAAATCTATCGAGTTCTGTATATTCTCAATGCTTCACCAATTTCTACGCTCTACGGTCACCGCAAATGCTCGAACTTCATCCGCAAAAAATATATCTCTCCGGGCAGAATGGCTCCGTCAGAGTGGATGCGCTCCGTCAGAGCCATCAGAGACACCCCGGTGGCGGATTACTCCGCTCCTTGCCTCAATACCACATGTCGCGATTCATATCGCCCTCCGATCGCTGTTTCTCAGTTTCTTCTTGCTCTGTCGGTCTCCTATTTTAAACGAACGCTCTGGCGTTGTGGCCAACTGTGACTATACGTCGGAATAGGTTCATCGGGTACGCGCTTGCATCAGGGTTGCAATGTGATGGGTGACGCTGCGAATATCTCGCCTCGCGTTCCTGCTACCTGGGCGCAAAATGCAATTCTCTCTTTACTAATAATACGGGATTGCAATATGATGGGTGACACTGCAAAAATCACTCCTCGCGTTCCTTCTACCTGTGCGCAAAATACAATTCTCTCTTTACTAATTATACGGGATTGTAAGGAGATGTGTGACGCTGCGAATATCTCTCCTCGCGTTTCTTCTACCTTGGTGCAAAATTCAATTCTCTCTTTACTAATTATACGGGATTGCAATGTGATGGGTGACACTACAAAAATCACTCCTCGTGTTCCTTCTACCTGTGCGCAAGATACAATTCTCTCTTTACTAATTATACGGGATTGTAAGGCGATGTGTGATGCTGCGAAAATCTCTCCTCGCGTTCCTTCTACCTGCGCGCAAAATGCAATTCTCTCTTTACTAATTATACGGGATTGCAATGCGATGGGTGACACTGCGAAAATCTCTCCTCACGTTCCTTCTACCTGCGCGCAAAATGCACTTCTCTCTTTACTAATTATACGGGATTGCAAGGCGATGGGTGACGCTGCGAAAATCTCTCCTCGCGTTCCTTCTACCTGAGCGCAAAATGCAATTCTTTCTTTACTAATTATAAACATCATTCCAAGTCGCCAGATCTATGTGGCTATTGACAATCCATCACTCCTTCCGTCCGTCTCCTGTCTTACTACTAGTAGCTATCTCCGGAATTATGTGCACGCAGCCAACGATGATTCCCACGCTGAAAACTTGCAAAGCAACGGCTGCCGGTGCTTTTCTCCCTTCTACAAATTTCGAGACGGGATCCAAGTTACCCGAGTTTTCCTGTATTGGGGTGAGCGCCAGAGCTAACCAGTACTCAACGAATGCTGTATCCTCGTTTTGGAGCTTGATTTTGAATAGTCGTTGCAGTTGCCAAGGGAGACGCCCATTCAGCGCGCCATAACACCTCCCCGGGCATTGTTTTACCTACACCCAGTCGTTCCGTCGATCCCCTCCGCGCCAGCTCTGGCTTCCTGTGCATCGACACATCTGAGATATGCGTTCACCTTCTAAACCCTCAACTTCAATCTTAATACCATGGTAAATACAGAGCTCCATTGAATGCAGTTGTTCATCCGATATATACGTCTTGTTACGACTCTTACGCTTTATATACTCCTGTGTGCCACTGTATATTGCCATGCGGTGCGTTGCGTCTTGCGTATTGTCGAGTAATGCTCTGAAGTCTTTGATCATAGCGTCAGGATGCTTTCCATCACGGCAGTTTTGGGGTCCCATGAATTCGGGCTTCACATCTGACTGGGGGCTCTGGGGGGCAGCCAGATCAGCACCGGAAGGGAGGACTGTGCAGGCGGCAGACAGACTCAACGCGTCGCATCGTATCCAGTCCCGCATCCGGCATTGCTCGCACTCCCACTCCTCTTAACCGTCTTGAAAACCTGCCTACCCCCATACCGAATACAGAAGCCCGCGCAATCATTTCAAATCCACTGCGAACGCGAGCTACAGAAAGGAATCAGAGACAGAGGCTGTGGCAATTGCAACCGCAGGCGGTGTCTACACCTCGATCAGTGGTCTCCGGAAGTCGCACCATCCATCGATTTGGTCACTCCGACATGATGCGTCTTGTATTTGCAACGGGCAGGCTCCTGGAGCTCCACATGTGGAACAAACGGCCGCATATGAGTGCAAGCCACTTGGAGACGTTAAGTTGTACAACGCGACGCGTTGCAAAAGCATTAGCTGAAGCCCCACACTGGTAGATAATAGAGACGTACTGGAACACCGCAATGCAGCAAAACAACATTTGGTCAATAGCATTTGAGGCACGCACAAAGGAGATCTTGAAAGAGGTATGC
>Ga0307514_10001343_pt1 | contig 31222 bp, 37 predicted proteins | sample 16_EM_MG_FD_203088 | JGI IMG/M metagenome (GOLD analysis project Ga0307514, IMG submission 203088) | Populus trichocarpa ectomycorrhiza microbial communities from riparian zone in the Pacific Northwest, United States - 16_EM | ecosystem: Host-associated > Plants > Roots > Unclassified | place... | reverse complement strand
TGGATTCTACACTCGGCCTGGAAAGTTGAGCACGGTGCTTGTCAGAGATAGGGGCCACTTGGGTCACAGGTTTTCGAGAGTTCTGATGAAGAATTCTGCCAAAAGTTCTCTTGTCTGCGCCGCAGTCTGCTCGAGAAAGCTAGATGGTGCTCCGAACTCGGGATTTAGAGTCGTTGACAGCGATTTAGAAGGCCATCGTTAGGTTGGATGCGCCAATACATAGTACGCGAGCTCGCAACAGCGAACTTGGATACGCCTATTCATATGGCCTTGGGATCGAAAAACGCAGTCAGCGCAGCAGCAGACCCTTCAAGGGGTTGAAGCAATCATGCGAGTCGATAGCCACCGTAGCTGTAATCGTGCCGGCTACAACCACGCGTTGCGATCGCCTGGTTGCCCCAGCCATGTTTACGAGCAACCAGGGGGTTGTACCTTCCCGTTCGCCCATACACTCTAAACGCAGTGGCACATTTTCCTTTGACGATCCCCGGGCCCGCTCTCACAGTGTTGGACAGCTCCCAGCGCAACTGTTGATACATGGGAAATCGCGGCCAGCTTGTTCAACACTGCGCTCTCACCTATCGATGCAGTTAGTAGGTTTAGAACTGGGCCGATGGCTCACCCAAGACAGACATACCCAACTTCGCGCCCTGGTGCAGCCACAATGAGGGGGAGTCAATATACCGGTATCAAATTCTTAGAGTGGACGTGTCATCTGCCGCATAAGATTGAGGCGTGCTGAAAGCTGCGGGATCATTGTCGTGGACATAAAAATAGCATTCGGTAAGCCAGCGCCTGGGAATTGGACCCGCGCAAAAGTTTTGTTTTTTCTGCAGGACAGAAGTAAATGGAAAAAAACGATAAAACCCGGGACTCTGAGACTGTAGAGGTTGATTGAGTGGGCGCGGGTCAAACAAAGCTTCAGCCGCACGGGGCCTCTTGGTGGGGTCGAGGGTCAGGAACATAATACTCATGAAGGCGGTGACTTCTTCGGCACCATCGCTGTAGATTATTGGCCCACTGAACTTGGATTCAATCGGTGCCAACTCAGTCCCCCCCCACAACTGCGCGCTTCAACATGCCTGGAGATGATGAAGGTGAATAAATTGGAAGGTATTGGAGTGCGTTTGAGATCGTGGTGCTTCTTTCGAGTCCCATGTTGTTTCAGCGCAGCACCGTCGTGGTCTTGGCCGGTACGTTGAATCATCCGTGCAAGATGGACGACATCGCGAGATATCTCATCCATGCCTTCGGGAGTAAAAAGCCAATGACCAGTTGCAAGCTTGTACATCTTTGGGAAGGAGTTGTGTGCGCGGAAGGTCGTTCAGGTGTTTTTCTTGGGGATGGCTGCAGAACATTCAACTTTGATGGTTTGTCCATAGTTAGCATCGTGTAGACGCACCATGGCCCTGATCGGCGATAACCGAAAACGAGGGGGCGAATGGGCTGGGTAAACCGGACGCTGGTCGGGCGTGACCGTCTTTAAAAAATCGTAAACCATGAACAGCTCTTCAATGAGTATGTGCGTGATGACGTTGTCTTCATCAGAGGGTAAGAGGAGGGCATTTCCAGGCTTCGAGTCTGTCAGAAAGTCAGACCGACCAATAACAACGGCGAAGGATGCATAGAATATATCAGAATAAATGACCTTGCATTCGTCGTGCAGGTACTCCGGGCCCCTCAGAACGTCCTTCGTCAGGCGCAAGATAAATTCGAGAGGGAGTCATGGGTCGTCGAGTTCACGTTGCAAACTCGGAACGCTGTACCTGAGCACGTCGGTGACGAAGCAAATCTGTTTGCCAGCAAACATGAACTCACGCAAGAGATGGATGACCTGTTTGAAACCGTGATGAAGAGGCGATGCGTTTGTGACTTTTCGAAGAATTTCAGGTTCTTCAAGTCGTCCTGCCTCGATTTCCCTCGATGCGTGACCTGATAGGACTTAGATGCGATCGTCTCTGTTCACTCGAATCAGCTAGTTGTCAGTGATCCGATGTCCACACGCACTCGCAATCCCTTGCCAGCCGCACGGTCGAGAATCCACCCCACCCAAGCTTTCTGGTGATGATAAACCATGTACCATCGAAGGCCTCGCCAAGTCGCAGCGGGCAGAAGCCACCGCATTCATCAGCGGTCGATGTAAGGTCCTCCTCAGATCACTTTCGGGCTTTCGTATCTGGCCAGGTCGCCATACTGTGCGAAGAAGGCTGGGGGACATTCTAGATGAGGTGTTACCGAAGTGGCATGAGGCTTTTCGGACGGGTGAGAGTACAGACAAGTAGGGTGCTTGAGAGATCTGTTCTGAAATAATGCGGGATGGAGAACGTGAGAGAGGATAGGGCCTCAAGGCGGTCAAGCCTCTCAAGGCCTCGAGTTCAACGTTCACTTGTTTACCTTTGTTTGTAGCCAATCAGAACGTGAGAAGCTTCACTTTGCTAGCGGATGTCGGGGATTGCCTGTCCCTACCACCCTCAGCCACCGGTTCTCGTTCGAAATGAGGGGTTGAGAAACCTCGAGCGCTGGTGGTTTGCGTGGCTAGCCTACTGTCACAACATCGAAGGTCGAATCCATTTTACCTCGTCCCCATAACCTCCACCCTCCCGGGTATCTTTCACATCAAACAATCGAACCAATTCCTCCAGTCGAGCTAGTGTGCAACGCTGTCGGCGGGCAAACGAATAACCGACGCTTAACTCCAGCCGAGGGAGGCTAAGACTAGGCGTGGGCGCGTTTGTGAACCCGCTCATACTTAGTCGAACTCGTCCATCCCGCTCAATTCGTTCAGCTCCCCTCATTCTTTGCACACCTTACCGTGAGCGATATATTTCGCCTCTGTGATTAGGGAGATCGAGGCTCCAGTTTGAGTCCCCACTGGTCGAACTCCACTACGTAAAAGTTCCTCCGTATACTTAGTAGGCGTTGCTAAACCTGTTTCTAACGTCGGCTGTTCGGTTGTGTACCCGCCGAGAGAAAGAACTGGAGGGGACAAGGTTTTTCGCCCAGCATCCAACTTTTCCCACTGCGTCCAACACTCGGGGCCAGAGTCAGTTTTGCGGTGGGCAAGACTGCGCCAGCGAGAGCGCCCCGGGATGTTTTATGGATCTCCAATAAACGTAACATAGGTGAGGAGCATGACTCGACCAAGTAGAAGCAGCACAATCTGTGGCAGCTTTCCATTAGGAGGTAGAAACACCAACGATGCAGACCTTCCGTTGGCGGTCACCACATTGCTCTATCAAACTGTCCGCCTGCTGTATCCCCAACCATCGACAAACATGGGAAGAACAGAGGCTGCCAAACCCGCATAGAGAATGTCTGCAGCCGTATCAATCTCCGTGAAAGGTCTGCCTCATGTTGGAAACATAGTAGAGACCACTGGTGAGGAAACGCATGCATGGATCGTTCCGTTCATCGCGTGCCGGTTCCAACTTGGATTGCTCTTCAATCATGAATGTGGAGCTCACAGACGACTCACTAAACACTGTTACAAAAAGAGCTGGGCAAAACGGACCAATCTCTGGGACGCTTGCTAGTATCCGAAAATTCGAAGATCAATTTTCGGGAAGAACTCAGCGTTACTCGAAAGTAGACGTCTCCGCCACCATGGTAGTATAGTTTTCGAGTCGACCCCTTGTGTGGTTGAGGTGCTGTGCGTCGATGAAGTTGGAGAGTCCGAGTTCGAAAAGAAATAAACTAGTATAGATCGGGAAAAAGCGTCCGCGCCGACCTTGGCGAAAACCGCAAAAGACGTTTCAGCGCTAATGGAACACGACGCCACGTTATTTGTCAACCTTCCGCCTGACATTCTGCTGCAGGTGTTCGGCGAATGCGATGTCTTTGACGTTCTGAACCTCTCCTCAGTGTGTGGCCAGTTCTGATGAAACTCGTCTCCCCCTGTCTCACCGTCTCATCTCAGACGTGCAAGCGGTTGCGACAAGCTACCGAGGAACACCAGACGTGGTTGTGCCAGGCTAAACGGCTCCAGATCCCCATTCCAAACGGTCCAAATCCGTCAAAGGCGGAACTCAAGGATCTGGTCATCTCTCGGGCCAGGGTTGACACGTGCTGGATCAAACGACGCTCGGGATATCTAAGACCACGCGAACTCACCGCGAATGCACCTCTCATTTCCTCACACTACCTTCCCGGTGGAAACTTCGTAGTCCTGCTCTATGAATCTGGGTCCATAGATTTGAGGGAGGTCCAGGGTGAAGACGCCGGTGGATGGAACCTCGTGCGTGTTGCAAGATATGAACAGCGGGATGTTCACGATAGACCAGCGCCCCTGAGTGAACTCCTCACGAAAACAAGTTATGGGTCTCCCGTCCTTGCATACACAAACGAGGCCGGCAATAAGTATGTACATGTCTCATGGACCAGGAATGTTGCCACCGCTGATTGCGAGATTGTAGGCTCTTCGTTTTCCTCATTGATCATATCTCACAAACGATTGAGAAAGAGCAAGTCGTGGATATCAGCAATCACGGGAGTTTGGAGGTGTGGGAGATACTGGCGACACAGAACAAGATCATCTGCTGCCGCCAGGAGCAGGAAGGGTGGGGAATCCTCGTGGTACAGCTCAGCGGTCCAAACACGATCCAAAAACACTTCATTCTACAGTCCCTTGCGGTATAGTGATTTCCATACGACCTGCTCCTCCAACTTACAACTTGTCTAGGCCATCGAGGATTATGATTTTTCCATGGTGCGGTTCTTCTCCGTGCCCGGAAACGGCATCGTAGTAACCCACCTGGACGGAATTCGCCTGTACCATATCCCCGAACTCGAATCTGTGGACGATGGCTCAGTTCTCTTCCCAGTTTGGTCTTGGTCAGGAGAATCCACTCGTTACGAGGGTAGCGTCTACGATATAGGCTCGCGATTTCCAATACTCCACATTCAAGGATCGTCCAACATACACAAGCTCGAATTCGGCCTGGGGTCTGGTTTCCCAGTGGTACTGAGGCACACCATCACCGCAGGACAGTCAGTTCATTGCGAACCTGATGAGGATGAGTGGCAGAAACTCTTTTTGAAGGGGAGGAAGGGGGTGTGCCTTCACCAGGTCTTCAACCCTCCTGCGATGGTATTCTACACTTCGTTGGTGGGGAGAGAGGATATCACGGGGGTATTTCGCATCTGTACAAACGAATTATTTGATATCTTGGGTGTGTTAGATTTGTGGAGCATGGACCTGGACGAGGGAACGGGGAGACTCTTACTCGGTGTAGATCTTCCCGGGAGATACCCTTACCAGCAGAGATTATGGCTTGTGGATCCTTTGGTTTGACAGGTGGTTCGTACGCGACAGTTGTGACTAATATAGGGTACGCGTCGCGTAGAAAGTCTGCACGTGTCTAGACCAGTAATACCTAATACCTACAAAGACATTTCCAAAATCAGAACAAGGCGGGCCCCGCCTCCCCCGTTGCGCTATAAGTATTTAAGTATCAGTGCTACCGGTCAAAAACCCTCCACCCACCTCTTTCATCGAACCCAATCCCACTGCCAGCACCCCCAAGATGGCACCGCAATCGTTCCCACAAGAAATGGTCGACCAGGTCATCGACGAGTTCAGTAAAACGGCCAGGTGGGATGGAGATTGTACCCCCAACAAATGTGCATTGGCATCCCTCTCGATGGTTTCCAGAGCGTGGAGAGGACGCAGTCAAAAACACCTGTTCTCGGTCATCAACTTTCGAGAGCCCTCGTCGATGGACATTACCGATGCCGACTTGGCCGACTTGCGTCAGGTCCTCTGTTTTACCAGAGACCTCGAAATCAATGGACGAGGCTTACAGGAGACCTTGTCTCGTCTCGACCCCGTGACGGTAAAACTCCTCCGCTGTTTCGAAAAACTGGACCGCCTATCCCTCACCGAATGGGACTCGGAGCGGCTTGGTGCTCAACAGCTTTCCACCTGTTTCCGTCACTTCGGCAACACCGTGATCGACCTCACAGTAGAAGGAGGGATGAACGCGGAGTCGTTGATCTTCCTCACCTCGATGTTCCCACGATTGCATGGGCTTCAAATCACCGTCATCGAAGAAGAGACGACAGGGATCATCTCAAAGGAGGAACTCCCCGAAACGGGGTGCTTCCAGGGATCCCTTTACCTCTCGGGGCTCCCCGATCACCACGACTTCCTCGTCTTCCTCGCATCCAGTTCCCCGAAGTTCAACACAATCTGCGTGGACAAGTGCGAACTCGGTGACGGGGTGGGGGAGCTACTCGATTCGTCTGCCGCTACGCTCGAGTCGTTGAGTCTCCAGATTGACGGGGACGATCCTTGGGGTGAGTTCCCGGACATTTGGAACCGGATTCTGGACTGATATTGGTTTATGCAGCGAATCCGACTTCACTCTCCAAGTGTACCCAGTTACAGCAGGTTTTTATTGTCCATCCATGGTCCGAGGCAACCGCTTCGCTACTCCAGACAATCCGTTCACCATATCTGGAAAAAATCGTGATACATTCCGACCTCTGGTCCCACGACAAGTTGTTCAGGGAAGAGGATATAGACGTGTGGAGGAGGGCAGATGGTGAACTGTGCGAGGCCTATAATCAATGGGCCAAACACGTTACAGGGAAGATAGAAGTCACCTTAGATTTACAGGAGCCAAGCCCTGGTTATTTGTTGAAAGGATTCCAAGAAGATCTCAAAAGGTTTCTCCCTCGGCTTATCGAGAAGGTCGCAATGACTATTGGATACTAGACGTAGAATGCGGAAGAGAATCAATTCCTTAAAGGGAGGTTCGCAATGTTACCGGGTAGTTGACCATAGATATACTTCGGGCCACTGTATTCAACTTAACAACCATCTGCTAGCGCATTAGTCTACATTGAACGTTTGCAGGGCCGATGATTACCTGCTCTTACCGTCCTTAGCCTCCAGCTCGCGCCCCAGATCCCAGGAGTTCGTCAATGGGATGAAAACATTGAGCGGCGGTGGTTCGCGAAAGTGGAGAGGAATATGGTGGAGTGTAGACGACCATGACAACTTTCAATCCCTTTGGTCCCCCTGCGCCACACGTGGCCTAATGGTGATAGAACGAACGGCTGGACCTGAGCTTGGAACGTATCATCCATCGCCATCTCCAATGGGCTGTAATCCGCTGGCGTCATGGGTGAAAAATAAGACGCCGGAAAATCAGGTTCAGCTACTGTTACGGCCGAATCCACCTTGCCTAGTCCTCCCATACCCTTTGGGGTATCTTTTGCATCAAACAATCGACCGAAACCCCCCAGTCAATCGACAATGCAATCCAGCTTGGAAGAAGCGCCCAATCTGTCCCCAGATGTCAGGTCCGCGTGATGGCAATCCGTTCCCTGAAGTCCGTCGATAACGCCGGCCGCCGATGTACACCGTTGAGCGTGACCTGCTTCATCCAGCTTACTATTCCAACGAGGGCTCCGGAGATGTTAGCCCCACAATCCCAGTACGCCCACTTTTCCGTGATGTCACAGATCGAGGAGACCGTGGATTCAGGGAGCCGAATAACGGCCATCTTCCCGACCGACAGGAGCTTGCATGTGGGCTCTAATAAAGCATTTGTGTAGTGGTCCGGAAGGAATGATCGTGAAGATGAGGTTGCCCAATCGTAGATCTAGAGGAAAGTGCTCCAATACAGTATGAAGCTGGTCCGTTCCATGTTGGAAGGTCCGAGGGAGCTGGAAATGTGGGGCTATGGAAGAGGTGAGAAAACGCACGTATGTGGCGTTCATTTTGCCGTATGTCGGTTCCAGCTTGGATTGCATTTCGATAACGAGCGTCGAGCTCACGGCCGAGAATTGACTCATCATACTTCTTCACATAGTTACTTCTTCACATAGTCGTGCCAGTCGATCGGTTAGATTCCCGCTGGTAAGGTAAGCAGCGTAGCAGTCAGCTCGTGCGTCTTTGCTCCTCACGAGAGAAAGAAGGTGCGTAGTGCATGCTGAACACCGACGGACCAATTGGGCATGGGGCGTATCCGGTTCACAACGTCATATCCTCACCTGTCGGGGCCTACATTCACATATCCACTCGGGGTGGTGCCCTCATGGTTCACCTATCCTCCGAGTGACGTGCAAAGAGCGGTGGGGAGGAGACAGTGTCCGGTGGGCACAGCAAGGACTTTGTGGTGAACGCTTGAGGGTATCCCGTTTCAAGTGATGGTGAGGGTTACAACGAGACATAATTTTATCAAGTGATCGGGAGGCGGGTTGCCAACACCTCGGCACCGGGAGGCATTACTTACGGTCCACCGACCGACCAAACAGCCGCTATATGAGCAGAAAACTCGATGACCAAGATATAGCACTAGATACAATGGGTACGATAAACTAACAGACATCTGCGTCGTGATACAGATCCTCTTCGTCCTCATCTGATGATCCCTCCGAGAGTGAGGCGAAAGCCGCAGCAAATAGCGAGTCTCCTTGGAGAGACCTGGCTTTTCGCGAAAGGTGGTCTCGTGGCTTACTCGTTGGTGCTTCATCATCGTCTTCCGAATCATCTGTCGGGGATGGCTGTTTCCTCCGGTAACGACGTTTCTTTCCTCCCGATGGGTGGGGAGTAGGACGGTCGAGCGCTTTCCACTTGGTCGCTAGGTCGCTTTCGAAGTCGTAATCGTATGAAATGCATTTCATCCCCCAGACAACTATTTGCTGTGTGTGGAACCCAATCATGCGTCAGTGTTTCGTGGAGCGGATGACGGAAAGTATTATCATACTTCCTCTCCGCGATTGAAAGCTTTGCGAATGTCGTTCTGCAGCTGTTCCGCCAAGGCTCTCCTGATGTTTCGAGGCTTTATCAATTCCATCTTGGCCATTATCTGTGCTTCGGTTGGCTCCTCCCCAAGGGAAGCACGAAGCGCAATCCGGGCAAGAGAACGATTCGCATGCAGCGTATACCCGAAGAATCTCAACCAAATCGTTTTCGTCTGTGCGAGAAATATGCTATCAGTAATAAGCCTCGAAACCGGTATGAGGCTACTGTACCCTGTCGGGCAGCTCACGCCACTCTTTTTTCGCAATACCTTCGAGCTTGGTGAACGTGTACTGGCCAAGGTAGACGCAGCCCTTGTCCGCGTGACGCGCGAAAGTTCGATATACGATCGGGTTCCCTTGTGGGTCGCAGTGATCATTCTTCTCATCCAACCGGAAGAACAACCCCGGCCAACCAGGCTCTGGTGGCATGAACGGGTTATGATCGAAGTTCCCGTGCAAGAAGTTCCGGTAAGGATGGCGCGCCTGTGCTTCCTTCCGGATTCTTGGGAAGGAGGTGACCGATTCACCTCCATATATACTGGCAATATTCATTCTGGTGACAATCCCCTTGTCGTGGGTGATCCTGCTCCGATCCACATCGAAAGGTAGGCCGAGTTGATCCAAACGGGCATGAAGTAGTTTCCTGTCCTCCCCGTAGCTTTCGACCTTTGCGTCTCTGTGCGGCTTCCACTTGTAGCCCCCGGATGAAGACTACGGGACAGAAAGAACAGGTTATGCGAGCCTTCCAAAACCTTGGCCGAACCTCGTACCGATTGCTTGGAGGGGCCTACAACCTTGCCGGAGACAGCCAGTGCCTTCGAAGTGGTGGAGTCCTTCGATCCAGATGGACGATCGCTTGCGGGTTTTGGTCGTTTTCCGGGAGTTTCTCCACCAGGTGGGGGCACTATAATCGGCAACGTGAGGAAGGCCAGGAGGTCATCCGCAATGCGCGCACCTTTCATTCTCCTCTTTGGAGTCACGGAGGAACCTTGAACGACTGCCTCGTCAGCATCGGAGTCGTCGATTTCCATTGGGTTATCGACGGAACCTGCGGGTGGGAGATGTTGTATTTGTCCCGGTTCCTCCTTTATTGTTATTGATGTTGATGCTACCGGGGTGGCCGGTACGAGTACTTGACTTGGAGGGTGAGTAACATCCTGTTGCAACACCTCGTTGAGAAAGAATACGATATTAACGAAGCCGGGGAAAACCTAACCTTGCTCTGCGTCTCGGGTATCGTTTCTCGTTCTTGAGCTTTGGTTGCTGGCAACGGAGTGGGTGCAGCTTCGGTGGTTTCGACCGCCACCTGTTGGGGGCGGTCCGTGCTCGTCCCCGCCCCTTCCACAGCCAATATGAACCTTTTCCAGTTCTCGCTAAACCTCTGCTCCTGCGGCACCATAAACTTCCGTGTCATCTGAGAATGCGGAGCTAGAAGCTGCTTCAAATCCATGCCCAACCCGATTAAATCCTGCAGTCTTTCCAAATCCGTGTTCGCTTGTAAAAGCGATTCAAACGCATGGTGAATGAGCTCCCCGACCCTTTCAGAGGCTCGTTGGTCGGTGGACATTGCTGCTGGCGTTTGTGAAGGCATAGTGAAAGCTTAGCACGTGGGGAAATACAGCAGGCCTAATTCTCTCCGTTTTCCTGGACACAGCCAGCGCCCATTGTGGATCGTCCGCGAGAGATTGAATACTGATTTGGTGCAATGTAATATTTTTCGAGGCGCGGGGACCGAAGGAACGCCAGCATACATTCAACACTCATATCTTTTGGTCTCAAACTAATCCGCATCTCTGTCGAGGTCGACAACACTGCCATCGCGGCAGAGGGAATTGAACATCCGCTTTTATGTAATTTGCCCCACGATGCACTTACACCGCACCAAAATACACCAACGTTCTACAGATCCTGCAAAAAATGAAATAGAAGAGAGGAAGAAGGAATGCGAAGTGGGGAGGGACTGGGGGAACGAGGGACGAGGGGAGGGTGCGATTAACGGGTGATACGCTTATGCCACAATAGAAAAAAAGATATAGGGACAAGGACAACAAGCTCGAAAACGTACACGTGAATACGACTTCATGACGGTGTTGACAAGGATAGGCACAAAGAAGGGGAAAGATGTGGAAAATGAGTATATGCATGTGCTATCTGTATTGTGGAGATGGAAGTCATCGGTGGCTGTCCAGGTGGTTGGCGGGGTGTCAGCGCCTTCGATTGGGTAACATGTTCTTGGTCCTTGGCCGTGTTGGTGTCTCGTCATTGGGCGGCAATGACCTCACTCTTATCGACGAGGACCCAGGACGAGATCCTGACGTCGAAAGCATCTGCGCCCTCACCTGCCTCGCCAGATCCTCCCGAGCCTTGGGGTTTCCTCTGCTCCCAGAGTCACCCAACCCACTCAGAACGCTCCCACCACCCCTACTTGAACCAGCACGGGACCCAGACGGTGGTTCCTCGTCTTCATCCATCCTCTCGTCGGGGTCCCGATCACTAGGCGCGACTTCGAGCGAGTCTTGATCCATGACATCCATCATGACTGCCTCCTCCTCTTCGTATTCGTCGTCGTCCGTGGTGTCTTCGTAGAACCCATTTGGTGGCTCTCCAACCCAATCGGACACTTCTTTGAGCTCCCGAGTCCCATCCTCGTTCTCGATTTCCTCTGTTCCGAAGTCCCAGACATCCAAGACGGTGGCATCTTGCCGGTTGCTGGCAGCTACGCACCACCGACCCTCGAATACGACTTGCCAGACACCTACGATTCCAGTGAGGAGATCTCGAACGACCGATCCGTCCCTGATATCCCACATTTTGAGGGTACCGTCAGAACCACTGAGAACCTTGAACTCGTCGTGTTGGAAACAAGTGATGGCACCGTTGTGGGCAGCGAGCGTGTGCTTCATTTCACTAGTGTCAGGGTCCCAGATGCGTAGCGTCGAATCTGCAGCTGCAGAGACCAGATGCGAGGCAGATAGCCCGAGCAGCCCAACAAGAGAAGTGTGTCCGGTTAACATAAAGCGTTCGGTTCCAGTGTTGAGGTCCCAGACGCGGACTGTACCGTCCATTGAACCAGAGCAAGCAACATTCCTTGTTGGGTCGAGAACCACGCTATAAACTGAACGGGGCGATGGTGTCAGGACCAACGAACTCCGGGGGGGACGAGGGAAAACTAACCTTTCTGAGTGTGGCCTGTGAGGATCCACTTGCAGTCCCCGGTAATGATATCCCAGACGCGCACATGGGTGTCATAGCTCCCAGAAACAAGTGTTCGACCTCGAGCGGCAAGAGCACGAACCGCGTGCTCGTGCCCTTCCAAGTGAAATTTGTGGTATGGGTTCTCGTCTACGTCCTCCTACACGATGTAAGACAACGTGGCGGTATACCGGTGAGAATATGCCCATACCTCTGCGGGATCGACCTCATCCTCACCATTCCCGAAACATCTGTACTCATCTTCATCCGACCTTGGGAGCAACCAGACGCGGAGAGTGTGGTCGCGGCTGCCAGTCACAATCATCGGTCGCTTAGGCCACTTTTCCCGACGGATCACGCCATCCTCCCCCGTTGTTTCGACCCACTCCGGTTTGACAATAGCGAGACAACGAACGGTACTCGTGTGGCCACCGAAAACGTGTGTGCAACGGCCGGTGTTGAGATCCCAGATACGAACGGTACGATCAGTCGAACCACTGACAAGGACGTCCTTCGTTGCAGATAATGCCCACACACCACCCTCATGCCCGTCCAGGGACATCGTCAGCTGACCCGTGTGGGGCGAATAGACGTGGATAGAGTGGTCATCGGATGCTGAGATAATACGTTCGTGGGAGAAGATGAGACAGGTGACAACTGCGCGACCGTGTGCGGGGAAGGAAACATGCTTTGGGTTGAGGTTGTTGATCCACTTCGTTCGGGTAAGGTGGCGTGACTTGAACAGGATTTTATACGGATGAGGACCAGGGAGTGAATTGGGGGCTGGAGGTCCTGCTCGCCGTCGCCGCGTGAACAGTTCCCTCGCGAACGCCCGTTCGGAGTCCCCGCCAAACCAGATCTTGGTGTTTTTCAACAAGTCTCTCCACAGGACGTGATCAGAATCGATGATATTCCGCCAAGCCTTGCAAACACGAGAGGCCCGGGCGAGGGTGGTAAAGGGAAGGAAACTTAGAATATGGGAGGTGAGTTCGGCGGGGAGTAGGGTGAGGAAATCCCTGGACATTGCAGGGGTGAGCACCGAATGGATAGTCCTGATAACCGAGAGCGGAGAATTCCGCAGGAAGGTTAATAGCACATGCGTTTGCAATTGAGGAGGGAGGGCAGAAAAGTGAGAGAGCATGGAAGGTAAAGCCAGAAGGGTTGTGAGTGAAAGGTCTGGTTGGATTGGTACTTGAGGTTGGGGGGATGATGCTCCACTTGGGGGTGCGGATGGCCAAATGCTGAGTGTCTGTGGAGATGGAGAGCCGCCTGGAGATGGCAAAGGCGATGGCGGTGCGGCGGCTGGCATAGATATCGGGGGTAATGGCGTGGCTTTCGACTTTTTGCGCGGAGGAGTGAGGGTAAAATCTGCGGTATTCTCGACACCTTCCATCGAATGCTCGTTGACGAATGCTCGCTTCCTACCGTAGCGTTCCACCGCGTCGGCGAGACCGATAATCTTTGGGGCATCTACGTCTTGATCCCTATGCAGCATCCTCCAACCACGGCCACCGATGACTTCTTCCTTGGGGTCAGATTCCAAATCAGACTCATCGTGTCGGTAGGTCGCCTTTGTTCCCCCAGGGAGCTCCAAAGGAAATGCGCGTAAGGAGTCGGGAAATTCTGCGTGCAGCAGCGGATAGTCTTTCGGGTTTGAAGGGATGACAGGCGGGGGGAGTGGTGGAAGTGTGATTGGTGCGTAAGTTGTGGTCGTGGTTGTAGTCGTAACAACACTGTGCGCCACTGTGTCAAGAGAAGATATTTTACAGAAAAAAGAGACTCACGTCGTGGTGTTTACAGAGGGGGCGAGATGGAGAACGGGTCGGTGGCCGGACGCCATTGTAGCAGACGACAAGGAAGAGAGCCTCGACTTTCCCTCGAATTAGGTGAAGATGGAGAGAGTGACACGTGATGTTCTGTCACGGTAACACCCGTGACCCACAAATATTTTAATTATTTTAATTATTTAATTAAATTAGTTCTTCTGGATATTGCCGTAATCCCCAGTATAAACTCTGGGCGTTCACCGCCATGTATCCCTCACGACCTAGTGGTCCCTCTCGAGCCATGCAACCCCCTCAGCAGATTGACCCATCCCTCGCGAACCAACAGAGCCAAGGTTTCTACACTTACCCGCCGGCTGGCCCGTTCATCCAAGGGTTATCATCCCCATCCGGGTCAGAATCGGTCGGCACGCCCTCAGACACCTCGTTCAACCTCAAAAGATCCTCCTCTGTCGTCGGAAACAATGACGGGAGCGGTTCCGGCAACAAACGCCCTCGTAAAGACGAGAGTAATGACCAGGTGACCGGGAAGGAACCAAAAACAAAGTCAACAAGAGGTTCTCGGTGCGTCCCCGTGTTTAATCCGACCCCGCACTATTCCCCAGCGCTCAGTGTTGACGATCCATTTTCACGTATCGTCCAGGGCATGCACGAATTGTCGTCGTCTCAAGATGAAGTGCGTCGGCGCTGAACAGGGTCCTCCTTGTAAACGTTGCCAGTCGGGTAACCATGAGTGCATCTTCGAAGAATCTAACCGCGGAAAACGATCGAACAAGTAAGCCACCCCTATCGAAATGTACCCCACGATTTATAGTTATCACAGTCCCAGAAAGCACGAAGTCCTGGCACGGTCTATGCGTAAGATCGAAAGGACCCTCGATACTGTCCTTCGCTCTCTTGGAAACCCTAGTACGGTATCCGCGATGCTTTCGCGCTCCCCATCCCCAGCCGGCCTCAGCGATAATAGAGATGCAATAATTACTCCCCAACAAATAGTCGCAACGCGCGAACTGATGGATTCTGACGATGACTCTCCCCCTCAGTCCCCCCAAGAGCCTGCCGCGCAAAGTTCTCCCAAACTTCACTCCCTTCCAAACGACACCTTAAATCCCCTCGGGTTACTTGCCGAGACCAGTTTGGCAACGCGTAAAACCAACGCCGACCACCACGGAACATTATACCCACGACCTTTTGACGACACTGGGGCCCCCAAAGTTGGCGTCGCAAGCGAAGTGTATTTTAAGCCTGGTCAGTATCCCAACCCTAAACCCACAGGCGGTGCTCAATATGAGTTATCAAGGTCCAATCAACATCCTACCCCTTCGGAGGCTGTACATCGAAAACCGTGTACAGCCCGAAATGCTTAACTTCACGACGACTGAAGACGTTGTGGCGTTGTTTGATATGTGCGCCCCCCATTCTTTTCCTCCACGTGGGCTCGGCTGTGCTGATGATGTATCGCAAGCTATTTCGATCACATGAATGTCAGCCTCAATCCCTTGTCGAGCGCTCATCGTGTCCCACTGATTCGGCTACCCTAGGGTCATTCCAAACTCCTCGTTCGCAAATTCCATACTCCTTCACTTGTGTGCTCGCGCTCCCCGTTTTTGTTGACTACCGGTTAGTCTCCGACTTTTCAACCGACTTACCACATTTTGCTCACCGCCACTCCCAGTTTGCGCTATCGCCGCAAAGTTCTATCCTGAAAAGCCTGACTTGCATGTTAAACTCACTGACATTGCTAAGAAGCTCGCGTTCAGTGTTCCGGAGCATGGCTACAAGTCACTTGAAATCGTACAGGCGTACCTTCTACTCACTCTGTACGGGAGCGGTGCCGTAGAACGCTATGAACAAGATCGCACGTGGATGCTTCTTGGCATGGCCATCAGGTAATTCACCGTGTGCGGTGCAGGGCCTTTCATTGCTAACATTCGTTGGGTGCAATAGGATGGCGACTGACCTGAATATCCACCGCAAGTCAAAATCTTCGGACGGGAACTCGGAGGAAGATCGTGCAAGAGACTTCGAGATTCACAATCGTGAACGGACTTGGCTCGTGTGCTACTCCTTGGATCGTAGTATTAGTGCTCAGATGGGAAAGCCTTATGGAATCCGGGAAGAGTGAGTTGCCTTGTTGCCTCGAATACTGAATGCCGATGTGCCATCAATTCCCGGTGAATTTGGCGGTGCGCACCCGTGCGGACTCGGTACTGATCAATTGCCGGCTGGTTTTTCCCATTATACAGTTACATCATTCGAAACGCAAAGAAATGGTGTACCTCCAAGACGGCCATCCCTGAGGACGCTGCGATTACCGCCTACGTGGTAAGTTAGACTTGTCTACCGGTTTTCCGCTCGTTAGGCGCTGACGCCGAGCGTCTTCCCCCACTGACTCCCTAGGAGTACCAAAGGATCACGTCTCGTTGCATGGATCTCATGTACTCAGGAACCACCTCACCATCTGGACTCCAAATGGACTGTGACTATCTCACGGTCATTCAAAACGTCGAGTCCCAACTGATAGGGTGGTACGAAGAGTGGCTACCGGTCGTCGTTTCCCACGCGGACGAATATGTCGCGCTGAACGGGATGTTTTTCCTGCATTATGGGATGCTGATCATCAACTCCTTTGGACTCCAAGACGCGATCGAGAGGAACCCCGTGAACATAGGGAACTTCTTTGGAAGAGTGCACAAAAGTGCTGTTGCATGCATCAACGTGATGAAAGATAATTGGGGACCCAAGGGATACTTGAAGTACTCCCCGGATTCGATATTCGTTCAAGGCTCGTATGCTGTTCTGACCCTTCTTAAAGTAAGCGGCGACATCTAGGTGCCCTTATTTCCACTGGGCGTCTGACAAACCCTCGTAGCTTTTGCGGCCGGAACTCAAGTCTTTTATGGACGAAGAGAAGACCATCAAGCTGGTGAAGGAGTTAGCAGATTGCTTGGAAAATGTCGCTGTCGGTCCTCTTCACACTCCAAGGTTGTACTCGACCTTCTTGAAGGCCGTTATCGCAAATAAGACTGGAGCCGCCGTGAACGGGGAAAGGGAAGGCGTGGAAAATGGAGAGGCAAGCGAACCTCACACCTCCCCTTCGATCAACACTTCTCCTGCGATATCGATCCAGTCGCCTCATCTCCAGCAACCACAACAACAGCAAACTGGCGCTCAGTTGGAGATGATCTCCCAAAATCCACCTCCTGGAGAACTAGCTCCTTCCATGCCTCCACCACCCACGAATGGCGTTTTCCACAACTACGATTACTACTTCCAGAACGATGGAGAAATGGGTACTGTGGTAGACATCTCGACTTTCCCCCCCACGATGGCCGACCACGACCAGTCTTGGCCTTCGTCGTTGTCGGTTGACAACATCTTTACCAACACGTTTTGGGACAATGTTCTTGTACCTGGTATGTCTGGCCCAACCGCAGTGCTATCGTTTGTTCTGCGATGCTCACGGGTGTTCGATGCTTCCAGGCACCTCGGGCTCGCCGGCCGGTCTTAGCGGTGGCTTTGCATATGGTCCTGGTGTTAGTGGGTTAATAACTCCCGGATTCGGGATGTCTCCTACTCAATCTGGGCTGAGCACCCCACATCATGGTGGTCTTCCCGCTTCCACCGATCACATGATGCACACCCATCACCCGATGGCACTCGATCCGAGACAACAGGACGTCCGGTGCTGAAGCTGAAGCTCTTATCTAGGCGCAAAAACGCCCCGTAGACTTTCTGGCACGGCGGTTGGGGTGGTCCATCCCTTAGAGTGTCAGAAGATCTCGCACCTGTGGTTGTAGGATTTGTTTGTATGGTCGAACGGTTGGATGGCTAAAGAGGCCTTGCACGGTTTCCGTTATGCTTCATGAAATCCGTTGTTGTCCTATCCGTCTGAGCCTCTGGCTCTTGTACGATTATAATGGTTGCGAATATGTAGGCTGGAACTAATGTACGCTTCTTGGTTTTCCCACCCTCCTCCATACACGACCCGTCCTATTGAAGTGTTCTCTTTATTTCTCTTGTATTTGCGGGACTGTGTCCCTTCCCACCCTTGCTTAACTACTCACGAAATTTACACGGTTGCGTTGATCGGATGAGGGGAAGAAAGGCCTAGACTCGGTAGGGCTCTAAGAGCTTGCACATTTGTTGAATATGTGACCAATGTCAGAAGCGGCACAGGGCAGGGGATTCCCACCTCAGACGAGGCGACCAAGCTCGTGCACTAGTCGTAGTCCCAGTATCAGCGCTTAAAGGAACTTGTTTCCGTTTTCTTTCTTCCGGTTTCCACCATTTACCTCTTGACTGCCGGATATCGATTCGGCTCGCGTCCAATGATTGATACTACGCCGAAGGATCTTGTGAAGGGGTTCCCTTCTTCCTTTTGTGGACAGCTGCTCTCAGCGGGAAACTATAAGTCACTTCTAAAAGGGGAACGAGGAATTTATGGGGCTGTGGGTGACTAGTGACTACGGTACCAATCCGACCAACCCGGCGGAGGGTCAATGACAGGAGTTGTGGGCCAGATGACGATGACAGCCGGACCTGGGCGGCGAGCTTCAACAAGGCGGAATCACCGAGCACAGCCCAACCACGTTGAGAGGACATATTGTCTCGGATGACATCGAGTCAAGGCGGATCCTCGGGTGACGAAGACACTTGACCACAAATCTGGCTGGCGGGCCCCTTGATAACGATGAACAACCGAATTGGCAGGGATGGTACGGCAGCACGGGGGGTCAATCAATCACTCCGAGGTATGGTGGATGATGCCTGATGCAGTAAGGATCGATGCAGGAGCCAAGAACACATTTGTTTCGGACCCTGTTTGTAGATAACGGGAACTATGAGGATTCTTTCCTACACGTGGCGTTACTCCTCAATAGGGGTTAAGTACCTGGCAAAATTTGGCCGGTTGTGTGCGGATCATAAAACCAAGGGAGTCCGGGGGACACGGTGGCCAGGTTCCTAATCTCCACCTCATCCTCAAGAACACTCAAATACCCCACTGCCATGGTGCAAGAAACGAGAAGATAAGAATTGGTATCGGTCTATCTGGCCCATAAGATTTTTCCGCGGAGCCGCCAGCCGAATTTGGAGGTGAAACCATGGCTCTTGAACCGATTCCAGTCAGTCGACCCGTGTTTTCCTGTGTTGCGTCACATCGGATAAACAATTGTGACCTTTTAAGCGAACAAGGTTGCGCCGTGGGTTACGACGCCGGGACCATTGGACGGTGGGAAAGGATGGCCATCACAACCCGGAGCCGTGGACGGACGAAGCAAACAATCCGTCGTGCAAAAGAAACCCTGCTCGCCACCAGGGGATTACCCTAGTGCTACCAATCTCATCTCACAACCTACGTTTCTTGGCACACCGGCACACCACGGTTTTCGTTCAACTCACTCTCTACCCGTGTTTGGACGTGTTTGGACGATCAATGTTGAGTTTTGATCACGGCGCGATCGACCCCGTGACAAGCTTGGACACGTCCCACGCTCATTGTAACGCCACTCACCCTTGTTTCACCACCGGATCTGTGTGGCCCTCAAATATTGTCTAGCCATGGCTCTCATAGACTTTTATCAACTCGCCGTCCTACATAAGCTGTCTCGCGACAATGGGGCAGTTTTCTCCAAACCCTCGAATCCTCCCCCCATGCCTGCCACCAGATCGTCTGCCCGTCTTTCATCGACCATCAACCCGACTACGCAGTTGGAGCCGAAGACACCACAGCACGACCGCGATGTCACTCACTCGACCCGGTTTTCAACCCCAATATCCGTCGGGACGGCCATCCTGCGGAAGGTGGAAGCCGACACTGACCAGACCATAAAATACAATCGCGAAAAGTACGAACAATACATCGCCCAAGATTTTGAACGCCACCGGGTTTTCGTCGACATCGATGTCTTCATGAAGCACGTCCTGCACGTTCCCGACAACTGGGAGGAACTGTGGGGACGAACCATCAGGCAAATTAAGCGCGACCGGGACTTTGCGAAGGCCATCTGGGACTACACCCGGCAGTGCGGAACCCAGGGTGTCCAGGAGGTGACGTTCTACAATCCTCTGGTGCATATTGCAAATACCATCCTCAAAATCTCCGAGTCGTCGTCGTCAGACTTCACCAAGCCTCTAACCCCCCAGCGCTACCTCAGGAACGATCCCAGGAACATTCAGTGTGGAATGATGAAGGATCTGAGTCCCGATCTCGTCGCTGTTCACCAGGAATCCTTAAAATCCTTCCAACCGGACGAGAAAGATGAGAATAAGCTGCAGCGGTCGAACATAACGTGGGCCCAGCCGCTCCAGGTGCTGGAAGTCAAGCCGTGGGATAGCGCGTTGGTTGATGGGTCGTGCATGTCGATGTTGAAGGTGAACGGTGAGCTTGCCGGTGCCTCCCGTGGTGTCCTATGAAGACTGACTGGAAATAGGACGAGACCCACGAGAGAACCATGCACCTGCTTTCACGCCGTCACGGCATCCAAAGAAGACGACAGCTCCCCCGGATGTCTACCTATATGGAGGCGATGAAGCAGCCTCAGCCCCAGAACCTGCTCCATCTCGGAAGCGGCCTGCGGATGAGGTTCCCGAGTCGAACCGGAAGACAGTGAAGGTGGATCACAGGTCAACTCCCGGCGGTCGACCGCTTGAAAGGGTACCCGCGTGGCCGAATACGCAAGAGACCGAGAAGCAGAAGGATGCGTATCTTCAAGTCGGACGGTACCTCCTCGAACAATTCTCCATCCCCGCCTTCCGTTCTCACGCGACCATCGGCCTGGTCGATCGGGACCGGATTCAGTTCTTCCATGCGAACCACTCGGTCATCCTGGTGTCTTCCGCGATCAACTTCACGGCACGCGACTGGAAGGATGGATTGGACAAGTTCATCGCGATCGTGATCGCTTTCAGCCGTTTGTCTCTCCGCGACAACGGTGTCCTCCACGATCTGCACAAGGGAAAGCTGTTCCGGGACAACAAGAAGTTGGTCACCTCTGATATCCCCCGCGGGACGTTGCGGATGCAAGAGGGGAACGAGCTGGCGCTCGGAGGAGACGGGAAAACGGGGCCATTTACGCTCAAGTTTGGTGAGGTTATCTCTCACGAACCATCGCTTGCCGGGCGAGCGACAGCAGTTCTCCACGCGAAACCGAGTACTCTGTGGAAGGACATCAATCTGGTCGTCAAGATCAGCTGGCCCGGATCGGATAGGGTCGCGGAGAACAAATTCCTGGAGAGGGCGGTTGAAACGGCGAAGAGCAGCCCAGGGGACAATTGGGCCCTCAATCATCTCCCTCAAGTCTTGTTTGCTCAGGATGTCGTCTTTGGTCCGGATTCGACCCACGAGAAGGTTGCGAGGCTCTTCGACAATGCCAAGTTCGTCGATGAGAAGCGCCCGTATGTATACGAGCGACGTACACTACGGATCATCGTTCAAGAACGGCTGTATCCCCTCAAGACGCTGACGAACGTCAGGGACATAGCTCAGGTCCTCCTCGATGTCGCCTGTGGTATGTGCTTTCATCCGTTTCTTGGCTATCATCCACTCACGCTGGTTCAGTCCACCGGTGGCTCTACTTGCGCGCTGGGATCCTACACCGGGACTTCAGTCCGAACAACATCATGTACCGGATTGTCAAGGAGAAGAACAAGAAAGGAGTCAGCGAAGACAAGGTTTACGGAGTGCTGACCGACTTCGACCTCGCATCGTGGAAAAAGGAACTGGACAACGATTATACGAAAACGTCGCAGCAGAGGACGGGAACTCCCCCGTTCATGGCCTACGGGTTACTGAAGGGAATAGACCCCCTGCATCTGTACAGGCACGACCTGGAGTCTCTGTTCTACGTTATGCTGATCACGGCAACGCACTACGAGATTCAACTTCCGACAAAGGGAAAGAAGGACGGGGGATTGCGCATGCGACGGGGAGTCGAGGAGTTGCCTTATCAAGACTGGTTCAATCAAGAATCGTACAAGGCCCTTGCTGCCTCCAAGCGCGAATTCTTTGCGCACTGGGGCAAATTCAATCTGTCACCGGGTTTTGAGGACTTTCGTGGTTGGCTGGAGGTCATCCATACTTGCTTTTTCAACGGTTTCCACGCCAAGGAGGTCCACATGCGCAAGCTAGAACTCTCTCCATGGCATGAGGATGAGGGCTCAGAGGATGATGAAGCCATGATCACGTTCAACGACGAGACATTGGAGGGACACGTCAACTATTCCTCACTAATCAATCCAGTTCATAAACTGAAAGGGAAACTTAAAGGGCTTGTCGTCCGCTACTACGACCCTACCTTTCAGACTTCAGCTGGTCGAGCTAAAACTCGTCGTTAGGTTGACTCCGACGGACAGTAGATGACAGTAGATACCGTTCCCATTTTCTTTTGACCTTGGACTTTATTGTACTTTCCAGCACAATCGCATCATCGCATTTGTATACTTGGTGACTAGTAACTCAATATGTGAACGTCGTAGACGGGGGCTGACAGAACGGTTGGGGTCTCGTCTCCTCAGTATTCCTCAAAGATTCGTTCGTGCGCACGTGTACGCGGTCGGAATCGTGAACCACGCATAATCGAATGACTGTTGATATAGGGCGTACGTGAACCGCAATTACTTCTACAAATGGGGGAAGATTTTGCATCTGTGAGAGGGTATGAGTTCGGGCATCATTGTTACCAGCATCACACCCACCAGGGAAAACTACACCTCCGATGGTCCTGTCGTTGTGGTGGGTCCCGGGATCGGAGTTGGCGTGCGAGACGGTTTTACGCTTCCCTTTGAATTTGCAGGTTGGGATTGTTCGACGTATTCAAACTTCCGTGAGTCGAGGGTCAACGTCACCGGCCCCTGAAGTGACAAAGATTCACCACTGTGTCCGGGGTCTTGGTTTCTGTCACGTACCTCGTTCGTGAGGCTGACGTTCATCATGGCACCAAACTTCCCATCTGTTCTGATCTATTGAGATACACGGACGTTTATTCGGAATACATAAACCGGCTGACCCTTGATTTTTCCGGGCTCGTAAAGTTTGCCCATGCGCTCCAAAAACAGTCCGTACATCTCTTTCGACTTTTCCGAGCCCTACAAGACCCGGTGGTATGAGATACACGGAAAAACAATGCGAGGGAGTTACCATAGCACGATGGAAGTCCGGCTTGTTGCCTTTGTGCGTGTTCGCGAAAAGCGTGAACTGGGAGACGCAGAGAACATCCCCCTCGATATCCTTCACGCTCTGCTTCCACATCGAGCCCGTCGATGGGTCATCGAACACGCGTATTTGAAGGCTGTGTAGGTGAAGGGTATGTGTAAGTGGAGCAGGGGGTTGACATCAGAGGATGTGTCGGTGTACATTTTGTTCGTCAAGACCTCAATGTCTGCTGTGGTATCATCTGCGCTATCAACGCGTGTCAGAGAGCACCGTCATCGGAGGAGAATATGATGTGCTGACCTGTTCCTATACCCACCAAGACCATCAAACCTTTGGAAATCTCGGAGACGACTGCTCCGTCCACTGGACACAAGACGTCACCAATGATCGTACAGTGTTGAATTAAACGCACCGGTGACCGAAGCAGATGCTACTCGCTGCAGAACAGCGCGCATGATCTAGAGAGTGCAAGATCGACAAACCTCGGCGGGTGACTCGTCCGAGATGGAGGATGAAGTGTGTCCAAGTCGATCAAGCCGGAACTTAGATGAGATGATCGACCGCCACGCCCTCACCGTCCCTCCACCACCAACCCCAATTGCTACACCGGCGATGTATTCTGGTGACGAAGGCCAACCCAACCCTGAGGACCTTGAAAAGAGAATAAGGAATTATCTCGTTGCAATCTTCCGCACCCTCAACAACCTCAACGAAGACATCTCGCTGTACCTCTGGTATCACCTCGATCTCAACATCCGTCGCGATCCCTTGGGCGGAAATGGGCTCGATGGCGCTTACAATATGTATGAGGAAAAATCGAACGAATGTCGACGGCTGTGGATGAGTATCCGGGCTACGTCTGAGAAACGGGCCTCTAGTATGGAGGGAACCAATAACTCGTCCCCATCCAAGTCTCGTGCGGGCTTGGATGCGTCGCTTTCACCATTAGAATACCAGTCAGCGCATGGGGAAGACGAGTTACCTGAAATGAAAAAGGAGGACCAAGTTACACCGATGGACGTTGATCCGGTGGAAGTGAAACGAGAATCACCGCAGCCACCAACGCCCAAAATTGATCCACACCCTACAAAGCCAAAATCCAAGGTACGCCTATGCCAATGATAGCTAGAGTTGTTGTTGATGGTCGTTATCCATCCCAGAAAGTCGTCACTCCCGCTTCGCGAGGTGTGATCATCACCCCAAGCGGTCCTACATCATGTCGACTCGCGCCGATCCCAAAGGGTGTAAAGTTGTCTGTCGAAACAACTCGCATTCCGGTCCCTCGTAAACCGTTTACGTTTCATATGCCTCAACGCTCAATCGTTAATGGTGCGTAAATTCCCCGATGGTCAAGGCGAACGGTAACAGGATCGAGGGTAGATTCGGAACGGCGCCCTCTGAATCGCACGAAAAACAAGAACCGGGATGCCCGCCCTCCAAAGGACACCCCTTCCCCTCGCTCTTCCTTACAGGTAACTGCTGTATTACGCAGGTGATTTTTCATAGGCTCAGCAGGATCGTCAGTCTAGCAATCCACAGGCCGGACCCTCTACCGCCCAGACCTCCGTATCGGGGTCACCCAAAGTTAATTACGTATGTCCCTTCCTTCTGGCACTCGGTTTATAACTTTGCGAACACACTACAGTCTTCCGCCAAGGAATATTGGAAACCGCGCAGGGCCATTCGTCCTAGCGACTTCCAGATGGAAGATGATCGTCTGTTCAACAGCCTCGACTGTCTAGGACCCCCGTTTCAAGTCAACGCGGCAGCGATCACCCACAACAATAGCCCAGCGACGCAATCCGATCTCAGTGTTATTTACGGAGGGAAACTCGGCCTCACTCCCAAGATCGCTCCCGAGAAGGTCGCAAAACACGGGTTCGATCATTTCATGACACCGAATATGGATTTCCACCCATTTCTTCCACCGCGACCGGGTTGGCCGGGGCTAATGCTTCGGTCAGACGAAGATCTTGAAGAGTGGCGTCCAGAAGGGGGGGCAGAATTTCGGGTGGTGATTAGACGTGATCCTCGGTTCATCGAGTATGTTGGTCAATATGAGATGGTAAGACTCGGAGATATCACCGGGGATGAGTGGAAACGACAACCGGCCAAGGTGACACACGCCAACGCACGCTGATTCTATTTTCGAATGTTTGACGAACTCGTTCAAGGTTAAGAACAAGTGGAATCAAGTCATCGGAGGTGGGCAATCGGGGAACGATATCGTCGCTCGTGTCGACCTAAGGAAGAAGCTGGGGAAGGAGCCATCGGTCGATGATTTCGCAAAGTATATCGATCGGCTCGCTCCTGACGTCTATGCGACATTGGCCAGAGAACTCAAGGATGACATCAACAAAGCGTTCTGTGACGGAGAGGAGGTATATGTTTCATGCGTTTTCTCCGAGCCTTGGATCTAATCACTGTACCACTATGTCCTCAGGTTATCGCCGTCTGGGGAATGAAATGTGTGGGGTACGATTTCAAATTCGAGAAAAACCTCGGCCGTTCGCTGAAAGCGATCAAACCCTCATCCTCGTCGTCGGGGTCGGCGAAGAAGCGCAAGGCTGTCGCCAAGGATGACGACGACGATGACATGAATGAGGAGGAAGACGAAGAAAAGGGGCCAGATTCTGAAGCGGAAGATTCATCCCCTTCTAAGCGTCAACGAATTGCGAAGGGCAAGGCGAAGCTGGTGAAGTATGATTGGTCGGACGCGAGGTTCACGGGTGACAGTGAGGACGAGGATTACAACCCAACTTGATTTCTTGGACTATCTTTTTATTTCTCTCCTTTTGGTCATTCGTTGTAGATTTACGTCGTATTTCGTTCTGATTTATTTCACACTAATGTACACAATACAATGCTCGTTTTCTTCTACTGCCGACCGCCCACCACCCTTCGAGACGGCGATTGTCAAGGACTTGCGTGCGGAAAAGGTCATCGAGGTGCGCTTGTTCAGTTAAAATCCCAATCAGGGAGGGATTCGAAGTCTTAAAAGATAGGCCTGATTAGAAAGTAGTAGGAACCGATAAGCACGATCAAGAGGTACCTGTATGCATCAATTCCGTGGCATCTTTCCAACTTATGGCTGGCAGGTTTCCGTGCGAAGACTGCTCGAGCTTCTGCCCGGTCTCCCAAACGACAGCTCGATGGAGACTCTCGACCTCGTCAAGGACCTTCTTTGCTTCTGCATCCAGACTCTCCCTCCACCCAGGGATCTGACGGTCAACGTACCTCAACCGGACCACGGCAGCGAAGTTGACGAGGATGGGGTTGAGGGCGATGTCGCGATTGACCTCGCCTCGGGAACCGAAGGGGGAAAGACGTGGGCCGGTAGGACTTCCCTCGTGCAAGAATCCATCGCTGGCCACGTAAAAGTTTGTGAAACTTTGGGTGGTGGGGTGCCTGACTAGTAGAGAGCAACCGCCGGTCAAGAAGTAGGAAGAATACGGGACGATAAGTTCGTATTTTCCGGTGGTATCCTTAGAAGAGACTGGTCAATGTCACCCGTTTAGAAGGTACAAAATACCAGCCCTGTACCTGGAACCAATCTATTTCTTGGCTTCGTCCGGGATCGTACCCCTTCTCCTTGATGGATTCGATCCGTTTGGAGTTGTCACTCTCCAGAAGGAGTCTGATGCGCTCGCTGTCTTGCGCAGAAGGCGCGATGAGGATCGTCGCGTACATATCGTGGTGGCGGTCACAAAAGGCGGTCACTGGAGACAGGCGCATCGTCAGAAGTCACCACAGAAAGTCGTGGTACCCGAAGTCTTACACCAGACCGTGTTGGAAGGGTGGTCGAGATGCCATTTATCCCGGTATTCTTGCGGGATGATTTTCAAGGAGAGGAGGTACTTCTCCTGGTAGAAATGAATGCCTTAACTCTGGTCGTCCGCAAGATGTAACTAGGCACGAACCAAATTTTCCTTTTCACCGGCACGGTCCTCGTTTTTGATCCCGGGTGCCATCGTGACCATCCGCGCGCGTTCGTTGGTGATGTCGATGGCACCGGTGATCAAACATCCTTCGCGGAGGCTCTCGCCGTATCCGCTGGAGAGTTCCGAGATGCTGCTCGCGTTATCATCGCTGGACGGTGCTTGGATAACCGCGGGGATGTTGCCTATCGCGGGGAGATTACGAAATTTCTTTCGCGAGAGGTGTTTAGTATCAGAGCGGAAGTAAGACATGGTGCACGACGGGGTCGCTGGGTGAAAAGAGACTGATGATGGCAAAAGCCACCGAACTATATATGCGATTGTTTTCCCTCGACTCCGAAAGGAGGAGTAGTGTTGCGAACTGAACCCGCACCGATTCTGAATCGGATTGTTCAGAAACCACGTGATGTCCCGGATCACTTCATAGACCGAGTCTGACAAATCATTCCCATTTATGGGAGATAGAAATTCGACCCACTTTCGGACATATCGCGCTGATCCGTTTTCCGTTTGGCTCGCGGCTCGACCGAGTCGATCTCTGAGGCTTAAAGCCACACTCGGGCACAAGTACGTCAAGAGATTCTCTGCTTTATTCAGCAAGATAGTTCCAAGTCTTGAAATATTGGTACAGGGGTTATGCGTCTAATAAATATATCATGTACGACCGTCTAATCCGATTAACCATGGCCACGAGATGAAACAGCCCTCGTGATGCGCGGTTCCTCATACTATGCCATCGCGATCGGTAAGCGCCTTTCTGAGGTCTATCGACGAGAAAGTTTCTGGTTAGCATGGAACGAGGTGAGAATGAAAGATGATATACACTTCATTGCCGCAATGTCGGCTTTGAAAGGGTGATTGGCCCTTCCTGTACGGGATCTGACGGCCGGCTTTGACGACGATAAGTTCCTCCCTCCAAGTGAGCCCGGTTGCGGTCCTGATGGAGCGATTCTGTCCCAGTACGCAGTGATGAGGAAGATGCCTTCGTCAACTGGACTAGCCAATTGTTGGTCTCGCGCGCCAGATAGAGGGCACCCGACGCGATGGCCAATCCACCCACCGTGAACTCGGTGGGTATGTTGACGGTCTGTTCGTGTGTGTTCGAACCGTCAACATTCTGATCTAGGACGATTGTTAACACTGGCGGTCATGGGGACTAATAACATAACGACTCACCGGTTTCGAGCCTACCGTGGGTGCTCGGGGAAGCGGCGTGCGGGTCCATGAGATGGTTGCCCGACATGTCAAGGAGGGTAGAACCCTGAAACCTGGACCGATCGCCTTCGGTCGCAGGATTCAGGTACCAATCCTGCGACTCGCCCGAACCAGCGACCGGGGCACCCGATTCGAGGAGGCTCTTGTCTTCGAAGTAGGGGCTCGTAACAGCAAAGTTGGTATCGTAGTAAGACATGCTGAATATCGTTGGGAGAGTTGAGAGAGAACGTAGAGGAATGCGAAGCGTGGTGAGCGGACGATGGATTTCCCTCGGCCAAATCTCTGACGTTATATATCCTAGATATGAGGTGGGCCGTGCTGGTCACCGTTCTTTCACTCTTTCGAACGCCACTGGTGACGGCCACCTTCTAGTACACTTGTTCTTTGAACATTTCCGCCTCGTGTTGTCTTTGATGTCGCAAGCGTGGAGACACTAGGGCTAATTTCAAAAAGGCTTGCCGAAAGGTTGCCAATCCCAGTCATTACTTCCTCTTTCAAAGTTCGGAATACATAACATTGGTCGACTTCCTTTCGAGCGATTTTATGACCCAAAACAATCACCCTTACGATCGCCGGAAAATACGTAGGACAATAAGTGCAGAACGCAGTTGGCCCGTTGGTTCTGCCCAGTTATGGGCGCCTGACGAACTGGTTGCCCGGTCGCTTAAACCGCGAAAATCCATTTCCTACTTTGCGCTTTGGCGGAGTGATGCCTTTCTTTCACACGTTTGTTCACTGATAAAATGACGTGGTCCCCATTCAGCCCAAAAGAAAGAAAAGTCTAGACGGACGTCCGCCAGGGCGCTGGTACATGATCCGACCCTATCTCTTTCATCGGGTTCTTTACGCTACCTTTTTTTTCTTTTTCTTTCCTTGCACTTTCGGCCCTATCTTCGGAGATGGCCGACTGAGTATGTGTGGTCGGATTGCTCACACGTAGAGATGACGAAAAGTGGGAAGTGGTGAAAGTCTCGGATTGAGCCGAGAGTTGGGTGTTTTGACCCTGCCAGTGGATCCACGAACAAATTGTCGGCGCTTCTATTTGGGAAACGATTCTCTACCGCATTCGACGTCTAGTATGTAGTGGTCAATATGGCCTTCTTGATAGACCGGGGGAGGAATATTTTGAGACGGTCTAGAGCAGCGAAGCGGTTGAGTCGGACCATGGGTGGGAAACAAAAAGCTCCCGGAGCTGGGTACACTTGGGGAGTGAAGTTGGATTCGCTACATAAAGCAAATCGGTACAGAAGCTTGGAAAAAGAGTCCGGGGACCCACCACCAAGATCTTCCTAGTCAACGTAGAGATACAAGCACTCGAAGGTAGCGACCGACGAATCAAGTATCTTTCCCACTCCATCACCAGGTTCGCAATTGTCGATACAGATTGTGTTGTACTTTGGGAGGTCGACGCGAGGAAGACAAGGAAGTCGTTATGATGTTCGGAGAGCCCCAGCGGAGATCCAAAGAGCGCGCAATCGCGGGAGCATCGATGCGAGCAAAATCAGTGACTCTGAACTCGCCACTCCCTCCAGTGAGAGGTTGGTCACGGTTTTGCCGATATGACCGAAACAGGTGGAGAGCTGTTCGGCGCTGAGCCACCTCAAATCCCATGGAGTGATGGATAGGGTCTCCAGGCTTCGAAAACAACGGAGGAAAGCTGTCGTCACGAAGTCGAATCGAGAAAAGATTTTCCAGTGTTCATCGACGTCGAGGTCTCGGGTAAAAGAGAACGACTCGGCCAAATCGACTTCGGAAGATCGAGGACCCGCGAACAGGTGCTTTTGACTGCTTTCTCTCCACATTCTGGAAACCATCGAGAGGGACGCCAAAGCACGTTTATTGGAGACACGATCTCCATGATCCCACCTGCCCGTTTCAATGAACTCGTCGATGACTTTGTCGATTATTTCTTGTGGAAGTGACGGTGGTGCTATCTTGAAGTAGTAGGATCGGATTTGATGGCCATGGAACGCGGAGGAGCAATATGGTGCAATGGCGGGGGCCGGGCGGGCTCGCTCGATCCGAAGGTTTCGGCTATGTTTCCATCACGTAGGTACAGGTCTAAACACACTGTCTACGGGTGCCGTATTGGTCATATCGAACGCATGAACCACCTGTTAGGCCAAAGGATCCACAAGCCACAGGCTCTTCCCAAAGTCCAGTACAAGGATGAATCTCCCCGTCACTTCGTCAAAGTCCATGCCCAACACTTGCGGTATACTCAAGACACCTCCTGTAAAGAATTGGTGTGCGCAGACGTGAAACACTCTCGTGACATCCTCTTTCCCCACCAACCAAGTGTTGAACATTATCCCAGGAGGGTCAACGGCCCTGTGACAGCTTATCCCCTTCCTCCCTTTCAATAAAAAGCCCTGCCGCCTATTAGATTTATAATACGCGAGTTGTTCTCCAGTGACGGTGTGTCTTAGTACCATTGGGAAACCAGACCCTCGGGCGAATTCGAGCTTGTGTGTGTTGGACCACCCTTGGATGTGGAGTACCGGAAACCGCGAGTTCGTATCGTACAGGCACCCCTTATACTCCGTAGACTCTCCTGACCAAGACCAAACTGGGAAGAGAGCGGAACCGTCATCCACGGATTCGAGTTCAGGGATATGGTACAAATGAATTCCATCCTGATGGGCCACTACGATGTCATTTCCAGGCACGGAGAAGAACCGCATCGAGGAGGAATTATAATCGACGGCCTAGACAATGTATAAGTCGGAGCAATAGGTCACACGGAAATCATCGTACCGCGAGGGACTGTAGGAAGAGGTGTTTTTGGGTCGTGTTTGGACCGTCGAGCTGCACCACGAGGATTCCCCACCCTTCCCACTCCCTACGGCAGCAGATGATCTTGTTCTGCATCGCCAGTATCGCCCATACTTCCAAATAGCTGGTATTGCCGATCTCCACGACTCGCTTTTCCTCAATCGTTTGCGAGATATGATCAATGAGGAAAACGAAGAGCCTGCAGTCTCGTCATCAGTGGTGGCAGTATTCCTAGTCCATGAAACCTACTTATCGCGGGCCTCGTTCGTGTATGCAAAGGCGGGATACCCATAACTTGTTTCCGTAAGGAGATCGCTGATGGATGCGGGGTAGTCGCGAACGTCCCGCTGTTCATACACACATCTCGCGACATCCACGAGGTCCCATTTGCCGGCATCCGAAATCCGGACCTC
>Ga0307514_10001342_pt1 | contig 31227 bp, 46 predicted proteins | sample 16_EM_MG_FD_203088 | JGI IMG/M metagenome (GOLD analysis project Ga0307514, IMG submission 203088) | Populus trichocarpa ectomycorrhiza microbial communities from riparian zone in the Pacific Northwest, United States - 16_EM | ecosystem: Host-associated > Plants > Roots > Unclassified | place... | reverse complement strand
GCCGCAGGAGAGGCGACACGAGATGGGTTCGCGCTAGGTTCTCGTTTGGCCGTGAGCTTGGCTTTGAGTCGTCGTTCTTCCTCTTCGCTGGCTGCTCTCTCTTGTTCTGCCTTTGTCAACGCGGCGTTCTAGGGAATGGAGGGCATTAGAAGTTGGAGACAATGGGTAAATCAAAGGAGAAAGCCATACAAGGAGAGCTTCGTTAAGCTTCGGCCGTATAATCTGCATGCAAACTGGCGCTGAGATTCCGTAGAGTTCGCCTAGATCCGCAAGGGAAGGAAGGATCTTGTTGTTATAATCCTCAGCCGAGATCACGTCGGGAGAAGTCAGAAGCTCCAGATATTGAAGCAAAACACCATGAGTCTACAAAAGAATTTAAAACATCGGCGATCAACACCCTTCCTCGCCTCGCCAAACCCGATCCTAAAATGGATGGACATACCACATCGTACAGACTAGCCAGAGACTTGAGGTGTGTATCATGAGCCGCGAAAACGCAAGATTGCCTCTGCTGTGCTACCTGGATGAGGAGGGGCAACGCCAGGGACGAATCCAACAACGTCTTGCCAAGCCGCTGGGGACCTCTGAGCGTTACTTCACCCGGGTCCAAGCGCGCGCCTCGGGTGTTCGAAGCCACAGCTTCAATCCTCAGGGTGGGACCGCCAGCCATGGCGCTAATTTGCGCATCCGACAAACTGGGCAAAGGCTCGATACCAGCCATTTTCCAGATTAACTCACGCAACACGATAATCTCCGTCGTCTGCCCATTGTATAGCTGATGGACGACATACTTGATGACCGGTGTAAGATCTGCGCTGTACCTCCTGAACAGCATCCCCGTGAACGAGGCAAGACCTATGGAGGGAGGGGGAAAGACTCGTGGTGAGAGAGTGGTGTCGAAACGGAGAAGGTCGAGACAAACTTTGAAGCCAGTCAGAGGTGTTGACGCCATCATCCTTGACCCTCTCCTTATTTGGATTGGCCAGAGCATCCAAAATCACGAACACAAGCACGTCGAAGCTCATGTTGGTCGAATACTTCAAAACTTGAATGACCACCCCGGCAAGGTTGTCGTACGCCATTATCTGGTTCACGGCATTTCCGAAGAAGATACACGGGTTCGAATGTGCGAGCTTCGCCACTGGTCCGGCGAGACTGTCGATGGTGTTGAGCGATAGTCGTCGCAAGATACCCTTGGCTTCCCGGTCGACCTGGACAGCTCGCACGCGTAGTTCGGGGTGCGACTTGTATGTCTTCGTCTTCCACTCTCCGTAGAGCCTCCACCGAACCGTCGTATCGTATTGCCTGATCATATTCCAGACTTCCACAGTGCAGACGGCGTTCCCCCGGATCAGGCAAAGCGCAGGAAGCATATGGAGTCGAAGGACTCTCAACCAGAACTGACGGACCGGGTTTTCGGGGTCGGGGGGCCCAATGGGTTTCTTCGTCTCTGGATCCATCTGTACCTGTTACATTCACAGATTTGTCCAATGTCGGTATTGACATCACGGGTTGAAGAATAACGTTTGTCCCGGGGACTGCTCACCGTGGTCGCGAGATGGTGACGTCCCAACCGCAAGAACTTGGTGACGAACAACGGATCGCGGGAGAGATGAATAGTGATGAATCGCATGAACGGTTCCACGAAGTCCACCAGGTCAGAGAGCTGCGTGCAGACAGGTACACGTTCGGTCCATTTGGGGAAGAAGAACACGAAGTCCCAGACACTTGTACTTGGAGGAGTCGGGGCCCAAAAAGTCAAGTGGGGTTTACGAGCTGGGGCAGGGTGAAGTCCCGCAGCACCGTAGCGAGCCTTTGGCTGCATAAATCCAGTAGGCCGGTCTTTGGTGACGAGAGTCGACTCGTACAATGATGCGATAGAATGCTTCATAATACGAATTATGAGGTCGGCAAGTTGCGGGTTGGCGTCCACCATCCAGGGGTACATTGTAATCAGCGAGAGAGCAGGTCGAATAGCGCCGATCGAAAGGAGGGCTGATACGATTCCAACTTTTTGATTGCTCTTTTCCTTGACCTCTGCGGGTTTGGGTGTTGAGGGAGTCGCGGCTTTCGGCTTCGAGGACGAATTGACGGACTCGAGTGGAGCAGCCATCGCCAATTGGCTGATCTTTGCCCCAGCGATGCGAGACTCGGCCTTCAAGAGATAGTCCTTATGGGCTTGCTCCATTCCTTCATTATCGGGAGAAAGCTACGTGAGACAGATCAGCGTAGGCCGAGCCAGAATAATCCAGAGATAATTACATGAGGGAATAGAGCCTCAAGGGTCAGATAGCCCTCTCGGATGAGGAGCGCCGCAAGGAAGTAGAGGTTCATCGGTGTGCTGTCAGTCGTCTCAGGATGCTGAGAGAATTTTTAGTTCGTTCAAATAGATCGTGGTCAAGCCGCTCACATCATAATGAGCGAATTTGAACCCCAGGACCTGAGCAAGAACATCATTCGGTCTGTTGGAGTCTGACGGAGCGCTATCTGACAGAATTTCCGCGTTGGCAAGAACATCGTCGAAACGGGTGCCGCCTGAGCTCGGAGGCGGTGATTCGGAGGATACAGTAGGAGCCCAAGGCGACAGAGAGATTAAAGCCAGGAAAAAAGCATAATGGGTCGCCAGATGAGTTGCAAAGATGTCCAAAAAGACGTCGAGTGCACGGTTGGGATCGAGGTCGAAGTGGCCGATGAGACTGACCACTCGACCCCAGACAGACAAGGCCCGTTCGCGAATTACCTCGGCAGACTCAACAGGCAAACCCGTTGCGGGTGAGTGAGGTGGGCCAACGCTACTGGTGATTTCTGTGACTAATTTGCTGTATCCTTCTGTTTGTTCTCGCAGGAGGTTGACTTTGTTTTGCTTGTAACTGACGAGAACGAATCAGGGTGGTCATATATGAGAATTGGAAACAAACCAACAAAAGACTCGTCCTCGTTCGAACCTCGCGCTTGTCCCAGTACGACTTGTCAAAGCTAAGACCTGCAGCGAAAACTAGGCTACTATCGAGCCTCTCCCTACAAGGACCTGGTTGGACAATTCCGGCGGCCTGCGAGAGAACTACTCAGTGTCACGGACGAGATCGCTGAATACCTTACAGACCAGAAGCTTCTTCACTAGATCTGCCACTGCCTGCTTATCCTTCTCACCGTTCTTTTGTTGCTCGTTCCCTGACGTCCCGTCACCGGACTTTGATTCGGCCACCAGTTCATCAAGCTCTATGTCAATCGACCATATCATGTCCACAAGCGAGCTTCCTAGCCATATCAAACCTGAAGGTTCCATAGTAGAAGACGACGTTGACGGGAGGCCAGAAAGCACGGACTGAACGAAGGTTACAAAAGTGGCAGGGGTAAAATACTTGTGCTTTGACCATGGCGAAAGGGTGGCTGTCAGAAGGGTGTTGTAGGCCGTGTAAAGGTCGTCGTTGCCTTGCCCCTTTGGACTCGCGGAGTGTAATTTGAGGAGAAACTGCCGGCTGAAGAGAGACACGACGTGCCCGTGAGCGTGGCAACCAGAATCTTTGGAAAGAACGCGTACCAGGAAGCCTCGCCGCCATTAGTCCACCCAAATATGTGCTCTCGAACCGACTTGACAATGTCCATCATCGGTAAAGTTGGGATCCGTCCACTCGTACGCTAAACAGCAGAAGAGTGGTGCAAGCCGTCGAAAAACGTGGGCGAAGGCTTGCAGCCAGTCCCGCACGAGGAATGTGTCAGAGAGTCGGTGCAGGATAGACGGATCGTGATTGACGGTGGACGCGGAGAGGAGCGCGAGATTGGGGTTGCTGTGAGACTTGGACAAGGCCAGAGGCGCAAGAGTCGATGACTTCCAAAAACGTGTGGCGGGCGGCTATTGCCGAGGAGGGTTGACGATCGTCCTCCATCTGTTCCAGGCTGAGGCTGCGGGCGCGGTGACACGTCCTGTACGACTTGGCAGTCAGAGTCCTGTCTATTTCTTCGATGAGTCGGGCTGGAATCTCACACGTCTTGTGAATGACGGACGCGGCGTCGTTCATGTCGCCGGAAACTGGTAGATCCCGTTCAACGCCGATGGTACGTGGAGCTCTGACCCCAGTTTGGATTGCACTGTCATGCAGACGAAGCTCTGATGCCCTGCGCTCCATGGTTGCGGCTGACAACATTGGAGCATGCATTTTGGTTGGGTGAGCCACAGAGATGAACATGGCAGGATTTCGGAGTCTGGTGCTGTTTGGAACAAACTCTCTGGCTCTCGTGCCAAAATTCAGATCAAACTTGTAGCAAAATTTTCGGATCGTTTGGGCCGATTTTTTCGTTCAGCAGGAGTGGACCTGCCCCTGGATTCAGCGGGGTCCTGACATTCGAAGGTTGGTCGTTCCTGAGGGTGGGTCTTGGAATATCCGAGCGGCCGTACGAGTCCGTGGGGGTCTGGATCCCTCGTTGATCTTCCATTTGTTTGGCCGCATCACAACGCATATTGCGGTGACGAATTCTTCCTTCCCGACGCACGAGTCCGGTTTTTTCGAAAGGAGACCAACGCGGGTAAGCCGTTTAGGCTGAAAAAGGACGTATAGAACAGGGATAGTAACCCGAGCCTTTCTGTCAGCTATCACATACTAGCTACCCTCTGCGAGACTTCTGGACCCAAGGGTTCGGTGTATCGAGCACTTTTACATGTGGTGGCATGTTTTACAAGTGCCATCGTACTGCATTACGGATATACCTTTCATTTCAAGCAGTTTTCAGATGTTACTGGTTGAGCTTTTTTTGGGTGGGTCCTGCTCATCCCCACCGAATGTCGGGTAAGTATTTAGCGAGATGGGATTTTCGAAGAATTTCGAGGTTTTTTGTCACGCCCGACTGCGCCTTACATCGTATTCTAAGCGATCTGATCAGCAATAGCTAGAATCCAAGCGATGATATAGAAGTCTCTGTGTGGAGGGGTTCGTCTCAGACATAATAAATTCCATCTCACGCCAAGTCGAAGGCCAGGCGAATCACGCGATCTGGACAAGCCATACTTTACCGACGGATACAGACGCGCGGCGGTGATCAAGCGAAGTAGATCGATATCCCACCCATTTTGAAATCGGTCCATAATTAACCTACCCAGTCGACAGTCGCTCAGGCTCAGGTTCGATTTCGTCGAGGTTGCAACGAGCGTTGTTCGTTGCCGTCAAAATTTTGACTGGGTCAAGTATTTTCCAGTTCCAAATTCCGACCGAAAAACACCATGCTGCGATCGCACACATGGGAATTCTCTCCGAGAAATTCGCGGCTAGTCTTCTCTGTCCCCGTTCATCCACTCCTTTGTACACTATGAGGGACGTACCCTTCATGGTCGTTTCCTTGCTTGCCACTATCATAAGCATACCATACGCCCGTGCTCTCATCGACGAGACTGCCCTCTCCAAGGCTAGGACCAACGCGATCACGATTTCTAAACGGAGGTACGTGACCCGCCCAATCTCCAGCCACCTCTCTCTCTCTCTCTGACCTCGCGTCGTATCTCAGCTGGGAGATAGGCACCCTGACGGAAGCCCTTCTAGAATATTCATGGCCCCAACTCTCAGTTCTCAATGACAATTCTCTTCCACCCGCAAAGCAACTTTTCGCTTTCGACTACCCAACCGATGTCGTCAATATCGCCACAAAGTGCGTTAACTATACCGTGATCATCAAGTCTAATCCATGACATCCGTCGCCCCCCAGTGTCGTTCAAACCAAGCCCAATGGTACCTTACCTTTAATGCCGGACGGGGCGGTCGGGGATCCCGCGAGTGTGTAACCCAATTCTCGTTGTAGATCAAAACAGTTGATTGATCGCTACGCTTTAGGCATTGGCCCCGCCGTTTTAGTAGCCAACTGGACCCGGAACGATACCAGCGACAACCGCTTCGCCTTCGCCGCTGGATCGCAACTTGGTTACCTCCTCAACAATGCCTCCCGCACCAGTGATGGAGCCATTTCCCATCGAAGCGAACAGGTCCAACTCTGGTAAGATCAATTACCCCATGTGATTGGGGCGCCCTGATCACCTCGCGCAAACAGGGCAGACTTCGTGTACATGGCTCCCCCGTTCATAGCCTACTTCGGTGCCTATGAAAAGACGGCTTCCAAGATCTGGCTCCTGCAAGCCGCTTATGACCAGTGTCGATTATACCGCAAGTACCTTCAAGATCCTGTGACCAAGCTGTGGACGCACATCCAGCTTGGCTCATACCAAGACAACAATCTCTGGGCAACCGGTAATGGCTGGGCTGCTGCGGGAATGCTCAGGGTTCTTCAAACGATCCGCAATTCCGGTGTCAGCGACAAGTTCCTCGACCAACAAACCGATCTTCTCGACTGGACCGAGGAGATTGTGAAGGCTTCATGGAGCCATCAGGTAAAAACCAGGATCACATCGCCCTCTCATCTGATCGCTCACATATATACCCGCAGACATCTACTGGTGCCCTCCACAACGTTATCAACGACACCAGCTCGTTCACGGACACCGCTTCCACCGCTTTGATAGCCTCGGTCACCTTCCGCTTGGCCGTTCTCAAAGGAGACAACTCGACGTACATCTCCAACGCCACCGCCGCTTACAACTTCGTCAATCGTAACATCGATAGTAACGGCTGGCTTAGGAACACGACCGACCCCCTGACATTCTATACTCCTTCGGATCCAGCTGTAGCGAGCCCCGAAGGACAATCGTTTGTTTTATTACTGGAAGCCGCTCGACGCGATTTCCAGGACTGGCTCGAATCCGACGCTACATTGCCCTCGGGTGGTATGGTATTCTGTATCATGAAATCTAAGTAGTTGCTAGTACTCATTCTGCACTTTCACTTATCCTCTTCGGATGTTGTTTCTTGACTTGTTCATTATTGAGGCAGAGCCTTCAGCGTGTATCCGCACCCTTCAATACTATACTTGCTCATGATTGTATGCTGAATAGCTTGGAACCTCATGATCCCATCTCCTCTGGCGCATCGGTGGGACGATTTTGTTATTTATGCTCACGTGACTGCCGCCCCCAACCAAGACCAGGTCACTGACGCCAAAGACGCTGACAGTGACAAGAGACGCGCGATTTCTCAACATTCCCCGTCCTTGCTGACCAACTCCTTGCCCCCTCGACTCTGTCGAGCCCGTCAACGGCGACACCCCCCTCCATCCCCGTCCCTCCTCCGGGCACGACGACCGAAAGATAACGTCCCTCCCCCTTCCTTTCCTCGTCAAATGAACTTCATGGAGGTGTGGTGGCTGTCTGTCCCTTTCGCCGTCGTGCTTTGCCTCATCCTCTCGTGGTTGTCCACCGGAGATGACGATATAAGCATTCACGAATCTGGCATTATGCGGGTTTCGCTACGTACGTTTCCGTCTCACCCCCCTCCCTTCGGTCCACTCGCGTCTGGAGATGTCTCAAGATTCGACCTGACTTCGCGCCATTCCTTCTTTTCGTACAGGCAATCCAGTGCGCGAGAGTGGCCCTCCTGCTTGTATGGCAAAATTGATCATGATGAGGCACAGGGTATGAGCGATACCTCTACCTCTCACGGTCATGGGGGGAACATCAGTTGACGCCCTTTCTTCCTTCAGATAAACCAGGTGAATTCGAAGAAAAAGGGTGGAAATACCTCGACACGGAACCGTTCGCATTCCCCATCACCCGCCCGCAAGCTCACGCCGCCGCCTTTCCTGCCCTTCCAGACCAAGTCTCGAAATCTCGCTTGGTTACGACTCAGTCGGCGCTCTGGCAAACAATTCCATTGACTTCACGTTTTTCACCTTCTGTGCCCGTTTCGTCACTCGGTGGGCGCGTCATGTGCTTTTGATGACGTACGACCTTGTACGCGACTGGCAAAGTTTTCTAGCCTATTTCGACCTTCACGACGACCACTTGATTCTCTTTCACACTTGATTCGTGGATGCCCTTATACCATCTCCCTCATCAATATTGGGGATAAATTTCTTTGTATACCCCAACTTCGGAACCCATTTAGCTTACATCTACACTTACAATCTCTTTTCCTTTCGGTCCTTGGGATCTTTACGTTCGCCATATTCAGCAGAAGGGGTGGGAGGCATAATAGAACCAGAAGTTATAAAGATAGCAAATCCTCGTTGGAACCGCACTCGAGCCGGAGTGGGTCGGATATAAGTGAAGATAATGCGGGCATCACCAAGCGAGATCAATCGTCGTATACAGAGCCGACGCAGGGTAATGTGCATATGGATGCGTCGTATCACCGCTTAGGAAGGCGATGTGGTACGCGCATGAAGGGACGGAGATAGGGAGCCAGATCAACATCTATCAACATTGTTTCCCCTTTCTCAAGGCGCTCACGAGCATGCTCGCCTCTTTCACCGGCTTACGACGCTCCTCCCTGGGGTTCGAAGGCTTGGAAATCATCCTAGACGATTTACCCTTCGCACGTGCACCAGCAGCGGTGACCGCCCCACCAGAAGGACCTCGGTAAAGTCCAGAGAAATTGGAAGATCCCAGGTTCTTTGCCCACGATTGTTCTTGGGATCGCTGGCTGTCTTCGGCGCAGGGTTGGAAGCACTGGAGGTGGTTGACAAGTCAGCCAATGGGACGCGGATAACGGAAGGTTGGGGTAGAATCATACCATAGCATCGACGGGGCCACGCATCCGTTTCATTTTCGGAGACCTCTTCGTAACTTCGCGGGTGCGCAAGGGAGGCTCATCGTCATCCGAATCTCTGTCCATAAAACTGGTATCCGATGGATCGAACGAGTCGACCTCGTCATATTTCTGGAGATCCACCGAGTCAGTGACCAGTCATTTGTAAAACTGGAAACATTACCTTCTCCCTGGCAGCTTTGCGAATCTGTGCTTCGATCTCCCGTGCCGAGATCGTTTCATTAGGCTCTCCATCATCATCGTCATCTTCGTCATCGCCGTGCTCGGCCATCTGTGAGTCTTCGCCAACAAATGTGAGAGGCTCTGTGTCCTCTAGATTGCTGTGATATGCCTTTAAGAAGGCGCTGGGGTCAACATCTCCACCTGTAAGTAACGTCTCAGCGGGAGGCACGTCAAAAGGAGAGAGATCACGATGGACAAACCAATTCCCTCGAGCTTTCCGTCATCGAATCTAGGCTTCTTGATGCTCTTCCTTCTCCGACGATCTGCATCTTCATCCTCGGAACCACTCTCATCAGATCCCAGATCGATGCCACGACGTTTAACCCTCTTCTTCCCCTCGGTAATTTCTTTCATCCGCTTCTCGTGCTGCGCATCGTCTTGCTCTTGGTGTTCCCTGGAAGAATTCAGGTCAAGAGAGTGCCCCGCGACGCACATCCTTTCGCTCACTTGTATTTCTGTTGGATGAGCTTCTCTGCCAACACAGCCTCATCCATAACGGCGTCGTCAACCAATCCCTCGACGATCTTGTCATCATCGGCATCACTGTCACCCTCCTCGTCATCCGCTGCTTTCTTCTTGAACCCAAATCCATCGTCTTCGTCGGACTCCTGAGCTTCTGCCTCAACGAACTCCGACTTCTTCAACGGCTTCTTCTCTTTCGCCTTCTGAACACCGACTGCCATGATCTCAAAGGCGTTACGTTTGGGTAGGGGTGGTAACAACGGGCTCCCACTTTCCATTCCACCACCTGTAGTAGAGGAATCGCTACCGCGCCTTCGCAACCGCCTTGCCGGTTTTGACGGGCTTGGGCTCCCTGCCTCGTCTGGGTCCGAAAATATTAGGGGCGTGTCTGCAACAGCAAGGGTACCCAGAGGTTTCCTTGCGGTCAGTGGTGTCGCCTGCGTAGCGAGATGATAGAACTGGGGATTTGTACCAGTCGGTCGACTCTGTGTGAGGAATCTGCATTGCGGAATGCGTCAAGTTGGAAGAAGAACAGTTTACGATGCACGAACCCATTTTCGTCGATATATAGCTGAGGCTTCGTTGGCTTGGCTGTCTCTTGCGCAGCTTGCATGATCATCTCCTGCTCATTCTGGAAGATATCGTCGGCTTTCCTAAGGGCCGTAGAGCTGACCTCCAGCGCAGGCTGAAGTTTGGCGTCCAGAGATAGCGAAAGCCCGAACTCGTCATCGCCTTTACGAAAAGCGTCGAACCCTCCCTTCTGTCGAGGAACAATTAATTGAGTGAGAAGGTTCTCAACTATCAAACACACCTCGGGCGATTTCTTCGGAGACTGTCCAAATGTGAATGTCCGGGCTGGTGCAGTACCGAAGAGTTGAGAGAAACCTTTCTTCAATAATGGGGCTGGTTGCAGATCATCATCATCATCATCATCATCATCAGACTCAGCGGGAGCACCAAACAAAGGAGCAGGTAGAGGGGGAGGTCCAAAGCTGCTATCCGGCGCCGTGGGCAACCTTCTGCGACGGGACGAGCCATAGATATCATCATCCTTGTCTTCGGCGCGAAGTTCGCTCAGTGGTGAACGGACGTCAGGTGCCGACTGCTCGGACGGCTGTAATCGTCGCGATGGCGTAGGGGAAGAGGGGGCTTTCTGGGTTCGTGGGGACGCAAATACGGAGAACGCTGATCGAGAACTGGGGAGGATAGCGGCGTTCTCTTTGTTGTCATCGACATTCTCCTTGTCGGTCTCCCCGTCCGCTGGGGTAAGAGAATGTCTTTCGTGTCCTCTGGGAATCGGAGAGGGGGGCTTGTTATCAAGTTCTCGGATGTCGAAAGCAGACGTAGAGGGGACCAAAACTCCGGACCTGTTTGTGCCTCTCTCTTCGTCGTCGGAATCGCTAACGCGAGCTCTTTTCACTACATGTCTGGTGGTGCGTGGATTCCAAGTGGGAGGGACGTTTTCGTCGTGCTCTTCTGTGTCGTCTCCAGACTCGGCCACACTCCCTGGATTGGGGATAAACGGAGGAGGGGGGTTGTTCTCCGCATCTTCGTCGGAGAGTGACGCGGAGCAAGGAGACTGGTGGTCCTGATCCGGACGGTACTCTTCATCACTCTCGTCCCATCCATCTTCACCCTGTTGTTGCTGGCCAACACTTTCGATCTGCTCGAGGTATCCTCCCAAACCTGCTCTGTTGTCCATTAGTGGCTTGAATGTCGACCCCCCCTTCTCCTTCCACGCCAATTCCTTCTTCTGGATGATTTCCGACTTTTGGTTATTGTGTCGAATCAAGAGTGTCTGATCGAACTGGTGCTTGTACACTCCCACGTCCTTCAGTCGTTGTCCTGGTATTCGGACTTTGCGAGGGCTCTGCTTCCGATTTGAGGGCAACTTGGGCTCCGGTCGGGCCTCTTCGACTCCTGGAGCCAGAATTTCGAGGCCAATTTCCTCATCGATATCTGCAGGGGGCGGCGCAGACTTTCGCTTGGATGGTGGCGCTACTCGTTTAACTGGAGAAGACCACTCTTGAATGTCTTCAGGCTCCGAACTGTGGTTTGGCGGTGGCGGTTTCTGCAAATTTGCTGACATCCCGGCTCTACGAGAGAGCTGGTTTAGTCGGGTAATCACGTGAAGGAAAATGGGCCTACTGAAAGCTTTTGACGAAAGCACTGATCTGGTACTGATGTGCGGGTTGTTTGGTGACGGGAAACTCGACATGACGTTCTGCAGCAATGCGAGCCTGGCTCTTCTTGATCTCCTCTTCCTCCCGCCGCATTGCCTTTGAGCACGTCAATGAGAGCAGATGGAATGAATATCATAATGGTTGACCTTGGCTGTAGGCTTTCTACCGGTGGTGATCTTCCGTCTCCGCTTTGGGGGGTCTGGAGACGGGCGATCGCATGCACCCGCTCCCGAAGAATCTAACTCACTGCCTTGTGATTTGGACGACGAAGCGCGGGATGCATCCGGTTCTGAATCCTCGACCATGACGAGACCAGTCATCCGACCGGAAGTACGTCGTTTTTGTTTTGGAGGTGAGGGAGAAGGGGAATGATCTCTGTCACTACTGCTAGCCTCAGGCTCGGTAGACGCCCTTGTGGACTCTGAACGAATCGTTGTCAATGGAAGGCGTTGGGGTTTCTTCGGGGAAGCGGATGGAAGCATCCCCTTGTGTTTGGAGCTCCGGTCGCGAGAAGCTGGAGGGGAGAGGAGGGTATTCACATCAGCTGTACGTCGGGAGATGGGGGGCACAGAAGCCGATTCAGCTTCATCGTCGTGGTCATTTAGTTCTTCGAGCGCCGCCATCCACGACCATTGATGCTTTTCTCGCTGGGGTGAACCGTCCTCCTCGTCATCGTCGTCAACTTTGGTGTCCTGAGAAGACACGCCATTGTCATTAATCCCAATTGAGCGCGGCGCAGGTGAGAGTGAGATCGAAATGTCGCCGTCCACCAGCGTGCCAAACGATCTATCCGCGTCGGGGGACTCGTCAGAAGGTGGTTCTTCCGCCCGCTTCGAGCCGTATGTCTGTGTCACGCGTTTCTTCGCGGAAACCATGGGAGATGATAAAGCGGGGGGTGAGGAAGTGGGTGGTACGGTGTTGGGCGAATCGTTCAAAGCAGTCATTGGAAATACGCCGCTTTAAGTGTCCGTTGGACGCTTTGGAACGCTCCAGGCGAAGCCTCAGGGTTACCCTCCGATCGTTGATGGCCACTCGCGTGTGTCACGGATGTGACAGAATGCACGTGATCGCGTCCATGTCTGCGTTGAACTCCCCTGTAGCGAGGTCATTTGCGCCTAAAAACTCCAAATATCGGGACAGAAGCCATGTACTCGACTTGACGTGTATTATTCTGACGTTTGAATGAAGAAAAATGATTTCCTGGACCTCGTACTCATTGCGAAAGCGTCTCAATCGCCTGCTTGCACGATCTACCTAAAGGCAGAACAAGTAAGACCCAATTTCTGCTCTGAGTGCTCCCTCCAGCCTATTGACGCGTTCCAATCCGTGGGTCTCACAGTTGCACCCCCTCAACTCACCAGAACTCGCGGAGCAATAAAGCTCAATGGATTACCATAAATGGAAGTGATCTAGATTACCTAAGAACTGTACAGCGACCGATTGTGGCTTGGAAGCCATAACCTCTCTGGACGGAAGGTTCAATCATCGACAAAAGGCCTCAAGACCTTCAAAATGAGGTGAGTACCGTAGTTGCACACTCCCAGAGCGTCTGCTAATGCAGCTTGTAGTCATCGTAAGGTTTGTTAAATAGATCTGGTCCAAGAAGAATGAAGAGTCGTTGACGAAAGTTGCAATCCGCAGTACGAAGCCCCTCGCCACGGATCCTTGGGTTTCCTTCCAAGGAAGCGCGCTGCCCGTCATAGAGGAAAAGTCAAGTCCTTCCCTAGGGTTCGTGGATTCCACTTGTATCCGGGGCTGGAATTGTCACTAATCCGAGTCTTCAGGATGACCCCAAAAAGAAAGTGCACTTGACTGCCTTCATGGGCTACAAGGCCGGTATGACCCACGTTGTTCGTGACCTTGACAGACCAGGATCCAGTATGCGATGGATAATTCTCTGCTTGAGTTTGTCACTGATTCTCTACAGAAATGCACAAACGTGAGGTTGTTGAGGCCGTCAGCATTGTGGAGACACCCCCCATCGTTATCGTTGGGGTTGTTGGATATGTTGAGACTCCTCGCGGCCTCCGCACTCTCACCACTGTCTGGGCTTCTCACCTCTCCGAAGAACTCAGGCGAAGGTTCTACAAGAACTGGTATCGATCGAAAAAGAAGGCCTTCACCCGTTATGCCAAGAAGCACGCTGAGGATGAGGGCAAGTCGACTGCTCGTGAGCTTGAGCGCATCCGCAAATACTGCACTGTTGTCCGCGTTCTTGCCCACACTCAAATCCGCAAGACTGGCTTGAACCAAAAGAAGGCTCACCTCATGGAGATCCAGCTGAACGGCGGATCCATCGCCGACAAGGTCGACTTCGCTCATGGTCTCTTCGAGAAGCCTGTTGAAGTCTCCACTGTCTTTGAACAAGACGAGAACATCGACATTATTGCTGTTACAAAGGGTCACGGTTTCGAGGGCGTTACTCATCGCTGGGGAACCAAGAAGCTTCCCCGGAAAACCCACAAGGGTCTCCGAAAGGTTGCTTGTATCGGTGCTTGGCATCCTTCGAAGGTCATGTTCTCTGTCGCCCGTGCTGGTCAAAGTATGTTCACATCATCCCGTTTTGAATCCATCTACATGATGTATACGCTTCGCAGATGGTTACCACCACCGAACGGAAATCAACAAGAAGATCTACCGCATTGGCCTCGGCGAAAAGGACGACAATGCCTCCACCGAGCAAGACGTCACCAAGAAGAAGATCACTCCCTTGGGTGGTTTCCCCCACTACGGTATCGTCAAGAACGACTTCCTCCTCCTCAAGGGCTCCATCCCTGGAACCAAGAAGCGTGTTGTTACCCTCCGCAAATCCCTTATGGTCCACACTTCTCGTCGTGATCTCGAGCAGGTGCAACTCAAGTTCATCGATACATCATCGAAATTCGGTGTAAGTCTTGACCTTACTGCATCCTCCGTACTGCTCTCACCCCCTCTTCCAGCACGGCGCGTTCCAATCCGACGAGGAGAAGAAGGCCTGGATCGGTACCCTCAAGGTCCGACCCACGGCTTGATAATCTGTGTTTGGTTCACTGTAGCTCTTTCATGTTTTACTACTGCTTTCCGATATGCACCACTGTATGCACCATTTTCACGGGAGTCGAAAAGAAAGGGAAACCAACGAGATTATGAACTAATCGTAGTCGTCTTCCTCGATGAGTTTGCGTTTGGTGCCATTCGCAGCAACGTCTTCCATTGCCTCATCGCCGCTTTCCTCCTCTTCTTCACCAAACAATCCATCTGCGTCATCGTTATCGCTGCCTTCGTCGCCGCCTGTGCCACCCATATCTACGTCGGCCGGAGTCTGGGCAGCCAACTGCTGTCCTGAGTCGGCGTCGTGCCGCGGCTGGGTCAAAGAAGCCATCGGCGCTCCTTGCCAGTGTGGAACGGACGGAATATCTGCAGCTTCCATCTCGTCCTCGTCCGACTCTGACTCTTCCACCTCTTCGATCTCTTCGTCGTATTGTTTCACCTCTGGAGGCGGTTTGTTCGGTATCAGATCAAAGTCGACTGCTGTGAGGCATTCGGATGATGGAGGCAATCGAACTCCGAACACTTCTGGAACTGCGGGTAAGGGCGTCGCGTTGGTTTGAGCGGCGAGGGAAAGGATGTACTTTCGTAGGTAAAATCGGTCATTTTCTTCGAGCGGTGGAGCCATGAAAGAAACTCGAGCCTACCTCTTTGGGGACCCTTCCACCGAACTCCCACCCTACCCTAGCCTGAACGGCCAGCGTAACGTCGTCCATCTCGACCTTACCGGGTCGCCCGGCGTGTTCAGCATACACCAGAGCATCAGAAAGGACTTGAGCGGTGTAACGATGCGAGAACTCGAGTAGCTGGTGTAACACGCCGGGTTGAGCATCGTGTACGGTTGGGGTTGAAGAGAGGAGAAGGGCGATAGCACGCGCTGTTGGTGGTATCGCTTCAGAACGCGACATTTTTGATGGCGCCGGTTTCCGAATAAGGAAGGCGTAATCTTCGACCTCTCAATGACCCTCAAGATTGGATTTTTGTATGTAGTCGCGCTCTTAACTGTCTTTCCTCACGCGCAGCACGGTACTCTAAAAAGCGCACATAACCTATAAGTCGTGATACTGCTTCTGCTTGTTGTAATCCACTCGACTACAAAACTTGTTACCTGACGCTTTTCTCTCGTTTACCTTAAAGTTCGGTTGCCGCTAGGGCTCCTCGAACCATACTCGAGAGACGGTCCATCCACGTCGTATCCATATGCACGAACCTCATCCCAGCTGACATTCCTGCCGGCGGGATCAGGGAGCTGAGTATTCTGGTCGGAGAGGTCGATCGTCCGGATACCCCTGTTCACTTCCCCGTCGCCCGCAAATCCATTCACCATGTCATGGCGGAAGGAGGCGTGGGTCCAGTGCGCTGCAACCGGGGATTTTTTCGGAAATGCCGCAGTCGTGGCAGCATATGTAAGTGCTTTTGCCACTGAATAGAGTTCAAGGGAGCAATTGGTATGACCTACCTCAGAAACAAGCTAATAACCCCCGCCACGTCTTTGGTTTGTTCAAGTCTACCAATAGATCGCGGGTAAGCGACTCTTGGCGAAAATTCTTGTCCAGGGCCTTGGCGATATGGTCTAGAACCTTCTTTTTCGAATCCCCGGCCCCGTTCGTATGAGTTTGAGTTGCGGGGAATCAGAGCTCTCTGGGCCGGACATTGGGGTCGAGAGGCAAAAGCCAGGTCCTCATACCCCAGTGTCGCATATTATAATTCCACAAGCCACGTTTCGTGTGGCTTTTCTGTCACACGATCCCATCATGAAGGGAAACACGGTTGAACGGCGAGTCTGTATAAATTTACACAAGGAGGTTGTACAAAACATGGATTTTGAACGAATAGTTTGTAGTTATCCCAAGCCACCCTGAGATAGCGGTCGTGAGGACATGGTGATTAATCCGGCGATTAAACTTCGTTGATCTTGAACCTGACAGCCTCAGAGGCGGGTTTCACTTCGAGGGGTTTGACGGTTGGATGACCGACAGCCTTGGCAATCCTATCGGACAGGTCCTGGTCAACGGCAGCGAACACGCGCACTGGAGGCAGATGTTAGCCCAGTTTCCACCTCGTGGGGGACACAGAGGAGGGAGCTTACGCTGCTTCTCAAGGATTGCCTTGTTCTTCACACCTATAATGTGTCCAGAGACGTTGCTGACATAGTGCTCCCGATCCGTATCACTGAAGGTTTTCTGCCACAATGTACGGGGCTGTTCGAAGTCCACTGTGGGGAAGTCGGTCAGATGCGGAGCAGAGGATAACGGCGAATTAGAACTCACGCTCTGTAACTTCGCTCAAATCGAGGTTGGCGTGACCCAACCACTGCTCATGTTTCAACCACTTGGCCTCGTACGGCCGCTGCTTGTATTGAAGAGGAGAGATCGTGCTCGGGTAATTGGGTCGGAAACCCTGGTTGTCGTAGTTCGCAGGGCCGTCTCTTTTGAAGTTGGCAACAGGAACGATTGGCTTGTTGACTGGGAGTTGCTGATAATTCACACCGAGACGATAGCGATGAGTGTCAGGGTAGGAGAACAAACGGGATTGCAGGACAGGATCTGCCGATGGTTCGATACCAGGAACAAGGTGAGAGGACGAGAAAGCGGCTTGCTCAATCTCGGCGAAGTAGTTCTTGGGGTTCTCGTTGAGAACAATCTTCCCAAACTCGCGGAGGGGGAAGTCCTTGTGCGGCCAGATCTTGGTGAGGTCGAGGATGTTGTAGCGGAATTTTTCGGCCTGCTCTGCCGTCATGATTTGCTGAGGTATAACAATCGTGTAAGCAAGGCGATAAACTATTTTCCACAACCATAAACACTTACAACGTAGACGGTCCAGCTCGGGTATTGCTGATTCTCGATGGCCTCGAAGAGGCCCTGAATTCCGTAGTCCGGATTTGAGCCGGCGAGCTCACCAGCCTTCTGGTTATCCAAGACTTTAAATCCATTATCGGCTCTGATGTGGATCTGGGTGTACACGTAGCTTCCGTCCTCTTTGACGAACTTGAAAGTGTGACCAGAGTAACCGTGCATGTTATGGTACCCATCGGGAGTTCCACGGTCGGAGAAGAGGATCAGAACCTGATGAATAGACTCGGGGTTTTGGGACAAGTAATCCTGTTTGAACGCACTCCGTTCGTCTCAGGAATACCAGAGGATGATAAAACTCTGACATACCCAGAACGTATCAGCATCTTTCAAGTGGGTCTGAGGGTCCCTCTTCTGGGTATGAATGAAAGTGGGGAACTTTGCAGGATCCCGTAGGAAAAAGACCGGAGTGTTGTTGAATACCCAATCGAGGTTTCCTTGTTCAGTCTTGATCTTGATCGCGAATCCCTACACATGTGAGAAATGTAGATTTTCGGCTCATCATCACCTCAAGAGAATGTTTGGTGGATGATCCACGTACTCGAGGATCACGAGCGGTATCGGCGGATCCAGACTCTCCCCCGACTGTAGAGAACCGGACGGTCAAGGGAGCCCTAGTCCCAACTTTCTGAAACACGTGCGCCGAGGTGATGTCCGAGAGTGAATGGGTTAACTCGAAATATCCGTGAGCGCCTGCTCCTTTTGCATGAACGACGCGCTATACGCAAAGTTACGTGTCAGTGAATGAACGTGGCGTTAAACGTTAGACTTTGATGAGGGTGCGGGCGTGGGTGCCCTGGACGGGAATCACGAACCTCAGGGATTCTCTCCCGGTCGAAATGAGCCAAAAGGTCGATCAAGTGAGTATCTTATCGCGACGAGTTCAGCGAGTACCTCGACGTGCGCCGGCCGATGAAACACACCTTGGAGGAGGAGGGGACCATTGAGACCAACACGTTGGGAGGCATGGGGTTCCTTGACGGGTGCACCGTTGGAGGTGGTGTAGACGGCGTCGTCTTTGGTCTGGATCGCTTGAGAAGATGGCATTCGTTCGTTCGAAAGGCGATAACAGTATGAAGAGGAGCTGGGCGGGGTGAGAGAAGGGGAGGGTCTGAGACCTGAAGATCTGAAGTCCAACATTATATAAATCAACCAAACGCTATGTCATGGTTATCGTTCCGCTGTAATCATGGTCATCATGATTACGACACATGTTGGTTTCCATTCTATATATTCCATGTTTTCGATAGCGATACAGTAGAGTCCTCTCTTTCCGCAACAACGACCATCTGTTGTCCCTTCCGTCGCCGCTCTGAGTGTTGGCCGCGAGAGCGGCCTTCCATCCGCAAGTTGTATAAAGTAAGCGATAGCTGAGGTCACGACACTTGCACACAGTCCAAATGACGAATCATGTCTGCGTCGGCCAGCATGGCCAAACAGTCAGCTGCCCAATTCGTCAGATTTTTCCGCGCCACAAGGGCGTTTGTTGTCCGCTGCGTATCCATCCTGCGTCATGAGAAGTAGATTTATTCCGAGAAGTCTCCCTTGTCCAGGTCCTTGGGTTCCTTGGGCTCTTCGTCCTCTCCGTACTGCATCGAATAGTCGATGTGACTCAGCACTGTCTCAATGGAATCTGGCTGTGTAAGGTCCAACGGTAGGAACGAAACGAGAGGATGATCTTCGATCTGTAGAGGGTAAGGTTCGCCCGATTAATCTCTTGGTGAGTTCTAGCTCCGTTCAACCGCTTGACCCACCAACTGAACGATGGCCTGGTTGAGTGCGTGAAACCTTGGGTTCTGTATTTCGCTTGGCGGATTCCTGCTACCCCCATGTGTTGTGGCGAGCAGCAGTGGGTCTGGATCAAGGTACCTGCCCAATTGCGATGACGTTCAATCACACTGCAGAGGTAAAGGTACATGAGAGCAAAGCACGTCACCTGGCGATATCCTTCCTTGCTCTGATACCATTCCGCCCTCCTGCTGGATCATCGGGGTTTGCGGTCACGAGATCCATCTTGGACATGATGTTGATCCATGGGATTTCGAGATTTACCATAGCCGACATAGCCGACAATACTCCGCTAGAAATAGCGAGTTTCAAACATAGTCTTCGACGAGCTCCACTGTATGCAAAACACACCTGAAGAACTTATATTTATCCTCCATGAACTGCGACTCAACGAGGTAGAGCGCGCATACTCGGAGGCCTAGCCGGTTCAGGTGCTTGGCCAATGAGGGAAGAAATGGATGGTGAGTATACAACTCGATCTGCCCTGATGTCGTTTCCTTTAGTGAGGTTCCTGACCAACCACAGAGGCGACATACCAGGGCAGTCTATTATGAGGTAATCGTCCTCGTACCCTCCGAGTTCCTCTTCCAGCCAATCCATGTTCTGCATCAAGTACCTAGCGAATCGGAAATTTTCATTTCGCGTACTCCCCGGACGCGGTTGCCATACTCACTCACTCAAAACAATACACCAACCCTCCGTTCGGCCCATACTCCAGCTCATCCATGACATCCTGCAAACTAATCAGGTCCTTGATATCAATCGTTGGTTCATACTCGAAGCTGTCAGGGGCAGCGGCAGGGTCGAGGTTTACGAGATGCCCGGTTCGCTTGGATGTATGAAGATGCGTGATGAGCGCATTTGAGAAGGTGGATTTTCCTGAGCCTGCGGGGCCAGTTACCAAGACAGCATATCTCATTGTCGAGCAGAGGTAAGATCCCGGGGTGGGGGAACGCTTTCGAGTTTAGATCTTTTGTCTTTAAAGTTTTCGAGCAAAGTGGATGATGGCGGGGGGGAAGTGAAAAGGAAAGGAAATCTAATCTTTGCTGTGCCGCCATCCCGCCATCTACTTCATCCTCCCTCCCCTCCTCCCCCTCCTCCTCCGACTAGGCCATGTCCAAACCAGCTCTGTATCCGGAGACTACGCCATCCGGCATCGCCGTCGACCCAAGTACCCTTGAACGCGTCATCCCCCAATCGAAACGTCCAGATGGGTCGTAGGTCCCTCGTCCGCTCTTCTTTCACACGACGGGACCTTATCACTCCGACACCACATGTGTTTGCAGAACTCGCAAGGAGATCAAGATAAGACCCGGCTTCACACCCCAAGAAGACGTCGGAAAGTTCAAGGGGACCAAACAGCAGGAGAAGGAAGCCCGTGCACTCCCCAAGGGCCATATCATCGGCTGGGTCCCCCCTTCTTCTACGACAAACAATACTGCGGGCAAGCCATCGGGGACGATGAGCAAGAGTCAGAAGAAGAACGAGAAGAGGAAGGAGAAGAAGAAGGCAGAGATCGTCAAGAAAATACAGGAGAACTGGGAGGACGACGAAGATGAAGACGAGATCAAACCTCCATCCAAGCCGAAGGCTACGACAGGGGACTCGAACAAAACAGACTCAACGGCGGACGAGGTGGCAGAGAAGTTGGAGAAGCTGGAAGTGGATAATTGAGATGGATTGTACTAGGTATACCCGACTGGTGACCGTTGCCGGTGGATGCTTGCAAGTGGCGACAAGGGTTAGATCTCTAATTGGATGCATGTACTATTGATTTCTCTCATCTGCAGCTTCGAATGGATCCTGACTTGAAGTTCGATCCCACAATTGAGGATGCGCCGTCTCAGCCGCCTTCTGCTTCTTCGACCTGGCGACAGTGGTGAATTCCAGACCTACGAGGATGAGGACGAGGAAACACGAAAGAGCAGCTGCAATAGTGTCGGTCACAGAACTGCATAGATCAGATGCGCTGCTGAGAGCTTACCGACTGATTTACGCATGTTGTCCCATTTTGCCTCCTCGACCTCTGTCTTGAGATCACCCAATGATCCCATTGTTCTGTTATACATAGACTGGAGCTTTTTCAGGCCAGCATAAAGCGGAGTTGAGGGATGATTCACCTCAATGACGATGTCCTGGCGCTTCAGCTCGTTTTTGGCTTCGTTCTTCCGATTGCCCAACTCCATCTGAATTCTGAACGTCCTGGGTGAATATCCTGTAATCCACCAGAAGAAGCGGAGCACCCACTCGTGTTTCAGATTCGACACGTCTTCATTTATCTGCGTCCCTAAAGCATCCACCTCTCTGTGGATGGTCGAAGTGACAGTATGGAGTGAGGCAAACTCATTTCTCGACCGGAGGGTGACCTCGTTCCTCAACTCCGACGACGCAGCGTTAAACAAATAAGCTTGCTGTTAAAACGTGAACGCTGAGATTAGTCTATAACAGCAGACGGATCGATTCCAGGTGAGGTACAAGGGGGAGACATACGTTTTCGAGGTCCTTGGTACTGAGAGCCTCGTTCCGAACGCGACCTATCCTGTCCACCAGCAGAGCTCTGGTCGCACGCATAAGACTGCGGGCAGCGGGAGGTTCAAAGCTCTTCTCAAGAGCTACGAAGAACTTGTGTGTGTCGAGTGGCGGCCTAGAATAATACGGTGTCCTGGTTTCCGACGAGCCAGACCTAGCATTTCCAGTGGTTTGCGACAACTGCTGAGCTGGTATTGGTAGAGAGGTCGATGGAGGTGGATTTGGATCCTTTGGATGAGGCGAAAAGGAGGCGACTGCCGTGGAATAATTAGAGACACCAAGCAGCAGTCTCCTGGATTGCCGCGGAAGGTGGCGGTAGCAGTTGATCATCATCGTCTTCCTTCTTCCCCTTAGTCCACCACCAACATGGCTCCTCCAAAAAACAACACACAAGGTGCACCTTCGCCACCAACCGTCCGTGGGCACAAGAAGGTTGTAGTTGCCGTTGATGCCAAACCACGCAAGCCGTTGAACCCCAGCGCAAATAACCCCTCGACGATTACCCCGGATCCGAACACCAACCAAAATCGTCCTTCCCCACACCCGCCCCGCCAGAACCAGCAACAACAATCCCAACATCCGTCACGACAAGGGAAGCTCGCCCGGAAATCGAGCAAGCCCATTATAAACTGGTTTCAACGGAAACTGACCGGCACCGGACGACAGAGGAGGGCATCTGAAACCGATAGCCTTCGTAATCCGAGAAACGTACCCCAACGGAGGCAAAATAGCGGACAGGATAGACAGCGTAAACGGCCAAATTCGCCCCCTATCCAAACTAAACGTCCAATCGTTCCGCCTGTGCCGACCGATCTTGCGAGGTCGCGGGCCATCTCGTTAGACTCGGAGGGTGGGTACGACAGTGCGCCAGAGACCGCTGGTGATTATCGCTCCGACTATGGATATGAAGGATCTTCTCTCGCCAGAAACTCTACTTGGTCTCCCGGCAGCATCCTCGAAGCGGACGACAATGCTTCCTTACGTCCTTTACCCCCAAGTGCTCCCCCGTCTCCGTCACCATCTCACTCATCTTCTTCCTATCTATCCGACCCCAGGACATTTAGAAGCATGACCGCTAGCACGAAACCGACAACGGTTCTGAGTATAGACATCGCGGGCGGTCTCGCGCACATTGCCCAGGTTCCGACTCCTGTGTCTGCGAACCCTTGGTTCACGCCACATATTCGTAACTCATCACTGGATGTCCCAATTGGAAGCGGCAATTCCATCACTTTCTCGGCTCTACCCCCCTCGCCTGCGACATCCCGACCTCCCTCCCCATCGAACACTAGCACAGGGGCGACGAGACCCGTCCAGGCTCCCCTACACACCTCGCATCATCCTCGGAATAATCCCCGACCGTTCTCTCCCCCACTTGACAATGCATCTATGTTGACGCTTGCTTCGTCCGCATGCGGAGTTCCCGGAGCGAGGATCGGTGCGAACGCATTATCATACGGAGGCGAAAGGTCAATCCTTGGAGCGGGTGATTCAGTCTCACATATTAGCGGGTTGCTTGGCGATGACGAACGGATGTTCAATGACGGGGAGGTGGATCGAGATGCCGATGCCAGTGTGCGAGCTTTGAGACCGAGAAGTTCAAGGCGGGGAAGTTGGGAAAGTGGGGCCAGTGGATGGAGTGCTGCCGTCACTGGTAGCGGCTATCCGCAAAATAGGAGCCTTTGGACGTCGAACAGCATCGGGGACGATGACAACGACATGACCAGCGTTGAGGGAGGCGTGGATAATCTTATCCCTGACACAACTGACCTTTCGATCGCGGACACCGTCTCCGAAATCACGGACGACGGCAAAGCTAGAGACAGAAGCAATACCGTCACCGCTAACGACGACACCACCTCTTCCCCATTGGTGACACCCACCGAGCCGCTACCCTCTGTTCGGTTCCCGGACCCTGACCAGGCTCCCAAGGTCGACGAGGAGTTTGTAGAGAGTCGGGAAGACCCAAAGACTGTTGGAGAGCGGCGTTCGTTTATCGATGAATCTCGGGTCAGCCCTGAGCGCACCCCCGCTCCTCCAGTGATACCCCTGCCACCGAACGACGTGCAGTTCGCAGCCGTCTCCGCTTAGTTTGGACGCAGTTCGTCGACCTCTACTCGTGAGTGGGAAATTACGTGGATCCAGGTGACCAAAGAGATCGTTTAGTTCTTCACGATGCGGTCTCCCTCATTCATTCACAATGTACAAATGGGTCATTCTTCTCCTACCGACAAATCTCTGCTTTTTGGTTTCCTTTCCCCCCCAATCCTGTTCTGTTCTGTTTCTCAACTTGGTACAATCTACTCTCACCACTCGCAACTTGCTCGCCGGTTCTCGTTCCATTCCACTTCTTCTTCGCGTGTATTCTCCCAAGTACATCCGCCCCCTCCGCTCTCTTGTCGTTTTCCGTTTGTCTTTACTCACCATCATGGTACACGGATTTCTCTTCTCGACGTACGTTTTCGTCATCAGGTGTGCCAAGTCTGAGTCCATGCCTCGCGGATCCCTCCATGCGCCATCGACCTCAGGGAATTATATATTCTGACCCTGCGTGGATTAAAATGCGAGGTTGAATAAGTTAAAGGGTAAGATTTCCCAAGCGGGGCTGGGTCGGCAAAGATGGACGGGGAGGTATGAAGCCAAGAATTGGCCAAAGAATGGAGGGATGTACGGTAAATTATCGATGTACAAGGGAACAATGGGGGGGATGGGGTCGCGAGAACACACAACAGAAAACAATCAGTCGCTATCACTGTCATCACTGCTATCATCGTTCTTCTCATCTCCGTCCGTGTCACTGTCATCGTCGTCGCTTTCCGCGTGCCTCTTCTTGACTGAACCACCGCGCATCATGGCCATCTGGCCAGCCAAGCTATCTTCTTCTGGATCGGAAATATCATCCTCAGCACCCTGAGGGTCATCACCCAACGTTGACGGATCCTCAACTTCCAGCTGGTAAGGTGGCCGTTAGTCCAGGTTTAAACATCACAAAGAGAAGCTTACCTTGATATCCCGATACGTATCATCCCCAACATACGTATCGCTGACCACAAACACCCTCCAGGTGTACGACCCAACGCTCGGCGGAGCCTGGAACTGCATCTTGTACATCCGATAATCCGAATCGGTGAAGGGAATGTCCGAAACCTTGAACGGAGGCACAACGACCCTGTTTGCCTTGATGTCGCCCAAGACGACCCACCACGAAGGTTTCTTCGTCTGTGGCCAGTGTGGGGCATGGGCAAAGGTCCTCTCGGTATTTTCGAATGACACATCTTCTGCATCTTTTTTGCCCACGAGGAATTCCTGTTCGCGCTTCTCGGTATCCTTAGATGGGATAGATAGTTCCCCATTGGCGGCGGAGTTCCGTGGGATGCGTAGTTTAACGATCAGGTTAATAAACGATAAAGGAGTCACGATCCTTTCCCCAACAACTACGATGGCACCGGGTCAGACAAGGAGGCGAGGATTAGTACCGGATGGCAAACCTTTGAATGTAGAACCGACGATCTGGACGTTGCCCCAATTCTGAACCGCCTTTTTGACGTCAACGGCACGAGAATCGTTAGAGCTTTCCAGGTTCTGAATAAGTCCGTCGAAACCATGGACATCCTTGAACTTGTCGATCTCGTCCAAGGCAATATCAGGGAGCTGGGAAAACTTGAGCCAGTCCTTGTCAGACTCTTTGACCGTCTTCGGAGGAGGGGGTACAGCTTGCGTCAAGTGGGCACTGAGTTGGACAGCCGCCAACGATGGCGTTAACCAGTTGCGAGACAAACAGATGTTGAGGAGAGAGTTCATGACTTGGGGTGACTGCAAGAGGATTTTCGTTTGCTCTAGAGAACTCGAAAAGTCAGTCGGGAGAACACACCCGACGCAGGAATTCGACGCACCGTCTCGCAAACTTTGGTCTATCACAGGAATCCTCAGAAGGTGAGCAGAAACGAGAATGAAGGCCCTTTTCGCATCTTTGCTTCCCCTGATACCAGCAGCGGCTACAAGGGTTCCCCACTTCTCTCCCAGTCGTTCTCGAACCTTAGCCTCGAGCCCCTGCAACTCGGACGGGAATCCAGGGCCCAACTGCAGCTCCTTGGCGAGCCCCTTTCCCAGAAGGCCTACGAGTTCATCGATACCCCACTCCTCTTTCACGCTCAGGAAGAAGGATGCGGCGGTCTTGGCTTTAACGCCGTCCTTGGTCTTCTGCCGGTTCCCGAACCACCACCTCCCTACAAGAGCGGGCAAGCTGAAGCCAAAGATGAGAGCGTAGAGGCCCAGAACCCAGACGTTGTTCCTGCCCTCGATGAATTGAATAGGGATAGCGATCCCCATAGACACCTCTTGACGACCATCGGGGTGGCCATACTTCTCGTAATTTTCACGAATAGTCTGGTCGGTGAGCCTGTATCAAGAAAATTGAGCAAAGAGGGTATGGCAAGGGGGTAGCCAACTGACGATTTGTATGCTTTGGTAATTTCGACGAACTTGGTAGCAACATCCTCCGCGGTTTGGTTGATGGCAAGTTTCACTTTGTCGGGGTGGCTACGTGGCGAGTTAGTTATGGTGAGGGGTTCTGGATACATCGAACGTACAATTTCAGGGAGAGTTTCTTGTACCATGACTTGATCTCCTTCTCCGTAATACCCTGGTAGAAAGAGACACGAGAAGTCTTCCAACTTGATCAACTTTCGCAACATGGCCACGCACCTTCTTGATGCCCAGAATTTCGTACGGATCGTAGATTTTGGAATCCAATGCTGGTGAAGAAACCCGGGTAACGAGGAAAGCAAAGAGAGCCCAGCCAACAGCGACGAATATGGCTCTAAGCGAGACGTTCAGTGGGCCAGATCTCGATAAAATATGAAGGTGCCACGTACAATTTTGATATTTTTGGCCTGAGTAATGAACCCCTCTCACGTTTGCGTATCCGGGCCCGCTGATCCACGCACGGTTTACACTGGCACCCGGACGCTTGCGAAGTCACTGTTAAAGGTAGTGCCAACAAAAAGTGTCGTGCAAAAACCTTGAGCGTTCCACCGAGGTGAGGTAAGATGCCAGTGATTTGGACGAACCTTTGAAGGAGGACAGTAGTGAATATGTTGCAGGTATGAGGACGATGAAGAGAACGGAGACGACAAAGTAAGTGGCCATAACGCCTGACTCGTCATAATGGTAGTTAGCCATGGCGACGACGTAGAATCGCCGATGGCGAGTGGGGAGATAATGGTGGAAGGTGAAGGTGAGCTGGCAGGAGGTTCCGGATTTGGCGCCATGTTTGATCGAGACACGTAGTCGGCTAGCCACCACCGTGATCAGCTCGTTTTTTTTTTTTTTTTGAAATCATTTATATCCCGCAGTCGGTACGTAAGTACTACACAAGGTATCAGCGGCTGGTTATCTAGCGCACAGCTATTTTCAAGAGACGAGAAGGGGAAATGGAGAAAAAGGAGAATGAAGCGAAAAACCGTAGCGGGAGGGGCGTCGTACAAACGTTCGGTCAATGTCCTCGCAGGAGCAAAGGAAAACAGGGCAGGCCGTGGCCGAGAAGTGAAGGGTGAGCGGGGGCTTAGAGGCGTATGGCCAATGAGGGAAGCGACTTCGCCTTACTAACGAATTATGGCGGCTCGCGGGGACGATGCGGTACACCAGCCTTGGAGAAAGCGTCAGTTCGAGAAAGCCAATTGGCGAAGGTAGGAAGATTTTCCGGGAGAAAAAGCTTGCCGAAGGACCATCTAGGGTTCCTTAGGCGTGGGAATAGGGCTTCGAGGGCGTGGCGTTCGCGCTCCATCAGTAAAGTTGACATTTACTTATCGGGACTTATTTAACTTATCGACGCTTATCGACACTTATTGAGAGCCCGCGATTGTCGAGCAGAATCACGTCCGTTATAAGCAAATAATGAAAAAAAGAAGAAGGCAAATAAGATGTCAGATAATCAGCGGGTAATATGTGATAGTTAGAACAACGTTTCGAAGGCATGGTAGTCTATGTACTTATTTACATAGAAGGCTGCGAAGATATCGAGTGTTTGACTGAAATTAATCTCCCTCGGAACAACCACACCAGGTTTGAAGACCGGGAGGAGGTGTGTTGCACGGACTACCGAGTCCGCGTGGACAACGGACATGATCCGATAACCCCTGCGATCAAGGTCAGGCTCGACGATCCACATACCGTTGTCGGGATCGGGGTCGTCGAAGGACTTGCAGAAGTGATGGAGAAGGGCACATGAGAAAACTTCATCCCCAACCTCGAACGAAAAAAACAAATGGACCCTAGCAATGTCCAAACCCCTCATCCCTGGCAAATCGGATCCAGTGTTGAGGACGACGCAATCCCGTCGAGGCGCAACAATATCACCCGTTTTCCATCGGGGAGTACACCGGATGGTTTCCTGGTACAGGCCGCCAATACCAGAAGGATTACTCGGCGCACAGAACGTGGCAGTTGCTGAGTGGAAGACCGATATCTTCGTGACGTTGTTGGTAGTTGGGCAGAGAGGAAGGGGGGGGGTTCCGGCAAATGTTGGATTTTGTTCGTAAAAGAGAAAGCGCCTGACAAGATCGTCGAGGTTCACTTGGTGAACGTGTTTTCCAAGCGCATGAAATGAAGTGCAGGGGTATTTTGTGGCTGGGTCAAAGTATCAGTGAGTATGTGGGAGATATTATAAGATTTAATACCTTTTCTCTGAGCGAGGACAACCTCGCTGAAAACTGGTGGACCATCCACTGGACCGGTGGGTCCATCACCCTCATTGTCAAGATCAAGGTCGTTGCCACCTTCTCCGTTGCCGTCTGGGTCGCTGGTTTCGTCCTCGTCGTCCAAGTCGCCAATGTTGGTACCAAGGTCGGGCAACCACAATTGGAGGGCCTCGCCCAAACAGGTACCCTTTAGCATGCCTCGGGATGAGAAGTCGTCTCGTGCTGCAGCCAGTTTGTCATTGCGCGTGTTGATTGTAAGCATTTGCTTTAGTGCTTCGTATCGACTCGATTGACGCCAGGGCCTCTTGACTGCTGCGATGTGCTTCGACTCAGTGATTGAGGAGCAAAGCCCATTTGGCGCCCCAAACTTTTCGATGTGACGGCGGTAGTGTGTCATCGAATGTTGACGGGGGAGCGAGAATCCATCTGCACGCACACCACTTACCCGAAAGATCTCACGGTAGTGACGAAATCTTTCCAGTGCAGTGTCAAGCGCATCGAGGGAATCGTCAGTGAGAACATTTTGGCGCGCGATGTAGCAGAAGTCGAGGAATGCATTGAGTGTCTTGATGATATCCGCAGGTACATAGCCTTCAAGCGCATTCATGAAAACCTAGCGGAATGAGCACGAACACGAGCATATTTAAAGTTGTGTAAAATACCTTCATCAATGCCTTGGAGTCGTTACCGGTCCACTGTTTGAAGTTGCGGCCTTGCTTGAACCTTCGGAGACCAGGGAAGAGTGGTGCTAGTGCAATACTGCAACGAGTCGAGTCAGAGCTGCTTCTGAAAAATCTAAGATTCGACATACCGCCGGTCAATTTCGTCGAGAATGCTCTGACCCTTCGAGGACCCATAGATTAGTTTCAGGTAGTCCTCGATCCACTGTACGAGGTGATCCTTGAATGCGCCCTTCACTATTTGGTGTAGGAGGTCGGGGGTGATTAGTTCGTAGATGTCTGCACGCGGGAACTTCATCGTGAACGGCTGGACAGGCATCAGTGATAATCGGCATCAAAAATATTGACGGCAGCATGCCAGCGTACCTCAAAATCTGGAACAATTCCATGGTTATACCATAATGATTCGGCATTTTCGCCCCTGAGAAGAGCAGCAGTCCGCTCGCGTGTCCGAAGGGTAGCGTTAGGAGCATCCAGGTCGTCAGGGTTAGCGTCACACCTGCCACAAGTAAGTAGGTAGTCCTACATCACCATTGAATGGTATTTACGTTACACACCAATTGTATACAACCCCTGCCGCGGCTGTTTGTTCTGGGTAGTCTGCGATGTACGGTCCAAGGCCATACACCGCCCGTCGAAAGTGGTGGTCGGGGCACCGAATAACATCCCAGTTGGACATGTATTGTTCGAGAGGCTTATTGATCACTGTAAGACACCCATGAAACAGTCGGCGGCGGAAGTCACGAAAGGTTTCGTTATCGGTCTCCTTTCGGGCGCCTGTTAATTCGTGAGACTACGCACCAACGCACCCTGAAAATTGACGCGAACACTTACCTTTGGGAATCGGTAGAAATCCGATCAAAACGAGGGCACCCTTGTGGGCTCGCCGGATGCGGTTGTGTACATTCCCAACCGAGAGGTAAACGGGATGATACTCGTGGTGGCCGGTTCCAACCGAAGTTGTTGTTTTGTCGCTCCCGAGTATGACAGGGATAAATATTGCTCCGTGTGTGTCGACATCAGCAGAAATGAGGTCCTGTTGTGGGAGGGTTAGAAGGGTGTGTTATTAATGAGGCACACGTACACATTGCTCCCAAACCCAGTCCCCTGACATGAAGTCACTGTATCGACGTGTGCCGTCGTCGAGCTCGTGATATGGAATGTAGTCGATGCCGTCGGCTAATGACGGGTTGGCGAAGATGTTGTGGATTACCTTCCGAGGATCACGGTACCAGAGCTCGTAGTCGGTAGTCATCCACTCAGGTACAGGCCCATCTTCTGGGCGGAGACTATTATACTTGATGGTATATGACTCCCAGGGTACGTGGCCGAGTTTGATGGCGTCGATTGTCGCATGAAGCTCATCATGATCTAAGATTGGTGGGGAGTCGTCATGAGGAATCAGCGATGCTCTCCAGATGCTGAGGAGATGATTGATGTTGCGTTTTGAGAGTGATGCTGCCTTGTATAGTGTCTCCGATGCTTCGAACCCAGCACGCGAGACAAACGGTGTCCAATCATCATTAGGCCTTGGAGGTGGGGGCGTTGGTGGTGTTCCGGGCGGGAGAAACTCCCCATTCTGAGTACATGGTTTCCCTTTGGAGAGTCAGGATGATTGAATCGAATGGGGAGTCAAGCGTACCAGTGAATGTGGGATGATAGACACGTTGAAAATTGTTGTGAAGTCCCAAACGAGAGCGTCGTTCGTGGATGGAGGTGTGTTTCGAAAGTCCACCGCGAGACTTACACACCTTTCCGCACTCCGCACAAACCCACATGCCACCAGGGGTGGATGCCATAGGTAGGTGGGAAGTGGGGAGCAGGGAGCGGGATGAGGTGGAGAGGAAACTACGCAAGCTTCACACGTGCAGGACGCAGTGTTTGGCTGGCAAGCCTCATGTTTGTCGTTCCTTTCTCGCGACGCCATCATCAGTATTTTCCCCTCCCGCAACTCCTCTCGCAACTCCCATCATCTCAACTTTCCACCAACCAAATCGCCATTCGTAATAGCACCTCACTTCTTCGTCCACTCTTATTACATTTAGAGGGCATCGTTCATGGCCGGCAGTGCCCCGAAGGTGTCAAACAGTACCACGCGGTGTATCTCTGTGTCAATGCAAGACGATTTGACCGCTGCGTGCTCC
>Ga0307514_10001341_pt1 | contig 31238 bp, 46 predicted proteins | sample 16_EM_MG_FD_203088 | JGI IMG/M metagenome (GOLD analysis project Ga0307514, IMG submission 203088) | Populus trichocarpa ectomycorrhiza microbial communities from riparian zone in the Pacific Northwest, United States - 16_EM | ecosystem: Host-associated > Plants > Roots > Unclassified | place... | reverse complement strand
GAGCGTAGTGTATCGTAGAACTACGTAGGGACGGTGGCATCGCCTGGATCTTTGGGGAGTTATGACGGTCTGTGGGGAACTGCAGACCGTATACCCTTAGTCCGGGGTTTGGAACCATCGATCCTCCCACTCTCGCTAGTGTCGAGTTGTGGGCGGGGCGATGCCACCCAAAGGGCTAGCCGTGGCGTGTCGGTGCGACATGGGCAAACCGTCTCGGGCCTCGCTATGTTATACCCTAGCAGGTTGCACCCGCTGAACCCATTCGAGTGGTTTAGAGGTGTTACGAGACGGGATGCGCCTCAGCTTTTTTTTGAACCTGGAAGAAATTAAGCTCAAGCTCAAGGTTCTGCAGCAGCCACCGCTATTGGCTAGGTGTGCGGAAACCTCGATGTCCAATGCTCCCGAACACCTCCCGGTAGTTTGAGAAGAACGATTTGATAGTGTACGTGGGTTACACGATAGATTCAGTCGTTACAAACGATGATACATATGGGTGGTACAAATGCGGTGGAAAGCTAGATGAGATGCAGATGCGAAGAAATCAATTTAAGTCGTTAGGGGAAAGACCCAAAGGCAACAGGGTCCTATCTGAGAGTGCGGCCTTATGCCACCTTCTCATATTCATCTGTAGCACATACATCAGTCGCCGTGTGGGTGTGTAGAATGGGGAGAAACGAACATGATCAAGCGCCTGGGAAACAGACAAGACGTTCATATGCTCAGCGACTTTATCTCCCTCCTGGATATGACGGGATGAGAGCAGCAAAAGAATGACTTATGAGAACACGCGCACCTGAACGTAAAAACCGAGGCCTCGAGCTGCCAGACGAAGGTCTTGGGGAACTCGTGAAGGAAAAACAAGGACATGAATCGGCGGCGCAAAAGGTCTCAGCAATTCGACGGAAGAAACGAGCGCCTGAAAGAAATCAGTACGGGTACTGCTTTTTGGAGTGGGGCCTACCTTCGCAGTCGCGAGAGCCAACAAAATATCCTCCCGTTTACCCCGCGCCTCTGCGCCAACGAGAACAAACACCTCCCATACTATGTCTAGAATGAAGACACTATCCTCGAGCGGCGGATTGGCCGTGGTAGGGATGTGTGTGAACTAGGACACATCGGCATCTCTTTCCGGTGACAAGATAGACAGAACCTACCTGGTGACTCGGTGAAGCAGTGATTTTCCACAGTTGCGGGTCATACGCATTCGCACTAGCTCTCCATGCCCAGCAAGATGCCTTGGCGTAATCCCTGTCACCGTCACCAAGGACCGCCCAAAACATCTCGTCTTCGTCGTTCTCGCCCTCATCGAGGACGATTACGCTGTCAGCATCGCCACAGAGGCTAGCGGCGTAATCGAAGGCAGCTTTCTTCTCGTCAGGCCTCGCACCTCGTCCATTCCACACGTAGAACATCTGAAGGATGCTCAGGCAATAGCTGAAGCCAGAGCACAGACTCTGCACAGACTACACAACGTGTTAAAATCATGTGATGGTTCGGGAGGTTTTGGAGGCATACCGGATGTTGCTCATCGATAAACATGACACCATTTGTCGAGCGCACAAGGTGCATTGCGGTATTCTCAGGGGACCAATGAGCACGGGTACCCTGGACAGTCAGTCTCAGCATACCATCTCAATCCTGACTGGGACTCCTCAACATACCTGGCGGATGGCCAATGTGCCACCGAGAACAGTGACCATATCAAACGGCTCGTGGTATTGTTCGACGGAGACCTGTAATCCAACTCAAGTTCGTACTGGGAAAAGGAAATCGAGACAGCACTGACAAGTTTCGTTCCGTATCTCTTTGCCAGATCCGTCAACGCCTTCTCCTCCTTCAGCCCCACCTTAGCATCCCTTCCGATCCAACCCCAAATCTTGGTATCAACCAATCCACTGCTCTTGACCTTCGCCCTCTGAATAATCGCAAGGATTTCGGTATCGTAAAATACGCTGGTATCGCTGCTGACGGCACTGGAAACGGATCCCGCAATAGATAATACGTCAACAGACACAGTCGCCACACCAGGGTCGGCGGGTGAGGGCTTCAGTATCGATTTAAGGAGCGGTCTGACATCGATCTTCGGAACGGCGTAGTTTGGGAAGCCTTAAACAGGGGATGAGTTCAAGCACGGACAATAGCGTAGTCATCTCACCAAAGGTAACAAGGTCAGTCGGGGCAACCCTGATTATCTTCCTCTCTGGATCTAGAATCGTCGAGAGTAGGTCGATAGGTAGGTAATCTACCTTCGATTCTTCGAGCCCTTTAGTCTCTGGAATCGGCGCAGTGACCAGATCCTTCGGTTCTTCGGGCGCTTCTGGACGTTTATTCAAAGTCGGTACACAACTGTGTGCGGGAGTCCATTCCTCTTCGAGCGGGGGCATGATGAACTCAGAATATTTCTCCCAAGACGACTTCATCTTCTCTGCGGGACTGAGTAGATCCGGCAACTTCAGAGAGGCATCTTTCTCCTCCGACTCATTGGGAGTCTCTGCGATGGAAGCCTTTGAAGTAGACTGGATACCCGATCCAGAAATGGGGGTCTTTGCGTCCACCTTTGGTGTTTCTTCCCGTTCCCGCGTCCCCCTCGCACGCTCCCTCTCACTCTCCGGTTCCCTTTGACGATCGAGTCCGGCCTGGATCCCCACAGGTTGAACAGGATCGAGTGGGCTGTTTGGCGAGGCAGACCGGGGACTCGTCACGTCTTGTGAACTCTGCTTCTCGTGCAGCGACCACACCTGAGCGACGTCCATAACTCTCGCCCTGTTTCCGGTACTTGGGATCCTAGAAGGCTTGTGCGATACGGGGGGGCGGCGCGGCTGCGGTTTATCGGCGCTGGGTTTTCTTTTTCCATTACGTCTCTCCTCTGGTGTCTCCTGAGGTGTTTCCCTCACAGGAAATGGTGAAACGCGATCCTCCAGTTTGTCTACACCGGGAGGACATGGAGTGCAAGCCGTAGATAACCCTGGCAAGGCGATTTGTCCGAAGGCACCTTTGGTCGGGGTGGGCAAAGGAGAAGTTGAACTAGACGATGGATGACCCTTTCCATTGAGAACGGGCTTCACGCCGATAATTGGACCATTTCCCCATTTGTCGACAATCTTTGGTTGGGTAGAAGGTGGGGAATGCTCCTTGGGGGGAAGAGTTTTTCCCGATGACCGAACCGGCGACTGGGGCGACGGTGATCTCGACTTAGAGGGTTGAGCAGGTCCGGGACCAGAAGGAGGGACAAAGGTTATCGGTGAAGGTGGGGGTAGATCTAAACCGGTAGGTGGGTGCTTGGGAAGAGGTGACGTCGGCGATGCGGGCCCAGGGGAGACGCCCGAAGATTCCAGGGGATCAGAGTTGACAAAATTTGAGGGTATTTCGCTCCCCGACACGGAGACCGGTTGTTTGTTGCCCTTGACAACAACACTCGTGATCTTGACTCGTTTGGGTTTCTTGGCGCGGTCCTTGGTCGGCTGTAATGCAGCAAAACAAACAGAACATCCCCAACGGCGATAATTTGGTGAATGAAGGCAGGGAGGGATGCAGGGAAATGTCAGGTGTATTCCAAGTATGGAGCAAGACAGCAATAGAAAACAAGACGAACAAGTGGTTGGACGGATTGGAAGAATGGATGGAAAAAAACGAGGGAGTAGTGATCAATTGAGAGTCTCAATGATCATCAGCATCTTAAAGGACGCACATGACTTAATGGTTTGGCGGGAGAGGGCAACACATCCACCATGGACTTTGCTTTCGATCTGGGAGGTGATGCAGCAAAGCTAACAGACTTCTCCCTCAACTTCCCGCTACTCTTCCGCTCCCGTATGCCTAATTCGTCAGCCCCATCGTTGGCGGTGGGCGTCTTCGATCGCACAGGGCTTGGAGGCTCCGAGTCGCCGGTCTTCATCGGCTTGATGTATGACACCAGGGTATTCGACGAACCAAGTCCAACCACACGTCCATTTGAGGTAGCGGGAGGGGTTGTAGGCGGTGGCTTTCCCTCTTTCTTGGGAGTGACAAGAATGCCCTTCGAAGGTGACTTTGACAAAGGAGGGGTGCCATCAAGCCCTTTCTCGAATGTCTGGGATTTACGCCTTGGCATCGATACCGGTTTCTGCACTCGAGGAGATTGTGAAACACCAGGAGAACCAGATGCAGTGACGTTAATGGGGTCGAACGTCTTGGCCTTGCGCATCAGTACCGGTGTGGACGAAACCATGGGGGTGCTGATAGCCGAAGTAGAACCTGACCAGCGATCCAACACAAAAGTCTTCTGAGGTTCTGAGCGAGCCCTCTCGGGTGTAGGTGCAGGACTCGAACCAGTCGAAGATTCAAGCTCCGCACTGGCCTTGACCATGTTCTGCACGAAGCCGCGACCTTGGAGGCGACTGAGACTGGGGGTGGCACCCTTTGGCGGCGTTCTATCAGAAAACGCGGGTGACCTACTAAAGGAGATAATCTTCGGTCCATGTAGCGAGGGTTTTGGTTTTGGTTCTACAGGTCGAGCGAGCGTTGGTGTGTTGATGGTCGTAGCAGGTCGTAAAGGGGAAACAGGCATCATGGAAGGTGAAGGACTTCGTCGGAAATTCGGAGTAGAAACAGATAGAGTTGGGGACTTTGACCTAGGTGATGGATCGGCTTCTGTGCGTCCAGGTTGTGAAATGGACGGGAATGTCTTCCGAGGAAGATCAGGTTTGGCTCCGTTACCAATAGGCCTGGGACTGTACGAGTGTCGATGTAACTTGGCGGTAGAGGGAGTGGAGAGGTTATTGTGAGCTTGAGGATGTGACGATGATTGCTTGTTCGTGAATATGTGCCCCACACCAGAAGGAGATGGTTTGGGCGGACTGGTAGATCTTTGCGAGCTTGGGCCTGGACCAGAGGGTGTACTCATCGTGCGCTCGCGGATGTGTTCTCGTGTATCACGAAATTTTGGCGATGGCGAAAGTTGGGGGTACATTAATTCGATTTCGATCTTCTCCACATAGCGTCGAGCAACAGCGGGTGTGCTAGTTTTGCGCTCGCGCAGGTTCGAAGGTGGTGTAGACTGAATCGGAGATGACACTTCCGCATCTGGCAACCGGGGTGAGGTACGCGACTGAGAACCAGGAGACCTTGGTGCCAGTCCCGGCATGGCAACCCCGTTCTTACCGAACACAGGATGCGGTGAAGTGGTACTCCTCTGTCCAAACTGTGTGGGGTCGTGAGCGTCCTGTTGTGGAGCGTGTTTATTCATCCTAGGCCCAGTTTCGCGTGAGCCCATAAAGGCGGCCAGCGAAATGGGTTCATGTCGTGACCCGTTGGTGGAACTTGACGGTTTGGGTGGGGCGGGTGGCGGGTTGTCTAACGGGTTTTTCAGGCGAGGAAAATCAAGCATGACAGGACTTCGTTGGCCCATGAGTTTGCGCATCGTTGCCTCGCGATCTCGTTGTTTGTCTCCGGCAGATTGAGGATGGTCAATATCGGATGCGGGTGATGCAACCCTTGGGAGCTTGTTGGTGGCTTCAATGTTGAGATACAAGGTGAACGACAAGGTTGTTTGTTGCGTTCAGCGTAAGACTCACATGGGTCGTGACTGAGAGGACGAGGTTGGAGAGTACTCCGTCTCATCCTTGATACCCTGGAGGCCATGATCTCCTCCTCGAGTCTTCGGGTCTCAGCCTCCTCATCCTCATCGACTTGACGCTGGAGAGCCTTGATCTTGCTTGTCCATTCAGCGAGACCGACAGAGTCAGACTTGGGTATATCGTACGTCCTTCGACGAGCTGCAGCATCCATGAGGAACGACGGAGAGTGGTTCGAGCGGTGGCGGGAGGCGGACCGACGTCAGATTTCCCACATGTCCCGAAGAAAGCAACTCGGTGGCGGTCGACCGCTTTCGTCCTCAGCCGACGCAACGCTCTTTACAATTACTGGTCTCTACTGGTTCTAGTGCGCTACACACTGCGCCACCTGTGTTCGTCGTTCTTCTCTCGCTGTGACAGTTTTTCCGGGTTACAGCAACCAGCTCGCATGCTTAGAGTTGTCCGCTTCTGATAGTCAAGCTCCCGTGATAGAACCGCACGCTCATGTGGAATATCATAAAGAAGGCGAAAGCGAACCCCACGACTACAACATGAACTGGACTCGCTCATCAGATTCGACACATATACTGTATTCCGGGGATCAACGTTCAACAATTTTGTACGGCTGCACCTGGAGAGTTCTGTTGATTTACCCCTGCTAGCTTCGCGAGACACCCCTCATTAATTTTCCTATCCCGAGCGGATATATAAACCAGAGTTAGTTCCATTCACCCCGCAGTCTTTCCTCCTCTCCGACCGTCCTCCATCCTCCTCCATCATGACCTCAGGTAGTAACGAAAAGGAACGGTCCATCTCCGACGACGAGAAGGAGGAACCTAAACCTTATGCTACCATATACACGGTCGATACTGCTGCAATCCTTGCTGCCACCGAGGACACAACCCTTACGCCAGAGGAGGCAAAGAGACTGAGGAGGAAGATCGATTGGCACATCTTGCCTCTCATGTCCAGTGTGTTCACGTTTACCTTCACTATAAGATGCGCATGACTAAGTCTGGGGCCAAGTCCTCTATTTGGTTCAATTCATGGACAAAAATACCTTGGCGTATTCCGCTATCTTGGGTATCCGAACAGATGCTAACCTCACGACCAACGAGTATGTCACAAGTTCTCATTAATCCTGGCGTCTGCTAAAGGGTTTTCCAGATACAATTGGTGGGTCTGCCTCCGGTATTAATGCAAAAAATTATTGAATAGACGTCTGGTGACCCAGGTTGGGAACCGTCTTCTATCTTGGCTATCTTGTTCTCGAGTATCCACAGAACTTGGCTCTCCAACGGTTTCCGATCGGTAAATGGATGAGGTTTGTATCCCCAGCGATCCCAATAACCGCTCTCATCCTCTATTTCCCAGTATAAACATCTTATTATGGTCAATCGCTCTTCTGTGCCACGCCGCTTGCAAGAATTTTACCGGACTCTTCGTCCTTCGCGCCATTTTAGGCGCTTGCGAAGGTTCTATCACAGCTGGTTTCCTCATTGTTTCCTCCATGTTCTATACCAGAACGGAGCAAACACTGAGAATTGGCTACTGGTGTAAGTCCACCAGCCTTTTGCTTCCGAAAGCGCCAGGGTCTGATCGGATGTCCACTAGTTTTGATGAATGGAACCGGTGAGAATGGTTGCGATGATAGCCTATGAGAATGGACACTCAATATTCCGAATAGCGATCATCCTTACAGGGTTCATTTCCTTTGGCTCCTTGCACATTGGGACGAAGGGTTTCGCTCCGTGGCAATGGTATATCCAATCAACCACCCCTTGATGACACTGTAACTGAGCCGTGAATATCGACAGGCTCATGATCATCACTGGCCTAATCACCGTGGTTACAGCAGTTCTTTACTGGTTCCTGTTCCCAGACTCCCCGACGAACGCCTGGTTCCTGACCCCTGAAGAGCGTGCGAAGGCCGTCCTCCGGATCAAGGAGAACCAGACTGGGGTAGAGAACAAGACGTTCAAGAAGGAACAGATGATGGAGGCTCTGAGGGATCCCAAGACCTGGTTGTTCGCCCTATGGGCTTTTCTCGCCGACATCCTCAATTCGCTTTCAAACCAACGCACCATCATCGTTACTTCATTCGGATGGACCCCCCTTCAAACCACCCTGTTTGGGTGCATCGATGGTACGGTTGAGATCCTCAGCATAATTGTCGGAGTTCAGGTTTGTGCGCCAACGCTCCCCGTACTTTCACGCTAACAGACTTTTCTTATAGCTTGCAGCTCGCATCCCAAACTCCCGTGCTTACCTCATCTCCCTTTCTACTCTCCCTAGCATTGCGGGGTGTCTCCTCATTACCCTATTACCGTGGGGAAACAAGGTCGAACTTCTGTCTGCGATTTGGATATTCTACATCGGTATTTCCGGGTTTCCCCTCGTTCTTTCCTGGGTCACCTCCACCACCGCGGGACATACCAAACGAATCACAACCAATACCATCATTTTGATTGCCTACTGTATCGGAAACTCTGTTGGTCCGTTCATGTGGCAGGCCAAATATCAGCCAAGGAACTACGTCCCCTGGGGTGTCATCGGTGGGTGTGTCATCGTTTGCGGCATCATTCCTCTGGTCCTTCGGTGGGTCCTCGCGAGGGAAAATGCGCTCAGGGACAAGGAGGAGTACGATCCAACGTATGACAACGTTTACATCGAACATATCACCCCTGAGGGAAGGAAGATCGAGCTGAAGGTTCCAAAAGTCTGTGGCTCCCCTTCTCTTTACATTTTAGGTGGTCCATCTCACCTCTCGTCCGTGTGCAGGAGTTCCTGGATCTCACGGATAGGCAGAACCGCGACTTCCGCTATATCCTCTGATTCCTACTGGTATATTCGTTTGTACACTTTGATCGGTTTCCCGGGCGTTATATAGTAGGTCTCGGAGTGTCCTGGGAAAATGTGGCAGTGAGCTTCGAGGCGGGGTGTCGTCAGTTGACAAATTGCTTAATCCTTGAGGCTTGGCGTGTCTAACCATGACAATGACAAGGAAGAGATGACATCGTGATTAAACAAGTGATTAATGTCCAAGCAAGCGAGAGGAAGGTACATTCGACGCTATATAGTAGAAGAGCGTTTGTATACTCATCATAAAATCCGTGTAAGATGAATACTTCATCTCATCTAACTTCGCAAGGTCCGTTCTTAGATAGGGGTCAGGAGGCCAAAGCCAAGAGACCCAACAGGAAGGTCGACAGCAGGGCCTGGTGTCCGGTAATCCGGACACAACCGTCAGTACTGCTAGTATTTGTAGAGGAGGTTGTGTTGGTGGCGGTCTGGATAATGTTGGGATCAGAAGCACCATCTATTGATCACGGGAAAGAGAGTAATTCAGTCAATCCTGATCGACCACTCACGGGTAGGTGGGAAGCGGTGGACTTACCAACGAACGAAGAACCACAACGACCCTGCACGTTGGAGGCGATATCGCCTTGACCAAAGATCGCGGGGAAATCGTTCTTGGCGACATTGTAGATCTGCTTAACGCAAGGGGTGCAGATATTGACGCCACTGAGCGAGCTGCCATCGCCGTTGGTAATAGCGGAAATGATATCAAGGAGTTTGTTGATGGACAAGGTACCGTCGACGGTCTCAATGTTGGAGAGGGTCTGAGTGACGCAAAGCTGGCTATTATTCGAGGCGCTATAGAACCAGGTGAGCAGTCGGCAATCTGTTAGGTAATGGGGACCCACTCGGCAAGGCAAACCCCCTTCCTGATAGTAGGGTAAACCTCCTGAACGAGGGGAGTAAGGGCGCCAGGTTGAGCATTGCCGAGGATAGGCTCAAGGTCTGTAGCGCAGCCAGTGGTTATGTTTGTGACAATAGAGGCGATGTTGTCGTTGGAGCAAGGGCCAAGCGCGCAGAGACCCTTCAACCAGGTGTCAATAGGGGTGACGACGGAACTGCTGGTCCCCTGCAAGAAAACCTGGAGGAGACCGTTGGGATTGAGGCACGCCGCCCCCGGGCTAGCAGCGACGGAGAGGATGGTGCTCCGGCATCGGGTAGAGATGTTACTGTACGAAACATATTTGTCAGACCCCCACAACTGCACGTGGCAGATGGACAGACCTGATCTGAGCAAGTGCGCCGCCAATAGCAGAAGCAATGAGTAAAGGACGGGCAACAAACATGACTAGGGGGTAGGAAGGTCAAGTGCAAGAACCAGTCAAGCAGGAGATGGTAAGGAGAAAACAGAGAGAGCCGAAAGGGACGTATACTGCGATCGATCCTACATGACAACCCCTGATCAAAGCATGGTGGCGATGCCGAGCCATGGCGTAAGCTAAGAAGAAAAACTTCGTATACACAGTCCTCAAAATACAACAAAATATGGCTAGTCGTTGTGAAATCTCTTCTCGATAACCTCGCCATTTAGCTTGTACCCGTTCTTCTCAAACAACTTGGAATGCAAGAATGGCACCGTGTCGTAAATGTCTCTCTCACGAGCCTGTTCCGGATCACATTCAGGCACAAGCGTGACATATGGCTCTCAGGCTTGACTTACCCGTTCTTCGAGATCGGTGACCTTGACCGTAACAAGCTCGGGTTGCGAGTACCTCTGGTACTGATAGAGCCTCGCCTTTTCTTTCACCATTTGACCGAGCAAATATGCCAGCAATTCTTCGTGATCGCGGGCTTGGATAAGGTACTTTCGGAACCCCTGTTTTTATGATGTAAACGGCGTTTCCCGTCAAAACGGCTCTTGGCATTTTCAGGAACTCACCCTCTCTAATGTCTTCTTGATGGACATCTTCTGGGCATTGACGAAGCTTCCCACAGTGACCTGAATTGCCAAATCTATGTCGTCGCCGCGAACGTACTCCCGCAGTGCCATCTTGGCGCTGGCCTCTGACATGCGAATAATGCTCTCCAAGTGCCTGACCGTGATGGGGAACGATCCGGTCGCCAAAGACTCTCGACGAAGATCCGCAAACAACCTGGCCAACTTGTCTTGGTCGAGCTCGTACAGTTTAGGCCGAATTTTCTCCCGAGCATACATGATATACTTCCGAAGAAGATCCTGTGGGATGATCTGCGAAGAATACATAAGTCTCCACTCAACTTAAGTGAAAAAGAAAGAGATCAAGCTTACGTCCGCGTCTAATGAAGTGCCCACATCCATTTCCTCCTGCTTTGAATCGAACTTCGGATGGCTCCTCAAATGGCTGCCGACGACAAATCTCGCGAGCATCTCATCCTTTACCGGATCAACTGTGTCTTTCACCACGCACAACACGTCAAAACGCGACAAGATAGGTTCGGTCAGTTCGACATTTTGCTGGAACGGTATCGTCGGGTTATATCTTCCTCGAACTGGGTTAGCGGCCGCCACGACCGCGCATCGAGCCTTCAGGGACGTCACGATACCGGCCTTCGAGATCGAGATCGACTGCTGTTCCATCGCTTCGTGGATGGACGTCCGATCCGCATCATTCATCTTGTCAAATTCGTCGATGAGGCAGACCCCTTTGTCTGCCAACACCAAAGCACCCCCTTCCAAGGTCCACTCGCGAGTAACAGGATCCTTCCGTACGCTGGCTGTGAGACCGACAGCAGAGGCACCCTGACCAGTGGCGAATACAGATCTATGAGCTGTCTTCTCCACGTACTTGAGGAACTGCGACTTGGCGGTTCCTGGATCACCAAGTAAAAGGATGTTAATGTCACCCCTTAATCTATGTTTGTGATTAATGTCCTTGGTGACACCACCAAATAATGAGAGAGCGATGGCAGTCTTGATATCTTCATGCCCGTAGATCGAAGGAGCTATGGACTTGACGATTCGCTTGCGAACCCGGTCATCCCGAGCCAGAGCGCGAATCTGCCGTTCGTCCTCTTCTGTAAGCCTGAAAGCAGCGAACTGGTCCTCTTTCTTATTGATGTGGTTGGCCTCGATGATCGTGGAAAATACAGGGAACCCGTTCTTGACGTTCAAGGATGCGTCGAAATTGTTTCGGTAAATTCCAGTCACTTCCTGAAAAGAGTGATCAAAATAAGAACTAGGGGGACTTTGGGGGCGCTCATTACAATTTCCTCTCCTGGTTTTGCGGTATCAATCAGGTCCCACAGCATGATCACCTCCCGGTGCCTGGGAAGGCGACCAGGCGGAACTGATCCCGGCGATTCCTGTAGGGTCAATCTTTGGTAGTTCCTGTACACGGTCTAGATCAAAGTGAGTACCTCCACCCAAGGAGATGCCGGTGTAAACCCACCTGCTCCGAATTCACCGTAAAAGGTCCCCTTTTTTCACAGTTCGGGCAGAAACTGATCGTGACCTCGTTTGTGTGGTCTTGATAAAACGGCCCCAAAACGCTTCCACACTTTTTGCAGTCGAATTTGACGTATTTCAACTGTGGGAATACGCCTGTTCGTCTGGTCACCACGCCGGTTACTCGTACGAGGTTGTTTAGATCTGCTCGTCGTAGGTCACGTAGAGAAGCGTTCACGGGGAAGTCCGATATACGGACATGTACTTCGGAGTGAATGCGCTCGTAAGCGGGATAGTAGATCAAAATGACACTGAGCGCCACTTCGTCAAAGATCTCGAGCATATGTGCTGGCGTATTTGTGAGAAAGTAGGCCAAGATTGGTATGGTGTCAGCCAAGTGCACATATGAGACCTCCAAAGATTCAGAGTTGTCTGGGGAACACGATCAAAACACTTGCACGTGCAGGAGGGTCGTGCTGCTCACTTTCACCGAGATTTCGTATCCTCTCTCCATAGACAGAGTTGCCATGTTGGTCCACGTACGAGACGAGGAAGTTACGGAAATTTTTGACAATTGAGCGGCGGACACGTTCTGTTACAATCCACTCAACGATGGATTTGGCTTTGATGTCACCAAGTTGTTCCATCGGTAAATCCTATGTGAGGGGTAAGATCAGAGGCCCTATATACACGAGCGACGGAACTCACATCCTCGACCCCATCCATATCATCCATGTCTCTTCGCTCATCATACTGCCTTCGCGTTCTCCGTTTCATTCCGGACAACAAGCCGCCATCTGTGTTATCTTCCTCTTCGAGACCGTCACTCAATAAGAAATCTGGTCCACGAGAACGCGCAGCTGCGCGTGCTCCTCGTCTACTACCGTGTTCTCGCGAATCTCGGTGAGCCATAGCACGTTCAGCGGCTCTTCTCTGAGCACCAGTCAAGCCTTCGAAGTCTTGTGTATCATCGATGCCAGTATCAGAGTATCTGTCGAGGGTCTCGTTTGTGCCGTAGTCGCTACAAAGTGGATCAGCATCTCCCGTTGATGGAAAGGCTGATGCAAACACACTCGCTCAGGTTTTCACCAAAGAGATCTTCGCCTTCACCATCATCATCCTCCCCCGGTGTTAGCGCGGCGTCAATGTCACTGATGGCGTCCTCAACATCCGAGAAGGGCGCCGGTGGAGAGGACGGTGGCAGGGACGACTCTGAGTCACGTCTCGCTCGAGGGGGTGGAGAGGACCCTGGTAACGGCGAGCTGGAGCGTCTCCGTTTACCCCTAGTACCGGACTGGGAGAGCGTGAGCGAAGTTCGGGAACGTATGGGGGATCGGTACCATAATCTTCGTGGATGGATGCGATCAAGTAAGATGGAGGCGCGTCCAGACCCTGGAGTTTCAGACGCGTTTAATTACCACGTGACTTTGTCGGTTTGAGGCAGGACGCGTTTTCTTTGCTGGGTGCAATCGCGGGGGTCGTTCGAGAGCAACGCCTGGCACCTAAGCCGGCTTAGTTGATGGGTTGTTCTCTTGGGCGGAGTGAGCGAGGAAAGGAACAACTCTACGATGGGTAGTGTAGTGGTAAATAAAACAGGTTGACGACCCTAATGGTGGCAAGTCGTCGATCTCTATTCAGTACACTTTCGCTCGCACCATTCCGCATCTGTTCTGGCCTCGAACAATCCGACCCCGACAGACTAACACTTCCACATGGAATATCTTAAGAACCTAGGATCAGCCGCCGTCTCCACGCTCGTGCAAAAGTCTGGACTAAACCTACCGTTTTCCCTCGGCGCGAGGAACAATGCCTTCGAGGGAAAGACGATATGGTCACTTTATGACGCTACGAAGCGCGTGAGTACGGAAATTCCAATGAGTGTCTTATGTCGGCTCGAGCAATCCTATAGGATGATGGATCTCTGGTATCCGTGTTCGAGTTCGATGCTGCCTCAAATCCGAATAAGAAGAAACTCCTACCTCTCGCAAATAACACTCTGAAGAAACTGCGAACGATCCGACATCCTGATGTCCTCAAATTCGTCGATGCTTTCACGACCGATACCACGATATACATCATGACCGAAAGAGTTCGACCACTATCTTCAGTGCTGGACGGGTGGTCATCCAAGGCTGCCAAAGACAGGGAGACGTGGCTATTGTGGGGCCTTCATAGAATATCCGTGCGTGAGCTCGTATCCCCATGAGCTTGGCCGATAACCTTCAAAACAAGGTAGCTTTGTCTTTTGTAAACAGTCAAGCCGCTTCCACACACGGAAACGTTCACGTTGATTCCATCTTTTTGTCTCCATCTGGCGAGTGGAGGTTGGGAGGTTTCGAGGTCTTGAGTAACCCCAAAGACGAGAGTGCCGTGCTTTATGTGCGTCCGCCCGGGCACGCGACCCGCCCCTTCGATTTGTTTTAACATACAGCAGACACATGGTACGTTGTTACCAGACTCGAACACCCACGCTGCGCCAGAAGTCAAGTCAGGCGGATGGTCTGTCTTGAAGAAGTGTGTGACCCACCTACAACTGACATGAGACTCTTCTGATCTTACTTCCAGCAATGACCCATCCGCGGCTGACTCGTATGGTTTCGGTCTCCTAATTCACTTCGTCTTCAACCCTTCACAACCTGCACCCCCCACATCACATCCACCTCATCCCCCTCCGCAACCGTCGAGTCGTGCCGCTATTCCCGGGGGTATATTCCCTCTGTTTAAGAAACTTCTTACCCCGGATCCCCGTACCCGAATGACTGTCAAAACCTTCCTCGACATTGGCATGTCGGAGGTATCGGGAGAAGGGTCCGGATTTTTCTCGCACAATCGACTCGTAAATATATGTCAAGGCTTGGATAATTTCGCCCTGAGTAGCGATTCTGAGAAATCGAACATGATACGGTTAGTTGCTGGGTTGGTTCCTCATTAGCTGACCTTGAGAAACCCACTCCAGTTTCGTATATTACCAGGATGCTGAAAGAATCCGCGAACTCACTCCCTCCAGAGTTCGCAACCCATCGTGTCCTTCCGGCGCTTGTCTCCGCTCTTGAACGGGGCGGTGCTTCCACATCAGCCGCTTCAATCGTCCCCTTACTCCTCCAGTTGGGTAAGAACGTTCCGACAGACGAAGAATACGTGTCCGCTGTTATTGGACCCGTGGTGACCCTGTTCGCTAGTCCAGATAGAGGTGTGCGGATGGCCCTTTTGGACAACCTCGACGAATTCAAAGATAGGATGGACAAAAAAATGGTGGTTGATAAGGTTTGGCCACACCTGGTAGGTATCGCATTCTCATCCTATCTGACCAGCGACTCAAGGCTCTACAGCAAACGGGGTTCACGGATACTGTCGTAGTACTCAGAGAGGCCACAATTCGCGCAATCAGCCAGTTGTCGGACAAGGTGAGGTCATGGCGTCGATTTACAAAAACTGGCTCTGAAACCTCCAACCAGTTAAGCGACCGTATCCTAAATAACGACCTGTTACGACATTTGGCGAGGCTTCAATCTGACCAGGAGGCGTCTATACGAACGAATGCTTGCATTCTTGTTGGGAGACTAGGGCCAACGCTGGGATACAACACCAAACGCAAAGTCCTTGTCCCTGCCTTCTCAAAGGCACTGAAAGACCCCTTTGTTCACGCTCGGGTTTCGGGACTAATGGGTTTTATGGCCACCATTGACTGTTTTGAGGTTGACGAACTCGCTTCCAAGGTCATTCCCAGCATGTCATTTACACTGGTTGATCCAGACAAGTTCGTGACATTGGGCAGGATCAAAACAGTTTGTTTTACTGAACGGTTTTGTCTCTCAGGTTGGTTCGCGATCAAGCTTTCAAGGCAATCGCTCTCTTTACGAAGAGGTTGGAAGAACACGCTGCTACGATGGTACATTACCGTCATTTGGATGGACAATTGTGATGCTGATTCACGCGGAAGCCAGAAACAGTGGGGGAACCGAGCCAGCTGTTGACGTCGCTCGGTTCTCCAGGGCAGAATGCATCTGTCCAGGCGAATCTCGTAAGCACTGCTGCTGGAGCGGCAGGAACGTTGGCGGGGTGGGCATTCTCTTCTCTGGGAATGAAGGTACGTTCATGTTCTATTCAATCGTATCCCGCTAAACTGTTCGAACAGTTGGCTGCATCTGACCTTCAAAGCACAATCGCGACACAATCAAACGTGACCCTCCCAAGTATCACAGGTTCTACCCCGGGAACCCCGGTTCCCCCTTTCAACCACTCAAGCCCGTCATCTTCTGAAGTTGTCAATTTGAGACCAAAGGGGATGCAATTAGGAGGCCACGTTTCGTCGACTCTATCTCACGCCGCAGAATGGGCTGCGGAGGTAGAAGTCGAATCGTCTAACCCATGGGGCAATGATGATCTCATGGACGTGAACGCCGATCAGGACGATTGGAGTGAGATGATCTTTTTGCCCTGGCTTGAAATTGCAGATGGTAACCTCTGAGCCAGGTACATTTGAAACTGCACCCGCCCTGGGACCCGAGACCTACGAGGAAAAACCCGTACCGGCACCATCCCCAATGCGAGCCGAGAGTGAGTGTTTCCGCAGCCGTCAGTGAGCCGAATGAAACCTTTGATAGCGTTACCACGACGTGCGGTTACACCCCTGAAACAATCCATACCAAGTCGGTCACCCACAGCAACTCCGCCAGCACTACAGCAAGTAACTGCAAACACGACGCAAGCCAGCCTCGTTGGCATGACCAAAGAAGAGAAAGCTGCCGAAATGAATCGGCGTAAGGAAGAAAGGAAGCAGGTGAGTGGTGCTGAGCTCGCCATGTTCGCTCTCACGGGCCAACACAATCACAGCGTATTGCTCAGTTGAAGGCACAAAAGGCTTCTGGGGGGAAGCCATGAAACACTCTTCTCGTGTCGTGTGTAGAGGATCCTTCGCCCGTGTTGGAGCGTAGATCTCAGCCTCAAATCGGGACGACACAATAATTGACTTCATCTTGTTTTCAGTGAAGTACTTACAATAATTGATGACATCACCTGGACCGCGGGATTTGGCAGAAATTTGGGGCGACAGATATCCGGAAAACGGCGAGCCAAGGACTGTGTGCCATGCCCTGACAATTTTCTCTCAATAGCTCTTGATAGATCTCACGGGGCCAAGTCGAACTGAATTGTGGGTAGGGTGGCCATCTCCAGTAAAACTATCGTCGCATCTGGCTGCTAGGGCCCTGATCAAGTCCGTGGGTTTTAAAAACCTGCGTCCGCCAAATCAAAATCAACAGGCTTTTGAGATCCGCACCCCGCAAACCTACAGGGTTTTGAATTGGCGGGCGCAGGTTTTGAAACCCACGGACCCTAAGGGTCGAAGTGACCGTTATGCTGCGGTGTCTGGCCCGTGACAGAAACAAATCACCAAGTGGTGTTTGTCATTGAGTTAAGGGTGGCTTTGTGCTCCATTCCCCGACTCAGAGTTTGTGCTCGCGTGACGCTGGGGAGAACGGGTTTTGCGGGTTGAGTAACCGTTACGTCGAGAGGGTGGAGTGGTGATAGAAGGGTAATGAATTTGGCGGAAAACTTATCCGTTTAATCACTCTCACTTGCCTCGATTCCTCGGCTACACCCCTAAGAATAAGCAAACGCGGGCTTATCTTCCTTATTTGGATAGGCTCGCGGCATTACTCGCCAATCATTCTCCCCACGTAATTTGCGATCCTCGCGAGACAGAAGGAAAAGAGGCAAGATCCGCCGCACCGAGATCGTCAATCTCTTATTCATCTTATCCCGGTTCCCAATCCTGTAGCAGATATGTAAGCCGACCTCGTCGACGCCTTTTCTTCGCCTGTCGTTCACTGTGTCGGCCTCTGGAAGAGTGCAAAAGGATGCCAACTACCCCGCGTCCCCTTCCGAGGATCCCTCCTCCATACCTGACTTTTGTACAACGAGAGGACGTTCGCTCATATCGTCCACTTCCAACCCCACCACTGCAGTGGGTCGACTCTAGTTCCACTCACACCTCGAGCTCGTCTTTTTCCTCGTTCTCTTCAGTTTCATCGGAGCTTCCCAAGTCGCGACCGAGACTGCGCATTACCGTTACGTCACCAACGTTCAGTGAGGGTAGCTCCCTTGACTCACCGACCGTCCAATCCCCTGCCCTCTGCGATCCTGGTCAGGCGTTGTCCCCCGTGGTCGAACACAGGCTAAGCTGGGCCGAACGAGTCGGTCAAATGCCATCCGCCAATTCGGCCGTTTCACCGATGGTGTTCACGGCTAGGGCCGACATACGCGAATCAGAGGAAGATGGTAAGTCTGCACCAACCCTACGTTACGCCCCTTTGACCCACTGGATTAGAATTCGTCCCAGCGCCCCGCATCCCGCAATTGGAATGTGACTGTTACTGTGATGACCGGGCGGAGGCCCTGAACTCACATGCCATCTGCCCCACTGACTTACCCGACGACCATGAATCCTACGCAGGCAGCACGAAGAGTTGGAAAACCTTCTCAAGCATTGTCAAGGTCTCGATGAAATCCCGCCTCTTTCGCCCGAAAACCCGATCTAGCGAGCACAGTGGTGCCCCAGTCACTGACGCGGAACGGGTCTCCCGGATGCCGTCACCGTTGGACCGGGCTTGGTACAAAGAGCAGGGTGGGTGGAGGTGGGTCGAAAGGGACATTAGCGGGGTATTACATGAGCTCAGAAAGCTGCAGTAATACCCCCGAGCAGGGAGGTTTCTTTTCTCGTGTACGCTTTCATACTTGTATGTCCATTAACTACAGCGGCGCCATAAAACCACGCGCATCCCAGTCTGCATTATTTATCTGTAGCCCGATACAACTACTGTGTCTTTAGATTATTTAACCCGCAATGCGTCCGGAGACGTAGTTATTTCCTAGTCCCTCGCTCGACAGTACTCGATGTATTCACGAACGAGGCCCAAAATCAGTCCTGAATAGGTAGTCATGTTCTTGGCGATGAATGCCCTCAGTGAGTCCCCCGACCCAGGAGATCAACGCCGCGAGCCCGTTCAATTGTAATGTTGTTGCTGACGACTTGGATGAAATCCGTGACCAGGCATACTCCCTCGCTGATCTCAGAATTCCACCGACGGCTCGTACTGCCCATCAGTCCTCTGTTGGACAAAGAAGTGACGTAGACCTCATGGTATCACAGAATTTACCAGTTACGGCTGCCAGTTGACGGTTAGCGCGGTGGCATTCTCGGTTTTCCTCCCTTCCTACATGAATTCCCGGGAGATGAGAGAAGATAGTTAGAGTGGGTGCCTCGACCTTTGGAGCTCCTTACAGCATTTTCCAAAAGCCTTGTCCCCTCTGTTTTTTTTCCCCTCATGATCTATCGACGGGCTACTACATCATGGAGGTACTTATACGCAAAGTTCGACCGGTGGGGGACTCAAATTGGAACATCTGTCTCCCTAATCACAGGGGCGAAATCTATTGTTCACGGTAGGAAGTGAAAAGAATGATGGGTGCCGACTCGTCCGACGAATTGGGAGTTCAATTATGAGTGGGTCCACAAACGCACGGTGCTAATGGTTCTCGATTTTCGGTTCAGGTTCGGTTCGGTTCAAACCGAACTTCGAGAAGATTAGTCACGCACCCACACCTGGTCTTACCCTCCCTCGGCTGGAGTTACAGCCGTTTGTATCGGTATCTGAACACGCAAGTTTGGGGGGCGGGCCATTGTGGGTCGGTATGACAGCGGTATGACACTTTCCGTATGAGGCCAATTTGTCAGTAGAGATTTCAACATGTCAACACGACGCAGGAGTTCGTGTCCTCATCTACTCGTGCCACTCTGGTCGCTGCACGTTCCTCCGATCTGGGAGAGGGTCATCCAGTTCTACTACCGAAGGCGGACAACGAGGGGGGACTGTAGACGTATCTAACGTCTCCCTGCGTCCCATGCGCCACGTCGTCGGTCCCTCTCATGGAGGTGAGGTCATCTATCTACCTGGACGAAACACGTAGGAAGCTGTTCACTAGGCATGGGAGTTCCCTTATCACAATCCCACAGGTCGGACCTTCACCAGCCTAATGTGACGAGGGGCTCCGAACTCTCTGGACACTGGATATGTCTAAGCTCGAGGATTCCGACCTCTTCATATTCATTAACGAGAGTGCCATTGACAGTTGGAATACTGGACGGTCGGTTGTCGGGGGGTCGTTCGGCATCCTGCTCCCGGTGTTATCCTCAGTTGGTTGGATATTTTCGAGGGTACTGTAAACAGGGGAGGCTCTTGTAACGCCCGCGCGAAGATATTGTACGTTCACCCTCCGGTTCGCATCTGCAGGGTGTTGCTGCTTGTTATAAACCCCTCGGCTGAATCCGTTCCTGGGAAAAGAGAGCCTTGTCATTCATTCTTTGTAGTATATTTACCACGCCTCTAATTTAACCTGTCCCAGTGAAACCAAGGACTGAGGCGAGAGCGTATGCCGACGAGACCCCGCTCGTCCGTGTTGACATGTTCATGTCTGCATTGTCAAATTCACCTGATAAGGAATGTATCACACCGCCCCCCAAACCTGCGTGTTTGGCAGATACCGATGTAAACGTCGCTTGCCATTCGCTTGCCCGCCGATCGATCGTAAACAAAAAAAACGAGGGGACATGGTTTCCGAAAACACCTGTAATCATGATCGCAGCTTATATCCTCTGTGGCGGGTTCCGCGAACGAGGTTCCTTCATCACTTCGACCGTCGGTATTTTTTATCCAAGTCTAAACGATGTGCTACTAACGTCTGATTGTTTGGAACCGCCCAGGAATGCACGTTTTCGGCGCCCCTGACTCATCAGTAAAATCACCAGCTGGTGCGCGGAGGTGCGCGGAGGTACCCGACGGTACCCGGGTTATGCGCTGTCATTTCGGGTACCTTCATCCATCACCCAGCCAAAATCAAGTCAAAAACACTCGAAAAAATGGTACGCGAAGGTACGCGAGTAGACGCCTGCACGATTTTGCTGTACACAACGCGGTTGCCCGCACTCCGTCACGATTATCTGTAAGTTCAACATTCGAATATTCAACAAGCACAAGCACGAGGGTTGTCGACTCCTTTGTGTACATTGCCTGGATTCTCACCACCCTTTATCTTGCTGAGGGGGGTACTTGTGAACGGCTATCATCCAACGCGAGCCTAATTACGCTCGAGGCGGAAGTCGTTCCAAGATGTTGGATCCATCATCATCTGATTACATCCCGTCGCTTCCGACCCCGTCTCGCTGCTTACTCACAGCCTTGGGTCAAAATGTGACGGTCTTTCTTGATGACCGGCTAACGTTGGTTCCTGGGTTAATCACCTAATTCCTGCCGGTGCATCAGCAGTCTGCCCACCAAGTAACCGCGTCGGGCAGCAGATTCCGAAGGCAAAAGCCAACGCTTAGAACCGAAACCCGCTCCTTGACCCAGTTTCCCGGGGCTGCGTTCGCTTGTTCCCTCACTTCGAAGACAAAGGGAAGGTAAAACATTTACCTTGCGTGGTAGATTGGACACTCTCACCCACTACACCCTTTTTTTTACCTAGTATACACTGGGGGCGGTCCTCATTCTTTCCAAAGGGAAGGAGAGCGCAGAGCGAGCCGGTAGGCGGGCTGCCATTTGGGGTGGGCACAACAACGAGAGGGGTTCCGACCCGGCACCCCGAAGGGTTGGGCTCACCTTCTCTGTACTTGACAGCCTTCCGGCCCCTCTTGGCCGCGTCCGTTCACGCCATCTGAGCGAGTTTTGCGTATGGATTCGCGACAAAGTTCTTATCATCTCAACTTCCTGTCCCGTCTTCCTGTTATTATACCTCCACAAAAGAGGTCCCCCACGCGTTCGTATGACACAACATCAGACGACGCCATATTCCGCGGTCAGTCCTTCACAGCTTATCAGAGTTTGCAGCCCACCCTCAATACCGGCAGGTTCCTGAATCATCATCTGGCAAACCTGTTGATTTGGCCACAAGCTATCATCCGCTTAGCTTTTCGCTTGGTGCGGCTTACGCCTGGCGGTGATTTCGGAGTCTGGGCGGCATCAAACTCCCCACATTTCCAATGAGCGACTGTCCCGAAACATCATAACAAGAGTGGAAAAGGTACGACTAATTCAGGCGAAGCGTCTCATTTCTGAATAATCCATCGGTCATTTGCCACCACCACCAACTGGCTCCCTCACGGCAGATGGAGTGTCGTCTAGTGGAGGCCGGATTCAAGCGACGAGCTCTAAGATAGGATCTCAATGATGTTCCATGGGTTCGGCCCGAAAAACATCGCATCTGTAAAGGGCCTTGCCCCGTTGATGCTTCGCGGATCCAGCGGTCAACCGCATATGATGAGCCCGCGTAGTATGCTTCCAAGCATAGTAAAAGTCCCTCGATCGCTACCGAATAGGGCAACAAAACTTGCGATATTGTAATTTAAAAGGTGATGAGGTGCATCGTTTCTCGTGATGCAAAAATGAAAGGGACGGGAGAATGCATGATGAACGAAACAGCAGGAATAATACATCCAAGTAAATAAGTATGCTTAATCGTGAGAACATGAAGCGGGTGAGATTGAATGGTTGGGGTATGGGTTGTGAAAACAACGTTTACAGTGTGAGTAACGGGTGTGACATTGAACAGATATTGGAATGCCATAATCATCTGAGACCGTAATCGGTGGTCATTAGCGTCGAAGTCTGAGGAGAACGGAATGAAGGTTGGGCTGGTGATCAAGTCGGACAGATCGTGGTCAATTCGTCGAGTAATTTTCGAGTCAATTCTCATGAAAGCCCAACGCTTTCCATGTATGAGCGAATTATTGCTTCGCCAACAACGGCGAGGATTGATCTTGTCGCTTGGACATCCTACAAGCTCGTCAGTGACCAATATCAGGTGGAAGTGAACGCATCAGCATTACCAGCATCGATGTGAAGTGCTGAGTCAAAACGCCGTAAGCTTCCGATTTCGGTGGGAAAATAAAGAAAGGACGTACCACGTAGATCGTTCGCTTGCCGACGTCTTTCCGTCTATGCACCTGGAGGAAATGAGCCCGGAAATACTCAGAAGCCTCGTCGTATGTGTTCGGTCGGTCCCCGTATGATGTGATACTGTCGTGCTCAGAGTCAACCGGTGACCAGTCAATATTCAATGGTGAATGGAACTAAACGCACTATTTCCTAACTTTAATACCAGCGTTCAGTTTTTCTCTCAGGAGATCGGTCTAAGCGCTCTGAACATTAGCGAACGTTCGACCAAGGGGGAAACGAGCCTGACCTTGTTAAGCATCAAGACAAGATGTGCGTTCTTCAAGAGAAGGTTTGAGCACACCATTGTCCACAACTGTAGTGAATCATCTATTCTGTTGGTCCGCGGATCCTCTTCCAAATACTGCGGGAAAGAGACCAACATCAGAAGAGCCGGAGCAGCCAACCGAAATGAAACATGTGTAGCTCACTTGATCAAAAGCGCTGATTGGAGCCAGGAAAATGATGGCGGTAGCTGTCGGAAATGAATAACGTGAGAAAGGTTGGGAGTTGATAAGGGTCCGTATTGTGGAATTCGATGCCCATACCATCGTCAAAGAAAGGGACCCAAGCGTGTCGCTGGCACAAAAAGCCGCAATTAGCACAATCGCAAGACATGTATTGCGAGAAAACACACTTGACCGCGCTAGACGAGGCGGGGTGTCGATTGATCAGCTAATGAAACCACCCATGGGAATAAAAGTAGCGCGTACCGCTCCCCCAACATCGTACAATAACCAGTTCATGGTTTGGCCACCAACGTTTATCTCGAACGAGTGCTCCGTGACGCCCAGCGTCTGTATCCTTACGTTTAGGATATCCTCTATGGGGGCCGATGTCAGTGGTGATCAGGGTTCCAAGTGATGTGATATTACCAGTCGTGGGAACGTAGTTTGATACCGCAATGCGTGAAACATTGTTCAAGAAGCTGGGAAGTGGGGTCAGGAGGCAGATACGTGTCAATTGGGAATGTGGCATACTATGCAGCAGACTCCTGAAGAACTATTCTTCGTAGCTTGATGAGTTTCTTGACGGCAGGATGATTCCAGAGTTCAGTAACATCGTCTTGGACCATAGATAGGGCTTTGATGGCGAGGTTGCTGGTCTCTGGCGTGTGTTCAGTGTATGTGTTATCCGCGGCTGCTCTAGCGCGCATGCTAGACACGAGAGTCTGCCATCCGGCCCTCACGTAACCCGTACGCCCACGAGAGATCATGGCGCCGCCAACAAGATCCGATGCCAATGATTCCTCAATGGCGGTGAGCGGCAGTAGTCTAGTCCTCACTTGAGCAAGGTCAGCTTTCCATCTTGCCCGCTGTAATTCTGATATCGAGGGGTCCGGTGTTGAGGAGGATGAAGATGAATGTAAGCCGTTGGCGGTTGATGAAGAGGCGTGTGTGTAGAAGAAGAGTTCGAGGTCGAGTTCGTCAACGATTGACCTGACGGCTTGAATGATGTTGAGTAGGACGATAGGTCGCCATGTAGGCCGTTCTCGTTCAAGAGTCTTGGCAGCGTAGTGGAGTTGAAACTGTTTCTTGAGCGTTGACTTTCCGCTCTCCGCTTGGCCGAGCTAAGATTGGTGCATGTAGCGGCGCTGAGAAACCTGAGAAAGGACCGGGACTCACAAGCATGACTAAAGACAAGATCAGCAAATAAACCGAGAGAATTGTGTATTATGCGCACCTTTGACCTCTCTGTCTCTCTTGCGCTTTACACGGTCGGCTTCCTTCTGTAGCCGAGTGTCAGACCGCCTGGGGGGTCGAACGTGCAGATTATACGCACTTTGAGCTCTTCGTCAATCTGCCTAGAGACCTTCTCGGCCTCTGGATCCTGGGAAGTGGGAGCGTTGAACAGCTCCAGCTCTGCACGGGGTCTGCGGGCCATGGGGTATTAGGTAGCCGTCTGCAGGGCTGACACTAGCAGTCACGATGGCTGATCGCTCGCACATTTATCCGTGACAACTGTAACGCTCCCAATCACGGTCACAGCCCCGGTGGATTCCCACCAAACCAAAAATACCCACGCCCAACTTTCGCCGGGTCGCCCCGTCAAGTATTTGCCGTTGATGTTGGAGCGAGCGCATGGAATCCACGCTCACCCCAGCTACCACCGTGATTCTACCTCGGATGCGCCGGCGGAAAGTCTCAGCTAGTATCGGAGTCTTGGACACCACCTGAGGTCTTCGGCGCACACGCGAGCGCATGTCCGATCACTTCCAAATAAGGAAGCCAGATCCTCACAGAAAAACTTAGCCTTGATCCCGACCAACGATGTCGACAAGCGGACTCAAGGCCATCGCCCCCGTCCCCACCGCAAATGACTTCCTCGATATCGTCCTCTCAAAGACGCAGAGGAAAACCCCTACGGTGCGAATATATATATATAAACCTCACTATACACCCAAGCTGAATATTCTGCCATGGTCAGGTTATCCACAAAAACTTTCAAATAAGTCGCATCCGAAAGTTTTATATGCGCAAGGTCAAGTTCACTCAGGACACCTTTGACGAAAAACTTGGCGCCATCTTGAGCGAGTTTCCTATGCTCGATGTGCGTTCACGCATTTGTTTTTGGAAACACCCCGCATGCTGATCGTACTTGTGGTAATCAGGACCTTCACCCCTTCCTGTCCTCCCTCGTAAACGTCCTATACGATAAAAACCATTACAAACTCGCTCTTGGTCAACTAAGGACCGCACGGCACCTGATTGACTCAGTGGCCAAGGACTATGTCAGGCTTCTGAAATTCGGTGACAGTCTTTACCGTTGCAAGCAACTCAAACGAGCTGCTCTCGGTCGGTGCGCCTTACAAACTTGACGTTCATTACGTTTCACCAACCTTCCCATTTTATCTCAGTATGGCAACGATCATGAGGCGACAAAAGGATCCCCTTGCTTATCTCGAGCAGGTCCGGCAGCACATGTCTCGTCTACCTGCAATTGACCCCAACACTCGAACCTTGCTTATCTGCGGGTACCCAAATGTCGGGAAGTCTTCTTTCATCAACAAGGTCACACGTGCAGATGTAGACGTGCAGCCGTACGCGTTTACGACCAAGTCTCTTTTCATTGGTCACCTCGACTACAAGTACCTGCGATGGCAGGTCATCGATACCCCTGGCGTCCTCGACCACCCTCTCGAGGACATGAACACGATTGAGATGCAAAGTATCACTGCTCTTGCGCATCTTAAAAGTTGTGTTCTGTACTTTATGGATCTGAGCGAACAGTGCGGCTACAGCGTCGAAGCCCAGTGCAAACTCTTCCATTCGATCAAACCTCTCTTCGCCAACAAACCCACCGTTCTTGTCATCAACAAGGTCGATGTCACGCGCATTGACGACCTATCCCCCGAAAACCGTGTTCTCGTCGATGAGATTATCAACAAGGAAGGTGTGATCTGCGTCCAGGTCTCGTGTTATACCGAGGAAGGTGTCATGGAGCTCAAGACGAAAGCATGCGACGCTCTGTTGGCCCATAGGGTTGGAAACAAAGTCAAGGGAACCAAAATCAACTCGGTAATTAATAGGATTCACGTTGCTCAGCCAAGGCCTCGAGATGACATCTCTCGCGAGCCATGTATTCCTGAAGCTGTCAAGATTAAGCTTGAGGAAAGACAGGCTGGTGTGAAGCAAAGACTCGAAAAGGATATCGAAGCCGAAGAGGGTGGTCCCGGTGTTTATAACATCAACCTCAAGAGTGAGTCTTCGCACACCCTTCTTTCTGAATCTTGGATAACGAACGAACGCGCAGAGAACTACATCCTGGAGAACCCCGAGTGGAAGTTTGACGTCATACCTGAGATAATGGATGGCAAGAATATTGCTGACTTCATTGACCCCGATATCGAGGAGAAATTGGAGGCTCTGGAACGTGAGGAGGAGAAGCTAGTCGCCGAAGGGTTCTACGACAGCGAGGAGGAGATGGTGAGCCTGATGCATCTCACTTTTTAATTGAACACACTCACACAGAAAATGACAGATCGATTCGGACGAAGAACGAGAGGCCGCCGAATTCCAAGTGGGCCTAGAAATGAAGATGTTGTCCCAATCGACCAAAAAAGCGATGAAACACAATGCTCGGTTACCGCGAACTGCAGGATTGAAGACCCTCTCAGAGCTTTCGGCTTCGTTGACCAAGGCTGGGTTGGATCCAAGCAGGATCGTGCAGCGCGCCGAGCTGATCGCCAAAGCTCGGGGTTTGGAGAGGAAGAGGAAGAGAGACGAGGAGATGGATGTTGACGAGGAGGGGGCAGAGAGTGGAGAGGACGAAGAGGGTGAAGGAGAGGAAGATGGGGATTGGATGGACGTGGATGGGGAAGCCGGGAGGTCGCGACCGAAGAGGAGAAAGAGCAACACCGGAACCGCAGTCACAGCCGCAGGAGGGAAACACGCTCCGAGGACGAACAGACAAACGGCCGGTATGCGGGACCAAAGTCAAGTGTCGAAAGCGGTCAAGCTGCGGAACCTCGGACAGAGGGAGCGGAACATGCATGCCAAGGCGGGAGAGAGCGACAGGGCTATCAAGGTCAAGATGGTACGTCTCTTCAATGAACGGGTTTCAATTTCGTGTTTACTCATCGCGACCGAATTTTTTTAAATTATCTAGCCGAAGCACCTGTTTTCTGGGAAACGAAAAGCGGGCAAGACTCAGAGACGATGAGAGTTTGTGCACTCTCCATCATCTGCACCTCCCCGTTCTCATCGTCGGTGTACCCTGTTTTACGGTTTTGCTCCATAATCTGCCTTCACGCACACACGCGTGTCCGTTGGGCCTTTGTTGCATATTCTTGGCGGTCCAACACACAAAACTCACTCGTGTTGGGCATCACACGGCCCACTATGTGTAGGTATAGGCGTATAGATATATGTCACAAAATCATACATCAGGTATCCACAAAGGATCATAACCGTCACCACCCACAATCGTAAACAAACATAAAGAATCGATGGGTGGGGAGAATGGAGGGGGGGGGGTAGCCAAGGAGGTGGGAGGCTGGTATAAGGCAATGGCGGTGAAAAGTTACTGCACGTCCTACGACGCACCTCATCACCCCACCCAAGACCAGAGGAGAAAACAGAAGGAGATCGAAAGTGTAGGTACTGAATAAACATCTAAGATGGAGAAAGAGTAACAACAAAAGGAAGAAAATTATAGTGGAACCCACTCGCCAGCTCCTGGTCAACGTGCTGCCAGTGGGTCTACCTGACGGGGTCCGTGCCGCGTGAGGGAGAGCCAAATCATGACAGACTTCGAGTCGACCCAGAGGGAGGAAGGTCAGAGAGAGAGAGAGAAGGGGGAGATATCGGACAACTGGAGAACGCAGGGAGGGGTGGTAAGGCAAAAACGTGTGAATCGAAAGGGGGAATAACCAAGAGGCCCCAAAAATATACACTAGGGAGGGAATGAAGTTGATAGGTTATTTGTAAAGAGAAGGCAAAAGAGGTAATCAAAAGGATGTAGTGTAGTTGGGAGACGTGCGTGAAGGCGAGACAAGAGGTGAACGGACGAGGGAGAGAGCATGCCCGAGAAGGTTGGGACAGTCTAATCCCAGTCGATGCTGAACCCCCCAGGACCAGAGGGTGCGATACCAAGACCACGTTCAGCCTCACGCTTGAGCCACCTCTGCGCCCTCTTGTCTTCACGCAAGTAAGGTTCAAGCTTCTCGTAGCATCGGCGATTGTGGTCCTTCACCCACTGCTTCTCGTCCTTGGTGAGCATACCATCCTTGATCATCTTGGCTTGGATGGGGACACAGGTAAGTCTCTCGAAGCCGAGCCAACACTCGCCGTTGAACTCGTGTTTGGTTTTGACTCGTCGAACGGCGAGGGCGGATTCGATGCGGATACCCCACTTTCCGGGAACGTCTGTGGATGAGGATCAGTGACCAGATGCGAGGAATACGTCTGAAGAGGAAGGGCTCACAGAAACCTGGCTCATTGGTGATGACATGCCCGGGCTGAAGAGTGGTATTGCTAGTGAACGAGTGTGGACCCTCGTGGACGTTCAAGTACGATCCGACGCCGTGCCCGGTTCCATGACCATAGTCCATGCCGTCTTGCCACAAAGCCTTTCTGGCGAGGACGTCCAATTGGTGGCCGCTGGTACCCTGGGGGAAGATCGCGCTGTCGATGGCAATGTGTCCCTGGAGCACCCTGGTATATGCCTCGGATTGTTCGGGAGTGGGGCGGCCAAAGATCCAAGTTCTAGTGGTATCGCAAGTTCCGTCCTTATACTGTCCTCCGGAGTCGTTGAGATATGGTGTGTCACGGTCGATCATGGCGGCGGTGGACTTGGTGGGTGAATAGTGAGGAAGAGCAGCGTTAGGGCCGGAGGCAGAGATATTCTCATAAGCGAGACCCATGAAGTGCTTGTTAGTCCTCCTGTATTCGGTCAGGCGGAAGGCAGCCTCGTATTCGGTGATCTCGTATCCTTTGAAAAGTTTGTCTTCAAGCCAAGCAAGGAACCTGACGTATGAAGCACCATCCCTGAGGTAAGCCCTCCGCATTCCGTCAATCTCTGTATCATTCTTAATGGCTTTCATGGAGTTGACGTGGGAGGGCATCACGGTGTATCGGAAATGGGTTAGCATGAGAGAAATCGCATATGAAGTCTCTGGGGCAATAATGACCTTGAAATGGAGTGTCAGGGAGACGCACGGGACAAGAACGTGGATTGGACAACTGACCTTGCCCTCACCCCATTCGCGTTTTCTCAGGTAGCTCCAAAGATCGTTGTATTCCCTCGTTTCCACACCGACGATTTTGAGGTAATCCTCGACATCATCGGTGAGTTTAATAGGGTCCATGAATAGGATTGCCTTGTCGGGTGTGATCATGAGATAGGACTGAAACACGGGGCTGAAAGGGATGTCTTGGCCACGAAGGTTAAGAACGTAGGCTACCGAACAGTAAATTTATCATGCGAAGATGAACCGACGGAACTGCTCACCAATTGAATCCAGGGAAGTGATGAGAGCTGCGACGTGGTACTTGTCCGCAGTGGGGGGAGACTTTGAGTATGAGGAGGTAGTGGGAGGTGTGTCCCGAATCCAGGTTCTGATGTCGGACAACTTGTCTGGGGTAGACTTTCCGGTGAACTCCATGGGATGGACGAAAATGGGTTCCTTTGACCTGAGCGGTTTGTCTTTCCAGATGAGATCGATGAGATTCTGAGGGGGGAAAACGAGCTTGGAGCCCTTGGGGGAAAGCTGGTTGTTGAGGTCGGTAGCCCTGGTATGGGAAATCATGCGAGCGTCGATGCCGATTCTCGAGTCCTTGGCACGGTCGATGAGCCATTCGAGCCAGTCCTTGGGGCCATCTGTATGACCGGCTTGAATGCAAACCCAATTTGTGTCGACTTGGTTTGCGGCCTGGACCCAATACCTCGAATCGGTGATGAGGTAGGCAGAGGACTTTGAGACGATGGCTTGACCAGCGGTACCGTTGAATCTGGGGGGAAGGAGCAAAGTCAGGGAGTGGGACACGCGAGATTCATGAAGGTGAAACTTGCCCTGAAATCCACTCTCTTCGCTTGTCGCATGTAGCTACGTACTCGGATCCATGGGCATCTTCACTTGGAACGATGCTGTAGATTGATGAATGAGGATTCCAGGGTTGGAAAGAGAAAAGGGGGAAAAGACGGACTAGTAGTCAAGATTATCTTTGGCCATCTGCTTCCGGAGATCTTCCAACCTGGAACCGGTGTCGACCTTTTCCCTTACAGACTCGACGTCATTGATCTTGCGGTCGAGGGCAGAGCCGACGAGTGTGGAAGAAGAGTCGTTTCCATGGATGGCAGGTCGGGGCGAAAACCTGGGAGCGTTGGACCTGGAGGACGACTGACGGGAAACGTTTGGGCGATCGGGGGATCCGGGGGAAGGGGGCTTTCCGGCAAGCGTCTCTGCGGAGGATGCAGAGCCTCCAGAGTCCTTCCTGGTCATGGTCGAAGCGGAGTATTTGTCGACATCTTTATCTCTACCTGCGCCCCAGCCGTAGCCCCATTTCTTTGAGTCACTGCGCTTTGGCTTGACGGGAGAGGGTTCCTTAACGGGAAGAGGGACGTCGTAAGATTCCGAGTCTTCGGAAATGAGACCGGTCTTTGCGAGAGAGGTCTTTGAGTTTACAGTCGGGGTTGGAGAGGGAGAGAAGGATCCCTGACGTCTGAGGTCGAAGTTTGAGCCGTTCCGCGAGTCCGGAAAAGAGCTGTAAGAGTCGTGGCTGTATGAGCCTTTTTCGGAATGAGCGAGGTTGGTGACGCGCTTGGGTTTCTTGCTACGGAATGGCAGACAAAGGGGCGGAGGAGGAGGAGGAGGAGGGGGGGCCATGGGGAGAGAAGGAGGTGAGGGTTAGAGAGAGAGAGAGAAGTGAAGAGCCGGGGGAAGGTGGCCCAGTGACTAGGATGAGTCAGCGGGTGTAATGGAGAAAGACCGTGACCTGTGTGGGGGGAGGAGGAGATGGAAGGGCCTAGAAGACA
>Ga0307514_10001340_pt1 | contig 31261 bp, 36 predicted proteins | sample 16_EM_MG_FD_203088 | JGI IMG/M metagenome (GOLD analysis project Ga0307514, IMG submission 203088) | Populus trichocarpa ectomycorrhiza microbial communities from riparian zone in the Pacific Northwest, United States - 16_EM | ecosystem: Host-associated > Plants > Roots > Unclassified | place... | reverse complement strand
CTGGGACAAAAGGAAGGGTATTAAATGGTTACTTACAATGATATGAGCCTCAGCCGCCGCAGTTTGATGTTTAGTTTATTGGCCCTGAAGAGTTTACCAGGAGCATAATTGTTGATTTGATCCCTGTATGCGGTTTGGGGGGAAGTGTTGGTGCACAGTATACCATTGGTGTCTAGGCAAACCTGGCACCCAGTGATCACGTTTTGTCCTAGCGGTAATACTCTCCAACAGTAGGTGTGGCGTGGGAATTATTTTTGGTCGGCAAGTACCGGAAATAGCCATGTGTTGCTACCCAGTGCGGTCGGTATCTGAGGATGAAAGATATATTTTTCTTCCAGACAAGAGAGAGGAAATGGTAGGTCTTCTGGCTTTCTCCCTGGTGCAATTTTTTTTAAATAAAAAAAAACCCATTTTTTCCCTGGTGCAAGACTGGGCTTTGCGAAAGCCAGAATTGCGTCATACTATTTTGTAGTGTGACTAACATACAGCTACTCCTATGCCTCCCAATAGGATATGTCTCGATTGCATGCTTCAACTCATCGTGGTCAATATGTGCAGTGACATGTGCAGCGACATTCCCTCGTTCCAGTATAGTATTCGGTCGGATCACTAGCTCCATAAGCTCCTTAATAGTTCCCGTATCACATTCGCAGGGGGGTTTGGTTAAGTTCTGGCGGATGTGCATCTCGGCACACTCCCACCCCAACTGTTGTACGATATCCTTCCTCTCCACAGCCGCTTCCTTAACCTACTCTTTTACCCTCTTTTTCAACTCTAACACTCTCTTTTTCAATAAATTAGCTTGCCGTCTGACCACCTTAAATGCCACCTCAACTAGGGCATCTCCAGGCTGGAGGCCTTGTAACAGTAAAGCGTCATCCAGGGCCTCTCCGATGATCTTGTATGTTCCAGAGACATTGTTTCTGCTTGGCAGCCTTTTGCTAGGCTTTTTTCTTCTGTTGCTTGGTCTTTGGTTGAGTGGCTGTATTACCGATACATACAGTATTTACCAATACGGCATCTTGGAGAATTTTGTGCTACTTACAGTACCTAGTGCTATTAATCCTGAATCTTGTAGGCGGAGTATGGCATCTCTCATGGGAGCGTGACCATCCTCCCAGCCCTTGCGCCATGCGATTAGCTACACCAGTCGAGTGCCTAACTGACCCCCTGTACTTGACTCCTTTGGTGGAGTTCCACCGATATGGGGGTCTAAACAATATTAGCTATCGGGAAGGAAATGAACAAGCAAACACGCAAAGGATCAAGATACTTACCAACAGGCAGTACTTCAGTGTGATCATCATCGAGATTGATACTAACATACTTCTGGATGCCATGTAGCACCTTTTGTAATTCGTTAAAGGCAAGTTTTCGAGCATCTTCAATGCTCATCTCTCGAGGTAGTTCGACTTCCACTGCTTGGGGTGTTTCGGTGAATATTGCAAGAACGACAACAAGATCCTGATTATTATTGGTCATCGTTTAGCAAAGGGTAGACGAATCAAAAGCCCAGTCAGCTGATGTAGGCTGGTGGGAGTGAGGGTTGCGGGGGACTACTCAGAGTACACTCATGGAGTTAAAAGCTTAAGCTGATACTGAGTAACTAAGTATTTTCTGGTCTGGTTCATGTTGGTATCTGAATTGGCAAATACGACTAGGTATTCCATCCTCAAAGGGAGATGCCATTGTTCCATTATATGGTCAAATCCACCATTAAAGTACACGCCCCTGACACGAGTTTTATTTTTCGAAATAGGTCTAGAGGCATTTGGCATATGTAAGTGAAAGGAGGCGCCTACTGGTTACGATGAGGCCTTGCGGTGCCATTGCCAGTTCTATGAAATACTTACTTCCATGCCGGCATATCTTGCATCTTGATACTGAAGTCAAAGTGCTGACTCCTTCACGGTGGGAAGGCTATATGATGATGCTTGCAGAGTGTGGTATAGAGGTTTATGGGATGATGGGTGCTGTCTGGGTTGATGAAGAAAGCAGTGGTGAGCGGAATGCTGAGCGAGCGAGTATTGATACCCTTGCTACAACGATACCGTAATAGGTACCCCTGTCGATGAGTGCGAACCTCTTCCGAGATATCAAGCGTGCAAGGGTGCAAAACCTTTCTAATGAGGCTGTATAAATACAATCCCCCAAATATAAAACAAGCAAACGCCCGAATCCTCTATTTTAACCCGTAGCTACCCCATGCGATCTTCGATCTTTCCCTCGCGGTCAGATGTATGCCCAACTTGAGGGTCGGGACATAACTTACTGAGTCCGTTTTATACCTTTTCAGGTTTCATCTTTCAGACAGTCTGGCCCCTGGTAATTCTGTTTCTTGCATTCTTCGACTCGCTTGAGATATTCTCGCAAAGGAGCTTTATCTCCATCGATACCTTTCATGACACGAAACATTGCCTCTTGGAGTTCACTGAGAATTGATAATTTTGTAGCCCAAAGCTTTCGGTCGAACTTATTCTCCGAAGCGGTAATCCTTGCTTCGAACTTATTTTCGAGATTATTGACTATATGGTTTCTGCCAATATAGTTATCCACCAAGGTTATTACAATTCCAGTGACGACTGTAGCTGAAGTGATTACTGTAGTCCCAGTAGTGGTGGCAGCAAACCTTGCAAAGCCTGAATGTACCTTTAGCTAGAAAATTCCTTAAGGAAGATGACAACTTACTTTGAAAGGACATCGAATCTCGAGTTGCTGATGACTTCTGCTCTCCCTATGTCAGTGTCATAATCCTCTCCTTTGCCACAGCATGCGAGTACTCACCTTTACGGAAATGAACTGAGTTTGTGATATTCTCACAAGAAATAAAGTCTTGCTACTTCCTCCGTGTGTCCGTCGCTAATAACTTGCCGTTTGTGTGTCCTTGTTGGCTGTCGTGATGTTTCCCTTCTAGGAGGGAACGCTTACTGGGCGTGGAAAGCGCGAGCGACTACTAGGATGTTGTGCCAACTGGACTAACCCTTCGTGACCTAGTACATACTGTACCGGTAGTTGCCAAGACGGGCTAGTTGGCCACCCCTGCAGCCCCCCCTGTCCAATGATATAGGTATTCAACTGTGGATGGAAACCTATATCACAACTATGGAATCAACTACGCTCTACAACATGGTTACCCTTATATCCTACCAGAATGAACTAATACCCAATATCCCTTCCTCCCGGTAAAACCTCCCCGATAACCCTCCCCCCCTGTAGGCCAGATATCCCACCAATGAGCCCACGGCCACTTGTAGGCCTCAATCATGCATTTATATCGATGTTAAATGAATGTTGAGGGATGGGGGTGCAAGGTGGCAAAACGGTAGGTCAACCCAGACCGATTTACTGATACTAAAAAATAAATCGGTCTGGGCAGGAGAACTACAATACTCTACTACACGTAAATAGAGGTATACCCAAAATGAGGTTTATTATGTAGTAGAAACATTAGGTCAAAGAAATGGGCAAGCAACTATCTATCTTGAGTAATATACACCATACTGCCTATCAGAATTCAATAAACATCGAATTGTGGGTCAGCAGCATCCAAGTTCAGGTTTCTAGTCCTACGGAAGCTCGCATTGCAGAGAATACCCCTTATGATACTTGTTACCATCAAGTCAGCCTTCAGACAAAATCACGTACGTGCTATGAATTTAAACAGAATGGTATACCATATACACATCCCTTTGCTCTAATATTGGGTCTTAACTACCAATTTCCTCTTGTTTTTCTTCCACAATTCTGTTCTGTTCAAACCTGGCATGGTACGTATTCTACTAGTTTTTGTCCGGTTGTATTTGGCCCTCATTTACCTGGGGACCTTATACAGACTCAGAAGAAAAACTCCCATGCAATGCTCCTCGCACTCACTACTATTGCCGCTCAACTCACAATGAGTCTACCAGCCCTTCGACCATTGATATCAAAAGCTATCGAAGAACACTCTAACATCCTGAGGCAAAGGCTAAGTGAACAATGGAAACACCTCATTCTTGATCCTCTAAAAAAAGCACCAGTTCAATCAATATAACTAGTCTTTGTAATTGATGCGCTTGATGAGTGTGACAGCAAAGATGATATCCAGCTGTTCCTAAAGCTACCTGCACAAGCCAAGTGCCTTGAGACAACCAGCTCCGAGTTTTGGCCACCAGCAGGCCAGATACCCCCGGATTCCGCAACTTACCTGGAGAGGCATGTCAGACTTTTGTACTGCACAACATCCCACCACCTACAGTCAACCAGGACATATCCATCTTCTTTCGGAGAAAACTGTCGTCTGTGAAATCAGAGCCCGGGCTGAGCACTACAGCATGGCTAGGCGACTTGACTATTCAGCGATTCGTGAAAAAGGCAGCTGGCTTATTTATCTATGCTGCAACTATTTACCGATTTATCCAAGATGATAACTATGTTCCGGAAGACCAGCTATCAGTGATTCTTGAAGATCATGATACTCGTTTACAGTCTCCGAGGAAGTTTCTCGACGACATGTATATAAAATTGCCACAACACTCAGTGGTTGGAAATCAAATTGTTTGTGTGCGAATAAGTATACGTATATACAATAATGGCTAGTGTATATGGAGTTGCATGGATATCATGATAAAATCCAAGTAGGTTGTGATGTTAGAAGTTCCAGGCAACTACACTATTCTCACGACTTGCCCTGCACTATCCAATATGTATATTAGGTACCGCTTATGAGTGAATTATAAACCACTCAATCCAGTTGAACTTACGTGCTAGCTGACACGACAAGCCTTAGGACCGGTTTAGTATCCTGGGTCATGTCAACGTTTTGTGTTACGGGATATTTGGTGGCATATGTATCCGGCAGGATTACCTGGTCTGATGCACTTCATTGGTCGTAGATACATTTTATTGAATACAACTATGTCCATATATTCTTACCGCTGGCCCAGCATGAAGGCTGTTGGTCCCTGGATTCTTCTATTTGCCCAATAGCAGGCCAAGGCCGCATGGCAAAGCAGTACCAAAATGGTCTACACCATTAGCTACCCCCAGCAACCTCCTGCCATTCTTTCCCCTTCCACTGCCGCTACCGCTTTACTCTCTTCCCCACACCCTTCCCCTTCTCATTCTTCTCTTTCTCTTTCTCCCCCGGCTCTCCAATTAGCCTCACTACTGCCTCCCTCCCTACAGCCCCAATGATCCGAAATCGATCCCCACCCAACTTAATCCCCCCATACCATCGCGACACAACCACAACTACATTAGTAACATCCATGATACTCAGCAAATGAGCAAGCCTAGCTCCTGCTGCCGTCTCCCCATCATCATCGTTATCCTGGTATACCACAGATGAGCCAGGCTGAGGCGATATTCGATAAGCATAAATATTATGTGTTGCCCTCATTAACCGCTTATCACTCCTAATAAGCTCCTCTACCCATCTCTTTGCATGCTCGGGGTTATACACCCTGCATGCTCTCCCCACAAACACAGATTTTTTCTCCGTGACTGTTTCCGAGAGGACCCATCCCCTGTCTACAGCAGCGGGTTGTTCCTCGTCCTCTGCCACTTCATTTCCTAGTTCACAAGCTTGGGTATCTTCATTAGCAGCAGGTAGCACCTCCTTCATCCCCTCTACAAATTCGTAGATACACACTCCCTCCCCACCATTCTGCTCGTATGCATTTCGCATTACATCCCTTGAAAGAGCTAGCCATAGTGCCTCTTCCTCCTCTTCTCCAATTGCAGCATTTTGGTCACCTTTGCTTCCTCTCCGCCATCGGCTTCGGTGATGTGTCCTTCGCCCCTCAACAGCCAGGGAGATAATCTCCGGTGGGTTCCCACCCTTGGGGTAATCCTTCGGAATTGCAATCTTAAATGTAATTGGTTGTGGTAGATCTGGTGGGTGTAGTAAGAACAGGTGATGGTTTTCGTACCTTTGGGCATTTGGCGTATTCGTGTTGAGCAAAAGGGTAGGTATTGCTGCTAGAGGTGGTGGGGCTAAAGGTCCAGTTAGACATTGTGACTCGGACTCATCCTCTTGTTGGTAGATGCAATTGAGGGCGGATATTTCATCTTCGAGGTCTTGGGACAGCGGAAAAGCAGGAGCGGACATTACGGAAGTTGACCGGCGCTGAGGGGTTGGTCGGGTGGCCGAGAAGCGGGGGGTTGCTGCTGCCTGCCAAGCCGGGAGTGGGGCGCAACACCGGAGGGGGACCGGAAACAGTACAGAGGAGCGGGGGAAGAGGCAGCGGAGGTACAGCTGCTGCTGCCGTCGGATGCTTCTGCACATGCAGTCTGTGATTGGAAAATACTGCTATTGAATGATCCTTGTATCTTAAGAAAAAGGAGCAATTGTACATACCTACAGTAATGCCGACTGCCAAGCACCAAATGGGATACCAATATTTACAGTACATCGATAAGTATCTCACAAAGCTACATATGTAAATATGCAAATGATAGAAACTTTCCAAATAAAGACTACATCCTACGTCTAATATTGTGGGTAAGGTACTCCTCGAGTACTCGCCAAAGTAGGAATCCCACTCGGTAGGCTGGTTGTGCAGCCTCAAATACACACGCATCAATATTACCAATGTTCGAAGCTTCACTGCATCTCACACTTTACGCACAAGGCGAGTACGAAGCTCCGGCATGTATTATATTTAGCCTTTACATATATAAAAACTGTGTTACCTTCCGGAGTAGATATACGCTGAAAGCGATTTAATTTTTGGGTGTATATACCTAGATAAGCTCTGCGGCGAATGAAAATATTCAATTGAGATTATTGTTCAATCTTACTGCCACTTAACTGGCCTATTATGGGTTCTGATTGAGCGCGAGGGTCTGGGCACGAGCTGGCAGCAGTTCTTGTAAAGCGAGTATAGAGAAGGATTGTAGCAATCTAGATCTGGATCTAGCAGAAGGTCAGCAGCGCAGGACCACAATTCCCCTCGTACAGGACGTGCATAATCCCCCCTTGTATCTATTTAATTAGTCTGGCGGGCACCAGCCTCTTGTAGAGACCTATTCATTATAGTTATTGGCAGCGTATATCCGCTGTAAGCATGACCCTCTCGGTCCCGAGGTCCCGACCGTATGCTGATAACGTAGTCTGGTTGGCACAATGATACCGTATTACTGTAAGTTTGAGGCATGTGCGCCCACCCGTTGATTGTACAAGCGTCGTATTCACCAATCTCGTTATTCATGTGTGGAACTCAATTCGAGCTCGTCTTATGTTAGCTAGCATAGATACGAGCAATGATTTGCCAAAAACAAAAAGGGTATTAGTTATTTACATTTATATGACGTTCCGTAAGTGTTTGGTATATGGACTTGGAAATTTCATCCGGATTGAATCACACTCATTATCACTTGCTGAATAGGCGATGAAACAACTTGGCACCACTGCCACAACCCACGGCTGGTGGCTGGCGGCGACTAGTGGTAGCGATAGCCCGGTAGGCCTGCACTGGGTAGGAAGAGAGTACATGTCTCGGAACCGCTACGTTGTAGAGAGCAGATCTGTAAGGAAATGTGGAGGCATTGGGCGTGCCCGCCAGGCTAGCATTGGAAAGAATCAAAGGCTGGTTAGTCTAGTTGGCACAGCTTGCTCCTTGCTCACAAGAACGGCCCCCGAGAATATCTTTGGTCTAGGGGAATGAGACAGTCATAGGGGAAAACCCTTATCCATCGACTCTAATTGACTTCCCGACTGCAAAGCTTACTGTAGGTGAAGTGGAGCACTCAAGCAAGGCGAAATGGAACTGCGTGTGACCTAGTTGCATATGCGCCCACCCGTGACCCTAGCTGATGGGCGAGAGCAGAATCGGGAATAGTCTGGCCGGCAGGTCGGGAAGTGTTTGCCTGACCGAATTTACAACATGTGTAGATAGATAAAGCAGAGAGGTATCGACAATGGACATTACCACAGGCCTCGCGAAGGGTAGTTGGTTGCGTGGAAGGAGTGGCAAGGCATAACCGGCACATGGGTTCCCTGGAGGCATGGGAGCACAGGCCTGGGCACGGAGAACATGGAAACACACAATGTAACTATCATGATCAGTCTCACGCCGCTACGGATATGGCCAGGATTGCCACCTAAACACATGCAGGCCTCATGGGAGCTGTCTTCTTGGCTGTAGCAGGGCAGGTAGTTGAGTGCGTAGATGAGACAGAGCCAGTCACTGAGGGGCAGCTCTATGAGACGTGGTGTTAATTGGGGACACTCAAGAACAGGATTGGTGGCCAGAGGGGGGAGGGCCAGGCTAGGCAAAGGAATGGTCCACTTGACCGTAGAACCGGCGTCTGGCGGTAGCCTGGTTGCAGAGGGTAGCCTCGTATTCATCTGGCGGGCACCGCTCGAGACTTAATATTATGCAGTGCTTTATGTAAGGCGATTCACGGCAGCACGTTATCTGCACCCGAAGCGTTTCATCCCTTGCTCCTTTCTCACCAACCCCTCAAATCCTTAGAAGTACCCAAACCATTTTCCCTTTACCAGCGAGGTGGGAATTCCTGTCAATTAGATACTCTCGACTCCCTACTATATCATGGCATACCGTGTCGGCAGGTACGCAGGTCGTCATACCCTCTACGACGAATTGGACCCTGCAGTTGCAGCTGCACACAGAGCTTTTGCATCTCCAGTTACAGAGGACGAGCGCCTTGCCCAATGGGCCCTCCTGGGGGAGGCCGAGGCCAAACGTGTTGAAGACGTTCGTAAGAGGAGCGTGCAGGCTGTTGAATATAGCGAACTGGTGGAAGCAACACTCACTTCTCCAAAGTGTGGAAACCAAACTTGCTGGTGCTCGGCCAACGAAGTCCCCCAGAGCCCTCAGGGCTATCGCATCCAAGATGTAACACCTGTAAGTCTACACTTTTTCATTTCATCATTAATGGCCAGTGCAGGCTATTTATGGAGGGGGACGTCGAGGCCTCGTTAGGATGCTTCTGAGCTCATGAGTTTCGAGTTGAGTGACTTTCTGATTCACTCGTGGTTGCCTGATTGCCCGCCCAGTCTCGCTGCCACTGAGTACTTAATACTCGGGTGCAGCACATACTTACCGAGCTCACAAATTGCACTCAACCCTCTTTGCAAACCTACTCCACCCACCCCTCTCCCTCTCCACCCCAAATCACCCAGCCCGACTCTCCCCTCTCTGTCTCCACCTGTCTCTGTCTCCACCTGAACTTAATATTTTCTCACTCTAATCTCTGCCTTCCTGTGTTTGACGAGCTCTTGTCTCTGCTACAACTATCCCTTTCTATCTGCGAACCAATTCCTACTTCCAAGTCCTCTTTTATTCGTCAAATTCCGCAATCATGATGCTCTTCCCAACCATCATGGCTCCTACCTACTTGATCCCCACACCTGTTGCTGTCTATTGCCCAGCACTGGTGCCGGAGAAGAAGGAGGAGAAGAAACCCGACCCTCCAAAGCCTGATCCACCAAAACCTGAATGCAGACCCAAGTGTGATCATTCCTACTCACACCAACATGGTCCGCACATACAGATTAATTACGGCCACAACGTTCATGCCCCTGGCAGATGTGGTATGTACTCCTTTCTAAATTCTAATTGTAACTGCAGCGGTCGGGGTGGGGTTGCTGACAATCAGCCTCGCTCTGCGAATAGTTAGCGGTTGCGGCGGATGCAACATTGTTTGCTGCAGTCCACGTCCAGGTTGCAAGGCACCGAGAAATACCGACGCTGATGCCATGCACTGGCTTGACAAGAAGAACGTGGTTCATACCGTGAAAAAGGGCGAACTGATTCCCCATTACTCGAAGATTGCACAGGTCTATCTGGACAGCAAGTGGGTGGTATTCACGCCTACCTCAGACATGAAGGCGGCCCAGGATGCTTGCCGGTGTGTCGAAGCGGTACGTTTGTTCCTTTTCTCTTCTCCTATGGGGCTTCATCAGTCCGTGTTCGCCAAAGACACTTTATCCAACCTGCTTCTGCCCTTCCTAAACACTGAATACCTTCTACGTCCCCCCTTCTCATGGTTCATGATAGTCGAAACATGCAAGCCATTCGAGGCAGTCGATCACATTTAGAGGTTTTTTCATTGGGTGTGGGAGAAAAAGGAAGGAAAAAAGGAAGGAAAAGAAATGCAAACATAAAAGTACTGCTTAGAGTGTTAATGCGAGTATACGATATACTCGACGTTTCACATTGACATTGGACTCAATGCCTGCATATTTACTTTCGGGGAAGGAGGCTAACGGAGAAATAGTAAATCACATGATCAGGGAACTCATGCAGCACCCTTTAGTTTCCATAGTGGCTTGATCCCAGTTTTTCTTTCACGCAAGAGTCAGTTGTTTTTCGGTCAGTTTTTTTCTTGAATCCTCATGACAATGTAATTTGGCACTTTTTGAATGATTGTTTCACATCTCAGAAAAGGGTTGGGCTCTGGAAAGGGGAGGTATATATGTAGTTTCAGCGGGGGAGTGATGGAAACTATGCAACATGGATGTGTGGACCCACACAGAAAACAAAAAAAGCGGCGATGGTAGTGAAGGTTAGGTAGAGGGTGATTGGCGCCTTCAGCCGTCAATGCGCTGAGTTCTTGTCATGTTCGCTGCGGCAATTGCTAGGAAATATCAAAATGGGGTTTCTAAAGTTGTTTTGAAACCCAAGTACTCCGTACATAGTGGGGAAAGGCGTATAGACTCCAAAAAAAAAAAAAAAAAAAAACTCCGTACCAGTGATACTGGTAGGCGGCTTGGCACAGGACTTCCCAGACTTTTTAAATCTTGGCTCCACAGGCAATTCATCCCTGTCTACATCTCGGATGTCCCCCGCCTAGATTTTTAGTCTGCTTTTCCTACGAGAATACGATGTGATACTGTCCTCTTCTCGAATTCGACTGCGCTGCACAGCTGTTGATCACCTCACACTGGTTTCTCGTGGTCGGAAGCAATTGAGATTCCTTTGGTAGAGTATCTGCGGCACGACGACGACCGTGGATGGCGGACTACCCATACCCCAACGCCAGAGGTGGGGCTGCTGATGGTGGATATGCAGAAGGGGAGGGATATGGAGTCGAGAATGTCCACTTTTCTGACGATGATGATTTTCGAGAGGCGGGGGAAGATACCACGGATGAGGATGAACTCTTTGGTGATGGTGTGGAGCAGAAGGATTACTACGCGATTCTGAATGTCCCAAGAAATGTATGTATGCGCACATCCACAAGCAAATGCGGGGCATAGCCTCGGCACATTGGGCATCTCTGTGGTAGACTGGGTGCGGGAATATGTGGTGCCTGCTTCCGAGGCAGGTACTTGCTTTGAATTCTTGTTAACAAACAGGTTTCGGGTTGTGTAACCAGGCATCAGATACGCAACTCCGGCAGTCATACAGACACCTATCTCTGCACTTCCACCCAGATAAACAACCCCCGGAGCTTCGTCAACAAGCAACGTCCAGATTCAACCTCATCCAACAAGCATACGAGACACTGATCGAGCCCCGGAAAAGAATCATCTACGACAATCTAGGCGAAGAAGGACTAAGGGTTCAGAACATGGAGGTTGGGACCAAGGCGATGAGTCCCGATGAGTTTCGCTACTACATTGAGGAGAAGATACGCCGGACTCGGAGGGAGGCCCTCGAGCGGGAAATTGGGTCTCATGGGGTACTTGTTGTGGGGTTGGACGGAAGGAGATGGTTTGGTCTCGAACGCGAGTATATAGAGGGTCCTGATGGCCAGTTAATTCCAGCTCCGGAGAATGGCAGGGTCTTGACTAGAGTTTTTGTCCAGCATGGATTTCATGTTCCAATGAGGTTGTTGAAGGACGTGATAAACTGCCCAGTATCCATAAACGGAGTACTTAAAGGTGTGAAGAGATTTATCCCGGGAGTGGAGTTGAGGGAGAAGAGTGACGAGGAGCTCGACCAGGAACAAGCAAGAGAGAAGGCGATAGAACAACTTCCCTCACCGACGCTACGGCTATCTGCGAGTCTTGGAGGCCGTACTGTGAATGCAATGGCTGAGGATGCTAGCGGTAAACAGAAGCGGCTTGCTAATGCTCTGTTACTTGCTCAAGCAGGGATGGAGGTTAGTTTGGTGCATGCGTTTCCTGCTGTGGCTGCACAGCCACCACGAAAGCAGGAGGATAGATTGGGTGGGTGGATGGATAAAGAGATCAGTATTGCGGGGGTTATGGCGGACAGCCAGGTTGCACTGACCCATCAAATAATAGCAAAGTCGAGTACACTGGCATACAGTCGGCCGATATGGGGACGAGCAGCGGCTTTACAGGTTACGGCTCAGATACACCACAGGACAAGGAGAGCAGCCATGCCTATGATTGAGACTATGCTCACTCGACGGGTTACTAAGCGAGGAACGTTCTTCGTTGGCTTCGGAACTGGCACGAAGTGGGGGTTAAATATGCCATTTGGATTGGGAAGGTGGGGAAGCATGGGAGAGTGGTGGGGGAATGCCAGCTCAAAGATCGGCTTCACGTACAGTGGAGGAAATGCAGCAGCTGCGCACATGGATGATGATGACGATGAGGGGGATGCTGACCCTGGCGAGGAGGAAGCCAGTGAAGGGTATAACTCTGAGCAAGCAAACGGCAGTGCCAATGGCAGAAAACAAAATTCAAGGCAAAAGGCCTCATCAAAACCACGAACCAACCCCAACACGGTCGCAACGTTTTACCTGAGTGCTAATAGTATGACACCCACAACATCAGTTCTCACTATTGGCCTTGATCTTTCCCGGACTTTCCTTTCTCGACCTCGACCAAAGAATATTCCACCTATGGCTCCACTGCCAAACTCTTATCGCGGAATTAGGACACAGCTCAAGTCATCACTAAACCTAATGGGTGCTGTCTCTACTTCCCTTTCATGTACTCGATCCGTGGCAACCCATTCCCGTCTTGGTTTCTCCATCTCCGTTGAGCCCACCGAGCCAGGTGTTGTGTTTGGCATAGTTTTCCGCCGCCTAGGACAAAAAATACAAATCCCAGTCCTGGCAACTAAATTTGCCGACTCAGAAGACCTCATCCACCGCGGTCTCAATGTATGGGGTGTTGGAGTTTTCTCTATCGCTCTAGGGTGGTGGGTATGGGAGACTGGTATCATGCGAACATGGGAGAGGCGGCAGAGAAAGTTAAGCATGGCGGGGAGAAGGAGGGGGTTGCGGGAGAAAGTGGAGAAGGGGAAGAGGGAGGCGCAGGAGGCAGTAGCGCTGATGATGGATGGTGTGGTGAGAAAGATGATGAGGGAGGATGAGAATGGGGGATTGGTAGTGCTGCAGGCGACGTATGGTCTACCGGAGGAGAAGGGGAACATGAGGGTTCTGAGGGTGTTGAGGAGGGGGAAGAAGGAGGAGGAGGAGGGAGCGAGGAGGATTGATGTGAAGATTGCGGTGGCGGCATGGGTGGAGAATTCCCAGCTTGTTATTCCCGGGAATATTTCGAAGGTAGGGGTCTTTTCGCCTGTGAATAGAGTAGCCGTCTTGAGGACTAGACTAACAGGTGGATTTATGCAAACCTAGTCCTCACTCGTTGGCTTCTATGATCCCTTTCCTGGCCGTCCGAAAACCTTGAAAATTTCCTACCGCTTCCGCGGTGTCCTGCACGAGGTGGAAGTCCCAAATGGCAAGGGTGTAGTATGTCCTAACAGGGGGCATATCGTTACAGCGGATAAGGTGGGAGGCAGTTAACGGGCTTGTGCTTGTTATGTACTATTAGGGGGAATGGGGGATTCACTTTGTTGTGCTATGCGCCATCTATACTCCACACACTTTTCCCTATTTTCTGTCGTGTATCTCTTTTCCTTCTAACCTTCGGGATGTAGTAAAATTCCCGAGGAAGAGGATGGGGCTATACTCGTGGCGTTGATGGAAGTGGATGAGGAATCTATTCCGAATGGTAGAGCTGGGCGATGATGAGCCGAAGAGAGATCCGCTATCCACGGTTAGGAGATGAAATGTCTCTCTGTTGCACTGTATAGCAGTTCTGTTGCCAACTGTCAAGAGGCCATAGCTGAAAGGTTGCACGTCACTTATTTGTACTTAGTATAAATATAACGGATTTAAAAAAAAAACTTGTATGCCTTCTGGCATACCAGCTTTGTAACTACTTTCTCGTTTGCCCCCTCCGAAATTGTATAGGCCCAAGCCTCCCTCGCCGTGCCACCTCGAATGACGACCCCGCTTCCACCTCGCTATCGCTCACGTGACATGTGCAATGATGATATCCCGATATATCCCAGCCGAAGATAGCTTTAGTGCAGATAACCTAAGAGTCTGGGAACGAGATCACCTTGCCTCTTGCCTCTGCCAGCGATTCATAACACAGTATATATATCTCAAGAGACACCAACCTCAAACCCCCACCTGATGCCACCTCAACAATCAATCATATGAACTATCATGCCCGAACTTACAGTATCTATTCTAGCAAGACTGTATTCAGGAGTTTTAATACTAGAACAAAATGCGGGTTTTACACTTTTAAGCAAGAGATAAAAGGCTGTTTTTGAATACATGTAATCCTTGTTAAGTACATAACAAGCCTTGTTCTTTTACTAAGTCATACAAATAATACCCTTATCACATTCAAAAAAAAACACCCTCTACGAGGGTGTTGTGCCAACCAGACTACGACGCCCCAGCGGTCGTGTCGACCATCGTGTATTTGTAGAAGCAAAGCTTGGTTCCGATTGCGCTGACACGATACTTTCAACATGATCCTCTACTCCTGCATTTGTTTATCAGCAGCTGCATGAGGAGATTGGGTATGTATATGCCCTACAACCTTGACTTCGACAAAAAATACTGGATGTAGTAAATTTCTTTGATGCCAACTGCCTAAGCCGTTTATATTGCGGAACAACCATGGAGTGTTTTTCCTTCGGAAACAGATCTGCGAGGGCCATAGTATTTCATGGCATATCTGGATGTGTGATCCCGCCTCATAGCCTAAGGCTCCCTTCGGGGGAAAGGCGTATAGACTTCAAGGAAAAAAGAAAAAGTACGGAGTACTATACCTGGGTAACTAGGTAACGATCTGTTCTCGTGCCCAGACCGATTTATTTTTGTGTGGTAATTACTAGGTAACGGATCTGGCGCAACATTGAATATATATAGCGATTTCTTCACAGTATCGGACAGGACAGGGTCATCATGTGACACCTGCCCAGTGATGGTCGACTACATCACCGGCCATCATGATGACATGTCCCATATCGACATGATGACATGACCAACCAGTGAAGGAGGTGAGAGGATCTGTATGTCCTACGGATATGAAGGAGAAGAGGAGACATGATTATTCATTCATACACATACAATAATCTTATTGATCATCACATTCTATTGCTCTCACCATCCTATCTACTGTTGCTCTTGCCTATCATCGCCTATCATACTGTAGTCACCTTTCTAGGTTATGATTTGGTAGTTTCTTTCGCTGCGTACTGCATTTTTTTTATAACCTTGCTATTCTTTTTCACGATATCACAATGTCACAACCTACCGAAAAAGATTTTTCCATCCCGAAGCTCAACTCTACAAACTATCTCGAATGGAAGTGCGACATACGGATGATCCTCACTATGAAGGATCTGTGGGATTCCCTGCAGCAGGACTGTCCTCCGGCCGCATTTATCGAACGATTTCAACTCTGGCTGCGTGATCAACAAAAGGCTTTAGCTGTCATCCATCTACATTGTGAGAGGGAGCAACAACTTTTTATTGCCGAGGCAGATACTGCAAACGATGCATGGGAATTTTTGGCTGAAAAATATGCTTCTGCAGATCTGGCTCACGTTCTAAAGGTTCAAGACACATTCGGCAAGGCTCGACAAAAACCAGATCAATCTATCAGTTCATGGGTATCTCATATGAAGTCGCTGGCGAATCAACTTCGTGTGATGGGAGAAGATATTGAACAAAACAAGGTGGCTCATAGGATATTAAATGGCGTGGGGAAGGAGTATCGTAGTACAAAGGCTTCTCTGAGAGCTAGTCAACAGTTAACGGTGGATATGGTTTCTCAGCAGTTGGAGGCTGCAAAGTTGGAAATAGCAGAAGAGGCAGAAGAGAATAGTTTCGATACTAAAACCACCTATCAGTACAATGTTAATCCGCGACAAGTGTATCCTGGGTCTATGCATGGGCCTACTGCAGTTGCCATGCCTACTGTTAATGCACAACAACACTCTACCTACAACACTTTGCCGCCTCCACCTGGTCCTTACCAACAGTCATATGCCTCTGCCACCAGCCATCCACATTCTTACAGGTCTCAATGTAATGCTTGTAAGCAACTCGGTCATCTTGAAGCTTCTTGCTGGATAAAACACCCTCATCTAAAGCTGCACTGGATGGTTGAAAGAGATGAATGGAAGCGTAGGTGTACTATTGAAAACCCCAATATATTGGATGTGCCGCCACCTCAGAAAGCTTTACATCTTGCCACTATTGATGCTGTCTCTTTCATAGGTCTTGGTCTCAGCTCAGTTGATCAGTATGCTATATCAAACAGCATGCAGGTGATGTAGTTCAATGAGGCGCTGCAAGGAAAATCAAATTTTGGATCTGAGTATATTGGTTCAGAGAGAAAAGTGGGGCCTGCGGATGAGCCTGGAAAGTGGCTAGTAGACACAGGTGCCAGCAATCACTACAGCCCTTTCAAACACCTATTTGTTCACTTGATACCCTGTGTGCCTTCAGTGGAGATCTTGACAGGAAACGGTTGGGTATTTGCTGACTCTATCAGTACTATACCTTTGATTATTTGAGTTGAGGGTGAAATCTTGAAAGTCCATATCGATAATGTTCTCTATGTTCCTGCACTATAGACAAGAGTGAATTTGTTTTCTGTGGTGATACTTGCGGACAGAGGCTACTATTCTAATTTTGGTCCCAGCGATGTGAAGTTTTCATTAAATGGTCAGATACTGGCTCAGGGTATTAAAGTGGCTTCAAGCTGGTGGCTCGATTGTGATACCAGATCTCATGACCTCTGTTTAGCAACCCAGGATAAAGGGACCCTTCAACCTGACACTTTGGAAGTGTGGCATCAGCGACTTGGTCACTTAAACAAAAGGGATATTGAACGACTTCAGAGTATGGCAACTAGGCTGGAAATTGGCAAGCCCCCAATTCCCAACAAGATTCAGTGTGCGGGCTGCCTGGTAGGAAAAGATCATCGACAGGTGTCCAAAGTTCCTCGGACTTCTGCAACTCAAAAACTCACAATTATCTTTGTTGATATTTGCGGTCCAATGTGTAAAAACGGTCTTTTGGGAGATGCAGTATATTTCTGTACTTTTGTTGATAGCAAATCTCATTTTACATGGGTCTATTGTTTGAGCATGAAGGATGAAATTCATGCTGCATGGATGGAATGGTGCGCTGTACAGGAAAACTGGACTGAACTCAATATGCATATTCTATTTTCTGACAATGAACCCTCTCTATTACAAGCTCAATTTCAAGCATACCTTGTTGCCAAAGGTATTCAACACTTCACCACTCAAGCCTATAGCTCCGAAATGAATAGACCAGCAGAAAATGTAATCAAACACCTAGTCCAACGTGCATCAGCAATAATGCATACAGCAAAAATTCCAGAAGGTTTTTGGCTAGAAGCAGTGAGAGTCTCAGCCTATCTGAAAAATCGCTCGCCCCACAAATCTATTGGTATAACTCCTTATGAGGCATGGTTTGATCAATGACCTAACTTACACCATTTACGAATTTTTGGTTGCAGATGTTATAGCCATATCAAAAAGAAAAATCGGACTAAATGGGAATCGCATACGGCAGAAGGCATTCTTATGGGATATTTTGTACATGAAGGTCTCTATGCTGTCTATGATGTCAATAAAAGGATGATGATAAAAAAAAGAGATGTAACTTTTTTCGAGAATGTCATAGGGCACTCCTCTATAGATAGGTTTGGCTTGCCCCCAGAGTACAATATTCTTGGGGAACCGATAGTACGGGTGGAACAAATACCACAAATACTAGAAGACGAGGATAACTGGGATGATATTGGTGAGCTCAGGGTTGGCAATCTAAAGCCATCAACAGATGAGGTCCTAGCTATGACCATAGCTAGCTTGCACAGAACTGTTGTGGAGGAGAGTGATTATGTCCTAGTCGATACAATGGTTACTACTGTATCAATGTCCTTTGTCCATCATGCTCTTAAAGAGTAGCAACAAGAGAGAAAAAAGCAGTGGACCGATGAAGTAGTAGACTCTGAGCTTACAGTTGATAAGTTGGTAAAGAGATATGAGTTGCGATATGAGGACTTATAAATGGAATATAGCATTATAGAAAAAGTTGATATTATGCGAGCAGTGGATGAAGAAGACCCTAAGACATAGAGACAAGCTATGGCTAGCTTGAACAAGGCTTTGTGGCTTAAAGCAGCTCTTGATGTAATGATTGCTGTTACCAGGATGGCGACTTTGGATTTCATATCAGATATACCATATGGGAGACGTCCTCTACCAACAAAATGGGTATGGACTACAAAAAAGAGAATGGACAATAAGATTGAAAAATTTAAAGTTAGGTGGGTTGCTTGTGAAGATCACCAGAAAAAGGGCCTCGATTACAATAACACCTTTGCTCCAGTAGCAAGCCTAACAATATTGCGAATTGTTCTCACTATAGCTACACAACTTGGATTATCGATTGACCAAATGGACATTGTATCAGCTTTTCTTAATGGCCAAATCAATACGACTGTAAACCTTACACAACCAGAAGGCTTTTCATTCAGCATTGGCATGGTTTGTATACTACATAAGAGTATATATGGCCTGTGTCAAGCGGCTCGAATATGGTACAACGTCCTGCATGATGCTCTGGTTGAGATTGGATTCAACAGACTGGTAGCAGATCTCGCATGCTAGTTCAAGATCACTAGGTTAGCTATCATATATGTTATTGCCCATGTCGATGATACTCTATCGATTGGTTTGCAGGATGATGTCCTAGAGACCAAAGAGCATCTGAAGAAGAAGTTCAAGACAAAAGACCTAGGTGAAGGAAAATTATTTATAGGCTTGAATTTGATTAGAGATAGGGAAAAAGGTTTGATTTTTGTAGACCAATCTCACTATACGAAAGAAGTCTTAGAGCCATATAGAATGGCTAAATGCAACCCTGCAGCTACTCCTTTGCTTCTTGATGAGTCACTGGTTAAAGGTTCTGATACAGACTTGCTACCACCAGAAGACAAGAAGATTTATCAGGCACTGGTGAGATCATTGGGATACTTAATGAATTGCTCTCGGCCTGATATGGCTTATGTACATCAGCAAAAAAAACAAGCATGGCTTCGTAGGTCATCATGTGTTATCGTGGTATCGGTGTCTCCTGGTGTCTCTCAGGTGTCTTTTGGATGTCTCCTGGTGTCTTTTAGTGTCATCGGAGCTAGCAGCTTTCCTCCAGGAGACAGTTTTGCAAAAGTGATGGATGCTGCCCGATACGCTCCCGATTTATCCCGATTACATAGGATTTTCTTAATTCCTAATGTTTATTTTTTCACTCTTTTTCCTGATGTAGTAACTAGGCTAGCACAGTTTGCCGCATTCCCAACCAAGGCTCATCTGACTGGTGCAAAACATGTGTTGCGGTATCTCAAAGCAACACAGAATGTACACCTTACCCTAGGAGGCTCTGCTGGTGTCGATGAAAACAATCACCATATACTGTCTGCATACTTTGACTCATCTTGGGCTGATGACAAGGACGACTCTCGCTCTACATTTGGTTATGTACTTTTATATGGCACTAGTCCACTTCTTTGGAAAAGCAAAAAGCATAAGTCAGTTTCATTATCATCAACAGATGCTGAATATCTGGCAGCTACTGAAACAACTCGCAAAATATACTGGGTCCTAAATCTGTTCAAAGGCCTTCAACTAGAGGTTGCGCTGCTGATACCACTACTAGGAGACAACGAAAATGCAAATGGTCTCACTAGTGGGATGACAACGAACAATAGGACTCGCCATATCGATTTGCGCCAGCGGTATGTAACAGAAAAATCGGCAGAAGGGTTGATCAAAGTGATATGGGTACCAACTATCGATCAAGCTGCTGATATTTTTACCAAATCATTGTCCCGGCCTACTATTACACACCTTTGCAACAAGATTGGGGTTATACTACCTCCTTCATCTCATACTTGTTTGACATGTTGCACACCATTCAATAGCAACAATGCAATGCACAAACACATACGAAAAGTTTATATGTCAAGTATGTTATTACAGAGATTTTGTTCCTATCCTCTAATATGTGCAAGTTATATTCTATGGTAGCCTTTGAGCACCGGTCTACAGTAGCCTATGTGCACTGGTCAGACAGTAGCCTTTGAGCACTGGTTATACGGTAGCCTTTGAGTACTGGTCTACAGTAGCCTTTGAGCATTGGTCTACGGTAGCCTTGAGCACCAGTCTACAGTAGCCTATATGCACTAGTCATATGGTAGCCTTTGAGCACTGGTCATATGGTAGCCCTTGAGTACATCAGCAAAAAAATAAGTTCTGCTTATAGGCCTTGTATGCATTTTGACCTTGTGGAAACAAGTTCTGCTTATAGGAGTTGTGTTAGAATTGTGTGTGCATTATGTGCATTATGTAAAGTCGCATGCATTTTGGCTGCGTTATGTACATTGGCAACGCATATAATACACACATAAGGCATATAAGCACAACTTGTGGTACAATACTGAAATGCACACAATACATATAAGACAAACTAGTTTTTTTGCTGATGCACCGGTCATACGGTAGCCTTTGAGCACTGGTCTATGGTAGCCTTTGTACACCGGTCGCGATAGCCTTTGTGCACCGGTCACAGTAGCCTTTGTGCACCGGTCATATATACAGTAGCCTATTAGTGCTGGTTATATTTTACTTTCTATACCTCATGCTAAAAATCATATAGGGTCACGCAAACGTGCATTGGAAATCTAGGAAAAGAACATCAGCAAAAATCCAGGCTTGCGTTGTGACCTCGCTGAGCTCACGACAGCAGATAACCTAACACTGCGTTGCAACGCACGCCCTGTGCTATATAGCATTTTCCAACACTCTGGCATTCAGAATGCAACCTCTTGGTTTACCTCCTCGCTGAGCTATCGGACGCGGCACACTCTATTACCAATGCCTCTCCAGACACATCTCCCTTGTCAACATCCCCTCTCTCACATCTCCCTTGTCAACATCCTCTCTCCCACACGCTCTTTGCGAACGTCGCCTCTCTTCCTACTGCCGTTCTCAACGCTCACACATTTGACACTCATTCACTGGCAGTATCTGCGCCACTGGCGCTTCTAGAATCTGCTGCATATATTTTTATTTGCGCTTCCACTTCTATGCTAATTCTATCTAAATTTATCTACATAATAAACGCATATTTCATAAAACCCATATTCTAGCTCTCCCCTATCCCACCTGCTTTTATGATCCTACCAGTTTTTTCACCTTGCCATATCCGCTGAGTCCCATCTCCTGCCAGCGAGAATTGACAGAGCTGATTGTTATCCTATGCCAAATTGCTGCCCCAGCCCGCGAGTACCAGGAGAGTTAATACCTATTTCCAGCGAAATCATTTTCCCAGCTACCGAGTTCTAGCAAAGCTGTTAGCTATACTGTGTTAAATTGCTGCCCCAGCCGCCGAATAAGAGCAGAGTAAATACCGATCTGATTTCCCCAGCCGCTGAGTCCTAGCAGAACTGTTAGCTAAACTGTACGAAATTTCTGATACTGCGCGAAATTGCTACCCCAGCCGGCAAGTAAGAGAAGAGTAAATACCGATCTGATTGCCTCAGCCAGTGAGTCCTAGCAGAGCTGTTAGCTAAAATTGCTGCCTCAGCCGCCGAGTACCAGCAGAGTTCATACCTATTCCCAGCGAAATCATTTCCCCAGGCAGTGAGTTCTAGCAGAGCTGTTAGCTATCCTGTGCTAAATTGCTGCCCCAGCCGCCGAGTAAGAGCAAAGTAAATACCGATCTGATTTCCCCAGCCGCCGAGTCCTAGCAGAGCTGTTAGGTAAACTGTGCAAAATTTCGGATACTGCGCGAAATTGCTGCCCCAGCCGGTAGGTAAGAGGAGAGTAAATACTGATCTGATTCCCCCAGCCGGTGAGTCCCAGCAGAGCTGTTAGCTAAACTGTACAAAATTTCTGATACTGCACGAAATTGCTGCCCCAGCCGCCAAGTAAGAGGAGAGTAAATACTGACCTTATTGCCTCAGCCGGTGAGTCCTAGCAGAGCTGTTAGCTAAACTGTACGAAATTTCTAATACTGCGTGAAATTGCTGCCCCACCCGGCGAGTAAGAGGAGAGTACTGGAGAGTTGTTGGCTATGCCTGGCGAAATAGCTGCCACAGCTGCTGAGTACTGGTAGAGATGTGGGTGAGTGCCAGGTTAGCCAGGCTCTTCAAATTCTCTAAGTCCTAGCAGAAAAAGGGTATCTGTGACTATCCTGTCTTGGATCCACCCTCCTGCTATGTTGTCTTGCACTCAGTCTCTCCAACCTCCTCTCGGATTTATCACATCTGATAGAACTGATCTCGGATACATCACATCCGATAGAACTGATCTCGGATCCGTTATGTCCGATGGAACTGATCCCAAATTAGACCTCCAAGTTCCAGCAATATCCCAATATCGTAATTGTGAACTCGGTACTAGTATCCCCGCGGGTGGGTATTAGACAATTCAATAGAGTGGCCTGGCGAAATCGCTGTCACAGCCAGTGAGTCCTAGCTAAGTTATTAGCTATGATGTATGAAACTGATGCCCCAGGCAGTGAGTAGGGACAAAGTAGATACCTAAGACTGGCAAGTTTATTCCCCCACTCGCCAAGTACTAGGAGAGTTGTTTCTTAAAGCGCTACCCCAGTAGCTGGGTAGTAGAAGAGTTATTACCTATGTCTGGCGTAATTGTAGCCTTAGCCGGCAAGTAGCAGGAGAGTAAATAGCTATGCGTAGTTAAGACCTGTATGAGTTATTGTTACAAACCCTGACCCTGACACTAATCCATCCCACTATCTGTCTACGCCAGTATTGCATCAGCAACCCACTGCATCGTCTGCTCTTTACTATGTGCAACTCGATCTAATCCTGACTCAGCAAGACCTATTCATACTTGCATTATTCTTGTAGGTTCTATTTATGAACTGATACCCTGCTTCTGATCCCGGCCTGAACTCTGTAGCAACCAACCACATCCCGGTATGCCGAGTTTCGGATCCTGTCTTGGAACTTACTAGAACCTTCTAGGAAGTTCGCAACCTGCTATCCTGATTATGAATACAAGTTGTGTGGTTCTATGGTTTTCTAACTACGCAATTATATTCTGTAACTCTCTAGTAACTTCTAGCATGTTCTCTGTCATTTGTAATCGCTTTGATATTTGGATTTCATATAATGTTGGATTGGTATCTAAGTCAATGAATTTCCTGTGTCTTGTCTCTTCTCTTCTTTCCTCATGCTACAACTTGTCTACTGTTTGTACCTAGTTGAATACGATCTATCTTATAACTCCCTTGCGCAAACCTCGAGCGTAGCTCAGACTACCTCACCCGTTGTTTCATCTTCAAATGCCTGTTGGCCCTACCATGATTCCGCCTTCGCCAGTCCCTGTCCCTGCCTCCGTCTCACTACTCGACTTAGTTCATCTCTGCAATCTCCAGCTCTTGAATACTATCTATCCCACCCTTAATCCCCGTGTGCCTGAATGTGCTCCTAGAACTCATCATCCACACAAGATACTTCCTTGGTACTACTGGTAAGTAGTATGGCTGCATATACATCTACTTCCCTCGTTCAGGGTTAGGGTCCGTTACACTTTGTATCGTCGCCAAAAGTCTCTGCTATGCAACATAGTTAATTCCGAACCAGGATCCTCTACTGGCTCTGGCCTAGGAGCAGGCCTTTCCCACTCTGCCACTCCAGCTGGCACACTCGAAGCCGCCTGAGAAAAGCTGGTCCTAGCAATCACAAATCCTCGTCTACAACCCGCAGCAGCTCCTACTATCCCACCAAATACCCCAATGACTCTCTTACCATTTATTATCTCTGCACATAATGCAGGACTTCTCACGGCTCGTGGAAGACCTACAACGTTTAACTTCCCCACAGTTAACACCTTAGCAGCCCAGGCTGCCTTGTGGGATTACTATCAACAAGGTTTCAACTATGGGTTAACCTTGTCTTTCTTGATTGATAATGGGTCTCCAAATGTACCTACACCTCGAGCCCCTAAGATCAACGAGCCTGAGAGTTTCCATGGAACTCGCTCCAAATTCTCCAAATTCATGACCAGGCTTGCCTTGGTTTTCTCTTCAGACTTGACAAGATATGCCACCGATGCAGCTAAAATTGCTTACGCTGCTTCCTTCTTGACTGGCTCAGCCGCCGACTGGTTTGAGCCACACCTCAACAAGACCTCTGGTGCCACAGACTTTAGTTCCTATGGAGAATTTGCCGTTGCTCTCAAAAACGCATATGATGACCCGGATATACGAGCAACAGCCCAACGCAAGCTTAGGAATCTCAAATAAGGAGACAAGGACTGTTCGAGATATCATGCAGAGTTTGCAACCTACACAACAGTCTTGAATTATGATAATGCCACCAAAATCCAATTCTTTACCGAGAGTGCCAATTATGACCTCAAGACAGCCATTGCGTACCAGCCCTCACCTCCAGAAACTTTTGACCAATTTGTGCAATTATGTATCAAATTGGACAATAGCATGAAGCTCTTGAACATATGAAAGCCCCAATTTAGAGCACCTGCCCTAGCGCCTGCACAAGCCAAGCCAGTTCCTACTACCACTACCGGCACAGGTCTTGGACCAATGGACCTGTCCAATACTTAAAGACGCCGCGGCCCTATTTCAGAGGAAGTTTGCAGATTCTGCCGCGAAAACAACTTGTGTTCCTACTGCGGTGAAGCTGGTCACTGGAGAGCTGATTGCCCTGCTGGAGCTCGCAATCAACGAGTAAATGCAGCTGCCCCAGCACCACCTGAGCAACCACCCACCAAGCCAATGACTAAGCAAGGTGGTGTGCCTCTTTATAAGGTTTCAAAAAACTAAAGCACTCCGAGATTACTGATGGCCAGTCTCGGAGCGCCAGGATGTATCTTGGTGCCGTTAACCCTGTTTCCGTTTCCTTTGTTAGTTCTAATCCTTCTTCTGTCTTGGAGGAAGTTCATATGGAAGGATCTAGGAAAGTTTTGGGTACTTCTCACAAGTCTTGTCAAAGACTTGCTCGTCGAATTCGTTGTTCTGCTGCCTTACGATTATCTTCTGTGTCTGTGTCTGGAGAATTAGGATCAGAGGATCCTCTTATTTTACCTTGTCTTGTTAATGAAAACCACTCTGCTTCCTGCATGATAAACTCAGGAGCTAGCTCTCAATTTATTGATCTTGACTTCACTCTGAGCCTGAACCTGCCTCTTGATCTCAAGAGAAAACCTGAAGACCTGGTCCTAGCCGATGGAGTTTGCTCCAAAGTAGGGCAAATTACTCACACCTGTTCCCTCAGATTAACCATTGACCAGCATATGGAAGACCTTACCGTCCATGTTACCAAACTTGCAGGCTGCAATATGATCGTTGGTAAACCTTGGTTACGACAACATAACCCAACTATCGACTGGTCCAAAAACTCGATCACCTTTTCGTCACCCTACTGCCATGAGAACTGCCTCCCTGTACGCCCAAAGATTACTCCTGCGACAGAACCACTAAGGTTGAAAATCAACCTCATATCTCGAGCAGCCTTCCGTGTGCCAATCAAGAACCTAGAATCATGCTTATGTATCATGGCCCTGTACAACGAACCAGAGGATGAAGAAACTACACAAGATACAACAAAAAAACTCGTCCCTCCTGAATACCATAACTACTTGGTCCTGTTTTCAGAAAAAGAAGCTCGAATCCTACTACTCTCTCGATATGTAGACCATGCAATCCCACTCATGGATGGAGCAAAGCCACCATTTGGACGAATGTACTCAATGTCTGATACAGAGCTTAAGGAAGTTAAGAAGTGGATAGACAAAAACCTATTCAAGTCCTTCATCAGAGCCAGTTCCTTATCTGCCGCCTTGCCCATCTTATTTGTCAAAAAAGAAGATGGTTCCCTTCGACTTTGTGTTGATTATTGAGCACTGAACGACATTACTGTCAAAGACTGACACCCCCTACCCTGTATCGAGGAAACATTGAACCAGATTAGAGGATGTAGATACTTCACCAGACTCGATCTACGAGCCTGCTTCAATTAGATTTGCATCAAGGAAGGTAATGAATGGAAGACAGCCTTTTGAACTCGTTACGGCCTGTTTGAGTTTCTAGTCATACCCTTTGGATTGACTAATGCCCCCGCAACTGCTCAACGCTTTGTTAATGATACACTCCGCGAATTCCCAGACCAATTCTATGTCTGTTATATCGATGACATCCTGATCTACTCAAAAACTAGTAAGGAACATCGAGAACATGTATGAAAGGTACTGCAGAAACTCAAGGAAGCAGGACTATTCATCAAGCTAGAAAAATGCGAATTCTCAGTCCAAAAGACCGCCTTCCTAGGATTCCTTATCTCTGAAGCTGGTATTGAGATGGACCCAGAAAAAGTTAATATGGTTCTTGACTGGGAAATACCTAAAACAGTTAAAGACGTACAGTGTTTCTTAGGTTTTGCCAACTTCTACCGTCGATTTATCTGGAAATACTCTGTACTCTGTCAACCTTTGTTCAACTTGCTAAGAAAAGATGTTCCCTTCATCTGGGACTCTTCCTGCGAAGAGGTATTCCGAAAACTTAAAGATACCTTCACATCAGCTCTGATCCTACGATACTTTGATCCAGACCTCCAGACTATAGTCGAGACTGATGCTTCTGACTATGTTACTTCCGGAATCCTGTCCCAGAAACATGTCGAAAATGGCAAGCTTGTGTTATACCCTGTCGCCTTCATATCTGAGAAGATATTTCCAGCTGAGTGTAATTATAGAATCAGTGACAAAGAACTCCTCGCCATCATCAAGGCTTTCGACAAATAGCACATATACTTACATCAGCTTCCCCAGCCTTTCACAATAATCACCGACCACCACAATCTTTAGAACTTTACCACTAAGGCACTGCTTTCTCGACGACAAGCCAGGTGGGCCCAGGAACTTGCTCAATATGATTTCAAGATTGTCTTTCGCCCTGGTGCACAAAATGGGAAAGCAAATGCACTTACTAGAAGATCCGGAGATCTGCCTAGAGAGGGGGATGAGCGTGGCTGTCCGACTCAGGCCCTAATTCCACTTGCAAAGTTCTCTCTCTCTGCAGCCTCAAAACAACATGATCAGGATATCCGTGAGGTCTTGACCACTGACACCCTTGCACAAGAAATCCTGGAAGCACTCCAGAATGATGACAAGAAGTACAAGACCGTTCCTCTTGGAGAATGTGAGGTGCATAACAGCCTGATCTTAGTTAATGGGTTAGTGTATGTCCCTGAAATACCTGACCTGTACCTCCGAATCCTGAAAAACTGCCATGATCACCCTGCAGCAGGACATCCTGGTCAGGCTGCTACGTATGAGCTTGTGTCCCGTGACTATTAGTAGCCCAAGATGCGCTAGACTATTGCCCGTTATATTCGGAATTGTGATACATATGCCCGGATCAAGCCAGTACGACACGCACTATACGGGTTACTCAAACCACTACAAGTTCCCTTCCGAAAATGGTCTTCTGTCTCTCTCGACCTAGTTAGTGGGCTCTCAAAATCCAATGGTTACAATGCACTACTAGTAGTGATAGACCGTCTATCTAAGATGGCTCACTACATACCTACAACTATGGATGTCAATTCTAAGCAGGTTACTAAGCTATTTTTTGACAACATCTTCCGCTTGCATGGAATTCCCGACTCCATAGTATCCGACTGTGGGACCCAGTTTGCCTCAGAATTCACATGGGCCCTGACAAACCTGGTAGGTATCCAACAGAAAATATCAACTGCCTTCCATCCCCAGAGCAATGGCCAGACTGAACGAATTAATGCCATTGTCGAGCAGTACCTTCGAGGATACTGTAATTACCAACAAGACAATTGGTTAGAGCTTTTGACCATGGTTGAATTCTCGTACAATAATACTATCTCGGCCACCCTGCATATCACTCCCTTCCAGGCCATGTATGGGGATAATCCTCGATACCAGATTCTCCCGAACCCGAACCAGAAGTTTTCAGCACCCTTAGTGATCCAGGAATACGCCGATTGGCTGGCAAACCTCGATTCCTACCTCAGATCAGAAATGTTATGGGCCCAAGCTACATGTGCAGAACAGGCTAATAACTTCAGAATCCCTGCCCCAAAGCTCAAGATCGGCGATGAAGTATGGTTACTATGCTGATATGTGAAGACCAATAGACTCTCTTCCAAGCTCGATTACAAACGCCTTGGAAAATTTCGAATCATCCAGAAGGTTTCCTCCCATGCTTATAAGCTCGACCTTCCTACGTCCATGAACATTCACCCTGTCTTCCACATATCTCTTCTTGAGCCTGCCTCTATCAACGCGCTTCCTGGCCAGATCCAGCCTCCTCTACCACTAGTCATAATCGAAGACGAACCTAAGTGGGAAGTTGAGGAAATTTTGGACTGCCGAATTGTTGGAAAAACTCTCTAATACCTTGCTCGCTGGGTTGGTTACGATCAACCTACTTGGGAACCTGCTAATCTATTTGAGAATTCACCCAGTGTTGTCAAACAATTCCACAACACCTATCCAAACAAGCCATGCCCACGAATCCTGCCAAAATGAGTGAACTCGGTTCTCGTTCCAACCCGATCATAATCCCAGATGACGAACTAGCCTCGCAGGGGCTCGTCCCTAGAGGAGGGGCTACTGTTACAAACCCTGACCCTGACACTAATCCATCCCGCTATCTGTCTATGCCAGTATTGCATCAGCGACCCACTGCATTGTCTGCTCTTTACTATGTGCACCTCAATCTAATCTTGACTCAGCAAGACCTATTCGTGCTTGCATTATTCCTGTGGGGTCTATTTAGGAACTGATACCCTGCATCTGATCCCAGCCCGAACTCTATAGCAACCGACTGCATCTCAGTATGCCGAGTTTCGGATCCTTTCTTGGAAATTCCTAGAACCTTCTAGGAAGTTCATGACCTGCTATCCTGATTACGAATACAAGTTCTGTAGTTCTATGGTTTTCTAACTACGCAATTATATTCTGTAACTCTCTAGTAACTTCTAGCATGTTCTCTATCATTTGTAATCACTTTGATATTTGGATTTCATACAACATTGGATTGGTATTTAAGTCAATGAATTTCCTATCTCTTGTCTCTTCTCTTCTTTCCTCACACTACAACTTGTTTACTGTTTGTACCTAGTTGAATATGATCTATCTTATAACTCTCTCGTGCAAACCTCGAGCGTAGCTCAGACTACCTTGCCCATTGTTTCAACTTCGAATGCCTGTTGGCCCTATCTTGATTCCGCCTCCACCAGTTCCTGTTCCTGCCTCCATCTCACTACTCGACTTAGTTCATCTTTGCAATCTCCAGCTCTTGAATACTATCTATCCTGCCCTTAATCCCCGTGTGCCTGAACATGCTCCTAGAACTCGTCATCCACACAAGACACTTCCCTAGTACTACTGGTAAGTAGTACGGCTGCATATACATCTACTTCCCTCGTTCAGGGTTAGGGTCCGTTACAGTTATTAGCTATCCTGTGCGAAATCAAGTGAGTAATGGCAGAGTAGATACCTATGTTGGGTGACCTCATTCCTCCACCCGCCAAGTACTACCTAGCCAGTGAGTTAAGAGATGAAATTTTACTAAGTCAATCGATGTAGAGTGTTGCAAGGCAAAGTAGTGCGTTGCAGAGCAAATTCACAGACGTAGGGCGTTGCAAAGGCGTTGCAAAGCAAATTCGCAGACGTAGTACATTGCAGAGCAAATTCACAAATGTTGTATATTGCAAAGCAGGGAACGCATATAATGCGACAGTTGCATTGCAAAGCCAGGCTGCGTGTTGCAATGCAGAATATTTTTTGCTGATGAAGGAGAGGACATTGCATTGAGGGGGAGGATATTGCGTTGGGGGGAGGTCAAAGAGTAGTAAATGTAGGGGAGGTGCTAGGTTTTCTGTATTTTGGGTTGTTCCTATTGTCGTGGTCATCAATGGGCTTTTATTTTTTTTATTTATTTCTTTGTCTTTTCTTTTCATATGGTCGGATGCTGTGTCGAGGGGGAGGTGATAGGACAGGGTCATCATGTGATGCCTGCCCAGTGATGGTGGACTACATCACTGGCCATTATGATGATATGTCCTATATCGACATAATGACATGTCCCATATCGACCATCATGATGACATGACCAACCAGTGAAGGAGGTGAGAGGATCTGTATGTCCTACGGATATGAAGGAGAAGGGGAGACATAATCATTCATTCATACACATATAATAATCTTATCGATCATCACATTCTATTGCTCCCACTATCCTATCTACTGTTGCTCTTGCCTATCATCGCCTATCATACTATGGTCACCTTTCTAGTATCCAACTATCTCATAGAATGACAGCGTTTATAGGCTAATTACAGTCGCTAGATTCGATTATGGTATCGGTAGGCTGCCCCGAACTCACTATAGCACTTATAACCTGTGTAGAATCTAAAACCCCCCCCTCTATTCTGAATATCTCTACCTTGACTACTCTTCCCTTTACCTGGCTGTTAATAGCAGGAATAGACTCCTTATGAGTGGGTCCCTTATATAATTATCATAAGCATAGAGCATAGGCTAATTCATGGATATACTGCATGCATTATAAAGTGTCAAAACTGCCATCCTATACTTACACACATCAGCAAGAACCACGTCTGCGCCAGGTGCTTCAGAAGCACCTGAAGCACTTTTGCAAAACTGCGCTTCATGAAGCATACTGTTGTCGCGCCACGCTTCCTGACGTATTAATTCTTCACAACGGCTAACGCATGACAACTGTACTCCTGACGCAAATTTCTCCTACTGTATTTCCACAACGCTTGACCCCCTACCTTCTAGTTCCTGTACACAAACAACTACCTGTATCTATTTCCCACACCGCCTTCCTTGAACCAAACTTCATTCCGACGTGGCTCGCAAGCTTTTGTTTCTTGTACGCAGTTTATTCCCTGTTCTATTCTGTGACACACCCTGCTTTTAATCCAACG